>Ga0075433_10004822_pt1 | contig 10537 bp, 13 predicted proteins | sample RhiMethybrSRZTD2_FD_75299 | JGI IMG/M metagenome (GOLD analysis project Ga0075433, IMG submission 75299) | Populus rhizosphere microbial communities from Tennessee, USA - Rhizosphere MetaG P. TD hybrid SRZTD2 | ecosystem: Host-associated > Plants > Roots > Rhizosphere > Soil | place: USA... | reverse complement strand
CGCGACAGCCACTGGTCGGGGAGGAACACGTCGCTGCTGCGCGCGCGGCCGATGGTGATGCGCGGCTTGGAGAGCGGGAACCGCTCGCGGGACCCGTCGGCCGTCTGGATCTTCAGCTCCGCCATGCGGGGAAGTGGGCGATTCTACCTTAACCCTTTCCGCCCCGCGGGCTTTCGCTAGTTGTTGCCGGTGGGTACCGGGGGGGGAACCGGGCGGCGGCGCTTGACCGCAAAGTAGCCCTTGCGCACGCGGATCTCGGCATCGCTCCGCTTGAGGCGGACGTCGATCGCGCGCCACGAGCCGTCGGCGGCCCGCTTCGGCGTGTAGGCGAGCAGGTAGTGGTTGTGCAGCTCGTCGGAGATGCCGGCGAAGACCTTGATCAGGTCGCCCACGCGGTCGGGGAAGAAGAAGTCGCCGCCCGTCTCCTTGGCCAGCTTGCGCATGAAGCCGCGCGGGCTGCGCGCGAGCAGACCCGACTCCCCCCGGATGCCCACGCAGTACACCGTGGCCTCCACCGAGCGCGCGTAGTCCAGCAGCTCGTCCTCCTTGATGGTGCTCCGGTTGTCGGCGCCGTCGGAGAAGACGATGAGCGCCTTGCGGCCCGGCTGGCCCTTGACGTGGTTGAGGCCGTAGTGGATCGCGTCGTAGAGCGCGGTCCCCCCCCACGCCTGCAGTGCCTCCACGAACTGCTCGAGGCGGTCGGTGTCGCCGGTGAACTCCGCGCTGCCCCGCACGCCCTCGTTGAAGTCGACGACGAGCGCGGAGTCGACGTCCTCGAGCTTCTGCACGAAGGTGATGGCGGCCTCCTGCAGGAAGTGCATGTTGTTGCGCATGCTCCCGCTGGCGTCGAGGACCAGGACGACCGAGAGGGGGATCTTCTCGGCGCGGGGGCCCGAGACCTCCCGGAAGTACGAGACGTCCTGCCGCACGCCGTCCTCGTACACCTCGATGTCGCTCGTCCCCAGGCCGCGCACGAACCGTCCGGCCTTGTCGTGGACCACCGCCGTCACCGACACGACGTCCACGTCCACCTCGAGCGTGAACGGGCGGATGGACGGCGAGGGCGAGGGGGAAGGGGACGCGGGCGGCGCCTGGGCCCGCACGCTTCCCGAGAGCAGGAGCGTCCCCGCGACGGCGGCGAGCGCCAGGCGCCGGATCACGTGGCGGTGACGGTGGGTTGCGGACGCCGCCGGGAGAGGCGCCTCACGACGAGGACGGCGACGACGAGGATCAGCAGGGCCATCACCACCGGCAACAGCACCGTGAACACGAACATGACCAGGGCGACCAGGTCCTCGAGCAGGCTCAACACCGGGTTGGCCAGCCCGCCCGTGAACGCGGTCGAAGCGGCGCGCAGCGTCGACTTCGCCGCGTGGGGCACGAGGGCGCTCGGCGCGCCCACCGCGACGCCGAGGGCCAGGGCGGTGAGGGGATCGGGGACCCTCCACATGACGGAAGCGGCCAGCAGCGAGCCCGCCGCCGGCCGCAGCACCGTGGACAGGGCGTCGAGCGTGTGGTCGACGGCGGGGATCTTGTCGCCCAGCATCTCGACCACGGTCGCGACCCCGAACAGGATCAGGGCCTGGTTGGAGGCGATGAAGCGGAACGAAGGGCCCAGCTCCAGCATCCCCCCGCGCGCGAGCAGGCCGGCGAGGAGCAGGGGGAGCCAGGCGCGCAGGCCCGCGCAGGCGGCGAGGCCGATGCCCATCGCGAGCGAGGGAACGATGCCCGTCCAGATCGGTCCGTCCATGCTCCGAGAGTAGCGCTATTCGGGCTGCAGGTCGATCCGGAAGGTCCCCACGTTTTTCATCTTCCGGCGCAGGAGCCCGGAGAACTCCATCTTGCCGCGGTCCTGCCGCATGTCGACGAGGGTCGGCTTGTCGGGTCGGAGGTCCACGTCGGTCGAGGCCTCCGCCTCGTCGTGCCACGCGGGATGCTGTGCGTCACCGTCGTTGATCTGGTAGGCGACGCGCAGCCGGCGGCGGGCGGTCTGGGGGACGAGGCCGATCTTGAGCACCGCGCGGCCGGGCTGCACCTCGGGCGGAGCCAGCTCGACGCCGCGGCCCGCGTAGCCCGAGACGTCCTCCGGCGCGAAGGAGAAGGTGTTGAGCACCGCGCCCTTGATCTCGGGATCGGTCTTGACGTCCACCCACGAGGCGATGGGCTCCTCGTCGAGGCGGACCTCGAGCCGCAGGCTGGGGTCGACCTTGACCGCGTCCTTGCCGGCCCACGCGTGGAAGAACGTCTGGCCCTGGATGACGAGCACGAGGCGCGGGCGGGGGACCGGGCGCGGGGCGGCGAGGACGGGCGCGGCCGGGGCGGCGACCATGGCCGGCGGGTTCACCACCTCTTCCTTGCCGTCGGGGCCGATGATGCGCTCGATCTTCAAGCGCGGGATGACGAGGCGGCCGAACGGGGTCTCCACCGTGATCGTGCGCTTGCCCTTCAGGACCGGCTTGCCGGTGATGCGATCGCCGGTGAGCAGCACGAACGTGTCCGCGCGGGCGGAGGCCAGCGAGAGCAGGAGAAGCGCGACCACCGCCGCCGCCCGCCGGCCGCTCACGTCACCAGCCCGCAGGTCAGGCATCGGGTGCCCTCGCCGCCCGCGACGACCTTGAAGTACTCGGTAAAGCATTCCGTGTCCGTACAGACCACCACCCCACACTCGCACTCCCATCCTACGCCGATCGGCTCCCGGATCTCGCGCCGGCAGGCGCGGCAGCGCCGCGGTGCGGTCTCGGTCATCTCCGCCCGAAGAGCTTCTTCAGGAAGCCGCCCGTCTCCGTGGCTTCCGGCTCCGGAGCGGCGGCCGACAGCTCCGCCAGCGCCTCTTCGTTCTCGGGCTTCAGCTCCACCACCTTCCGGAACATGCTCACCGCGCGGCTGCGCAGGCCGCCGGCCTTGTAGAGCTGGCCCAGGGCCAGGTACGCATCCACGTTCTTCGGGTCGTCCTTCACGACCTCGTGCAGCGTCTCCTCGGCCTGGTGTATCCAGTTCGGGTTCTTCGTGTAGGCGCGGGCCAGGAGCAGCCGTGCCTTCTGCTTGGGCTTGCCCTCCAGCACGCTCACCGCGGGCTCGAGGAGCTGGATCGCGTCCCAGTACTTCTCCTCCAACATCAACCTGTCGGCCCGGCGCACCGACTGCGCGGCCACCGCCGGGTCCATCGCGGGGATGGGCGCGGGGGGCGCGGAGGCGGGCGCGGCGCGGGGGTCGGGCGCGGACGGGCGGGGCGCGCGGCTGGCCAGCTCGCTCTCGTAGGCCGCGCGGCTGCGCGCGTTGCGCAGCACCTCGTAGGCCTCGCCGAGGCGGATGAACACGGTCTCGAGCTTGTCGCGCAGGTCGGCCATGTTCGGGTCGTGGTGGGTATCGGGATGGAACCGCTTGGCCAGGCGGAAGTACGCCTCCTTGACCTGGGCCTCGGTGGCGGTGCGCTCGATGCCGAGCGCCTCGAAATGGCTCTTCGCGCGCAGCGTCTCGTAGGCCTCCATGATCTCGCGGCGCTTGGCCTGCGTGTCGGCGGACACCTCGCGCGGCGATGCCGGCGCCGGGAAGGCGGACACCGCCGGCGGCGGAGGCGCCGCGGCCGCGGGCGCGGGAGCCGCGCGGGGCGGCTCCGGCGGCGGCGCGGGGCGCGGGCGGAGCGGGGCCGCCTTGGGCGGCGCCTTGGGCGGACCCGCGGCCTGCTCGATGACCCCGGTGCACAACAGGCCGAAGAGGCTCCGCTGCACGTCCTCCGCCGGCAGCGGCAGCATCTGCATGACCTCGCGCGCGCTCAGCGTGCCGTCGATGCGCGAGAGGATGTAGCCGTCGGACGGGCTGAGCGTGATGCGCTGGAACCGGAGCAGGGGATCGCTCGAGAGCGCGAGGACGCGATCGATGTCCCCCAGGGCGTAGCGCACGACGTCGGGATCGCGCACGCGGCGCACCGCGTCCAGGATGATCTCTCCGGTCGAGAGCTTGAGCGTGAACTCGCCCTGGGCCACCTCGCTCTGGGCGGGCTCGAACTCGTAGCTCCCCTCGCCCGACGCCTCGAAGATGCGGAGCAGGATCTCGTGCGCGTGCAGGGCGAGCGCGTCCTCGAGCTGGTCGCGGCCGAACACTCCCATCTCGATGAGCACGGCGCCCAGGCGCTTGTGCTCGCGCGCGACGGTCTCGCCGGCACGGTCCACGTCGGCGCGCGTCAGCCGGCCGAGGCGGACGAGCACCTCGCCCAGATGCTCCTCCGGCAGCTCGCTGGCGGCGTGCACGATGCTGCCCTTGACGAACTGGATGGTGCGGCGCGCGGCCCCCTGGGAGAAACGGAGCACGCCGGTCTTGCGCCCCACGTACAGCTCGCGCAGGACGCTGGGGAGGACGCCTTCGCCGAGGGCACCCTTCACTCGGTCACTCGCGCGGCAGTATAGCGTAGAATGGGCGCTCTCCATGGCCCAGGGGGAAGAGCGCCGGCGGTATCCCCGCATCCGCCTCGAAGGGCGGGCGGTGGGTCGGGCGACGGTCCTCGCCGAGTTCCGGGTGGTGGGGCTGTGGGACAGCGGGGGCACGCTCGAGCTGCCGCTGCCCCTCGCCCTGGGCTCCCTCTGCGATCTCACCCTCAGCCTCGGGCCGGGTTCGGTCGACCTGAAGGCCCGCGTGGTCCAGGTGGAATCGGTGGGCGAGCGCGACGCGCGCTACCGCGTCAACGTCGACTTCGTCACCATCGACGCCGACGACCGGCTGCTGCTGGAGGCGTTCCTGGAGCGCGAAGGCCGGAGCACGCCGTGAAGTCGCGCCTGCGCGGCACCGCGCGCGCGGAGGTGCCCGGCCGGCTCATCGACCTCAGCCTCGGCGGCGCGCTCCTGCATCTCCAGGCGTCGCTGCCGGAGGGAGAGATCCACGACTTCTCGCTCGATCTCGACGGCGAGACGGTGTCGGTGCAGGCCGAGGTCCGACGCTGCGCGGCGGCGCCGCGCGGGGGTTACGAGGTGGGCGTGGAGTTCGTCGGCATCGATCCCCGTGACCAGAGGCGGCTGAAGGCGTACCTGAAGCGATAGCCTCCCCCTCACCCAGGCCCTCTCCCCCTCCGGGGGAGAGGGATTAAAGGATGCGCCGGCCAGCGCTATCCGCGCTTCTTCGGGGGGCGGGCCTTCACTTCGGCGGGGTTGAAGTGGTGGATGAGGGGGAGGTCCTTCATCGTCACCACACCCGCGGGCGCCGTGACCACCTTCGGGATCGCGTTGACCACGATGGCCGCGGTGGCGGTGTCGCCGGCCACACCCCCCGCGATCGTCATGTCGATGGGCGGAAGGCCGACCACGAGGACGTGATCGCGCGGGCTCTCGGCCCCGACGTACATCTGCAGGTCGAGGCTGATGGCCACGTCGCCGTTGCGGTAGCCGCGGGCGAACTGCTTGATCCCCGCCGCCGCCCCCGCCGGGATCCGCAGGTACTCGGTGTCGAGGTCGCGGGGGGCGATGGCGGGCTCGAGCGTCTCCTCCACGCGCTCCAGCTTCCAGCCGAGCGCGGTCGCGATCATGTGCACCGACTCCACGAGGCCGACGTGGCGGACGGTCCCCTCGGTCATCGCCCGCCGGAACTGGTTCAGGTTCAGCCCCGCCCCCACCTTGCGCTGCAAGGGCAGGCGGCGCGTCCCCGCGTCGACGACGCGGGTCACCGCCACGCGGTCGACGCGCGCGCAGGGCGCGGTGAGGACGAGGGCGAGGGCGTCCATCGCGTAGCCGGGGTTGACCCCGGTGGCGAGGACGGTGACCTTCTTCTTCTTCGCGAGCCGGTCCAGGTCCCGGAAGATGGCCGCGCGCTCCGGGGTGGGGAAGGCGAGCTCCTCGCACGTGCTCACCACGTTCATGCCCCGCTGGACGAGGGCGGCCACCTGCGTCTTCACGGTCTTGAGCGCGGAGGAGGTGCTGAGGATCGCCACGTCGGCGCGCGCGCGCCGGAAGAAGCGCTCGGGGTTGCCGTCGACCTTGATCCGCAGCCGGCGGGGCAGGCCCAGCAGGGAGCCGAGGTCCTTGCCCGCATGATCGGGAAACGGGTCGGTGGCGCCGACGATCTGGAGGCCGTCGGTGTCGGCCACCAGCCGGGCGATGCCCTGGCCGATGGGACCGAGGCCGACGTGCACCACCTTGAGCGGACGCGCCATCCGCTAGCGTTCGACCTCGAGAGACGGAACCTCCTCCTCGGGCTCGGCGGCCAGGATCACGGTGCTGGACACGGGGAGCAGCGTCACGTAGTACTTCCCGCCCGACTCCAGCGTCACCTCGTAGAAGCCTTCGGGCGCGACGCGCACGAGCCGGCCCTTGGCTCCCTTGGCCCCCAGGGCTTCGTTGTAGATCTTGATCGCGGCTTCCCGCTCGATCATCGCAACCTCCTCCTCGAGGGCGCGGCTCGGCTCGTCACAGCTCCTTCAGCGTCCGGCGCAGGATCTCCAGGCCGGCGTCGGCCTCGGCGGCGCTCAGGTTCAGCGGGGGGCGGAAGCGGATGGAGCGCACGCCGCACTTCAAGAGGAGCAGGCCGCCGGCCACGATCTTCTTGTGGGCCGCGTCCCGCTGGGCGGGGGTCGGCAGGTCGAAGGCGATCATGAGGCCGCGCCCGCGGGCGTTGGTCAGGAGGCCGCCCCGCTCGCGCTGCAGCTCTTCCAGCCCGCGCCGCAGGTGCTCCCCGGTCACGCGCGCGTTGTCGACGAGGCCGTCCTCCTGGATCACCTCGAGATAGCGCGCGCAGCGCACGAGGTCGGTGAGGTTGCCGCCGAAGGTGGAGTTGATGCGCGAGCCCACCTTGAACACGTTCTGCGGCTCCTCGTCCACCCGCGGCCCCACCAGGCAGCCGCAGACCTGCGTCTTCTTGCCGAAGGCGAGGGCGTCGGGGCGGATCCCGAAGTGCTCGTGCGCCCACATCTTGCCCGTGAGCCCGATCCCGGTCTGCACCTCGTCCACGATGAAGAAGCACTGGTTCTGACGGGCCACGCGCTCCAGCGCCTGGAGGAACTCCGGCCGGAAGTGGTTGTCTCCCCCCTCGGCCTGGATGGGCTCGACGATGATGGCGGCGATGTCGTCGGGGTTGTCCGCGAAGGCCTGGCGCATCTGGTCGAGCGCGCGCTCCTCGGCCGCCTTCACGTCGGTCTCCACCTCGGGGGTGATCGGGAAGCGGAGCTTGGGGTTGTCGATGCGCGGCCACCGGAACTTCGGGAAGAAGTCGGTCTTGATCGGGTCGGTGTTGGTGAGCGACAGCGTGTAGCCGCTGCGGCCGTGGAAGGCCTCGCGGAAGTGGACCACCTGCGCGCCCTTCTCGCCCGCGATGCCCCGGGCCTTGTTGCGGCGGACCTTCCAGTCGAAGGCCGTCTTCAGCGCGTTCTCGACCGCGAGCGCTCCCCCTTCGACGAAGAAGAGGTGGGGCAGGTGGGCCGGCATGGCGATCCGCCCGAACGTCTCGACCGCCTGCGCGTACTCGACGCTGTAGATGTCGGGCAGCGACGGCTTGAGCTGCGCCACCCGGGCCAGGACCCGCAGGAACTCCGGGTCCTTCATCTTCGGATGGTTGTAGCCGATGGGGTTGGAGCCGAAGAAGGTCAGGAAGTCGAGGTACTCCCGGCCCGTGCGGCCGTCGTGGACCCAGGAGCCGTGGCTCTTGTCGAAGTCGAAGACGAGCTCGTAGCCGTCGGCGAGCATGTACCGGGCGAGCGTGCGGTGCACGTCGGCCGGGCTGAGCGGGGATACCAGAGTCGCAGTCATAATGGCCCTGTTTTCAATCACTTGGCAGGAGGCCAGGCGGCCGGATTCAGGCCCACCTGCGCGAGAGCGGCACATCTTAGCATAGCTGTCGCCGGCCCCTCCCAATCGGTATAATCGCACCTTCCCATGACGGCCGGCATCGACACTGCCTTTCTGCGCAGTTCGGACCTGTTCGAAAACCAGCCCGAAGAAGTGCTGAAGGCGGTGCTTCTGCAGGGGCAGCTCCAGCAGTACGGGCCCGGCCAGGTCGTCTTCGGCCAGGGCGACGAGGGGGACCGGCTCTACATCGTGAAGAGCGGCGCCCTCGAAGTGCTGGCCACCACCACCGACGCCTCCGATCCGATCCCCGTCGCCTACCTCGGGCCGGGCGAGGTCCTCGGCGAGCTGGCCCTCTTGACGGGCTCGCCCCGCAGCGCGAGCGCGCGCGTGCCCGAGCGCGCCGAGCTGTTCACCGTGGAAAAGCCGGTCTTCCTCGACCTGATGAAGACGCTGCCCGCCTTCGCCCGCAACCTCTGCCTCGTGCTCGCGAAGCGGCTGGAGGCGACCACGCTCCGGATGCCCCGCGGCTCCAAGCAGCTCCAGGGTAACCTCCGCTACTTCGACCTCGCCACCGTGATCCAGACCCTCATCGGCTCGCACCAGACGGGTACGCTGGCGGTGACGCAGGAGGGCGGCAAGTCGAAGGCGCGGATCGCCGAGATCTTCTTCTTCAAGGGCAACATCGCGAAGGCCAAGGTGCGGCACCTCACCGGCGACGACGCCGTGTTCCAGCTCTTCCAGTCGCCGCTCGAGGGCGACTTCTCCTTCACGGGCCGCCAGGTCCAGGAGGAGGAGGTCCAGGCGGACATCACCATGCCCGCCATCTCGCTGCTGATGGAGTCGGTGCGCCTGCAGGACGAGCTGCCGCTGCTGAAGGAGCGCATCCCGGACGCGGACCGCGTGTTCAAGCAGAAGTCGGGACAGCTCGACTGGCAGGATCCCGAAACGGTGGAGCTGGCGGCGGCGGTGTGGTCGCGGCTGAAGAAGGGCGCGTCGATGGCCGACCTGCAGCGCGACGTCCCGCGGAACTCGTACGCGCTCTACCGGACGGTGGTCACGCTCGTCGACACGGGGCAGGTGGAGTGACGGCAGTCGACTGTCGTCATACCCGGCTGGCTTCGCGGATCTTCTGTTGGATGGCGCGGGCTTCCGCCTCCACCTCCTCGATCTCCTGGGAGAGGCGGCTCATGGCCTTGCGCTTGGCGAGGAAGAAGTAGTTGGCGAGCTCCAGCAGCACGCCGCTGACGATCGCGACGGTGACGACCTCCCACAGGAGGCCGGTTCCGATCTGGCCGTCGCGGAACCCGACCTGCCAGATCGCGTAGGCCACGCCGATGCCGATGCCGTTGACGCCGATGCCGAAGCTCGCGCGGGCATGGCGTAGCTCGGCCTCCAGCCGGTCCTGCTGGAGCTCGTAGTTCCGCAGCGCGTCCTTGAGCGGGCCGATGTCGGCCAGGACCAGGCGCACGGCCTCGCCGCTGCGGACGACCTTGTGCCTGGTCCCGCAGGTGGCGCACTTCACGTGATCGCCGTGAGCGTAGCTGGAGGGGATGGAGATGTCCGTCCGACACTCCGCGCAACGTGCCTTCTGGGTATCCACTTGGCGCGAAGGATAGCAAAATAGGTCCATAAGTCCAGAAGGAGAAACGCGGCGCATGGAAGGGGACGTCGTCGTCGTCGGGGGCGGGATCGTCGGGCTGTCGGCGGCGCGAGCCCTCGCCGCGGCGGGGGCGCGGACCTTCGTCGTCGAGCGGCAGCGGGTGGGAGCGGAGGCCTCGACCGCGGCGGCGGGGATGCTCGCGCCCCAGGCGGAGACGCCCGAGGACTCGCCCCTGCTCGAGCTGGCCTTGAGAGGCCGCGACCATCACCTCGCGCTCGCGCCCGCCCTCGAGGTGGAGACCGGGCTCTCGGTCGACCTCGCGCGCTGCGGCCTCATCGAGCTGGCCTTCTCCGACGAGGACCTGGGCCGGCTCGAGGCGCGGCGGGCATGGCAAGCGCGGCGCGGCCTCGCCGTGGACGCGCTCGGACCCGCCGAGGTGCGAGAGGCCGAGCCCAACGTGAACCCCGCGGTGCGCGGCGGCCTCTACATCCCGGGCGACCGCTGCGTGGACAACGTCCGGCTGGTGCGCGCGCTGGCGGCTTCCGCGGTGGCGCGCGGCGCGTCGATCGTCACCGGCCGTCCGGTCACGGGCCTCGTCGTCGAGAAGGGGGCGGTCGCGGGCGTGAAGGCGGCGAGCGAGGTGTTCCGCGCCCCGGTGGTGATCAACGCGATGGGCGCGTGGGCCGCGTTGCTCGGGGGCGACCCGCTCCCGCCGCCGGTCGAGCCGGTGCGGGGCCACATCGTGGCCTTCGACATGGCGCCGGCGCTGCTGCGGCACGTCGTCTGCTCGCCTCGCGGCTACCTGGTGCCGCGGGCCGACGGCCGCACGCTGGCCGGCAGCACCACCGAGCGGGCCGGCTTCGACAAGGTCGTCACCGCCGCCGGCCTGGGCACCGTCCTCGGCATCGCCCTGGAGATCGCCCCCATCCTCGCCGACGTGCGGGTGGCCGACTCGTGGGCGGGCCTGCGGCCGGGCACGCCCGACGGCCTGCCGGTGATCGGGCCGGGCGCGCTGCCGGGCCTGTTCCACGCGACCGGCCTCTATCGCAACGGGATCCTGATGGGGCCGCTCGTCGGGGAGATCGTCGCCGGCCTCGTCCGGGGCCAGGCGCCGCCGATCGACCTCGCGCCGTTCGCGGTCACGCGCTTCGGCGCCCGAAGTCACGCCGGTTGA
>Ga0075433_10004821_pt1 | contig 10537 bp, 8 predicted proteins | sample RhiMethybrSRZTD2_FD_75299 | JGI IMG/M metagenome (GOLD analysis project Ga0075433, IMG submission 75299) | Populus rhizosphere microbial communities from Tennessee, USA - Rhizosphere MetaG P. TD hybrid SRZTD2 | ecosystem: Host-associated > Plants > Roots > Rhizosphere > Soil | place: USA... | reverse complement strand
ACCTTTTTGGAGATGACCGTCCCTATGGCTTTCCTACTGGCGATCCTTCTGGGACTTGGCCGAATGTCCAACGACCAGGAACTCTTGGCCATGAAAGCCTCGGGAGTCAGTGCGCCGCAAATTCTCGGGCCTATCGCTCTAGTCGGCTTAGTGGTGGCCTTGATCACGCTGGGATTGACTATGTTCGCCCGTCCAACGGCGAACTTTGCGCTAAAAAAAGAGCTTTACAACATTGCGAGAAACCGTGTCGGAACCGCCCTCCGGGAAAAGGTATTCAACGACGATTTTCCGCAGATCCTGATATACGTAGAAGAATTAGTGCCGCCGGGGAACACTGCCCAGGGGGTGTTAATTGTCGACAAGCGCGATCAGACCCGCGAGGATATCATTTTCGGTAAGGTTGCTCGCATCACTACGGATGAGGAAACAAATACCTTGGGACTTAGGCTCTTCGACGGGTCCGTCTACGAGCGAGAAAGAAATCGGCCGGGTTTTAGCCAAACTCGCTTTAATATTTACGATCTCAAGTTCGACCTTGATGAGCTTGTCGGGCCGGTGCGCCAAAAAGAAGCTGGCCCCAAAGAAATGCCGCTCACCGAGCTCCTCAATGCAATCGAGGCAAAGGGAAGCGCTGGTGGTAAAACGATCGCTGAACGCATGGAACTGCATCAGCGCATCGCTTTCGCGTTCGTCCCGCTCGTGTTTTGTCTTTTGGGAGTGTCCTTGACCCTATTGCCGCGTACGTCACGAGCCAACCGTTCGTGGGGTTTTATGCTCTGCACATTCTGGCTCATGACTTATTACACCCTGCTCTCCCTCGGCAAGGCGCTCGGTGATAAAAGTATTCTCCATCCTATCCCGGCCCTCTGGCTTCCCAACCTCGTTGTCGGTGGGATCGGCGCTCATTTCTTTAGACAAGCGCAACGTGAAACACCGCTTTTCCTTCCACAAATGGTTGAACGAGCCGCTATCTGGGTCGGCGACTTCATAGGAAAACTCCGACGCCGCAAGTAGAATTGAGGTCGCGCGTGACAAATCGACTCCAGGTTGGATTTCTCCCTGTTGGCAGCATCCTTGACCGCTATTTGGCGGCGGGATTTATGCGGGTATTCTATCTCAGTTTGGCTGTCATCATTTCGCTCTACGTTACCGTCGATTTTTTCGATCGCATCGGCACGCTTTTAGATTCTGGCGCAACCCTCTCCACCATCGCGCGGTACTTTTTTTATAAAGCTCCGCTCTTGATCTCCCGCGTGATCGGTTTCGCCACGCTTTTTTCCACCTTATTTTGCCTGGGCATGTTGGCGCGAACGCACGAGATCACGGCGATCCGCTCCAGCGGTATCACCATACAGCGGATTGCCCTACCGCTGTTGCTCCTTTCGATGGTTATCTGTGGCTTTACCTTTGTTTGGAATGAAACCCTCGTTCCCGTCTTTGCGCACAACGCACAAAATATCTACAAGACCGAAATTAAGAACAAACAGCAGCAAAGTCTTCTGGGTACTCATGACATTTGGATCCGTGGTGAGGGCAGCTTTATCAATATAGATTATTTTGACACTCGGACCAGTGTTTTGGAGAACGTTACGGTGTTCGTTCTTAACCGAGACTTCACTCTGCGCGCGCTCGTGGAAATTCCCCGAGCTCAATGGACTCGCGACGGCTGGCGAACCAGCGAAGCTACGGAGTGGAACATTCTAGCGGACGGAAAAATGGTTCGTGGGGAAGCTAAGCCCGTCCTGCCACTTACCGAGACGCCGGAAGATCTAAAACTATTGGCTCGTGATGCCGAGGAATTTACCTTCTTTGATTTGCAAAAACAGATCGCAGATATGAAAAGCAAGGGAATTGACACGACTTCCTACGAAGTGGACCTACAGATAAAATTGGCATTGCCGTTCATTTCTCCCTTGATGGTCCTGCTTGCGATCCCGTTCGCACTGAAGCAACAGATGAGCGGCAGCATTTCGTTGAGTTTCGGCGTTGCGATGGTCATCGGCTTTGGGTACTGGGTACTCACCGCCTTCTGCGTGTCTCTCGGACATGGCGGAGCTTTACCGTCGTGGATATCGGCGTGGACGCCCAATGCTATTTTTGCGATGATCGGATTTTTCTTTTTCACGACCGAAGTATAATCGACTACGGCGGTACCCCCCAAATCATCGGGGCGGCACGTGCGATTTACGACGGTCAAATGAGATTTTTATAAACTTGCGGCAAAGCATTCTTACGTAACCGATGCGCGTCAGCATCGATATCGGTCAATAAGCACACTGTCCAAATCAAAAATGGAAGCAGAAACTCGATCTCTTTTGCCCGATCAAGCGCAGGTGTGGTGGAAGGACGGACCCTGCGGTGGTTGGCAAATGGGTCGCTCTTTTAAGTACACCAGCTTGGGTTTGGCTCCTTGAGGGAACCGCAAGAAGCTGTCTTCGAAAACGGAATCCCTGCGTGGGTGGATTCCGGGCATTGGCGACCAACCTGTACGATATTACCGCTTGGAGTATTGTGGACGCTTACGCGCCTTGTGCCGGCCATATTTTTTGCGCTCTACTGCGCGTGGATCTCGAGTGACGAAACCGGCCTTCTTTAGCGGGGAACGAAAATCCGGACTTAGCTGCATCAAGGCGCGGGTAATCCCGTGGCGGATGGCGCCTGCCTGCCCCGAGTTTCCACCGCCGGCAACATTTACGTCGATGTCAAAATTTCCCCCTGTCTGGGTCACATCGAAGGGTTGGAGCACGATCATCCGAGCCGTTTCACGACCAAAGTAATCTTGCAAGGATTTATTGTTGATCGTGATTTTGCCTTTTCCCGGCTTAAGAAAGACCCGTGCCACAGAAGTTTTCCGACGTCCCGTTGCCGCAAATACTTTTTCCGCCATTATCGTACTCCTACGCTATGATTGTCAGGGGTTCCGGCTTTTGCGCTTCATGTGGGTGTTCTGGACCGGCATATATCTTAAGCTTGGTTACCAATTTGCGACTCAAACGGTTCTTCGGCAACATTCCCTTTACCGCAAGTTTCACGAGTTGCTCTGGTTTTTCTTCCAACATTTCCGCCGCAGTTCTCTCCCTGATACCGCCGGGATATTCGCTGTGCCGATAATAGATTTTCTTCGCTAATTTCGTGCCCGTGAGCTTGACGCCGCGCGCATTAATGACGATGACGAAGTCTCCTGCGTCCTGGTTCGGCGTAAAAATCGGTTTATTCTTTCCCCGCAAGACTTTGGCGATTTCAGTGGCTAGCCGCCCGAGTATTTTTCCTTGCGCATCGACAACGTACCACCGCCGCTGGGACAGCGCTTCATGCTTATTCATAGCCGCGTTCTCCAATCAAAAAATCTGCCCCAGTGGCGCGCGAGAATGGCGGGGCCGACGAGACTCGAACTCGCGACCTCCGGCGTGACAGGCCGGCGTTCTAACCAACTGAACTACGACCCCGATATTAGCTTCCTAGCCGCGCCTTGTGGTGGGCGGTACAGGATTTGAACCTGTGACCCCCGGCTTGTAAGGCCGATGCTCTCCCGCTGAGCTAACCGCCCCTTCCGCTCGAAACAACCGATCAAGATATGCCCGAGGATATTTCGAGACGCTGCATTTCTCTGGCTTGTCCGTGCTGAAAATTGCAAAAAACGCCTGGCTCACGAAATCAAGCAAGATTTTCCATGCCTTGATTTTCGCGGCCCAGAAGGAGCTATCAATTTGGTCTTTTTTTGCTTTTCGTTAGTTCTCTTATCTGTCTCTCGCTAGGGTTTCACTGCTCAGCCCAACGACGAAATGTTTATCACTTTGTCACTCGTCATTGGTCGCCACAATTAGTTTGTCGATACTCGTCCTAACCGACCCCGGATAGTATATATCGGACGAGCGTGGTTGCAGTTTCCCGAGAGCCTACGCGATGCTTCGGGACAATCGAATGCAATTTTATAACAGCACGAATGCCGGGTGTCAAACCACCCGGCATCCTAACATTGCGGTGGGAAACTATTGGGGCAAAATTTCAGAAGCGGGAACTTCGTCAACCTTTTCTGGAAATGGAGGCCTTTCGTCTTTAGATTGGGTCTCGACAGCAACATTGCGAAACAGGTTGTCTGGATCGTTAACCACAAGGGCCTTTTTCAGGACCTGATCCATGTGGGAAACCAGTTCCAGTTCAACCGTTTTGAGAACTGTCGCAGGAATTTCCTCGATGTCTTTTTCGTTCTCCGCAGGAATCAGAACCTTTTTGATTCCGGCACGATGGGCGGCCAAGACCTTTTCCTTCAGTCCGCCGATCGGCAGAACGGTTCCCCGCAAAGTAATTTCCCCGGTCATGGCCAGATCATTGTGAACTGGAATCTTCATCAGTGCGGAAACCAGAGAAGTCGCCATGGTGATGCCCGCCGATGGGCCGTCCTTCGGAATGGCACCTTCCGGTACATGAATATGCACGTCAAGCTTCTGATAAAAATCCTTCTCCAAACCCAACTCTGCAGCGCGCGAGCGAACATAACTCATCGCCGCTTGTGCGGACTCTTGCATCACATCGCCGAGCTTTCCGGTAATGATCAGCTGGCCTTTGCCCGGCATGATCGTCACCTCGGTCGCCAAGAGTTCTCCGCCCAGCTCCGTCCAGGCCAAACCGGTCGTAACTCCAATTTTGACTTCGGCTTCTGCCTTTCCATAACGGAATTTAATCGGCCCCAGATACTTGTGGAGACTCTTGCCGCCGATTTGAATATGCGCGTTGCGATCCTTACGGACAACCTCCACGGCCACTTTGCGGCAGATTGCGGCGATTTCCCGTTCCAGATTGCGAACTCCCGCCTCCTTCGTATAGTGCCGAATGACACCGAGTAGCGCGTTGTCCGTGAACATCAAATTTTCCGCGGCTAACCCATTCGCTTCTTTCTGCTTCTCTAGCAGGTATTTCTTGGCAATGCTGAGTTTTTCCAACTCGGTGTACCCGGCAATCCGAATGATTTCCATCCGGTCCTGAAGGGGACGCGGAATTCGATCCAATGTATTTGCCGTCGTGATGAACATAACCTTAGAAAGATCGTAATCGAGATCGAGATAATGATCGTTGAACCCGGTATTTTGTTCCGGGTCCAAAACCTCGAGCAGCGCCGAGGACGGATCACCACGAAAATCCGTGGACATTTTATCGATCTCATCCATCAAGAACACCGGATTGCTTGAACCCGCCTTTTTCATCGACTGAATAATTTTTCCCGGCAGAGCGCCGATATAAGTGCGCCGGTGACCGCGGATTTCCGCCTCGTCTCTAACTCCGCCAAGCGAAACTCGGATGAATTTTCTTCCCGTCGCTCGTGCAATCGATCGGCCCAATGAAGTCTTACCGACTCCGGGAGGTCCGACCAAGCAAAGGATCGGACCTTTGATTTTCCCGACTAAGCTTTGAACTGCGAGATATTCAAGGATGCGTTCTTTCACTTTTTCTAAACCGTAGTGATCATCCTCCAAGACGCGCTCAGCCTCATTGATATCGAGCTTGTCGTCCGTGAATTCATTCCAGGGCAGGCTGACAATCCAATCGATGTAATTTCTGACCACGGTGGCTTCCGCCGACATGGGCGACATCATCTTGAGCTTTTTAAGCTCCTTCTCAACCTTGTCCTTGGCCTCGGCAGAGAGTTTTTTTTGCTTGAGTTTGTCTTCGATTTCTTGAATCTCATTCTTGAACTCGTCTTTTTCGCCCAGCTCTTTTTGAATCGCTCGCATCTGTTCGTTCAGATAATATTCTTTTTGCGAGCGCTCCATCTGTTTTTTGACACGCGAGCGAATCCGCCGTTCAACTTCCAGAATTTCGATTTCCGCGCGCATATGGCCAAGCACTTTTTCCAGCCGTTCTGCCGCGTTGAATGTTTCAAGAAGGTTTTGTCTATCTTCCAGTTTTATGCCGAGATGCGCGACAATAGTATCTGCCAGGCGCCCCGGATCGTCGATGGAAGACACCGACATGACCATTTCCGGGGGAATCTTCTTCTTCAGTTTTACATAATTCTCAAAAGTAGTGTGAACTTCGCGGACGAGCGCTTCGACTTCGGTGTTTCGTTCGACAACTTCCTGAGCTTCTTCCACTTCGACCAGGAAAAAATCCGGATTTGATGCGAACCTCGCTACCCTTGCCCTCTTTTTACCTTCGATCAAAACCTTAACCGTGCCGTCGGGAAGCTTGAGCATCTGGACCACAGAGCCCAAAGTACCGATTTTGTATATATCATCTTCGCTCGGGTCATTCGTCTTGGCATCCTTTTGCGAGGATAGAAATATAAGGCTTTGCTTCTGGGTGGCGTCTTCTAGGGCCTTAATAGACCGTTGCCGACCGACAAAAAGCGGCACCACCATATGGGGAAACACGATAATGTCCCTGAGAGGGAGCAGAGGCACCCGCGTGGGCCCCGACGTTGGTTCTTTATCGTCTTTCTTATCATTCCGAAATAGCATAACGATTCCCCCTCCTAAGCGCTCTCTGCGGCCTTGGTGTATACGACGATCGGAGGTTCATGTCTTTCCACAACGTCCTCGGATATCACCACTTCTTTAATGTTCGGCTGCGAGGGCATGTCGTACATAATCTCTAACATGATATTTTCCATGATCGCTCGGAGTCCCCGCGCACCGGATTTCCTTTTCATGGCGTCGCGCGCAATGGCTCGAAGCGCCTCTTCGGTAAACTTGAGATGCACGGACTCCATTTCGAATAGTTTCGAATATTGCTTGGTTAGAGCATTTTTTGGTTCTTTAAGAATCCGTACTAGGGCGGAGTCATCCAACTCGTCTAGCGTTGCAATAACCGGCAAGCGCCCGATGAACTCGGGGATCAGCCCAAATTTTAACAGATCCTCCGTTTGAACATCGTGCAGCAAATCGGCCGAGCGCCGCCCATCCTTATCTTCTAATTGGCCACCAAAGCCCATCCGCTTACGACCTGTGCGTTTGCGAATAATGTCATCCAACCCGACAAAAGCACCACCACAGATGAAAAGAATATTGGTAGTGTCTACCTGGAGAAATTCTTGTTGCGGATGTTTTCGTCCCCCTTTTGGCGGTACGCTCGCCATGGTTCCTTCGATTATCTTTAAAAGCGCCTGCTGTACACCTTCTCCCGACACATCCCGGGTAATCGACGGGTTATCCGATTTTCGCGAAATCTTATCGATCTCATCAATATAAACGATGCCACGCTGCGCCTTTTCGACGTCGTAATCGGCTGCCTGCAGAAGATTTAGAATGATGTTCTCAACGTCCTCTCCTACATAGCCTGCTTCGGTCAAGCTAGTGGCGTCGGCGATGGTGAAGGGTACCTGCAGGAAACGCGCCAACGTTTGAGCAAGAAGAGTTTTTCCGGATCCAGTGGGACCGAGCAGTAGAATATTGCTTTTTTGCAGTTCCACGTCACCCGTCACCATCTGGCTATCGATACGCTTGTAGTGATTATGAACCGCCACCGCCAGGATCTTCTTGGCGCGCTCTTGGCCGATTACATACTGGTCAAGAACCCGTTTAATTTCGGCGGGTTTGGGCACATTGGACGAGGAGCTAATATTCTCATCGTGATCGCATTCTTCGGCGATGATATCGTTGCAGAGATCGATGCATTCGTCGCAGATGTAAACGGTCGGACCGGCGATCAACTTACGAACCTCGTCTTGACTCTTCCCGCAGAAGGAGCAGACAAGATTGCCTGATCCGTGTTCACCGTGCTTTGCCATGGCACCCCCGGTTCAACAACTACTTCTTGACACTTGAGTCCGGCCGAGACGCTATGACTTCGTCAACCAACCCATACTCCTGGGCTTGCTTGCCGCTCATAAACATATCGCGGTCGGTATCTTTTTCTATCTTCTTCAAACTTTGTCCAGTGTGCTTCATTAATATGTTGTTTAATTCTTCACGCATGCGAAGAATTTCACGAGCTTGGATGTCAATGTCAGCCGCTTGGCCTTGGAAACCGCCTAAGGGCTGGTGAATCATAATGCGCGAGTGAGGCAGGGCAAACCGCTTGGCCTTTGTACCGGCCGCCAACAATACCGCTGCCATGCTCGCGGCTTGTCCGACGCATACCGTTGAAATCTGCGGCCGGACGTACTGCATCGTGTCATAGATCGCTAGGCCGGCAGTTACGGAACCGCCGGGACTGTTGATGTAAAAGAAAATATCACGTTCGGGATCTTCGGATTCGAGAAAGAGGAGTTGTGCGGTAATGAGGTTAGCGACGTCGTCGCTTACAACCGATCCGAGAAACACGATTCGATCTTTAAGGAGACGCGAATAAATATCATAAGCTCGTTCACCACGGCCCGTTTGCTCGACAACAATGGGGATGAAATTCATGTGAAGTTAAACCCCTTATTCACAGTTTGCATTCTATCTTTTTTCAGCTTGCTCATCAACCTTAGAGACGGGTGGATCGACTTCTTTTATCTTCGCCCGCTCGAGCAAAAATTCGAGAGTTCGATTGAACACCAGCTGGGTTCGTAATTCGTCCCGACTTTCGGGCCGCGAATACATCTCTCGCACGGTTTTAGCGCGATCACCGGCTGCTCGCGCCAGATTGTCTACCCGGGCCTGGACATCCTTATCCGTAACATCAATTTTTTCGAGCTGAGAAATCTTCTCGACCAGCAACGTTGCTTGGACTTGGCGCGCCGCTCGGGTTTCAAGCGTCTTGCGGGCCTCTTCCATCCGTGGCGCGACGTTGGCATCCGCGCCAGCTTGGCCCGCAAGTTCATTCTGATAGCGCTCCATCAAATATCTAGTCTGTCGCTCGACCATCGATAGCGGGGTTGTAAATGAATGCGCTTCAAGCAGACGGCTCACTAGTTTTTCTTTGAGATCCTCGCTTTGATAATGCTTGAGTTCATTTTCCAGCCGCGTGCGAATTCGTGATCTAAGTTCGTCTAGCGAAGCGCACTCACCGTGATCTTTGGCGAATTCGTCGTCCAACGCCGGCAACACCTTTTGTTTGATTTCGCGTACCACGATCAAAAAGTCAACCGGTTTCCCCGCAATGTCCTTATTGGGGTAATCTTCCGGATAGTTCACCTGTACGGTTTGCCGTGCGGTCGCTTTTAGTCCAATCACCGCATCTTCAAATTGTGGTAACGCACGTCCTGCGCCGACTTCAAGAAGATAATTTTCGCCCTTGCTGCCAGAAAATGGCTTACCGGCGATAGAGCCCTCGAAGTCGAGTATCGCAAAGTCGCCTTTCTGTACGGTGTCACGGCCCTCGACCGGTTCTAAGCGCGCCTGGCTTTCCTGCAAACGACGTAGCGCCTCCTCGACCTGAGCGTCAGTGACGGAGAGTCTCACTCGTTCGACCTCAAGGCCGAGATAATTCCCGACCTCGATCTCGGGTTTGACTTCGAACACAGCCGAAAAGGAAAACGCGCCGTCTTCGTCGAGTTCGTTAGCTTCCACTTCCGGCCGCGATACAATCTGTAAACCGCGTTCCTTGATGACTTCTCCCAAGGACTCCTCGACAAGATGCGATCTTACTTCCCCTTTCACCTCTACACCGTAGATGCTCTGCAAAACAGTTCGGGGAATCTTGCCGGTGCGAAACCCTTTTACGCGAACTCGCTGGCCGAGATTCTTATAGGCACGGGAAAACTCGCTGGCAACCGTTTCAGCGGGAAGTTCTACGCGAACCTTCCGCTGCACCGGGCCCAGTTCGTCGATGTCGATTTTCATAACTGCAACTTTTCAGTGGCGCTATTCGCTTGCCAATGGACGGATAATTCAACTTGCGATCTCGTTGGACAAGCCAGCAACGCTTTCACGGCCAACCTTTCTAGCAACAAGTTGCTCAAACTTTCGTCGGCATTCCAGATGGTGCGAGAGGGGGGACTCGAACCCCCACGGTTGCCCGCTAGATCCTAAGTCTAGTGCGTCTGCCAGTTCCGCCACTCTCGCACAAGTGGAACAAACAGCAATATCAGTTTTTTCCGACAAAAATGGAGAGTAAAAATTACCCGACGGTATGTCAAGCGAGCCAGGGCTTGAATTTGGCGTTCCCGATCCGTCCTGACGAGAATTATCGGACTGGCGAGTGACGAAGGTAATAATGCTATGAAATCGGAAAATTATTGCCCGATTCTATTCGCTATGCGTTCGCTCTGCCATACAACTACTACAGGGACAGAGCGATCTAAGATAATCAAAGGTATAAATACCGGTGCTATGACCATCATTCCAGCGCAGTTCGATCGCGTAATTGCCGACGCCGCGGATCTCCTCCAGTGTGGCGCCCGGAACATCGATAAAGCGCCGTTGGGCGCCATGGCCTTGGCAAAGCGCGCAGGGGCAATATCCGCGCAGATACTCTTGAGCGTACTCACCCACGTGATCATCGTCCCAAGTGATGCGCACGACGCCGCGCGATTTGATATGATTAATCTCCGTCGGAATATTCATAAAAGAAATTCGCCACGATGATCAGCAAAGTTCTTGCGCCCAAACCTGAAATCCTCAAGCCCACTCCTGCATGCCTCGGCTTCTTAGAATTCAATTAGGCCGTCCCCGAT
>Ga0075433_10004819_pt1 | contig 10539 bp, 12 predicted proteins | sample RhiMethybrSRZTD2_FD_75299 | JGI IMG/M metagenome (GOLD analysis project Ga0075433, IMG submission 75299) | Populus rhizosphere microbial communities from Tennessee, USA - Rhizosphere MetaG P. TD hybrid SRZTD2 | ecosystem: Host-associated > Plants > Roots > Rhizosphere > Soil | place: USA... | reverse complement strand
GAAGAGTCGGGGCAGGCGGGCCGCATCCCACTTTCCGCGGTCTCGATCATGCTCCGACCCATCCTCGAGCGGCTCGTGCGGGAGCTCTGGAATTCTTTCGACTACTGCAACGAGCAGTTCCAGGGCGAGACGGTGACCCGCCTGGTGCTCCTGGGCTCGGGGTCGCGGGTCCGGAACCTCCCCGACTACCTGACCGGCGTCCTCAAGATACCGGTCGCGCGCGCCGATCTTGCAGAAAGCATGATGGATGTCGCGCCGGGGCCCAAGCGCGGGGCGGCGGCCGGTGCGGGCTCGCCCTCCGAGGCTGGGCTCGGGCTCGCGTTGACCGAGAGGGGTGCGCTCAATTTCGCGACCCCGGCCGGCGCGGGGGTGCCCTACCGCCTGGCGGAAGCAATTCCGCAGCGGGTTGCGGCTGCGGCCGCCGCCGTGCTCCTCGTTTCGGTGGCGCTTCCGTCGCACATGACCGTCGTGAGCGAGCGGCGCCGGATCGAGGTGCTCAAGCAGAGTCTGGTGGAGCTTTCGCCGCGCGTCGATGCGGTGAGGCGGTTTCGCGCGGCGCGTGAAGAGGAGACCAGGCTCCACGATCTGCTCGCGCACTTGACCGGAGGTCAGGTGCTCTGGTCGTACGCTCTGCGCGATTTGAGTCACCGGATCGGGCCCGACGTGAGGCTCACCTCGATGGAGGTCATCGAGCCGCAGCCGGGCGCTCAAACCGCTGCCGCGACCACGGCTCAAGCGGCGGAGCCTCCTTCGAGGCAGATTCGCCTCATGGGGCTTCTTCGGACGCGGAGCCGCAGACCGGAAGACGTGGTTGGGGAGCTGATGCAATCGCTCGAACGGTCGCCGATCTTCGGACAGGTCCGGCTCGAGGGATGTCAGGCGGTGACGGGTTCGGTGAGCACCTTCACCCTCACGGCCGCAATCGCGGAGTAGCGGGAGTCCCATGGCCGTGTCATTTCGACATCCGCTGCTGGGGCACGCGGCGATCCTCGCCTCGCTGGTGCTCTCGATCGGGGTCGTGCGAACGGTCTACGTCGAGCCGAGGGTGCGCGAAGCGAAGGGGCTCCGTGCCGGCGAGCAGCGTCTCCAGACGGAGCTGGTCGACTTGCAATCCGGCATTCAGGAAATGGAGGGTTGGGCGAAGGCGCACCCGGGGCAGGATCTCTGGACGTTCCATGTGCGGAAGGCGCTTCCATCGCGCGACATGGTCGCCGCGTTCCTGCGGTCCATCGTGCCGCTTGCGGACCGGCACAAGGTCAAGACCGAGCTGATTCAGCCGGCGGGATCGCTGATGGACGAGACGGTGAGCGACGCGGCGGGAAATCCCATGACGTATCGCCGGGCGGAGCTTCGATTCCGCATCCATGCGAAGTACCAGGATCTGGGCGAGTACCTGGGCGACATCGAGGCGTTGGACCAGCTCGCGGTGGTGCGGTCGATTGCCGTGCAGAGCGGCGCGCCCCAACCCGAGCTGGCCGCTGACATGACCATCTGGCTTTACGGAACACCCTGAGGGACGAGATGGATTGGTTCCGCGATCAGATGAAAAGGGGAATGAACCCGAGGACGTATGTCCTGGTGGCGTTCCTTGTCGGGGTGCTCCTTTGGATCCAGGTTCTCGATCAGAAGCAGAAGGCGCTCCGGGCCAAGAACCCCGCCGTGACGCTGGCGCCCGCCCCCGCGATCCCAGCCGTTCGCCCCGAGGAGCACGACCCGGCGCACGCTTCGATGACCCCTCCGGGATGGGGTGTCGATCCATTCCAGAGGCGGCTCGCAGACGTCGGGGAATCCCCCGGCGCCGCGGGGCCGGTCGCGCGGTCCACGCCGTCGCCGGCGGGGACCGGGCTCTACCTGCAGGGAATCATGGAGGGTCCTCTGGGGAAAACGGCCCTCATCAACGGCGACATCTATCGTGAGGGACAGCGCATCGGCTCACGGGAAGTGATCCAGATCGGTCGGAAGTCTGTGATGCTCCTGGACCATGGGAACGTCACAACGCTCATGCTCAAAGGAGACGGATCATGAAACGGCTGGCCGTCGTGCTGGGACTGATCGCCTGGTTGGGCTTTGGTCCCACGAGCGTCGCATCCGGGCAGGACGCCCGTGCGTCGTTCAATTTCAAGGAAGCGCGCGTCCAGGACGCGATCCGTCTCATCGCGGGCCAGTTCGGCCTGAGCGTGGTCGTCGGCAAGGATGCCGGCGGCACGCTCACCGCGAACCTGAACAACGTGACCCTGGAGGAGGCGATGGCCTACGTGGCCGAAGCGACCGGATGCGAGTACACGCTCCGGGACAAGATTCTCGTCGTGAACCCGGCGGGAATCCAGTCGCGGGTCTTCCCGCTCCGCTACCTCGATCCGGCCGCCGCGGCCGAAGCCGTACAAAAAGTCTTGGGCCCGCACGGGCAGGCGCAGCCCTTCTCCGGCCGGTCGAAAGATGGTCTGGCTCAACGCTCGAGCGCCTTTTCGAACGCGCTCATCGTCACGGACACGAGCGCCCGCTTGGCCGAAGTGGCGCGCGTGCTTTCCGAGATGGATTTGAAGCCCAGGCTGATCGCAATCGAGGCGAAGCTCGTCGAGACGACGCTGGGACATGACGAGAAGCTCGGCGTGGATTGGCAGATCCGGGCGAGCGCGAACGGGGCCACGCTGCCCACCACGTTCCCGTTCCCCAAATCGGCGGGGTCGGGAGACTTCACCGGCAGTCCCAACACGAATAATCAGGTCGGCGGTATCGGCCCCGCGTTCCCGCCGGGGCAGACCTTTCCGTTCACGGTTCCCGACGACTACGTGTTCGGGAAGCTCTCGTTCCAGGAGTTCAGCGTCGCGCTCGATATCTTGAAGCAGTCCTCCGGCACCAACCTGGTTTCGGCGCCCAAGATCACCACGCTCGACAACCAGGAGGCGGAGATCATCGTGGGGACCGTCGTGCCGATCGCCCGATACGAGCACGCCGAGCAGACCGGGGCGCTCCAGATCTCCGGCTACGACGAGAAGAAGGTCGGCGTCCGGCTCCTCGTGACGCCCCACGTAGGGCCGGACAGCACGATGATCCTCGCCGTCAATCCGGAGATCAGCGAAATCGTGGAATACCGCGGCCAGTTCAATGAGCGCCCGGTCACCTCGACTCGTTCCGCCACGACGCAGGTGGAAGTGAAGAGCGGCGAGACGGTCATGATCGGAGGACTCATCCGATCGGTAGACATCTCGATCGAGCGGAAGGTTCCGTTCCTCGGAGACATTCCGCTCCTCAATTTCCTGTTCCGCCATAAGACCACTTCGAAGCAGAAGGTGGATCTCATGATCTTCATCACGCCGCACTTGCTCGAGCCGTAGGGAGGAGAAAGGTCATGAATCAGACGCAGCCGCGCGCGCGGGTGCTGGTGGTGGACGATGAAGCGGATCTTGTCCGGATCTTGCAGTTCGGGCTTCAGGCGATCGGGTACCACGTGGATACGGCATCCGACGGACAGGAGGGCCTGAAGAAGGCACGCGATCTCAAGCCGGACATCATTCTCCTCGATCTCATGCTCCCGAAGCTGGATGGGTACAAGGTCTGCCGGCTCCTCAAGTTCGACGAGCGGTACAAGAACATTCCCATCATCATTCTCTCCGCGCGGACGCAAGAGGGGGACCAGCTGCTCGCCATGGAGATGGGGGCGAACCGGTTCGTAACCAAGCCATACGACTTCGCGGAAGTCTTGAAACACATTGAGACGCTCTTGAAGTCCGTGCCCACGAGCTCCTAGCGTTCCGGGAATTCCTCGCTTGACCTCGGGCGGCCGGGGAACGTAGCGTTGTCTCACGTTCGCATCGCTCAATCCCCAGCCCCTGAGATGACTCCGAAAAACACGACCGAAACTGCATCCGAACCCGTGCGCGAGACACGCGCTACTCCCGGGCCTCCCCCGATCGTCGAGACCATCCTCGAAACCGTCGGGAACACCCCGATGGTGCGGCTGCGGCACGTCGCGGCGGAATGCCCCGCGACGGTGCTGGCCAAGGTGGAATCCTTCAATCCCGGCGGCTCCGTCAAGGACCGCATCGCGGTCGCGATCGTTCAGGAAGCCGAAGCGAAGGGGCTCTTGAAGCCGGGCGGCACCATCGTCGAGGCGACGTCCGGAAACACGGGGATGGGCCTCGCGCTGGTCGCCTCGGTGAAGGGATACCGCGCGATCTTCGTGATGCCGGACAAAGTGAGCAAGGAGAAGATCAATCTGCTGAAGTCCTTCGGCGCCGAGGTCGTGATCACGCCGACGGCGCTCCCTCCCGATTCGCCCGAGTCCTATTACGAGGTCGCCAAGCGGATCGGGCGCGAGATGCCGGGCGCCTACCTCGCGAATCAGTACTACAACCCCACGAACCCCGAGGCTCATTTCCGAACCACCGGTCCGGAGATCTGGAAGCAGACCGGAGGCAAGGTGGACTACTTCGTGGCGGGGCTGGGGACAGGCGGGACCATCAGCGGCACGGCGCGATACCTGAAGCAGCAGAATCCAAAGATCAAGGTGATTGGGGCGGACCCCATCGGCTCGATTCTGAGGGATTACTTCTATACGAAGAAGATGGTCCCGGCCAAGACGTACAAGGTGGAAGGGATCGGCGAGGATTTCCTTCCGGGCACGCTCGACTTCTCCATGATCGACGAGGTCATCCCGGTGAACGACGCGCAGTCGCTCAACCTCGCGCGGCGGCTCGCGCGCGAGGAGGGGATCCTCGCGGGCGGCTCGAGCGGCACCGCGCTCTTCGCAGCGCTCCAGGTGGCGCATCAAGCGAAGCCCGGACAGGTGGTGGTCGTCCTGATTCCCGACACGGGGGAGCGCTATCTCTCGAAGGTCCATTCCGACGAGTGGATGCGCGACAACCGTCTCCTCGATTCGAGCATGATCACCATCGCGGACGTCATGGCCGGAAAACGAAACCACATCCCACCGCTCGTATCGATCAACTACGACGATACGGTCGATCGTGCGCTCTCCCTGATCCGCGAGTTCAACATTTCCCAGCTCCCGGTGCTCAAGGAGGGGAACGTCGTGGGGTCGGTGAGCGAGGGGGTCCTGCTTCAAAAGGTGCTGGACGGCTCGGCGCACGGGGACACCCGCGTCGAGTACCTGCTCGAGAAGCCGCTTCCGCTCGTGCCGCTCGACGCGCATCTACCCCGCGCGATGAAAGTCCTGGCCGCGAGCAACGCGGCGGTCGCCGTGGATCAGCACGGGAAGCCCGCCGGCATCCTCACCCGCTTTGACCTCCTCGAGTACATCAATCCCTAGGCCCGTGGGGTTCTCCACCGAAGCCGTACACGCGGGGCAGGAGCCCGATCCGGTCACGGGGTCCGTCACGGTCCCGATCTACCAGACCTCGACGTACGTGCAGGAGGAGCTGGGCAAGCACAAGGGATTCGAGTATGCCCGGACGCAAAACCCAACCCGCTCCGCGCTCGAGAAGAATGTGGCCACCCTGGAGCGCGGCGCGCGCGGGTTTGCCTTCGCGTCGGGAATGGCGGCGATCACCGCGGTCACCTACCTATTGAAATCGGGGGACCACGTGGTTGCCTCGAACAACATGTATGGGGGGACCTATCGCCTCTTCGAGAAGGTGCTCACCTCGTACGGGCTCACGTTCACGTACGTGAACACGGGCGACCTCAAGGCAACCGAGGCGGCATTCCGGCCCGCCACCCGGATGCTGTTTGTGGAAACGCCCACCAACCCATCCATGATCGTCTCGGACCTGCGCGCCCTTGCAGAGCTGGCGCGCTCGAGGAACGCCCTCTTGGTGGTCGACAACACCTTCATGACCCCCTATTTCCAACGACCGATCGAGCTGGGCGCCCACCTGGTCGTGCACAGCACGACGAAGTACTTGAACGGCCACAGCGACATGGTCGGCGGCATCGTGGTCTCGAGCGATCCGGCCGCTTCCGAGCGACTCCAATTCGTCCAGAACGCCGCCGGGGCCGTCCCGGGGCCGTTCGACTGCTGGCTCTGCCTGCGCGGAATCAAGACGCTCGCCATCCGCATGGAGCGTCACAACCAGAATGCCCTGGCGATCGCCGAATGGCTCGCCGGGCAGCCCAAATTGAAGAGGGTCCTCTACCCGGGGCTCAAGAGCCATCCCGGGCACGAGCTGCATAAGCGCCAGTCATCGGGTTTCGGCGGCATGATCGCATTCGAGACCGGCTCCGTCGAACGCGGCGCGGCCTTTCTCCGGGCCACGCGGCTCTTCGCGCTCGCGGAGAGCCTGGGCGGGGTCGAGAGCCTCATATCCCATCCCGCGACCATGACCCACGCTTCGGTTCCGAAATCCGAGCGAGAAAGAGTCGGCTTAACTGACGGTCTTGTAAGGATTTCCGTGGGGATCGAGGACTTGGACGATTTGATCCGGGATCTCGAGGGGGCCCTGGCTGCCTTATAATCCCCAGCCTCATCAATTGAGTCTTGACACTCCCGGACCGGCCGCGTACTGTGCGGCCGTCTTTTGCCGCCCCATCTCGTTGAGGCGGATCGATATGACCGCGATGGGCACGAAAGCAAGACTGTTCCCCGAGGCACCGCTGCGAGCAGTGGTGTTTTGCTTTATTCGCCTCAGCCGTTTCGATCATGTTAAGGACTGAAGGACGCCCGAAATCGGATTGCCGGAAGGAGGTGATAGAGGAATGAAGAAGATTTTAGCGGTCACGCTGGTTCTCGTGTTCACGTCCGCACTTCTCTTCGCGCTCGGCTGCACCAAGAAGGCGGAGCAGGGGACGGAGGGCGAGCAGGGTATGGAGCAGAGCACGACGCCACCGGCCGGCACCATGGCGGACTCTACCGGCATGATGTCCGACACGACCCATACGATGGGCCACTAATTCTCGCCTCGTACGGCACGGTCCCTCGGGGACCGGGCGCTACTTGGGCTCGACCGGATCTCAGGCAATTTGCATAGAGTAGCGTTGTTTCAGACGGGGAAGCGCGCTTGCCAGCGTTGCTTCCCCGTCTTCTTGTGCGGCAGGCGGCTCGCGTGGAGGAGGAGATCGGATGGCGGGTTCGAACTCGTTCGACGTGGTCTCCGAGGTGGACATGATGGAGACGTCGAACGCGGTGCAGCAGGCGATGAAGGAGATCCGCCAACGCTTCGACTTCAAGGGAAGCGTGAGCGAGATCACGCTGGACGGAGAGACGTTGACGCTTCATTCGGACGACGAATCGCGTCTCAAGGCCGTGATCGACGTGCTCACGACGAAGCTGGTGAAGCGCGGCGTCTCGCTGAAGGCGCTCGAATACGGGAAAATCGAGCCCGCTGCCAAAGGGACCGTGCGCCAGGTCGTGACGGTCCGGCGGGGCATCCCCGTCGAGCGCGCGAAGGAAATCGTGAAGTTCATCAAGGGGACCGGGGTCAGGGTGCAGGCCCAGATCCAGGAGAATCAGGTCCGAGTAACCGGGAAGAACCGGGACGACCTCCAGGCCGTGATCCGGTCGCTCAAGGCACAGGATTTCGGCCTTGATCTACAGTTCACGAACTATCGCTCGAGCTAGGTCGGCTCTCCTCGCGATCCTGGCTTTTGGATCGCTCGCGTTCGCCACCGACTCGTTCGCGCGCGCGTGGCCCAAGCCAGAAGGCTACGTCAGCGATTTTGCGCGGATCGTTGATCCGGCGTCGCGGGATTCGATCGAAGCGCTCGCGCGGGAGGTTCGTGAGAAGACCGGCGCGGAGCTCGCGGTCGTGACGCTCCCGGACCTGGGCGGAGAGGAAGTCGAGCCCGTCGCGGTCGATCTCTTCCAAGCTTGGGGAATCGGGAAGAAGGGAACGGACGAGGGGGTCCTGATCCTCCTCGCGTCCAAGGAGCGCCGGGTTCGGATCGAGGTGGGCTACGGGCTCGAAGGCATCCTGCCCGACGGCCTTTGCGGCTCCATCATCCGGCGTGTGATGGCGCCGAGCCTCGCCGCCGGCCGCATCGGCCAGGGTCTCCTGCGCGGGACCGCCGCCGTTGCGGGGGTGATCGCCAAGGACCGCGGGGTGACGATCACCGGAGCGGTCGCTCCGGAGCCGGCCGAGGAAGAGGGGGGCGGCCGGCAGGCGATCTTCCTTGCCGCGATGTTCGTGGCCCTGATCGTGAGCGTCATCACCCGCATGGCGTTCCACGGGCGCGGCTGGACCTGGACCGGACGCGGATGGTGGGACGGGCCCGGTCCGGGCGGCTATGGGGGCATGTTTGGCGGCTTCGGGGGCATGGGGGGCGGATTCGGCGGCGGTGGTGGTGGCGGCGGTTTCGGCGGCTTCGGCGGAGGCCGGAGCGGCGGCGGAGGAGCGAGTGGTGGATTCTGAGCTCAACCCTCGTGGCTTCGGCGGAGGCATCCATGTGGCCTAGCCGGTTCGACCCGCGCCAGGCGGCCCGTCGCGCGGTGGACGCGGCATGCCGTGCGGCCGGGGAAAAGCTCCGCGGCGCGGCGCTCTATGGCAGCGCCGTTTCCGGGGAGTTTCATCCCGCCTACTCCGACGTGAACGTTGCGTTCGTGTTCTCCACGCTGGGAGCCGCGGAGCTTTCGGCGTTGAGCCGCGCCTACCCGATCTGGAGGCGGTCCCGACTCGTGCGGCCACTCCTTCTTTCGGAAGAGTCGCTGCGTCGCTCGCTCGATTCCTACCCGCTCGAATACCTGCTGATCCGGGAAGGGCGTGAGGTGATCTTCGGCGCGGACTATTTCGGGCCCTTGGTCATCGCCCGCGACGAATTGAGGCTCGAGGTGGAGCGGGTCCTCCGGGCCCAGGAGCTCGGGCTGTGTTTGAGCTACGTCGCGCTGGCCGGGACCCGCGGTGGCGCGAGAGTTTGGGCACTCCACGCGCTCAACTCGATCGCGGCATCGGCTACCGGCCTCCTGTTCCTCTCAGGACAGCCGATTCCCCGACTGAAACGCGACCTGCCCGAGCGCTGCGCGGCCGCATTCGGCGTTGACGCCGCGGCATTCATGCGGCTTCTCACGTTGCGGGAGACGAAACGAGACCGTGTCGACGCGGTCGAGCTCTTGGACTCCACGTTGAACATCCTGAACCAGCTGCTCGCATCGGCGGAACGAATGTCGGTTCCGTCCCGGAGCGCCTAAAGGAGGAGATCGATGGCATCACGCGTGAATCCCTGGATCGTCGCGGGGCTCTTGCTCGGAGGCTTGCTTCTCATCGTGCTCTTCATCGCCGGGTACGTGCGCACGACCTACAACGATATGGTGTCCGAGCAGGAGCAGATCAAGACGGCGTGGGCGCAGGTGGAGAATCAGCTCCAGCGCCGGTACGACCTGATCCCGAATCTGGTCGAGACCGTGAAGGGCTACGCCAAACAGGAGACGACGGTATTCGGGGCGATCGCCGACGCCCGCGCGAGGATCGGGAGCGCGCAGACCGTTTCGCAAAAGATCCAGGCCAACAACGAGCTATCGGGCGCGCTCGCAAGACTCCTCGTGGTCGTGGAGAATTATCCCGTCCTCAAGTCCAGCGAGAACTTCCAGCGACTGCAGGACGAGCTGGCCGGGACGGAGAACCGCCTCTCGGTGGAGCGCATGCGCTACAACGAGATCGTCCGCGCGTACAACACGCACATCCGCCAGTTCCCGGCGAACATGGTCGCGTCGGCGTTCAACTTCGAGCAGCACCCGCTGTTCGAGGCGCCCGCCAGCGCGCGGACCGCGCCGCAGGTGAAGTTCTAGCGTTTCGCGACCCGCCGGGTTGCGCTATGCTCCGCGGTGCTGCGGCCGCGTCGTTGGCCGCGGCGAGAGTGGGAAGGGCCTCCCTCTGGAGGCCCGGGAAGTCGGTGCGAATCCGACACGGCCCCGCCACTGTGAGCGGTGACGAGAGCGGCATCAGGCCACTGGGTTCTACCCGGGAAGGCGCCGCTTGAGAACGATCCGCAAGTCAGGAGACCGGCCCGCTTTCCCGATTCACAACGTCCTTCGAGAGGGAGGACCATGGGACCGCTCGCTTCGGTTTTCCGCCACGTTCTCGCCGCACTTCTCTTTGTCTCACTGACCTTCCCGGCCGCCGGGACCGCGCTCGCGGACGATGAGGAAGGGTCCGCCGCTCCTTCGGCGCCGCCCGCCGAGCCCGCGCCGGAGCGGCCCCGCTACCGCCTCGAGCCCGTGGTCGTCACGCCGGACAGGTTTCCGATCCGGCTCGACCGAGTGCCTTCCGATGTCACCGTAATCACGCAGGAGCGCCTGGAGTTGCGGCGTCCCCCGTCCCTCTCCGACGCGCTCCGCCTGGTGCCGGGGATCGACGTTCAGCGCGCCGGGACCCTGGGAAAGCTCACGGACGTGCGCCTTCGGGGCGCCGATCCACGGCACACGCTGGTTCTCTACGATGGAATTCCCCTCAATGGGCCATGGCTCGGAAGCTTCGACTTTGCGGATCTGACGGGCGCGGGGGAGAACCAGGTCGAGGTCTTCGGCGGGCCGGCCTCCTCCCTCTACGGCTCCGGCGCGGTGGGGGGCGTCATCCAGATCTTGAACGCTCCCGCGCCGGAGGCGCCGAAGCGAAAGGTCTTCGCCGAATATGGTGAGGGACGGACGTTTCG
>Ga0075433_10004814_pt1 | contig 10540 bp, 7 predicted proteins | sample RhiMethybrSRZTD2_FD_75299 | JGI IMG/M metagenome (GOLD analysis project Ga0075433, IMG submission 75299) | Populus rhizosphere microbial communities from Tennessee, USA - Rhizosphere MetaG P. TD hybrid SRZTD2 | ecosystem: Host-associated > Plants > Roots > Rhizosphere > Soil | place: USA... | reverse complement strand
ACCTCCGCGAGGTTGAAGGCGTCGAGGCCCATCGTTCGCAGCGCCCGGTCGCTGGGGGCGACCCGACCGTGCGACCACGCCTCGATCGCGTCGAGCGCGTGCTGCTCCCAGCTCTCGAGGTGACCGACCAGGTCTTTCGGCGACCAGTCTCCGCCGCCGAGCCCCGCCATGGTGAAGGCATCGTCCGCGACGCGCGCGAGCAGGTCGCGGGTCTTCAGGCGGTCGGTCCGCAGGATGCGGATCGCTTCGTCACGGCCGGGCTCGGGTTCCGACATCGCCGGCGATGTTAGCCGCGACTCCAGACACGGGCGGCGATCAGCTCGGGCACCACGACCTCCGACAGCAGGGCGATGTCGGGGTCGTCGTCGCCGGGGAACCGGACCACCGCCTTGGCATCGGCGAGGTCGCCGACCGCACAGACGGTCGCGTCGCGGTCGCGCAACCATCCCATCGCGTCGCCGTCGAACGGCGAGCCCGCGAACACGAGCGCACGGTAGTCGAGCGACCGCGTCAGGTAGACGTCGACGTGGAGCCAGTCGGCCGTCTCGCAGGCGTCGGCCGGGATCCGTGGGCCCTCGCGGAGCATCAGCGCTCCCTGCCGGGCCGAGGAGAGCCGTTCGTGCGGCGCCAGGACGAACGACTGCCCGGTCGCTGTGAGCAGGTCCGTCACCACGGACAGCCACACGTCTCGGCGGCTCAGGAGGTCCTCGGTCGCATCCGCCGCACGGCGACACACCGTGGAGACGCGGCTGATGTCGCGTCCGAGGAGCCGGTCTTCGAGCGCGAGCAGGAGGGCCAGCGTGTGCTGGAACGTCCGGCACGCGACGCCGCCACGCTCGACCCCGGCCGCCAGGTCCACGACGACGGTGCCCGCGGCGGCGATCGCCGACGCGGGCGCGTTCGTCAGGGCGACGGCGGCGCTCCCGGCGTCGCGATGACGCCGGAGCGCCGCGGTCGTCTCCTCGGTCTTGCCGCTCGCCGAGATCGCGACGGCGACCGTCCCGGCGCCGCCCGGCGTCGCCGCGACGGCGCTCGAGTACTCCGCGACCGCGTGGAGCCCGGACGCGCGGAGCCGCGCCGCCGCGACGGCGGCGGCGTACCGGGAGGACCCCATCCCGAGCAGGACCACGCGCCGGGTCCCGGGCGGGATCGCGCCCCAGACGGGCGCCTCGTCGAGGGCGTCGGCGAGCGCGCGAAGACGCTCCGGCTTCTCCTCGATGTCCTGCAGGAAGAGCTCGGGATCCACCGGTGTCATGCCTCCTCGAGGAGCTGCGGCAACGCGAGGTCGGGCACCGAGCGCCAGTGGGGCAGGTAGCGGGCGGCGTACACGTACTCGTGGCATTCCTGGGCGACCTCGAACGGGCGGAGGAGCCGCTCGTCGAACAGTTCTTGCTCCCCGACCTCGTGGAGGGTCGTCCGGTAGGCGTCCAGGAACGACGACCGGGCGGCCGCGATCCACGCGGCGATGTCCTCGGCGCGGTCGGGGCGTCGCCGCTGGACGATCCGGCCCACGTGATCGAACGAGCGCACGAGGCTCGCGACGTCTCGTGCAGGCGGTCGGAGACGGCCGCGATCCTCATCGGGTTGGAGCGGGTTCCCCTCGAAGTCGATCACGGCGAAGCCGTCACGCCACGGGAGCAGCTGCCCGACGTGCAGGTCGCCGTGGATCGTGGTGATCGTCGTCCCCGTTCTCGATCCGAGCGGCGCGAGCGACGCGCGGATCGCGGGCTCGTGCGCGCGAAGTCGCTCGCCCTCCGGGCCGTCGGTCGATGCGAGCGCCTCCTCGAGCGTGCTCTCGGCCTGCCCGAGCCACCGTGAGGCGTCATCCTGCGACGCGAGCGAGCGCGGCGCCGGGATCACCGACGACGCGGTCGCGAGGGCTACGTGGAGGCGGGCGACCAGCGCGCCGAGGGCGGCCGCCGGCCGCGCCCACGCGGCCGGCGGCCGCTCCCCGTCCGCGATCTCCTCGACGAGCCGGATGTGCCAATCCCATCCCTCGTGCGCCTCGGGGAGGAGCTGCGTGATCGTCGCGACGAGGTACTCAGCGTCGTCGTCGGACCACGTCAGCGCGCCGAGCAGCCGCGGCGACTCGACGAACTCGACCTCATCGAGGTGCATCGAGATCCGGACCGCGGGGTGCGGCCCCGGGGTGACGAGCGGATACAGCTTCACGATCGCGGCGTCGCCGACGACGACGGAGTCGTTCGACTGGTCGGTCGCGATCGCACGCTCCTCACCGCCGAGCGGGATCGACCCGAACCGGCGCACCGCGAAGCGACCGGCGACCTCGCCGCCGGCGACGGCCCGCGCGATCGCCGCGAACGCGCCGTCACCGGTCCGCACCCGGCGTGGGAGCGGCGCCTCGTCGATCACGAGCGTCGCGATCGTCGCGTCGCCGCAGCGGACGATCGCCAGGACGGCGTCCCCGATCGGGAGCAGATCCTGGAGCGAGGACGCCGTCGCCAGCGGGAACGACGAAGCGAGCCGCTCGGGAAGGAGGATGCCGGTCCCCGCGGCGCGGAGCCGCTCCTGGAGCGCTTCGACACCGATCGTCCGCACCACGGGCGCCGAGTCTACGGACCCGTGCCCGGGCTCAGGACCGCGTGATATCCATACGCCATGGCGGAGCGGCTCACGATCCTGTTCATGCCCGAGAGCGCGTACGGGCCCACGAACAATTGCATCGGGATCGGCAAGGTGCTCGAGCGGCGCGGCCACCGCGTCGTCTTCGCGGCGGAAGCGTCGTGGAAGGGCAAGCTCGAGCCGCTCGGCTTCGAGGAGGATCTCGTCGACCTCGCTCCCCCGGCGGAGGACGCCGCCGAGCAGGATGCCGGACGGTTCTGGACCGACTTCATCACGGAGACGGCGCCGGAGTTCCGCAAGCCCACGATCGAGCAGCTCGCGACGTTCATCGAACCGGTATGGGCGTCGCTGATCGACGGCGCGACGTACTGCGAGCCGCAGCTGCGCGCGATCCTTGATCGCGCGCAGCCCGACGTGATCGTCGAGGACAACGTGAACGCGTTCCCGGCGCTGCTCACCCACGGCGCGCCGTGGGTTCGCATCATGAGCTGCAACCCGCTCGAGCTGAAGGATCCCGCCCTCCCGCCGACGTTCAGCGGCTACCCGATCGCCGATCCGAGCGGATGGGAGGAGTTCCGTGCCGAGTACGAGCGCACGCACCGCACGACGTGGGACAAGTACAACGCCTTCGTCGTGGAAGCCGGCGCCCCGCCGCTGCCCGACCTCGAATTCATCCACGAGTCGGCACATCTGAACCTGTCCATCTACCCCGAGATCGCCGATTACCCGCGGAGCGTGCCTCCCGCGCCGACCTGGCACGCGCTGCCCTCGTCGGTGCGGACGACCGACGAGCCGTGGGAGGTCCCCGACGAGCTGCGCTCCGGGAGCGGCGCGCTCGTCTATCTCTCGCTCGGGTCGCTCGGCTCGGCGGACGTCGAGCTGATGCGGAGGCTCGTCGGGGTCCTCGCCGACACCCCGCACCGCTACGTCGTGAGCAAGGGGCCGCGTGCCGACGAATTCGATCTGCCCGACAACATGTGGGGCGAGAGCCGGCTGCCGCAGACCTCGATCGTCCCGAAGTGCGACCTCGTGATCACGCACGGGGGGAACAACACGACGACGGAGGCGTTCCACTTCGGCAAGCCGATGGTGATGCTGCCGCTGTTCTGGGATCAGTACGACAACGCGCAGCGGGTCGACGAGCTTGGGTTCGGGATCCGGCTCGCCACCTACGACTTCGAGGACGACGATCTCCGGGGCGCGGTCGACCGGCTCGTCGCGGACGACGACCTCCGCACGCGGATGGCGCGGGAGGGCGAGCGGATCCGGGCACAGGACGGGACGACGATGGCCGCCGACCTCATCGAGGGCGTCGCGCGCGACTGACGCGCGACCTCGTGCGCGACACATCGAACGGCGGGACGAACACGACGACATCGCGACGGTGTGCGAGACCGTCTGGCGCGTGCCGTGACGGGAAGCCCTTCCACCGCGACCTCGGCTAGCCTACGTCGATGTCCCGGGAGGGCCGGATCAGCATCAAGGACGTCGCGCGAGAAGCCGGCGTGTCCGTGACGACGGTCTCGCACGCCCTCAACGACAAGGGCCGGCTGAACCCCGGCACCCGCGCCCGGGTTCGCGAGGTCGCTGATCGCCTCGGGTATCGACCGAACCCGGCGGCGCGGAGTTTGGTCTCGGGCAGGACCGGCCTGATCGCGGTGCTGCCGTCGCTCCCACAGGCCCCACAGCTGTCATTCGGCGACTTCGGCTACTTCACGGAGCTGATCGTCGCGGCGACGGACGTCGCGGTGTCGAAAGACTGGGCCCTCGTCGTGGCGCCCCCGTCGTCCGCGGATCACGTGTGGGACCGCGTGCCGCTCGACGGCTTGATCGTCACCGATCCGATCACGGGGGACCCCACCCTCCCGGTGCTGCGTGATCGCGGGATCCCTTTCGTCACGATCTCGCAGGATCCCGACGTGCCCGAAGGGGACGCGGTGGTCGCGTGCGAGGCCCGCGAGTGCACGGTCGCTCTCCTGGACCATTTCCTCGAACGGGGAGCTCGGCGGATCGGCTTCCTCTCCGCACCGGGGATCACCGCGTTCCTCGCGGCGACCGAAGCGACGTACGCGGCCTGGTGCGCGGAGCACGGACAGGAACCCGTCGAGGAGATCCTCGATCTGACGGAGCTCGATCGGGATCCGAGCGGCGGCCTCGCGCGGGCGGTCGAGCGGCTCTTCGACCGCGAGGACGCCCCCGACGCGGTGTACGCGCCGTTGGAGATCGTAGGGATCGACGTCCATCGGACGATCCGCGACATGAGGCTCCGGATCCCCGATGACGTGCTGCTCGCGACGACGCACGACCGCGGCCAGGCCCTCATGACGAACCCCCCGATCACGACGATCGAGTGGGACTACAGGGAGGTCGGGCGCCGAGCCGCGTCGCTCCTGATCGACCTGGTCGAAGGATCACGCTCTGCGCCGACGGTCGAGACGGTGCCCGGCCGGATCATGCCGCGCGCCTCCACCGCACGCTGACCTCCCGTTCCCAGTAGGTCGAACGCGCGCTGGCACCGCAGTTCGGCTTAGAACACGGGCGGGGTCGACGTGGGCGCGACGGAGTGCGGCGGGGTGAACGAGGGCATCCCCTGGGTCAGGGTCCACGGTCGCGACTGACCGGGGTCAGTGACGGGCCCCGTTCCGAGGCGCGGACGTCGAACCGGCCGCCTCGGAACGGGAGCCCGTCGACGTCGATGCGGTACGGCCCGGAGGGAGCGCTGATCCCCAGCGTCGGAACCGCGTTCAGCCCCAGGAGCAACCGGAGCCACACGAACGTCGTCGCGGTGGCCCACGCCTGCGGGCTGGACGCCGTCGGGTAGCGGACCGGGAAGAGGCTCTCGCTCCGCTCGTACCCGGCGAAGGCCTCCGGCAGACGGCCGTCTTGATACCCCGCCGCGGCGATCATCTCCTCCGCGATCCGCACCGCTCGGTCCCGCTTCCCCGCCCGCACCATCCCCGCGGCGATGATCGCGTTGTCGTGCGGCCAGACGGACCCGACGTGGTACCCGACGGGGTCGTAGCGTGGCTCCTCCGTCGAGAGGGTCCGGATCCCCCATCCCGACCACATCGACGGCGAGAACAGCCGGTCGACGACGCGCTCGACCCGCTCGCGGGGCACGGCGCCCGACCACAACAGGTGCCCCATGTTCGACGCGACGGCGTCGATCGGCCTGCCGTCCCCGTCGAGCCCGAGGACGTAGAAGCCGCCCCGGCCGTCCGTCCAGAACGCATCCTCGAAGCGTTCGGCGAACGCATCGGCGTCGTGGAGGAGGCGTCGGCCCAGCTCGTCGTCCTCGACGATCCGTCCGGCGAGGTCGGCGGTGCGTCGCCACGCGTCGAGCACGTATCCCTGCACCTCGCAGAGCGCGACCGGCGGCCCGGCGAGCGAGCCGTCATGGAAGCCGATCGCGTCCCACGAATCCTTCCACCCCTGGTTCACGAGTCCGACGGACGAGGCCGTGAGGTACCGGACGAACCCGTCACGTGAGCCGCGGCGGTTCGCGTCGATCCACCCGAGCGCCCGCAGCGCGTTCGGCCACAACTCGCGGACGAGCGCCGCGTCACCGGTCCACCGTTCGTACTCCGACAGGACGATCAGCCACAGGATCGTCGCGTCGACCGACCCGTAGTACGGATCGAACGGGAGCTGTCCGGAGAGCGTCAGCGGCCCCGACCGGATCTCGTGGAGGATCTTCCCGGGCTCCTCGTCTCGTCGGCCGTCGATCGCGTCGCCCTGCAGCGCGGCGAGCGCGCGGAGCGCACCCCGGGCGAGCCCTGGCGCGAACGGCAGCGCGAAGAACGACGTGATGAGCGCGTCGCGACCGAACAGCGTCATGAACCACGGCAGCCCGGCCGCCGGCACGGTGACCGGCTCACGGCCGAGCGAGAGATGCAGGCGCAGCGCCGCCAGATCGTCGATCGATCGCTCGTACATCGTCGCCAGGTCGTCCGGATCCGAACGGACGACCGGGAACGACGCCACCCACCGCACCCGATCGCGGACGGCCTCCTCCTCACCCTCGTCCGACGGGCCGTCGGCCACGGCATCGATCAACGGGCCGTCCCCGTTCGCCTCCCATCCCCCCCACGACACGACGAGGCGGAGGTGCCACGTGCCACGTGCGGGAAGGTCGATCCGGAAGACCGCATCCCCGTCGCGCACGTCCGCGGGCTGCGAGAACCGGACGGAGCTCCACAGGTCGAGCTCCTCGCGGAGGTTCTCGAAGCGGACCGAGCCCCGGCGGTGCGCCGGGTCGACCCTCGCGGTCGATGCCGGCACGACGCCGGCCTTCACCTCGAACAGGTCGGCGAAGTCTGCGGCGAAGCCCAGGCGGATCGTCAGGGTCGCGTCGTCGCGTCGATGGCTCTGCAGCGTGATGTCCTCGACGAGATCCCGGCCCACCACGCGCCGTCGCTGGATCGAGACGCCCCCGGCAGGGTCGTCGCGGACGGCCGTGAAGAACCGGGCGGCGTTCGAAGCCGTCTGGCCGCTCGAGAGCAAGAGCGGACGGATCCCGTCCACCTCGAGCGTGAACCCCGAGAGGACGCGCGTGTCGCGGTGGAACACTCCCGCCCACCCCATCCCGGGCGTGATGTCGCCTCGCCCGTCGGACAGCGCGAAGGTCGATCCCCAGAGAACGGAGGTGCTCCCCGGCGGGAGGGGCTGAGGATCGTTCCGGATCAGGGGCTCGTCGGTCATCGGGGGTTCACCCGCGTTCCGGTTGCCTCGAGCGTGTGGATGCGCGCTCCGACAGGACCGACCGGTACGCAGCCTCGTACCGGCGGGTCATCACCGGGACGTCGAAGCGAGCGAGGGCGTGCTCGCGGATCGTCATCGGGTCGAGCGATGAGACCTCGTCGACCGCGCGAACCATCCGGTCGATGCCGTCGCAGATGAACCCGGTCACGCCGTGTTCCACGACCTCGGGGACGGATCCCCGCCGGCTCGCGATCACGGGCGTGCCGCACGCCATCGCCTCGATCATCACCAGACCGAACGGCTCCTCCCAGCGGATCGGGAACACGAGCGCCCTCGCGTGCTCGAGCAGCTCACGCTTCTCGGCCGCGTCGGCGTTCCCGAGGTAGGGCGTGTCGTCCGCGAGGAGCGGGCGGATCTCCTCCTCGAAGTACGTCGTCTCCGAGCGGTCGGAGCATTTCGCCGCGATGACGAGACGGCGTCCCGCGCGTCGAGCGACGTCGATCGCCGCCGGGAGCCCCTTGTCCGGGTGCATCCTTCCCAGGAAGACGAGGTCGTCGCCCTTCCGATCGGCGAACGGGTAGCTCTCGACGTCGATCGCGTTGTGCACCGTCGCGACCCATGGGAGCTCCGGCGCCGACGCGCGCTGCGCGTCGGAGATCGCGACGAGCGACACCGATCGCAGGGATCGGTAGACACGTCGCATCCACCCGACGACCGGACCGTGCACGGTCACCACGGTCGGCGCCTCGCGGTACGGCGCGAACAGCGGGCCGACCGCCGTGTGATCGTGGATCACGTCGACGTCCTCGTGATACAGACGCTGGCTCGTGAGCTGCGCGTGGACGAGCTCGATCGCGAGTGCGTCCGGCCCGCCGAGACCGTCCGGCGTCGACGAGAACGTCGGGACGAAGTCCGCCGCCGTCCGATCCTCGCCCGCGGCGACGAGCGTCACGGCGTGGCCCGCCTGGCTCAGTCCCTCGACGAGCGTGGCGACCATGTCCTCGATGCCGCCGTATCCCTCGGGTGGGACCTCGAACCATGGCGGAGCCACCACCGCGATGCGGAGGTGTTGGGGGTCACCCATCCAACGATGACTTCCCGCCGTCCCGAGACCGGAAACGTCTCGCTGGCCGCCGATCGTGCCCGGGGTGGGGGTCGAACCCACACGTCCCGAAGGACCTCGCTGTTTAAGAGCGATGCGTCTGCCGATTCCGCCACCCGGGCGTGCTTCGTCGGCGATGCTACCGCCGGTACGATGCCGCCGATGTCGCGCCGCGCCCGTCGCTCGGTCATCGCCGGCGCGCTCTCCATCGCGATGGCGGCCGCCTTCGGCCCCGCCGCCCGGGCCGTGCCGTTCACGCGGGTCCAGAGCGCGGCGGAGCCGTTCAGCTGGAACCCGGGGAAGTCGCTCGCCACGGCGACCGGCCACCTGCTGTCGGCATGGGCGAGCGACTGTCCACCGCCCTCCGGCGCCTGCGCGACCGAGACGTCGCCGACGATGCGCGTGTTCGTGCAGCGGGCCGCGGGCGGAACCGTGCCGGCCGCCTGGGGGCGGCCGATCCGGGTCAGCCCGCTCGGCGCCCAGGCCGAGCGCGTCTCGATCGCCGCCGACGGCGACCTCGTCGCCGTCGGCTGGGTGACGCAGCGGAGCTACCTCCACTACGACGCGACGGCGCCGCGGTCGTTCTGGATCCGGATCTCCACCGACCGCGGGCGATCGTGGCGTCGCGCCCACCGGATCTCGATGAAGAGCGGACGGGTCGATTACCCGCGGGTCGCCGTCTCCGATGGCTCCATCGCCGCGGTGTGGACGAACGCGGATACGGGCGAGATCCGGATGGCCCTCACGACCGACCGCGGAGCGACGTGGTCGAAGGGGACCGTCGCCACGACGACCTCCCGCTCGGACGGCTCGCGCGAAGGCTATGCGGGCCTGCCCGACGTCGGCATGAGCGGCGACGACGTCGCCGTCGTATGGTTCGCGAACCCCAGCGGGATGACGCGCGCGGCCTTCTCGTCGTCGGGCGGCGCGGATCTGCTCTCCGGCGCTGCATCGACGATGCCGATCGGGTCGAGTCCGAACGACGGCGAGCGGTACCCGGCCGCCGCGGGGTCGCCCACCGAGGGCGACCCCCGGGTCGCGGTCGCGTTCACGACGAACGACGAACTGATCGTGCGGATCTGGGACGGCGCGACGCTCGGCCCCGAGATCCCCGTCGCATCGTTCCCCTCCGTCGTCGGCGGGAAGGCGTACGACGGCGGGTACGGGCCCGCGGTCCTCCCGGTCGCCGTCGACGACGTGCTCGTCGCGTTCGCGGGGTGCCGGAAGCGAAGCGGGGTCCCCGACCCGTGCGACCCCTCGGACCCGGCCGCTCGGATCGATGTCCTCTACTCCGAGACGACCGACGGCGGATCCTCGTGGACGCCGGTCCAGCGCCTCCAGGGATCGACGAAGAAGTTCCGTACGAACGACGAGCCCTCGCTCACGACGACGTCCGGGACGCGACGGGTCGCGTTCGACGGGTACGGCCCCGCGTTCACCAGGTACCGGGTTCGGATGCGCTCGTCGCGTTGATCAGCACGTTCGACGCTGGCAGAACCAGCCGAAGGGGTGGTGATCGACGCACGCGTGGTACGTCGTCCCGCACCCGGAGCAACGGTAGAGGTGGCCGCCGCACGCGCACCCCGTCTTGCTGATCGGCTCGCACCGCACGCGGCACGGCGACGGCTTCACGTGGGCGTCGGCGCGGCGGCGGCCGACGGCCGCCGCCGCGCCGACCCCCGCGAGCGCGAGCGCCGACGCCCGGTTCAGGAACCCGCGGCGGGTGACCGGCGGCCGCGCCACCGTCAGGCTCCCCCGGCCGCCACGATGCGAACACCGTCGGCCCCCCCGACCAAGGCTCGGAGCTCGGCGATCGACGCCACCGGACCGCGCGCGACGACCGCACCGCCCTCGTCGACGACGACGGCGGTCGGCGTGAGGTCCACGCCGAACGCCGCCGACACCTCGTCCGTACGCTCCGTCCCCACGCGGACCCGGACGTCGGCGGCCCGCCATCCGCTCGGCGTCGCGGTGGCGTCTCCCCGACCGATCACGACGAGTGGCGGGGTCACGCCGTCGCGCGCCGCGGCGACGGCGGCCGGCACGAGGTCCTCGCAGGCGCGACAGGCGGCGTCCGCGAACAACACGACGTGTCGCCGGCCGTCGAAGGTCGAGGACGACACGACCTCGCCGTCGGCGGTGGCGATCCGCCAC
>Ga0075433_10004812_pt1 | contig 10542 bp, 8 predicted proteins | sample RhiMethybrSRZTD2_FD_75299 | JGI IMG/M metagenome (GOLD analysis project Ga0075433, IMG submission 75299) | Populus rhizosphere microbial communities from Tennessee, USA - Rhizosphere MetaG P. TD hybrid SRZTD2 | ecosystem: Host-associated > Plants > Roots > Rhizosphere > Soil | place: USA... | reverse complement strand
CAAAATGTAAGCGAGGGTGGCTTTGCAATGCGCAGCATCGCCGAACGATTGCCCGAAGGTGTGCTGAGTGTGGCTTTCCAACTCCCCAGCCTTGAAGGCGACAAAGTGCGCGGACGCGCCGTTGTAGTCTGGGCCAGCGATTTCTTCACGGGGCTGCGCTTTCTCTACATCGACCCACGATGCCGCCCAGGTTTTCAGGCGTGGCTGACTTCTCTCGAGGGCCAACTGCGATTTCGCGAGTCCGTCCGCGTCGCTCGAACGTAGGGTAGCTCCCAATGCGCGGAACGTTCGACGCTGAAGATCTGCTTGTCCTTCTTTCCCTGCATCTACACGAACGCAGCTGAACTCCGGAGTGGGGTGCTTAATCTGATCTAAGGCGTCGCAGTTGGTGCCCGGGACCGGAATCGAACCGGTACGTCCCTCTCGAGACCCGGGATTTTAAGTCCGACCCATTCACCTCCCAATTATCTTATGTGGCTTCCATTTGCAAGCGATACGTCATTTCGGTAGTGGGCTACAAGTAGCCCACTACCGTCATTTCCCGAGTACTGTCCTGTGCAGTCTGATAGGGTGCTGTGAGGTCCGTTTGGGCAGAATTTGGGCAGACTCAACCGGGACGAGGGACTGGGCCGCTGGACGAGAGAGCCAGCATAAACTAAACAACAAGCCCAAAAACGAGTGGCTACAATTGTTCGGAGATGCAGTCAGGTACCCCAGAATCGGGTTACCGCGCGCTTCATTCGTGAGGCACAATGATCGGGACACGAACCCTTTTTTTACAACCGCCGAATCGTCAGCGCGCACCCACAGTATAAGCTAGTAGCTCTGATCCACAACACCACGTTTCATCCCTCCAGTAAGAGTGAGCGTAAAATGCCGCGTTTCGCCAGCTTGAACTTATAAATCTAATTTTGAGGTGACGTAGGAGTGAAATGAATTCCATGCGCTTCCTGTCTGTCTGCCATACTCCGATACATTCCGTTCCGTCCTCACTGCAGACGGAAGCCCTCCTGATGGTCAGCAGCATGACGCGAAGTCGATACGTCACAGCACAAAACCTTCAAGTCTTAAGCCGCCCACGTTGCCCCGGGAATTGTCACGCTGCTACTTACCTTTGTAAAGTAAAGTGGAGCGTTAATGACCTGACTTCGCGCACGAAATCATACGACAGTTTCCAACTCCGGGTTTGCGGCCGAGGACGGCGGAGCCAGTAAAGTGGAGCTGCCTCAGCCGCCCTCAGCGATGTAGCAAATTCTTTTGGTGTCCGATACCCGAGACTGCTGTGTGCGGTCGCTCCGGGTTGTACTCGCCGCGCGAAAGCGGGGAGCAGGTCAATTGACAATCGCACGTATGTGCGTTGCCCAGAGTGCAGGGAAGAATCTCTTTCTTAGCCTAGCAGGATCTCGAACTATAGGATGCCCTAAAATCGAGAAATGCACGATACAGGACACCCGGTACATCCAGAGTAGTACCGGGGTAACTAGGAACCTTCTGAAACCCGTACCAGCACCGGCCCTCAGCGCGTTAGCAACAGGTACGCGATACCGACCAGCGAGATAGCCAGAAGCACGCTAGGGCCCACCAGTAGCCAGTCTATTTTCCACTTGCACAGCATAGGTTCGAGTAGCAAACTCTTCTGCTCAGGCATGAGAGGCAATCAGTGATCGTAAGGTAAGAGAGCGAACCGCTCGCCGGAGTGGAAATAGGCGCGGGCGGGAACAGGGAAAAGGCTGAGCAAGTATGCGATTGCTAGCCGCGGAACCTTGGGCCGCCCGCGCCACTAAAACATTTTCACCCTGCTACGCAGCTTTGTCAAAAAGGAACAGATGCAGAAGTTTGCACAGCGCCAGCTCTAATTTCCAAGTTTCATCTTGACTCTGCGCCTTTACGCAGAAGACAATTTTCCTGCTCGGGCTCAACGTCGGTTTCTAACAACACCTCCGGACTGAAGGGCTTTGCTCCCTCAAGAACGCCTTGAGCCTCGTCGACTGAGAGTATCCACTTCCATCTCTCTGGTTCCAATCTCGTCTCGCGAAAGGTCTCATAGGCGCCTTCATTCGGTCGTGGCGGTCGATCGTGCAATCTAAAGAAATCCGTTGATTTCGCCCTTATCGGCATCTTCAGAGTCTCGAGTATCTTGCAAAAAGCAGGAACTGGATTGCGACACAGATCTTCGTGGTTCACCCACTGCCATTCTGGGTGGCCTGTGGCCAGTCGTCGGAACACATGGTACATCGCGCCCCAGTATGCGCCGAATTGAAAAAATGCATTGGTCGAAGAGCAAACGTGGGACTCGAACTGCCTGACCAATGGCCATAGGGACGGCTGTCTCAGTAAGACATTGAGGGGACAACTAAAGTTCTCGATCCACCCCTGCGCCTTCCAGCTAGCTGCTGTCGCACAGGGGTGCCGTGTCAATATTACGATGCGAGCACCAAGATGTCTCTGTACACACTCAGCTGCGAAGCCAGTGTGTACATCCTTGCAAACAATATTTCTGCCCAGGATAAACTCGCGCAACTTCCGACGAGGGTAGCGTGGGCGCAACTTGTGGTCCAGAATTCGAAGGAAATCGCGGTTGCAAGAACGTGCCGACATGTGCACCATCTCATATTGCGCAAGCTCGGTGTGTACGACTGCGTTGAACGGCTCATGAACGTAACGAGCGCGAGTAAGGGCGGCAAGCGCTTGTGCTGCCCAAGTCGTTCCGCTTCGCGGTATTCCTGTCAGAAATAGAACTGGCATGCGGCCTCGTCCACTATGCGCCAAAGAAGCCAGAATGAATTCGGACCATGCTTTGGAAGCGCCCTTGATTATGCGCCAAATTACAACGTGGCGATCTTACGTGCGCTTCGGTGGCTTGGCATCTTGCAGTCTGGACGATCGGCCTGGACCGTACTTGGTTGTGAAGTGTGTCTTTTCGGGTTTTCATTCGAATATATCGCTGCGGATTCTCTTCCGCGATTCTCTTCCTTGACCAGTCTAGTATTGCTCTTGGGCGGTTAGGGAGAGCTTCATGAGACACGAATCTGGCTCTAATTTGCGTTGAGTTCCTCACCGGCGTGGTGCGAAGGAATCGCGCGCCGTTAAAGTGCGGATTCAGGATGTACGAGTCCAGTTTACGGTTTTGACCTACCTGCCCATTTGGCGGCTCACACCTGCCGTCGGGCTCGTGCTATTGAAAGTATTTGCACCTCCGGATGGCATCGAATTTTACTCCAGAAGTTGCATTGCAGTGCACGCGGTAAAACTTGTGTGTTATCAGCATTATTGGTTTATTTGCGGAGCTCTTGTTTGGCAGCGAAATTGCTGCGATGTCAGCAAGGTGGGGTGTAGCTACCGACGCCGGGTGCTCTGTCTCGCAGCCCTAAACGGTCCCTTACTCGCAAGCGATACGCTTGTACGGAGCATGAACGTAGTTGTCGGACATGACTGCTCACGGCACAATCAAGTCACAATAACTATATGCGTTTTACCTCGATCAACATTACAGGTGCATGGGTGATCGAGCCTAATCCGCAAGAGGACAAACGAGGACGGTTTATGCGCGTCTGGTGTGCTCGCGAGTTCGCGGAACACGGTATCGAATTCCTGCCCGTGCAGGCGAATATGGGTTTTAACATCCAGAGGGGAACGGTACGCGGCATGCACTTTCAAGACGCACCGGCACAGGAGGCCAAGCTAGTACGCTGCACCAGGGGAGCGATTTTCGATGTCATCCTCGATCTCAGGCCCGGATCTCTATCGTTCAGAAAATGGTATGGTTCGGAGTTGAGCGCGGAGAACGGTCGAATGCACTTCGTACCGGAGCAGTGCGCTCACGGGTACCAGTCTCTGGAAGAAGGTACGGAGATGCACTATATGACTTCTCAATTCTACACAAGCAGCGCAGCACGCGGCGTACGGTTTGATGATCCAGCCTTTGCCATTGGGTGGCCGGTGGCTGTGACATCAGTCTCCGAACAGGACCGCAACTGGCCTCTAGTCGCTCTGTGATCACATGTACTCCTCCTAATGAAGAGCTCCCGCTACAGCCAGCGATGCAACAATTCGGACAAAACGACTTGATACGCGACGTTGAACCATTGGTCAGTATCTTAACGCCAGTTTACAACGGCGGTCTGTATCTGAGGGAATGCATCGACAGTGTTCTCGCGCAGACGTACTCAAACTGGGAGTACACGATTATTAACAATTGCAGCACGGATAACACGCTGGATATTGCGGCGCAGTATGCCGGCATCGACCAACGTATCCGCGTTTGTAGCTACGAAAAGTTTCTGGATGTCATATCAAGCCACAATAGAGCGTTCCGACTTATTTCACCGAAGAGCAAGTATTGCAAAGTAGTGTCTGCCGACGACTGGCTTTTCCCAGAATGTATTGCGCGCATGGTAAACCTTGCCGAAATGAACCCATCAGTAGGATTGGTTGGGTCGTACCAGCTCAGCGGTGGCGGTACGGACTGGAAAGCGTGGCGTGTGCGCTGGGCGTCACTGCCGTATCCGAGTACAGTTATACTGGGCCGGGAAGTTTGTCGGGTGCGGTTGCTAGGAGGTCCGCACGTCGCTGTGTTTGGTGCACCCACGTCTCTTCTATACCGCGCTGACCTAATCAGAAGACAGGAGTTCTTCTACCCAAATTCAACGACAGAAGCAGACGCCAGTGCGTGTTACCAATGTCTTCGAGACACTGACTTTGGATTCGTACACCAGGTTCTATCCTACGAGAGAGTTCACCCCCAGGCGATCAGTGAAACCTGCAGATCACTGAATACGTATAAATCGTCCCATCTGAGCGACATTATCAACTATGGTCCAACCTATCTTAGTACGAAGGAGTTTGAAGCAGTAATAAAAGAGAATTTATCCGAGTACTATGAATTTCTAGCCGTGAGTGCGTTGCAATTTAAGGACAGAGCCTTTTGGACATATCACAAGGGGCGGCTGAAGGATCTTGGGCATCCGTTCTCGTACCGCCGGTTTGCCATAGCCTTGACGGGCAAGATCCTCGATTTATTGCTTAATCCCAAACAAATGGCCGAGAAAGTGATTGCGCGGGTCTTTAGAGGATAGTCGCCTTCGGGTATGCAGCGCTGTGTTAGCGCAGCCGCACCTGAAGGCGAATTGCAGATCTCTGGTTCGCATATGAAGGTCGTCCTTTTCTGCGGTGGGTTGGGCTTGCGAATTCGCGATGCGCAGCACATTCCAAAGCCCATGGTGCAAATCGGTAATCGACCCATTCTATGGCACCTAATGAAATATTACGCACACTTCGGCCACAAGGACTTTATTTTGTGTCTAGGGCATCAGTCCGAGGTTGTAAAAGACTACTTTCTCAACTACAACGAATGTGTCTCGAACGACTTTACTTTGTCGGGAAAGAGGCTTGAGCTCTTCAATCGTGATATTGATGATTGGCAGATTACATTTGCAGATACGGGCGTAAATTCCAATATTGGGCAGCGACTGAGAGCGGCGAAAAGGTACCTGGAGGGAGAAGAGCAATTCTTGGCAAACTACAGCGATGGTCTCACGGACTTAGCATTACCTGATCAAGTGGAACACTTCCGTCGACAAGGTAAGATTGCCAGTTTTCTCTGCGTCCGGCCCAATCTCAGCTATCAGACAGTTACCATATCAGAGGGCAAAGGCGGCCTAGTGTCTGGGATTCACGCCATCAGGGATGGGGACCTAAGGATCAATGGAGGCTTTTTCATCTTTAATAGAAAGATCTTCGATTACATCAGGGAAGAAGAGGAACTTGTCAGCGAGCCTTTTCAGCGGCTGATCCGAGAACGGGAACTCATCGGGTATTTATACGACGGTTTTTGGGCGAGCATGGATACATTCAAGGACAAGCAACATCTGGAAGGTTTGTATAGCTCAGGCGATGCGCCCTGGGAACTTTGGAAACGGAAGCCCTGTGCTAGTCAGGACGCGCGATCGGATTCCAGTAGCAAGGCCAGTTTGCAGTAGCAGAAGCTCGATATGATGGTCGATACTGCGCTTGAACATCTTGAAGCTAGGGGCCGTCCGATCCGCGTGGGAATGGTGGGAGCTGGCGCGACAGGGCGGGCTATTGCATTGCAGCTGGGAACTCCGGTGCCTGGAATGCGCCTCTCAGGGGTGGCAAATCGAACTCTGGAAAACGGAGAACGGGCCTTCCGGCAAGCCGGTGTCGAGCGGTGGGTCAAGGTGGAATCCGCCCGACAGGCTGAGGCAGCAATCGTCCGAGGTCTACCTGTACTCACCAATGATCCCCACGTCTTGACAGCCTGTGGAGCAATCGACGTGCTAGTGGAGGTGACTGGAACGGTTGAATATGCAGCGAGGGTTGTTCTGGATGCGTTCAACCATGGTAAGCACGTGGTGCTTGTCAATGCAGAACTGGATTCACTCCTAGGTCCTATTTTGAAAAAGAAGGCAGATGACGCCGGGGTGGTGGTCACACATACTGATGGTGACGAACCGGGTGTCGCGATGACGCTGCTTCGGTATTTGCGAACATTAGGACTCCGGCCGGTTGCGGCCGGAAACATAAAGGGCATGGTCGACTACTATCGAACCCCCGATACGCAACGAGAATTTGCCAACAAGCATGACCAAGACGTTAAAAAGGTGACCTCGTTTGCTGATTCCACAAAGTTATCTATGGAAGCAACAGTTCTTTCCAACGCCACGGGTTTTCGCGTCGGACGTCGGGGCATGTATGGTCCTAACTGCAGTTATGTGCGGGAAATCGCGAAGCTCTTGCCTGCCGATCAAATGCTGGCGGGGGGATTGGTCGACTACGCCGTGGGCGCGGCTCCTCACACAGGCGCTTTCGTAGTGGTTCATGAGGATTCTCCCTTAAAGAAAGTTCAGCTCGCCTATTACAAGCTAGGTGACGGTCCTTTCTATGTGTTCTACACACCATTTCATTTACCACACGTGCAGATCGCGTCCACCATTGGTCGAGTGATGGTCCATCAGGATCCGACGACTGCTCCGATCGAAGGACCGGTCTGTGAGGTCGTGGCCGTGGCGAAGCGCGACTTGAAAGCAGGTGAGAGTTTGGATGGCATCGGCGGGTTTTGCACATACGGACTGATTGAGAACAGGTCTTCGGCTCGCACGTCGTCAGCTCTGCCTATCGGGCTCTCAACAACGTGTGTATTGAGCCGAAATGTTGCAAAGGACAGTGTTCTGTCTTTTGAGGATCTGGCATCGCCAATCAAAGGACTGGTTGATCAGCTCTGGGAAGAACAGAATGCCCTTTGGCCAATCACGATGCCCCAGGTAAGGGTGCCCACGGGGAGTAGCCCTTGAGGCCATTCTCATTTCGTGCTACGTCCCCCCTGATCAGCTTTTTGCACCTTGACGTAGGTCACATTCGGCGCGCTCGTTATAGGCGAGTCATGGTTAATCGAGAGTTCTGGAAAAATCGGCCTGTGTTAATCACAGGGCATACGGGGTTTAAGGGAAGCTGGCTTTCACTATGGTTAGACGCCCTCGGTGCCGAGGTAACCGGGTATGGACTTGAACCGCCTACTCAGCCCAGCTTGTTCGAACAGACGAGACTGGCCGGTACGTTGCGGTCCGTTTTGGGAGACATCCGCGATTTTGAATGTCTAAAGGCTGTAGTGGAGAAGTGCCGTCCTCATGTCATTATCCACATGGCAGCGCAGTCTGTTGTCCGGCGCGGCTACGAAGATCCTATTGAAACTTATTCATCAAATGTGATGGGCACGGTCCATGTTTTAGAAGCGATACGACAACTGAAGCACCATTGCGTGTTTATCAACGTCACCAGTGACAAGTGCTATGCCAATCGAGAGTGGGTGTGGGGATATCGTGAGAACGACGCCATGGAAGGAGCGGATCCATATTCTAGTTCAAAGAGTTGCTCCGAACTCGTGACCACCGCCTACCGCAGATCATTCTTTTGTCCCAATCGAATTCACCACCACGGGGTGGCTCTCGCAAGCGCTCGTGCAGGGAACGCCATTGGAGGTGGCGACTGGACCCGTGATCAGTTGATTCCTGATCTTGTCAGCGCTTTCCTTGAAAGCAAACCTTGTCCGATCCGGAATCCTTCTGCGATCCGACCCTGGCAATTCGTGCTTGAGCCACTACGAGGGTATCTGATGCTGGCGGAAAAGCTCTCAGAAGACAGCGCCAGGTTCGCGTCGGGCTGGAACTTCGGTCCTACAGAGGCGAAGTCAGTATCCGATATTGCTAACCACCTTGCACTCATGTGGGGCAATGGCGCGGCTTGGATCCAAGATACGAATCTGCATCCACCGGAAGCGAGCGCACTAAAGTTGGACATCTCGAAAGCAAATACCTGCTTGGGATGGTATCCAGTGCTTCCAATAGGCGTAGCTCTTTCATGGATCGTTGAATGGTATCGGGCATTCCAGGCTGGAGATGACCTCCTAGAACTTACGCGGATGCAAATCAATCGATACGAAGCACTAGTGCAGAGCCAGCAGCAGTCGACTGCCGCCGTGCAGCAATAGCAGAGGGTGTTATGGGACCACCAAACATCATTATTTTGGGAAGCGGAATGGCCGGACTTGGTGCGGCCTACCGCTTGCACGCTGAGCATATTACGCCAACAATCTATGATAAGAACAGTTTTTATGGTGGCCATACGGCTTCATTCCGTTATGAGTCCGGTTTTTTGTTCGATGCAGGGCCCCATATTTCGTTCACAAAGGATTCGCGCATTCAGGAACTTTTCGCTGAGAGTGTTGGGCACCGGTACGAGACGATCCAAATCAATCTAAATAACTACTGGCGAGGTTACTGGCTTACGCATCCGGTACAGCTTCACCTCCACGGTCTGCCCAGCGACCTAATCGTGAGCATAATTGCCGATTTTGTGGAAGCGCGCCAGCAATCCTATAAGCCCGCCGTCAATTATGCTGAGTGGCTCTTGGCGAGCTTTGGCCGAACCTTCGCTGAGCTCTTTCCAATGCAGTACACACGCAAATATCACACCACGACGGCGGTGAATATGAGCACGGATTGGCTCGGACCCCGTATCTACCGTCCAAACCTTGAAGAGATTCTGCGCGGGGCGCTCTCGCACGCGGCTCCACAGCGGCACTACATCACTCATTTTCGCTATCCGAGCGATGGCGGGTTCGTACACTATCTTGATAAGTTCGTAGGGCTATGCAACCTGAAGCTCAATCACGAGCTTGTGTCTATCGATCCGCGCATTCGACAGCTAAGGTTTTCCAACGACGTCGTGGTGCAGTATGATTCTCTGGTGTCTTCACTGCCCTTGGTGGATCTCATCCCGATGATCCAAGGCACTCCGACCGATGTCATGGCGGCAACTCATTTACTAGCGTGTTCCAAGTGCGTGTTGGTAAATATCGGTGTGAATCGGCAGGATCTTTCGCAGGCGCACATGACCTACTTCTACGACGAGGACATTTGTTTCAGTCGAGTAGGCTTTCCACATATGCTTTCCAGTAAAAACGCCCCCCCGGGGTGCGGAAGTATTCAGGCAGAAGTGTACTTCTCCGACAAATATAAGCCGTTCACAGGCCCGGCTAAGGGCTGGATCGATCCTGTGATCCGTGATCTCCGCCGTTGTGGGCTCTTGCGCGAAGATGATTGTATTCTGTCCAAAAATGCCATGCTGTTGCCCTACGCCAATGTGATCTTCGATCTCGAGCGCGCGTCAGCCCTCAAGATAGTCCATGACTATCTCGATGATTTAAGAATCGCGTACTGTGGACGGTATGGTGATTGGGGATATATGTGGACGGACGAAAGCTTTAAGAGCGGCGAGTCGGCTGCACAGAAAGCACTGTCTACCATCGAGCGTACTAACGCCGTGGCTTAGGCTTAAATTGTTAGTCGCGGCAGACAAGAAGCGCTGCGGAAATTAACCCGCCCACGCGCAAAACAAGAGTCTGCTGGTTACGAACTCCAACTAATCTATGATTCAGCTTCAGTTGAACAGAGGATCTGAAAACAGTCTAAGTGTTTTGTGTTTGGGCTCCCATTCCGATGATATCGAAATTGGATGTGGCGGAACAATTCTGAAGCTAGCGGAGAAATACCCAGCCAGTGAATTTCATTGGTTGGTGTTCAGTGCGACTGGCGTCAGGGGGGCTGAGGCGCAACGCGGAGCGCAGTTGTTCACCGCCTCGGCCCGGCTGCGCGGTCCGCAATTGAAGTCTTTCCCCGACAGTTTCATGCCATTTGCGGGAGCCGAGGTGAAAAACGTTTTCGAGCACCTGAAGCAGACAATTTCCCCAGACCTGATTTTCACCCACAATTCTAATGACGCGCATCAGGACCACCGACTCATTGCGGAGCTGACCTGGAATACGTTTCGGGACCATTTGATTTTGGAATATGAGATTCCAAAGTATGACGGTGACCTAGGGCACCCTAGCTTCTTCGTATTGCTCGACAACGAGGTGTGCCAAAAGAAAGTTCGCTACATCATGGACGTTTTCCAATCTCAGCACAGCAAGAGCTGGTTTCACGAGAGCACATTTCTTTCCTTAATGCGGCTGCGAGGTCTGGAATG
>Ga0075433_10004811_pt1 | contig 10543 bp, 12 predicted proteins | sample RhiMethybrSRZTD2_FD_75299 | JGI IMG/M metagenome (GOLD analysis project Ga0075433, IMG submission 75299) | Populus rhizosphere microbial communities from Tennessee, USA - Rhizosphere MetaG P. TD hybrid SRZTD2 | ecosystem: Host-associated > Plants > Roots > Rhizosphere > Soil | place: USA... | reverse complement strand
ACTGCGCTCGGCATCAGGGTACCGAAGACGCTGGATGGAAATCCGTTTCTGTAGGACTACTGTACCGTCACTGATCCACGCATCCCGCTAGTTGGGGTTCCGTGGATGCTGCAGTGGAAGTTGTAGGTTCCGGGCGCGGTGAAGACGCGAGTATGCGACCCGCTACTGAAAGTGTCGATATTCCCGGTACCATCTCCGGCGCCGGCGCTGGCGGCTGCCCCGTTATCCCACATCACATTGTGTGGAGTGCCGGAGTCATTAGTCCAGGTGACGGTCGCACCTGCCGTGACCGTGCGAGCCGAGGGTGAAAACGTCGCCGCGGTCATGCAAAACGTGTTGGCCGGGCAACCGCCGCCTCCGCCACCACCACCACCGCCACCGCCGCCGCCGCCACCACCACCGATCCCAGTCGAGTCACCCCCGCCGCAACTCGTGGCAAGCAACGCAATGAGGAAAGCACCGCATAGACCAGATATTCTTCGCATCCTACCTCCTCGTCGATCGAAACTCAGGTTCGGAGCGAGCCACCAGACGGGAATAGGGCGATGGCTCTGCAATCTCTAATAAGAACGCTGTACCGGGGAGACGCAAAGTGGTACCGGTAATCGTATGGCTTAGGCGTGCGAGAGGCAGCAGAATGGGGGCGAAAGTGTTTCCAGGTCAGTCCTTCATCGCGCACATGTACAGGCGCCAGTCATTCTCGGCGGCCGCGACGGCGGCGATGTAATTCGGTCTTGGCGCGAACAGCTTGTGGGTGAGCTTGGAGGAGCTGTCGGGGTTGCCCGACCACACCCCCTTTCCCTCTGCCTTTAGTCTCGCCTCACGCACGACCCACGAGCGCAAAAACGCCGAATTGCGCTTATCGGCTGGAGTCTCCGCCAACATTCGTAGCTCGTCTTCCGTCATGAAACGCTGCGCGACGTCGAGCAATCGACGCACCGGACGCTCATTCTCGACATCGACGCCGACGGGTCGGTCAGGCGAGAATGCGAACAGACCAAGATCGGCCGAATGTGAGATGTTGAAATGAATGTCGTCGTGCTGGGACAGGCTTGGCTTGCCTGCCGCACCGTAATTGAAACGCAATTTGCGAGGCTCGGTGCCGGTAAAACCCGTAAGCAGATTGCGGAGAATTCCTCGAGCGACAACGTAGCGCCGTCCCGCGATTGGATGCAGGGACGCCGCGTAGTCGTTTTCATCAGGAGGCAGGGACGCAGCAAGCTGTTTGTAGCGTTCGTCGTTTACCGACAAGGACGCTACCCAGACCTGTACTTCCTCCGTCATCAGCTCAAGAGATGTCAACGATGCTGACCTCGGCTTTGCCTTCCATGACTGTCAGTATGCCTACGCTCGCTGAAAGGTTGAAGCGACGTGGTCCGGCAGCCCCGGGATTAACGAACAACTGCCCGTTGAGTTGCGTCACCATTTGGCGATGCGAATGGCCATAAACGACGACATCGCTGTCGTATCGGGCAGCCAACCGCTCAGGGGTCGGGCTGCCGACTTCATCACCGTGACTGACGTGGATGCGCAAACCATCGATCTCGACATCGATGCTCTCGGTCAAGTACGCGGCACCCGGCGGGTCGGTGTTGCCGAACACCGCACGCACCGGTGCGATCAGCCGCAGCTCTTCGAGGATCTCGGGTCCGCCCACGTCACCAGCGTGCAGAATGAGCTGCACTCCTTTCAGCGCTTCGTGAACTGCAGGGCGAACCAAGCCGTGAGTGTCGGAAATCAGCCCGATGAGGTGACAGGAAGAAAGCATCTCCCCTTCTATATATTAGGAGGGCAATGCCGTGGCTACGACTCGCACTGCGACTAACACTGCGCGCGCTTCGCCGCCCGCGGCTCGCCGCCGATCTCATTAGGATTGCATGGCGATTCAGATCGACCTCCTGGTACCGCCGTTTCCCATTCTTGCCAATTCCTGATTCAAATTACCTGCGCTGGCGCATGTATACCGCTTATGGTGACTACGACGCTGTCCCCTCGGTCACTGACGTCGAGCGTTATGCGCGTTGGGCCGTTAAAACGAATGACTAGCGCCGTCGCCGAAACCATTTCGGTGGAGAATCTGATCAAAGGGCAGGCGTACGGTCTGGGCTTTGACCTCGTCGGAATTACTACGCTTGGGCCCGCCGAGACGGCATCGCGGTTCGAAGAGTGGATTGCGAACGGCTACGCCGGCGAGATGGGGTATCTGGCGCGTGGCGCCGCCAAACGTCGCAACTCGCGACTGCCCTTCGAGGGCGCGATCAGCGCGATTGTCGTTGGCCTCAACTACGGTGGCCGCGAGGCAACCGGGCCCATCGCGCGTTACGCGCGTGGCGACGACTATCACGAGCTGATGACGGCGAGGCTGCGCGAGCTTCATCAATGGGTCGAACGTGAGATCGGTCATCCCGTGTCGGGTAAAGCGTATGTCGACACCGGTCCGATTCTCGAGCGGGATTTGGCTCGTCGTGCCGGACTCGGCTGGTTTGGGAAGAACACCAACCTGGTTAACCCACGGCTTGGTTCTTTCTTCTTCATCGGCGCTCTGCTCGTCGACCTCGAGCTGGACGCGGACGCGCCTTTCGAGGCAGATCGCTGCGGTTCGTGCAGGCGTTGCCTCGATGCATGTCCGACTGGGGCATTCGTCGACGAACGAGTGCTCGACGCTACGAAATGCATTTCGTATCTCACGATCGAGGCGAAGGGCGCGATTCCGGTCGAGCTGCGCGAGAGCATTGGCGGACTCGTTTACGGCTGCGACATCTGCCAGGACGTTTGTCCGTGGAACGTGCGATTCTCACGGGAGGTGCGAGAGGAAGCGTTTCAGCGACGCGAGATCCTCAATGGAGAATCGCGAACCGTAGCTCGTGCGTTGTTGTCGATGGATTCAGACTCGTTCAGCCGCGACTTCAAAGGGTCGCCCATGAAGCGCGCGAAACGACCAGGGCTGATGCGAAACGCCGCAGTCGCCCTCGGCAACGTTGGAAACGAGAATGATCTTGATCTGCTCCGCGCGGCCCGAGTGAGCGCGGACGAGATGGTCCGCACTCACATCGATTGGGCGATCGCGAGAATCGAGTAGAGCTAGAACCGATTCGGGAACTGCTTCACGATCCCGTCTGAAAGCGCGTCGGCCATGTTCAGAATCTGCGGATAGACCTGGTCGAACGTCGACTGGCTATCGGCCCACCGGCCCTGAAGTTGGGCGGTCGCTTCCTGGGTAGTGAGACTCAGATGCTGGTTGAGCATGTCGAGGACCGTTGCCTTCGGCCAATTCGGATTAGCGCCGCTCAGGAAGGTGGCGAGATCGTTGGCGTTAGCGTGCCAGCGGCGATCTGCGTCGGCTACCTTCGCCTGATCGTTGGCCTTCGCTGCATTAACCAGGTCCGCCGCGATTAGAATGTGCTGCCTGAGCAGGTTGGCGAGCTGTGTGCCGGCGGCGGCACCGTAATACGGTACGATCGCGTTGCCGATGTCCGTTTGATTCTGCAGCAGCCGGTTTGTGGTGTTTTGTAACTCCCCCGAGCCGGCAGCTGCGTCAACTATGAAGAGACGCGTCCAGAACACGTGATCGGACCACAGCTTTCGCATCGCGTCGTGCAGCGTCGCTGACGCGGGAGAGGTTGTGGTGCGGGTCGACATGGCGGCGGTGGCGCATGCAGCGGCCGCGACGAAAGCGAGGGCGATGGCGCCCCGATAGGAACGAATCATGGTGCTCTCTCACGATGACGGGTTAAACAAAGAAAACGCAGTGCAGACTGCGTTTTCTTGCATACGTCGTTCCTGTCACGCGGAGAGAGGCCTACTGGTAGTCAGGCTCTTTTTGTCTTGAACGCGCCGTTGCGGCGCACGACAAAGCAGCAGCGCGGCTCGCCGCCCACGTCACAGCAGGTTTGTACGGGAGCGGACACAAATTCCGCCAGCAGCCCCTCGATCACCCTGCACGCAGCGCTATTCTCGGCGGTGAGCGCAGCGAGGGGACATGCTTTACTGCGCAGAATCAGCGACCCGCCGCTTCGCTCAACTTCCATCAAACCGCCGAAACTGTGAATCAGACGCGCCGCTTCCGCCACGCGTGAGCTCAATGCGCCCGACGGCTGTGGATAATGTCTCGCCAGCGATTTGCCGGTTTGTCTCATGAATCCGACGAGTTGCTTCCCGGAGCACTGGCCCTCGGCGACGTTGAGGAACTCTCCGAGGACGGGCAGGTAAAGAGTCGAGAACTGGGTCTGACCGGCCAGTGTTATCGTGTAAAGGGCCGAAGGTTTGCTGACGCCGGGGCGACTACCCCTGCGCTCGACAAGTCTTGCCTGCTCCAGAACGCGCAGCTGGTTGCGAATGGCGTTGCTGGTCAGGCGCAGCGCGCCAGCGAGCTCCTCTACCGTCATCGGACGGCGGCGAAGTTGATCAAGTACCTTTCGTGAAGCTGCGCTCAGCCCAGTCAGTCTCGTCATAATGCTTCGATGCTTACAGCGGCATTACCCGTCGCGGCGAACTTGCAACTAGCCGGCCTGCCCGTACGTTCAACATCAGACATGCCAAAACCCCAAAATCTTTACGCGGTGGTCGCAGCCACCGTTGCTCTTGCCACGCCTGCGGTAGGCCAGACGACGCCGAGCTATACCCAGGCCGACGTGCGGTTCATGCAAGGGATGATCGGTCACCATGCGCAAGCGCTAGCCATGGTTGCCCTCATTCCTTCCCGCACCGCTCGACCGGACCTGCGCGCACTTGGTGAGCGTATCCGCGTCTCGCAAACCGATGAGATCGCGCTGATGAAGCAGTGGCTGCACGACCGAAATCAGCAGATTCCGGCGGACATGTCCGACGCGCACGATATGAGCGGACACGCAATGCAGATGCCGGGTATGACGATGTCGGATTCGCTGATGCCTGGAATGCTCACGCCGCAGCAAATGACCCAATTGGCCAATGCGACAGGCACGGATTTCGAAGTTTTGTTTTTGAAGGACATGATCCAGCATCACGAGGGAGCCCTGACGATGGTCGCGCGGCTCCTTGGCACCACTGGATCCGGACAGGAACCCGAAGTGTTCCGCTTTGCAGCGGAAGTGGACACGGATCAGCGCGCCGAGATCGCGCGCATGAATGCACTACTCACCACGCTGCAGCCCACCCCAACGACTCGCTGATGCGAGCCTGCCCAATGAGAGAACCACACATGAAAGGAAGAATTCCCGGTAAGAACCTGTTGAACGCGCTTGCGCTGACGATAATCGTCGCGAGCACCGCAATGGCGCAGATGGGAACCGAGGTCATCGCTACCAGCAACGATCCGCGCATTGGGCTCAAGCCCGGGTTGTATGACGCAGGCTCAGCGTCGCGCAATCTGGAGCTAATCGGTCACGCCGACCGGTTGGCGAATTTCTCGGATCCGAAAGATCTGGGGAGCTTCGGATTCCTGAACGGCGATCTGGCATTCGTCGGGAATTACGTGTACCAGGGCGGCTTCAATGGCCTCCAGGTTTGGGATGTGTCAAACCCGCGGCGTCCAACGTTGCGGACCTCTCTGGTGTGCCCGGGTGGTCAGGGAGATGTCTCGCTCTACAAAAATCTTCTCTTCATGTCGGTGGAGGAGACTCGTGGCAGACTCGATTGCGGGCCTGGCGGCGTGCCTGACACAGTCAGCACCGAGCGTTTCCGCGGAATCAGAATCTGGGACATTACCGATCTCGATCATCCGAAACAGGTTGCCGACGTCCAGACATGTCGCGGATCACACACCCACACGCTTGTACTCGACCCCAAGGACCCAGCCAACGTCTACATCTACGTATCCGGAACGGGCCCGGTTCGTTCTGGTTCCGAGCTAACGGGATGCACGCGTGGCGCATCGCTCAATGACACGACGACGTCGCTGTTCCGAATCGACGTCATCAAGGTTCCGCTCGCCGCTCCGCAAAACGCGAAGATCGTGAATTCGCCGCACATCTTCGCGGACTCCGCCAATCCGGTTCTTGGATTGTGGAAGGGCGGCGCGCACGGTGAAGGGACTCAGACGACGACGCAGACCAACATGTGCCATGACATCACCGTTTACAGCGCAATCGGACTTGCTGCCGGTGCTTGCTCAGGCAACGGCATATTGCTCGACATCAGCGATCCCGCAAATCCGAAGCGTGTCGACGCTGTCATGGATCCGAATTTTGCGTACTGGCATTCGGCGACGTTCAATAACGACGGCACCAAAGTCGTGTTCACCGACGAATGGGGCGGCGGCATGGCGCCGCGTTGTCGCGCGACCGACAGCCCGCGCTGGGGCGCCGACGCCATCTTCACTCGTTCCGGCAACGGCCTGACTCTGGCCGGCTACTACAAGCTGCCCGTCGTACAGACGGATCAGGAAAATTGCGTCGCGCACAATGGTTCGCTGATTCCGGTACCCGGCCGCGACATCATGGCGCAAGGCTGGTATCAGGGCGGCGTCTCAGTCTTCGACTTCACCGACCCTGCGCATCCGAAGGAGATTGCATTCTTCGATCGCGGTCCAATGGATTCGACGAAGTTGATCCTTGGTGGCGACTGGGCCGCTTACTGGTACAACGGCCACATCTACGCATCTGAGATCGATCGCGGTCTCGACATCCTCGATCTCAAACCGAGCGACCAGCTATCACAGAACGAGATCGATGCGGCAAAACTGGTGCACTACGATCTGTTCAATCCACAGAATCAGCCGAAGTTCGTCTGGCCAGCGAGCTACGTGGTCGCCCGGGCTTATATCGATCAGCTCGTCCGCGACAAAGGAATTGCCGCCGCTCGCTCAACAGCAATTCGACGCGATCTCGACCGGGCCGAGAAGCTCAAAGGGACGAGTCAGAGGAACGCGTTGAATCGACTGGCGGCGAGTCTGGATCGTGATGCGAAGACGGCAGCCGATGCGACGAAGGTGCAGGCGCTTGAAGCAGTCGTGAAGGATCTAGCCAGATAGCAAACGTCGCATAACTGAGCCGCCTGCCCTCGCAGGCGGCTTTTTTATTCCGGCGAGTCGGTCGTTACCGGCCTCACGTCCGGTACCAGATCCCGCACCGCATCACGCAGGTAGCTGGCCGCGTCGTTCATGTGCGTCGGATCCCATTCTTCAGCCAGTTCATCGAGATGGGCGCGCCGCGCTTCAACCAGCCGCTCGAGTACCTGACAGCCCGTTGTCGTAAGCTCGGAATGTCTCATCGAATCCGCGCGCGGCACGGTGACGAACCCTCGCCGGCGCAACTCCTCGAGCGCCTCTTGTGCACTGCGCGCGCTGATGCCGCGACTGTACGCCAGATCGTGCGGCGATACATCGGGCTGTTCTTCAACTTTGACGAGCAGCCACGCTGCCAGCGGACTCAGAGTTTCACCAGCGCGCTCGATGATTCGTTCGATGTGCGCGCGCTGGACATCGCGATCCGCCATCGAAGACAATGCAGCATACAGATGCGCGGCAACCGCGCTCTCGTCCGAGGCGCGCGCGAATGCTTCCCCGGCTTCGTTCCCGGCATCCCGTGCGCTCGCGGCCACCGTGGCGCGCAGTGGGCGTTCGGGAAGTAGCCATGATAGCACGAAACCAACGGCGCATACGATTGCGGCCACCAGGAACATGGTGTCGAGCGACGATGTGAACGCCTGCGCGTAGGTGCCCCGCGCCGCGGGTGGCATCTGCAGCACTGCCTGCACGGTGATGTTGTGCGCCGAACCAGCTGCACCCGGTATCAGTCTGGCGAGATTGGCGGACAGCTGCGAGGCGAAAATGGCGCCGAGTATCGCTGTGCCGAGCGATCCTCCAATGAGCCGGAACAATGTCGCACCTGATGTTGCAACGCCAAGATCCTGATAATTGACGGCGTTTTGAACAGCGATAACCAGCACCTGCATCACCATTCCAAGCCCGACACCGAGGACGAGGAGGAGCAACGACGCGGTGACGGTGCTGCTTTGCGGAGTGAGTCGAGAGAGCAGATAAAGTCCGGTCATCATTACCGCCGTGCCGGCAACGGGGAACAGCTTGTAGCGACCGGTGCGACTTATCAGCTGCCCCGATCCAATCGACGTTACCAGCATCCCTGCCATCATTGGCAGCATCTGCATTCCGGAAGCAGTGGGAGTCGCTCCCTTAACTACCTGGAGAAACAGCGGGAAATAGGTGACCGATCCGAACAACGCAAAGCCGACGATCAATCCAACCGCGGAAGTAACGACAAAGGTCCGCTGCCGGAACAGTCGCAGCGGCAACACCGGCTCCGCAGCTCTCCTCTCCGCGAGCGTGAAAATCACCAGCGCCAAAACGGAAACCAGAATCAGCCCGATCGAGAACGGCGACGACCACGGGTAAGTGGTGCCACCAAGATCGGACAGCAGAGTGATCGCACTGAGCACGACGGCCAGCAGTCCTGCACCTGCATAGTCAATCGCGCGCGCTGCACGCCGCCCCAATGAAGGCAATGTCGAAGCGAGAACGACCAATGCCCCGATCCCGACTGGCAAGTTGATGTAAAAGATCCAGCGCCACGACCAGTGGGTGGTGAAGTATCCGCCGAGCAACGGACCGGCGATGCTCGCCAGACCGAACACCGCGCCAAATATTCCCTGGTATCGGCCGCGTTCCCTTGGCGGCACGATGTCGCCGACGACTGCCTGAGTCGAGACGACGAGACCTCCGCCGCCCAGTCCCTGAACCGCGCGGAAGAGAATCAGCTGCGTCATGTTTTGACTGAGACCGCACAACGCCGAGCCGATCAGAAACAGTACGATCGCCGACTGGAGAACGATCTTTCTGCCGTACAGATCCCCGAGCTTACCGTAAATCGGCGTGACGATCGTTTGCGCCAGCAGATACCCGGTGACGACCCATGCCAGATGCTCGAGACCGCCGAGCTCGCTGACGATTGTCGGGAGTGCGGTCGACACGATCGTGGAATCCAGTGCGGCGAGTAGCATCGCCAGCACCAGACCACTGAATGCAATGAGTATTTGTCGATGGCCGAGCCGCGCCGGCAGCGCGGCAGGCGCGTCGACCGATTCAGCAGCTATCGTCTCCATCAGCGCCGGGTGATCACTTCGTAAATCAGCCCGGTTTAGGGACGGGTCTGCGTACGGCGAGATTCAGCAGACCGCCGATAACGCCGATCGCCAAGACTACCCAGGTGATGCCGGGCGTCTCCCAGCGTTGCCAGCCGAAAGCGTAGTCGAACGAGTAATGGCCCGGACCGATGAGCGCGAGTCCAATCGCGGCGACTGCAAACATCAAGGGGTGCTCGATACCGTTCGTGCCCACGAAAAACCCGTTCTTCCAGTGCACCGTCACCATTGCCACGATCATCACTGCAACGATCAGCGCTGGACCAACGGGACCGAGGAATCCCAACGCCAATAGCAATCCCGCCGTGAATTCAGTCAGGCCCAGGACTGTTGCAAAAAATCTCCCCGGTCGGTAGCCGGAGCTTTCCAACCAGCCGCTCGTTCCGGCGATTCCGTAGCCTCCGAACCAGCCGAAGAGTTTTTGCGCTCCATGAGCCGCGAATATCAGCCCGAAAACCGCGCGGATGATGAGCAGACCGAGGTCTATGAGCTGGATGTCGGTGGCGTCTGGCTGCATGATGACACTCCGCGAAAGGCGATGAACTAATGCTTAACGCGGCTGTCAACACTCTGCTTACGACAGAGGGAGACTAGTCCGGCCTGTCGCTTCCCAGAATCTTGAGTGCCAGACATGCTGCGCCAAAACCGTTATCGATGTTGACGACGGCTACGCCCGGACTGCAGCTGGCCAGCATCGTGTTCAACGCGACGACGCCACCCTGGGCAACGCCTGTGCCCACGGACGTAGGAACGCCGATTACTGGCGCACGAAGCAATCCGGCGACGACAGCCGGCAGCGCGCCGTCCATGCCGGCGACGACGATGCATACTCGCGCCGCAGTCAACTCAGGCAGGATGGATTGCAGACGGTGAATACCCGCAACGCCGACATCGAAATGAGTGGTCGTCGGGACTCCCATCGCATCAAGTGTCGTGGATGCCTCGAGCGCAACAGGTATATCCGCGGTGCCGGCGGTGATGACGGGAACGGGCACGATTTCGCGTTTCTGCCGACCGTTGCGGACTGCCATGCGAGCTTCGCGATGAATAGTTGCGAAGTCCTTTAGCACTTCCATCTGTTCGTCGCTCAGCCGCGAAGCAATGCGAAGCTCGTCGCTATCGGCGAAGATGTCGCGCAAATGCGCCGCGGTTTTCCCCGGTCCATAAACAACTTCCGGAACACCGGTGCGCGCTTCGCGCTCTTTGTCCCACCGCACGTGCTTCACGTCGCCGCCAGTGGCAGTGAGAGGCTGCCGCTTTGCAACCCGCCGAGGTCGAGCGCAACGAATTTGAAACCGGCTTTCCGACACGCGCGGCGCAAGTCCTCTCGCAATGGGTCGGTCACCACTTTTTCGAACAGCGCCGGTGGGACTTCGATGCGCACAACGCTCTCGTGCCAGCGTGCGCGCGCCGGCCACACGTCGTGCGCGCGCAGAAACTCCTCGACTTGCTCGATCTGCAGCAGCCG
>Ga0075433_10004810_pt1 | contig 10544 bp, 10 predicted proteins | sample RhiMethybrSRZTD2_FD_75299 | JGI IMG/M metagenome (GOLD analysis project Ga0075433, IMG submission 75299) | Populus rhizosphere microbial communities from Tennessee, USA - Rhizosphere MetaG P. TD hybrid SRZTD2 | ecosystem: Host-associated > Plants > Roots > Rhizosphere > Soil | place: USA... | reverse complement strand
AGCCGGCGTATCAGGTCGATCCCCTCACGAATAGCGGTTGCCGACCGCGAGCTGTCGATGCCGAGCTCGGCCAGCCCGCTCACGCCGGCGCCGATGCCGAGGACGGCGCGACCGCCCGCGATCTCATCGAGCGTGGCGACGGCCATGGCTGTGAGCGCCGGATGGCGCGAGTACGGGTCGGTTACGCAGGGCCCGAGCCGCACGCGGCGCGTCGACTGCGCGAACGCGCTGAGCGTGGCGTAGACCTCGCGGAAGAACCGCTCGTCGGCCAGCCACACGTCGTCGTAGCCGAGAGCCTCCGCGCGTGCGGCCAGTGCGGCCATTTCGGGCACTGGACGGGACGGCAGCATGAGGAGGCCGGTCCGGAGCGTCATTTGGGTCCTTTCGTCACGCGGCGCGCGCGGGAGCCACGCCATCGCGTCAGCTCACCGGCACGCGCACCGCCGACTTGCGGCGCAGCGCTTGCGGAGCGGATAGGCCACGTTGGCGGCCACCGTCATGTGAGGAAACAGTGCATCGCTCTGGAACACGACGCCGATGTTGCGGCGATGCGGCGGCCGATTCGCGACGAACTCCCCCTGCTTGATGTCGAGACTCAACGCGTCGAGCGCGACGACGTCGCCGTAGGTTTTGCGGAGATCGAGAAGCTGCACCGAGGCGCCGGCGGCCAAGCGCGCTCAGCCTCCGTCCGCCCTGACGTCGCCCAGCAGCCCCAGCGCAATCCGCTCTGCCGTGATCGGAAGCACGGTCACCCGCAGCCCAGTGGCCGCCGCGACCGCGTTGGCTACCGCCGCCGGCGGCTCGATGTTCGGCGGTTCGCCCACGCCTTTGGCGCCGTAGGGCCCGGCCAAGCTCGGATGCTCTACCAGGATCGTTTCGACGCGTGGCATGTCGAGCGTGGTCGGCATCTTGTAGTCGGTGAGGTTGGCGTTGAGCACTCGGCCGCCCTCGTAGACGATCTCCTCGGAGAGCGCTTGGCCCAACCCCTGGGCGACGCCGCCCTCGATCTGGCCCTCGATGTACGTCGGGTTCATCGCGAAGCCGACATCCTGCGCCACCACGTACCGGTGGATCGTCACGTCGCCAGTCCCGGGGTCGACAGACAGGTCGACCGCGTGGGCGTGAAAACTGGGCGAGTGGAAAGCCGGATAGACGTGCCCCTCCACGCGCTTGCTGTCGTACGCCGTCGGCGGGGCGATGAAGGTCCCCTGCGCGATGAGCCCACCGCCCGTCATCTGCGACATGCGCGCGAGCTCGGCGAGCGAGACGCGCTTGCCGTCCGCCACGACGTGTTTCTCGGCAAGTACGCAGGCCTCAACCTCGACGCTGAGTTGGGCGGCCGCCAGCGCGAAGATGCGTTGCTTGAGGTCGGCCACGGCGGCCCGGCACGCGTTGCCGACCGCGAAGGCCGTACGGCTGCCCTGGGCTCCGAAGTCAAATGGCGTAGAGAACGTGTCGGCTGACACGACGCTCACGTCGGCGAGGTCGACTGTGAGCTCCTCGGCGAGAACCTGAGCGGCGCCCGTCAACGCACCCGTGCCGATCTCGGCCGCACCTGTGTTGAGCGCAACCGTGCCATCGGGATTGATCTTCACGTAGACACCAGAGGAGCCGCCGGTGGTCGTCCACCATCCGCACGCGAGGCCCTTGCCGCGCCACGTCTCGGGCCGCCGCTCGTTCCACCCGATCGCCGCGGCCGCGTTCCGGAGGCACTCCTCCAGCCCGACGGCGCCCAGCACCTGGCCGGTCGGGCCCTCGTCGCCATCACGAACGATGTTCTTGAGGCGGAATTCGAGTGGATCGATCCCGAGCGCGTCCGCGATGATGTCCATCTGCGATTCGACAGCGAAGTTCGACTGAGGACCTGACGGCGCGCGGTACGACCCGCAGTTCGTCTTGTTCGTGTAAACCGCGAACCCTTCCAATCGTAGGTTGGGTATCCGGTACGGCCCGGCCAGGACGAGCGTCGCGACGGACGCAACGCCAGGCCCCGAGCCTGCGAAGGCGCCGGTATCGAACCAGATGCGCCCTTCCTTGGCGACGATCCGTCCGTCGTTCGTCACACCGGTCTTGAGCTCGACGACAGCGCCTTGCCGGGGATACGCGGCCGTCAGCTCCTCTTGCGACGTCGTGACGACCTTCACGGCCCGGCCGGTCTTCCTGGCCAGCAGGACGGCGAAATGCTCGACGCCGACCCGCAGCTTGCCGCCGAAGCCGCCGCCAATGCCCGGCACGACGACTCGGATCTTCGAGGGCGGCATCTGAAAGATCTCAGCAAGCGTGTTCTGCACCTCGAAGGGAAGCTGGGTGTTGGACCAGACCGTGACCGTGCCCGAGCTATCCCACTGCGCCACCGCGGCGCGGGGCTCTGTGTAGCCCTGGTGGACCATGCCCGTGCGGAATCGGTGCTCGAAGATGCGGTCGGCCTCTTCCCAGCCTCGGTCCACGTCGCCCACGACAATGCGCGCGCGGTTGCAGACGTTGCCATCGCGATGAAGGATCGGGATCGCCGTATAGCTCGCCCACTCCTCGTGCACGAGTGGAGCGCCGGGTGCGAGTGCGGCCTCGAGGTCGAGAACGGCGGCAAGCGGCTCGTAGACTACTTCGATCGCGGCGAGGGCCGCCTGCGCGGCCTCAGGCGTCGTCGCTGCCACCGCCGCCACCGGCTGGCCGATGTAGCGCACCTTGCCCTTGGCGAAGACGGTTTCGTCCTTGAGCCCGCCGCCGTAGCGCACGTCCGGCACGTCGGCCGCAGTGACGACGGCGCGCACGCCGGGCAGACTGCGCGCGCGCGTCACGTCCAGGCGCACGATCCGCGCGTGCGGCTCGGTGCTCCGGAAAACCTTGCCGACGAGCATGCCGGGCAGCGCGAAGTCTGCGGCATACACGGCAGTGCCAGTCACCTTGCCGGGCGCGTCGATGCGGGGCAGCGATTTGCCGACCACACGCATGGTCCTGGCTGCCATCACTGTCACCTCTGCGCGGCGGTGGCCCGCGCGGCGTTTACCACGGCGTCCGCAATCTTCTGGTATCCAGTGCAGCGGCACAGGTTGCCCGCGAGCGCCTCCCGGACTTCGGCCTCCGTCGCCGCGGGCCGCTCTTCGAGAAACGCCTTGGCCGAAAGGATCATGCCGGGGATGCAGTAGCCGCACTGCACGGCGCCGTGATCGATGAATGCCTGCTGGAGCGGATCGAGAACACCGTCGCGGGCCAGACCCTCGATCGTAAGCACGTTGCGTCCGGCGCACTGCGCAGCCAAGAGAATGCAGCTGTTCACCGCATGGCCGTCGAGGAGCACAGTGCACACCCCGCACTCCGCCTCGAGGCAGTTCTCCTTCGTGCCGGTGAGCCCCAGATCGACGCGCAGCACGTCGAGCAGTGTCCGGTGCGGCTCGGTGTGGACCTCGTGGCGCTCGCCGTTGATCGTAAGCGTGAGAGCGAGCTTGCTCACCGCGCGTTCCTCAGTCGCTCCATGCATCGCGCGAGCGCGCGCGGGACGAGGGTCTCCACGAGCAGCCGGCGGTAGCGCGCTGAAGCGCGGACATCACTGATCGGCCGGCACTCCGCCGCCGCCGCCCGGCCGGCCTCGTGCAGCGCTTCCGGCGTCATCGCACGGCCCTGCAGGCCACGCTCGGCCTCGCGCGCCCGCCACGTCGTCGGCGCCACCGCGCCGAGTGCGACGCGCGCCTTCTCGCACCGCTCGCCCGCCGCGTCGAGCGTGACCGTAGCCGCCACGCACACGACGGAGATTTCCATGGCGCGCCGACGGCCCGCTTTCAGGAAAGCACTGGCGGAGCGCTCAGGCGGCGAGGCGAAGCGGACGGCGGTGACGAGTTCGCCGGGCCGCCGCGTCGTCCGGCCTGGGCCGACGAGGAATTCTTCGAGCGCGACGCTGCGCTCACCGTCGGCACCGACGCAGACGACCGTGGCGCCGAGCGTGAGGAGGACCGGCACAACATCGGCTGCCGGCGAGGCGTTGACCACGTTGCCCACCACCGTCCCGACGTTGCGCACCTGGTGGCCACCAACAACCTCGGCGGCCTCCACGAGCGCGCGCAGTCGCCCGTGGAACGCTGGGAAGCGCTCGATCGCCCGGTGAGCGACAAGAGCGCCGACCTGGATGTCGCCGTTCGCGTCGATGGCGCCGAGGTCAGGCACGCGGTGCAGGCTCACGACGTGCTCAGGCGCGACCGTGCCGCGACGCATTTGAATGATGAGATCGGTCCCTCCGGCGAGAAAGCGGCCGGCGGCGCCGAAGCGCGCGCCCATATCGACGGCCTCGGCGAGCGAGGTTGGCTCGTGGTATTCGAAGCTCACCTGCTGCTCCGTGTGGGCGGCACGCGTCCATTGCGGCCGGGGAGTCGCACTGCCAGCCCGAAGTCGCGCGCCATCACATGGCGGCGCCATAGTGCCTGGAGCTCACGGGCCGCCTGCTGAATGCGTGGAACGAGCTGCGCGAGTCGCGTGAGAGGGAGCCGGAACGACGGCCCGGAGACGGCAATCGCGCCGACCACCGCGCCCGCGTGGAGGATCGGCGCGGCGACTGCGCGCCCTCCTTCGTCGAGCTCCCCGTCGGTGATCGCATACCCGTTGCGACGCACGCGGCGAAGCTCGGCGAGGAGGCGCGGGCGCGATGTGATCGTGCGCGACGTCACACGTGCGAGGCCCTGCCGACGTATCACTTCCATCGCTTGGGCCTCCGGCAAGCTTGCCAACCACAATTTGCCGCTGGCCGTCGCGTGCGTCGGCGCGACCAGCCCCACGAGCGGCAGGAGACGGAGTGCCTGGCCAGGCCCCTCGGCCTTTGCGACGAATAGCACGTGCTCCCCCTCGATCACGGCGAGCTGCACGAGCTCGTCCGTCTCGTCGGCGAGGGCCTGCAGCACCGGCGCGCAGATACCGGAGAAGCCGACTCGCTCGGCGTGGCCGAAGGCGAGGGACAGCAGCCGCCAGCTCAGATGGAAGAGGCCCGCTGCGTCCCGCCGCACGAACCCCTCGCGCTCCATCGTCGCCATGATCTTGGACAGGCTCGCCTTGCCGTAGCCGAGGTCGCCGCTCAGCCGAGTGAGCGCGACGCCGCCGGGATACTCAGCGCACGCCGTCAGCACACGCATGGCACGCGTCACGGACGCGACGGCGGTTCCGGGGCTCGGTGAGGTGCTCGCCATTTTGGAAACTGGGTTTCCTGAATACCGGCCTGGCAGAGCATTGTCAAGTCAGTGTCCGCTCGGCCCCCCGGCACCTCCACGTCATCGACGGTTCAGGCGCGGATGCGCGTCGCGCGTTGCGCCTTCCACCATTCGTCCGACGACTCACGCCGCCACAAAGGGAGGCAAGACGCGCGACATCCGGTGCCGTCGGTGGTGATGAAGTTTCTCCAGACGCACGTCGAGCGCGTACTCGAGCCGGAGGTCAGCACGTGGACCGGTTGAGGCGACGTTCAAAAGAAGGAGACGAGACTCGAACGCGAGACGGGAATAAAACTTTCCGTGTTTGAGGACAAACCGGAGTTGTCCTCAAACATGGAGCGTCAAACATCAACGAAATCGAAATGGTGGCCCCAACGGGATTTGGCAGTGGGACGTGTTCCCGGTCTGCCATTCGAAGGGTTAGCAATGGCTGCGTGAACTGTACCCGACCGCTTTAGACTGACGGTGCCCGTGAGGAATCGCCCGCCGTAGCGCAGCTTAGACGCTAGCGGGACAGCGAAGCGAGCTCGGGCACAGCGAGGCTCTCGTCGATCGCGACACGGACACCCGAGAGGTTCGCGGTGCCGTTGAACCCGGAAGCGCACATAACCGCCCATCGTCTATCAGGCCCCCGAAATCGCGCCGATCGCGGCGACGTCGAAGCCGCGGACGTCCCCGATCCGCGCAATATGCCGGCCATGCTCACCGCTGGATGGGTCGCATCATCTATATGGTCTCGCCCACCGCATTGCTCGGGCGGCGAGGCCGCATTGCTCGGGCGGCGAGGCCGCATTGCTCGGGCGGCGAGGCCGCATTGCTCGGGCGGCGAGGCCGCATTGCTCGGGCGGCGAGGCCAGGCCACCTCGTGGAGCAGAATCCGCGCAAGCGCTGCGGTGCGCCGACCGTGGGCACGTCCTCGGAACCGGCACGATCGTGTTGACCGGTTCGGGAGAGGCGCTGCTCAAGAGCAACGAGGTCCAGGCCGCCTACCTCGGGGGCGCGGCGAAGTCTCGCGCGTAGCGGCCGTCAGCCCCGCTCGAAGCGGAACAGCGCGGATGCGTTTTCTGACGTGATCTTGCGCCGGTCCTCCTCGGGGACCCCAGCGAAGATCCGGTCCAGGAATTCGCGTGACTTCGGCCACGTCGATTCGGCGTGCGGGAAATCGTTGCCCCACAGCATGTTGTCCACGCCGATGACGTCGCGGAATCGGAGGCCATAGTCGTCCTCCATGAACTCCACGAACATGTTGTGACGCCAGTAGTCACTGGGAAGCATGCCGTGGCGCGACTTCCAGGTCCTGATGGTCGGCCGCTCACGATATGTGAAGTCCATCTGCTTGAGCCAGTGAGGGACCCAGGCGGTCTCGTGCTCGACCGACCCGATCTTCAAGCGCGGGTAACGCTCGAAGACGCCGGCGAAAATGATCGCGGTGAGCGAGTAGCGGATCCAGTAGTCGCTATTGGCCAGCCCGGCGGCGGTCAATTGATAAATGTCGATGGTGAATTCACAACCCGGCACGCCGACGCGATGATCGCTCATCTGCCCTTTCGCTGCGGGCTCACGTCAGGATACAAGGCATCGATGCGCGCGCCTTGTTGATGCGTGTCGTCCTCGCATAGCGTCGTAATTGTGACCGTCACACCTCCTGCCCCGCTCGCTGGACTTACTGTGCTCGTGATCGACGACCACTACGACACCGTAGAGATGTTCGTCGAACACCTACGTTCGGTCGGAGCCATCGTGACCGGCGTACTCAGCGCGAAGGCCGCACTCGCCTACGCAATTACGCCGGATTCGACGCCGTGCTCGTGGACCTTCGGATGCCCGGCGAAGGCGGACGGTGGTTCCTTCGCGAGCTGCGAGGATCGCGGGCGCCTTCGGCGCAGGCGCCGGTCTTTGCCGTCAGTGGGCGCCACGACGAACCCGCTACGGCCGAGGGTTTCGCGGGCAGCTTCCTCAAACCCGTCGACCTGGACGCACTTGTGGCAACGCTTGCGGCGTTGCAACGCGCAGCGAACTGAAAGGCACGTGAAAACACTTCCACCAGCTGGCCCGTCACTGTGACGGCGGCGGCGCCCGGCTTGAGTTACGGCTGTCCCGCTTTGGCGTGGAGTTCGCCGGGGGCGCGATAAAGCGCCACGCACTCCCTCAAGTCTGCGAGCAGTGAACGCTGGTCCATCACTCAATGACCTGATCCGCCCGCAGCAGCAGCGATGGCACCATGTCGGTGCAGAGCGAGGACACTTCTTTACCGCGGCGCAGCGGGCATCGCCGACGAGTGATGGTCCACGATCATCCAATTCCCGCCTTCTTTCACGAATGTGAAGCTATACCGCGCTGGCAACGTCTTCGGTTCCCCATCCTTCACATATGTGAACGTGTAGTAGCCCGTGTTGACGCCAGTGTCGCCATAAACACGGATCAATTGTTCACCGAAGTTGACCTTGAGGCTTGGCAAGACCTTGAACGCGCCGACAAAATAATCACGCAGCGCAGCTCGATTCGATCGCAGGGTTGGCGAGAGCGTTCCCCAGAGGACGCCATCAGTGGCATAGAGAAGAACAATCTTGTCGGGGTCGTTCTGTCCTAACGTCTCGGCCCATTTCATGGTTGCCGCCTGAACGTCCTCTTTTGGCCCAGCCAGGGCACTGGACGTCAACAGCCAACTCAGCACGAGGACTACGGTGACGGTCGATAACCGAGACGACATGCTTTGCCCTCCTCGTCGATTCGTTGGCATTCGATCACTTGATCCGCCCGCAGCAGCAGCGACGGCGGGAGGGTGAGGCCGAGCGCCTTGGCGGTCTTGAGGTTGATGACCAGCTCGAACTTGGTGGGTTGCTCGACCGGCAGATCGGCGGGTTTCGCACCCTTGAGAATCTTGTCTACGTAGTAGGCGGCGCGCCACGTCAGGTCGCTATAGTTCGGCCCGTAGGCCATCAACCCGCCCGCCTCAGCATAGGCGCGTAAGGCGCCCACGGATGGTAGATGCCGCTGGGTCGCCTGTTGCGTTATTCGACTGCCGATTTGCGCAAGCAGAGGATCCGCGAACACCATGACCGCATCGCTCGCTTCGGCCGAAACGGTGGCAAACGCTCGATCGACTTCGTCGTCGCTCCTCACTTCCACGAAGCGCAGCCGCATTCCGAGCGAGCGCCCCACGGCCTCCGCTTGTTTACGCTCCGCCGCTTGAAATACCGCGTTGGCGGGGTTCCAGAGCACCGCCACCTTCGCTGAAGGACGCACGATGTCTTTGAGAGCCTCGAACTGTTTGCCGACGAGATCCGTTGCGATCGATGAAGTCCCCGTGACGTTACCACCGGGTCGCGCAAGGCTCGCGACAAGGCCAACGCCAACGGGATCGGCGACACCGATCATGACGATAGGAATTGTTGGCGTTACCCGCTTCGCGGCAAGTGCTGCTTGGGTCACGAAGGCCACGATCACATCCACATCGAGGCGCACGAGCTCGGACGCGAGCATCGGCAGTTCATCGAATCGTCCGTGCGCCGATCGGTACTCGATCATGAACGTCTGGTTCTCGACGTGTCCCAGTGTGTGAAGACCTTCCCGGAATCTTTCGCGAATGCCTGGCAAGTCAGACGGAGTGAGGAACCCAATGCTCGCGACAGCTCTCACCTTCTCGCCCCCGGCGACGCGCGGCGCGGCGAGCAACGCTCCCAGGCCAGTCACGAACGCGCGGCGGTTCACTCGATCACCTGATCCGCCCGCAGCAGGAGCGACGGCGGGATGGTCAGTCAAGGGGAGAGCTCTCTTGCATGAAAGTCGGCGCGTTTCTGTGTGAGTTAGGCGGCTCGTCTGAGCGCCTCATTGATTCGCGCGACTGCGGCCTGTGGGTCTGCAACATCCACGACGAGCCGAGTGTATTTGCCGCGACCCAAGTCGATCGTGACGGCTGAGCCTCCCCTTCGTACATCCCAGAACTCTCGTTTACCGCGTCGGTAAAACGTGCCCGCCGTAATGACGCCCGGGATGTTCGTCCCCGGCCAGCGCCAACCTCTCCACCAACCTTTCGTCGCATTAGGATCCAACCATACCGTCCTGATGTCCGAGAGCGGAACCCGGAGATAGCGCTTGAACGCCCAGAGCTTACTCCAGCCGCGCACTTCAACGATTAGGTCGCCATGCTGGATTGACAAGTCCACCATCGCGCTCGTCTCCTTTCGTCATCCGACATACGCATCGCACCGTCCGTTCCGTCAAGGGGACGCGCTATCTGATCACGTCGTCGGCCCGCAGCACCAGCGAGGGGCAAGATCATCATGCCGAGCGCCGTCGTAGGACCTTCGTCTTACCATTCGCCCTTGGCTCGCTTGGAGTTTTGGAGGTTGGTGCTGGCGGCGTGAGGCTTTTCGGACATCGAGCACCACGTCGTTCCAGCAGTGCTCGGAGGGCGTGCTCTCCAACCCCTCGAGCCGTTGGCGCGTCTCCGCGAATTACGGATCGTGGTGCCATGCCTCCCAGTCCGCGCGGGTTCTCCACGTGCCGGCTATCACCCTCCTGTCTGGCTTCTCGGCTGGTCGCGGCGCACTCCAACAGCTTGTTGTGCTCGTGCTCCGGCTCGTCAGGCGACAGGACGAGGTTCAATTGGGAGAAGATCAGAACGAGCGCCAGCGGCTGGCGCCCGGACCAGACGTCCGACGCCAGTGGCCCTTGGTCCAATAGGCCGGACCGTACAACGCCGAGTAGAGTCAGAGCGATGAACGCGGCAGCAGGTAATGCCATCGCGCGACCGCTGCCGCCAGGGCGGCCGATGAATTGTGAAGGCCCACCTATCTTGCGTCTCGTCTTTCCAGTAGTCCCAAGAACTCCAGCGTCGGGTCAATCGATGATCGGCAAGCCTGGAGACGAACGTCAAATAGTGGCCGCACCACGGCTAGATGGTCGCGACAATGGTGGCGAAACATGGAGCGTAGGTGCGGCGCCGGCTGGCGCGCGCTGGAGGGTGGATTTTGGATTTGATAACCGGCTCCCAATGGCAAACCGCCGCCGAATCGAAATGGGGACGGACGGCCGTCTGGATTCACGGCGATGGCCAATTCGCGGTCCTTCATCCATGTCGCGAGCAGCTGACAGTGACGCTCTGCGCGACAATGGTGGACGCTGCAACGGCCAAGAAGGGTGTGTGCTGCAGCCGCTGCTCGAAATCACGACACACGATCACTAACCTCGCCGATTGAGCGACCACGCTTTGGCCTGAGATGGCAGGAGTCCTGTCTACAGTCGACCCCTCCGGATGGAATGCGTGTTTCACGCTCTCGCGGCAAAGCCAAAGGCGGCGGTGAGCCTATGATGAAGAATTCACACCGTGTGCGACTACGTCATCGTGGAAGG
>Ga0075433_10004804_pt1 | contig 10547 bp, 9 predicted proteins | sample RhiMethybrSRZTD2_FD_75299 | JGI IMG/M metagenome (GOLD analysis project Ga0075433, IMG submission 75299) | Populus rhizosphere microbial communities from Tennessee, USA - Rhizosphere MetaG P. TD hybrid SRZTD2 | ecosystem: Host-associated > Plants > Roots > Rhizosphere > Soil | place: USA... | reverse complement strand
AGCTGATATCGCGCAGCGTCTTGCCTCGGTTCAGCTCCTCGACGCGCAGAATCTCGCGGCCGCGCTCGATCTGTTCTTTCGGCAATTGCTCCGAGAGATCGCGCCCGACGATCAGGCGGATCAACCGATCGATCTTCAGCTCCGCGACCGGGCTGGTTGCGATATGTCGCCCGTCGCGCAGAACCGTAACCCGATCGCACAGCCCAAAGATCTCGTCAAGGTGATGGCTAATGTAGATGACCGAAACGCCGCTGGCGCGCAGCTGGCGAGCGATCGTGAACAGGTAGTCGATCTCGCGGGTGGCGAGCGCCGAGGTCGGTTCGTCCATGATGATCAGGTCTGCGCGTTGGTGCAGCGCCTTGGCCACCTCGACCATTTGCTGGTGGCCGACACCCAGCTGATGGAGCGGCATGCGCGGATCGATGTCGAGGTGCAGCCGCGCAAGCAGGGCGCGGGCCTGTTGGTGCATCGCAGGCCAGTCGAGTGCGATCCCGCGCGCGATCTCGCTCCCCAGGAATATGTTCTCGGTGACCGATAGCTGCGGAACCTGGTTAAGCTCCTGATAGATGGTAGCGATCCCAGCCTTTTGCGCCTGGCGTGTGTTTGCGAAGTGTGTTGGTTGGCCTTTGAAGATGATCTCCCCGGAATCCGCGGCGTAGACGCCAGACAAAATCTTCATCAACGTCGATTTGCCTGCGCCGTTTTCGCCAACTAGCGCATGGATCTCACCTTGCCGCACCATGATGCTCACCTCCGAGAGGGCAAGGACGCCAGGAAAACGTTTCGTGATCGCCCGCGCTTCGAGCAGCGGTGGAGGGGTATCATCTGCGGCGGCCTGAGTCACGCTCATGGTGATTCTGGTGCTCCATTGAATGAGTAGGAGCTTAAGCGCGAACGAGTAATTCGCCGCGCCAGCCCGAATAGTGTTGCCATCTCGGTGGATTGGACGAATTTGAGCATAGCAGGTGAGCTCGGGACTTGTCGAGAGCAGGAGCGCAGACCTTATGCAGTGTTAGCGCACGCTCAGTGCAACGCTGTCCTGGTGGATGCGGTTGCGGTGAAGCGCACAGACAAGCCGCAGCATATGAGTGCAAAGCAAGTGCAAAATGAATATCTTTTTTATGCCGCAGCCTCGTGAGTCCGCACCAACACCTCGACCAGCATCTCCAGCGCCTCTTTCTGATCGTAGAAGTACTGGCGGCGGCTGATATGCAGATCCCGTGTGATTTCTTCGATGCCGCGGCCATCGATATAGGTAAGCTGTAGGATCCTGTGGCCGCGATGAACGCGATTGGTATCGCGCCGCTCCTGCGGTCGCAAGCTCTGGATCGTGTCTAGTAACAGGTCGCGCAACGCACTGCCTTGGGCAGCAGGGGTGCGGTCCGCGCCTGCCCCGCTCCTCGGCAGCGCCCAGAGGGCCAGCTCGCTGCGCCCCAGGTGGAGATCATCCCACAGATGGCGCAGCGCATCGCGCACCTGGCGCACCAGCCAGCCGCTTTCCAGCAGCCATGCATCTTCCAGGACCACAGCCATCTGATTGCCGATCTGCATAAGCAAGCTAGCGGCATCGGCGGTGAAAGCATCATTCACGATGCTCTGCACCTCGATCACGCCAATGACGCGATCACATACCAGGAGCGGCACCGCCAGTGCCGATTGGATTGTTGGCCGAATAGGCACGACACGGTGCCTGGCCGCCCGTGCGACATTGGCCACTCGTACCGGTGCTCCGCTCGCGCGGGTTTCATGGACCAGGCTCTCGTGCCCCGGCAGCGCTTGGCCTTCGATCATATCTGTGCTCTCATTCGAGCGCGCAAACATCTGACGCACGAGATCGCCAGTTTCGCGATCCATCAGATAGATTCGGCAGTCGGGGCAGCTAAGTCGCTCCTCGATCATGCGCGCCAGGCGCGCCAGTACGTCGTGCAAATAGACACCCGTCCCCGTCGGCGGGATGGTCATTGTGCGGGCGGGGGTCTGGCGCGCGCGCCGCCGCTCAACGTCGATCACGATCGCCAGGAGGATGATCGCACCGGTCACGATATTCCGCCAGTCTGATGAGAGATTGCTCATCGTCAGGCCGTTATTGATCGTCGCCAGGGTGAGGGCGCCAATCAGCGTGCCCCAGATGCCGCCGGCGCCGCCGCTCAGGCTGGTGCCGCCGATGATCGCCGCGGCGATCGCAGTAAGCTCGTAGCCCTCACCATTAGTATAGATGGCCGCATCGATCCGTGCGATCAGCACAAGCCCGGTCACGGCACCCAGCAGGCCATTCAGCGCATAGACGGATATCTTGTAACGCTCGACTGGCACGCCCGAAAGCCTGGCAGCGGTTTCGTTGCCGCCGATCGCATAGCAATAGCGTCCGAACTTGGTATTGCGCAGGGTATACCAGGCCACGAGATAAATTGATAGCATGATCAGCGTCGGCGCAGGAATGCCTCCCAGGCTGCCGTCGGAGATCCACTTGAAATCGTCCGGTAGCGCGTTGATCGGTGCCGAGTTGGTGGCCGCCTGTGTCACGCCGCGCAGCCCAACCATTACGCCAAGGGTGAAGATGAACGGTGGCATCTGGCGCTTGGCGATCATCCATCCTTGGCCCGCGCCGATCAGTGTGCCCACTAGCAGGCCAGCGGCGATCGCCATCACTGGCGGTGTCTGTGGGAACACACCCCAGCCCTTCATCAAGGCCGCTGTCACCATTCCGGTGAACGCGATCACCGAGCTGACCGAGAAATCGACGCCGCCGGTCAGAAGCACAAAGGTCTGACCGACCGCCGCGATGCCGATAATCGATGCCATGGCGCTAATGAGCATCAGATTATTGAAGCTCCGGAACGGCACCGATAGCGCGGCGAAAACTGCTACTAGCGCTATCAGGCCGGTCAGCGCGCCGAGCGAGTTATGCGACCGGAGCGAATCAGGTAGACGCCGCAAACCCGAGAGCGTTGGTGCCAAAGCGTTGAACGAGGACGACGGCTTAGCCATAGGAGAGACCTCTTCCGGCAGCGTGGGCCAGGAGCACACTTTGCGTTGCGTGCTCGCGTGGCAGCTCCGCTACAAGACGCCCTTGCCGTAATACCATGATGCGATCGCATATGCCCAGAATCTCAGTCATATTCGAACTAATGACGATGATCCCAACACCCTGATGCGCTAGCTCGTCGATCAGTCGATAGATCTCGGCGCGGGCGCTCACGTCAACACCCTGAGTTGGTTCATCGAAGATCAGCACACGTGAGTGCGTCGCCAGCCATTTCGCCAGCACGAGTTTCTGCTGCGTGCCGCTGGAGAGATACAGCGCCTTCTGATCCAGGCGCTCGCGCCGCAGCCCCAGCCGCGTGGCGTACTGCAAGACCAGCGCATGCTCGGCGTTGTGGTCGATCAGCGGGCCGTGTTGCACGAGAGCCAGTGCTGCGAGCGTCATATTATCGTGAGCGCTCATATTGAGGACTAAGCCCTGCTCAAGGCGCCGCTCCGTCAGCAGGCCGATTCCGCACGCGATCGCGTCCTGCGGCGAGCGGATGCTCGCTGGCCGCTGGTCGATCGCGATCGTACCTGCGTCGATTGGCGAGACGCCAAACAAGGCCTGCGCCAGCATGGTGCCGCCCGACCCGGTTAGCCCAGTGAACCCGAGAACTTCCCCAGCATAGAGGGAAAATGAAATATCGCTCAGCACGCCCTGGCATTTCAGATAGTCAACTCTCAAGATCTCGGCGCCGGGCGCCGCCGGCGTCTTAAGGAATGGCTCACGCAGAGGATAACCGCTGATCATCTCGACCAGCGCATCAAGTGAGGTTTCCGCAAGTGGCACCGTCGCAACCTTACGGCCATCGCGCAGTACGGTGACCTGATCGCCGATCGGCAGAATCTCTTCCAGCCGATGGCTTACATACATGACTGCGACGCCCTGCGCGCGCAGCGCACGAATCGCGGCGAGCAGGTCGGAGACCTCGCGCATATTCATGGTAGCGGTCGGCTCGTCCATGATAATCAGGTCGGCAGAGAGATGTAGTGCGCGCGCCACTTCGACCATTTTTTGCTCGGCGCGGCTGAGCTCACCCGCCAATGCTTCGGGATCGATCGGCAGATTAAAGCGATCGAGCAGTGCCTGCGCTCCCTCGGACATGCGCGCGTGATCGATGATCGGCAGGCCGGGGATGCGGCGCGGTTCGTTTCCAAGGTAGATATTTTGCGCGACTGTAAGATGCGGGACGAGTGATCCTTCCTGGTAGAGCACGCTAATGCCGGCACGCTGAGCCTCCGCCGGGCTATCGAACCACACCTCCCGCTGCTTAAAGAAGATCTGCCCAGCGTCGTGGTGATAGTAACCGGCCAGGATTTTGATCAGAGTCGATTTGCCCGCTCCATTGGCCCCTAGCAGCGCATGGACCTCGCCAGGCAGTACAGCGAAGCTCACACCCTGCAGCGCCTGCACCCCAGGAAACTGTTTGCCAACATCATGGATGGTTAGAAGCGGGACATTATTGGGGGTAACTCGCCTTTGCATCGGGCACCTTATGTCTCGCCGGTCGGCCTGCCGTTGTCGAACTCCGGCCTACCTTCGTTTGGCTCGATCCAGGTCTTACCGGCTTTGTAGTCGGCAATGTTGCTCTTGTCGACAACCAGCGAGGGCGTTTCCAAAATATATGGTATTTTTTCGCCGTTCAATTGCTTGCGCATCTGGATAACCACGAGCGCGCCCATCATCTTGGGGTAGACGCCCAATGTGGCAGTGATATCGCCCTTCTCGATCAGATCGAGCGTCACATCATTGCCATCGATGCTGAGGCACCAGATATCCTTGTTGATGCTACGGCCGAGTTTCTTAGCGGCGATACATGCGCCAATGCCCATCTCATCCGAGTTTCCGTAGAATAGGTTAATCTCCGGATGCTGCTGCAGCGCGGCGGTAGCCACGTTTACGGCTTTCTCGCGCTCCCACTCGGCGGTCTGTTCGCCGACGACCTGGACATTCGGGCAGTGTTGCTGCAAGCCCCACTTAAAACCTTGGGTGCGGCGATCAGATTGGAAACCGGGGATGCCAGTCAGGATATAGATATGGCCGTAGTTGTTGAGCGTTCTACAGGCGTATTCGGCGAGCTTGGCCGCGCCGGCCCACTGGTCGTAGCCGATATACTCAACCACCTGGCCTGCGTCGACCGGCGTGATGGTATTCTGCATAAAGACAGGTATGTTGGCCTTGTTAGCTTTCTTGACAGCTGAGACAACCGCCTTCAGATCGATCGGGTTTACCGCGATGGCAGCGACACCCTTCTGAATCTCCTGCTCGACCAGTGCGACTTGGCCGGCGAAATCGCCTTCTTTCTCGGCTGCCACGACATCGGCGATCCAACCCAGCTTGCTGGCCGCATCGATAGCCCCATCTCTGATCGCGACATGGAAGGGGCTGATGAAACCTGGCGGCACGATTGCGACCCGGACTTCCTTCTTCGCCGCTGTGCCAGCGCTCGCTCCTGTCGGCGCTAGCTCGCCACAGTTCGTCAACGTTGTGGTAGCGCTGAGCAGTACGATTAACAATAGCACGCGCTTCGACATGATCGATTCCCCCTGGAACCACTGACATGTTCTCCGCCATCTACCGCCGATGGTTATCCATTCTACCACGATGCGGCCCCTAGTCGTCCCTTCTAGCCCTGTCCGCTCAGTCCTCTCACAAACTCCGAGCGGTGCAAGTATAGCAAATTATTGTGGCGCTGATGGTTCTGGCTGTGTTGATTGTCCGTGGACAGGGGATGGGGGTTGCGCACATAACCTTCAGTGTCGGCGGCGCGACGGTGGGCTATACCGTCGTCGATGCAAGCGTGGGCGGGCAGTACGCGCATACGAGTTTCACGCCGCACTAAGGCAAAATAGCCGATTGCCGATTGCCGATTGCCGATTGCGAACCGCCCGTACGTCGCAGTTCGCAACTGGCGTTCGTGCGCCGCGATTCCGCTTCCTAGAAGGTCAGGTGGGCACTGATCCACCTGTTCATGTAACGTTCCCCAAGCAGAGAATCTTCCGAGTTCTGCTCATGTAACGTTCCCCAAGCAGAGAATCTTCCGAGATTCTGCTCATGTAACGGCCCTCGACGGCTGGCGCTGGCGCTGCTGTGGGGCTCCTGCGGCACTCAGCGCAAGCGTACATTACACCCTGGCATGATCGGCACGATCTCCCTCTTGACAAGCGGGTACGCATCTAATAAACTTAGCGCTGGTGGCGCTGTCTATGCTTCATAGAAGCGCTATTGTGTGGCATTGTGTCTATTCGCTACCGCAAAATGGGTCCGGCGCGCCGCACCCACGACCATCGCCATATTGACTTTTTTTCCCGTTTTGCATCTATAATGACATCGGAGCAGGGCAAACCAACCGGTTAACGTTTTCTGACTCAGGGAGCACGAAAGGCTGTCTGTGCCGCTGAACGTGCTATCGTTTGTTTAGCACGCTGGCACAGGCTAAACGCGGGAGGGCTGACCTATGGCTGACGAGATACAGGCCGACTACGACAAACTCGGACAGATCGCAAGCCGGTTCGAAAACGAGGCGCACGCCATCCAGGAGATGATGCGGAAGGTGAAAACCGCGATGGAGACGCTGGAGCATGGCGGCTGGATCGGTCGTGGTGCCGACGCATTCTTTCACGAGATGCACGACACCGTGTTGCCGGCGGTGCAGCGGTTGGAGAAAGCGCTTGAGTCCGGCTCCCAGGTGACCAAGGAGATCGTCCAGAACGTCCGCAACGCAGAAGATGAAGCGAGTTCGCCCTTCAAGCAGTCATCGTAGCGGCCAGGGCGCAAACGCCGGCCAACACTAGGAGGACTCTATGGCCACCGACAAGATCAAGCTCAATTACGACCAAGCCGAGAAGATGGCGAAGACCTTTCAGCAGGGCGCTCAGGAACTTCAGCGTACGATGCAGGAGATGCAAAACGTCGCGCAAACTCTCGAAGAGGGCGCGCTGCTCGGGCGCGGCGGCGAAGCCTTCGTCGAGGCGATTCGCAGCAAGCTCTGCCCCTCGATTGGACGTTTGACCGATAAATTCACCGAGCTGGAGGGCGATGTTCACGCGGCGATCTCCGCGATGCGGCAGGCCGACTCGGAATCCAAGAAGCAGTTCGGTTAGAGATCCATGCGCAGTCGCGTCGATCGACCGACCGATCGGCGCGCCGGCAGGGTGATTGCTTAATCGTGCTATACGTGTGGGAGGATACGCGATGTTTGGGTTTCTCATGCGGTTCGCCCGTAAGATCGTCGAGGGCGTTCTATCGCAGCTCACCCAGCAACTGAATGTGGTTCAAGAGCTGGCTATGGCACCGATGCGGGCGATGGTGCAGCAGGTGCTCGGCGGGGTTTGGCGTGGCGAGGGCGCGAATGCCTTCGTCCAGGAAGTGAGCAACCTGATGATCCCCGGCGTCGGCCGCGTTGCTGAAACGATTACTGGCCTCAACGCCAATCTTCGCTTCGCGCAGAGCGTTATGGACCGCGCCGACGAAGAGGTCGACCGATTGGTCAAGTCGAAGATCTTTGACGCGTTTCAGTTCTTTTAAGCAAACTCGGTTCGACGATGTTGACCTGCGGTCTCTCGTATGCGTTATGGGGGGTACACTATGGCCGTCAATGAAGTATATATGGATATACCGGCGGTGCGCGGTATGGCGAAGAAGTTCGGCGACATCGGTCAGACACTGGAGAGCGTCAATAAGGCGCTTGAGGCGCTCAGCACCACGCTCAAGGCGGTCGCCTTCATCGGGTTCGTCGGCACCGCTGTGGCAGCCCAGTACATCGACATGATCAAGCCGTACATCAAGCAAATGGCCGATAAATGCACTGAGCTGGGCAAGGATCTGTCCTCATCGGTCGACTCGTATGAGCGCGGCGATGCTACCGGAGCGACGCGGTTCTATTAGTCCAGCGTACGGCTCTTCCGCTCCGCGAAGGCGGCGAAGCGTCGCAAAAGGTGGGAATCACTTCAGCCTTTGCACTGCTTCAGCTGCCTTCGCGGATGGTCTTTATTGAGCCATGCGGATGAACGTGAAGCCAAGCGTGATGATGAAGGCGATGGCGAGCAGCGCAGCGGTGATGATCAGGGTGGTGCGCGTGCTCGGCAAACGGCGCTTGCGCTGCGCGGGCGTCTCGCCGAAGGTCTTGAGCAGCGCCTCAGTCAGCTCTGCCGCGTTTTTCTGACGCTGGCCCGGCGTGGCGCTGACGGCAGTGACGGCAAGCTCCGCAACGTCTTTCACATCCTCGACGCGGCTCATCCGTACGCGACGATTATGCTGCACCGATTCGTAGACGCCATTGTCGCTGCGGAGTTTGAAAGGGAAGGTCGGCTCGCCAACCAGCAACTCGTAGAGGATCAGGCCGAGCCCGTAGACGTCGGTCGCATAGTTTGGCTGGGGCGCGCTGCCGATCAGTTCGGGGGCGGTGTAGGCCGGCGGGACAAACGCCGGGTACCAGTTATCCGTCAGGTGCTGCTGGTCGCTCGCGATGCCGAGATCGAAGAGCAGGGTCTGGGGGGCGGCAGTGTCTTCGCTGAAGCGCACCAGGATGGTTTCGGGGCTGAGGCCGTAGTGATACATGCCTCTGCTCTGAAGAAACGCGACAGCCGACGCAAGGCCGATCATGATCCAGCCAACGTGAAAGATCCAGAGCTGCGAATTCTTGATCAGGACATCGCGCAGCGAGTCGCCTTCGAGGTACTCGAACAGGCAGAAATAGAGCAGATGTTCGCGCAGCATCGCTCGCCCATACGGGTCTTTCGCGATCGTCGTGTTGGCGTACGGCGGTATCAGCAGCGGCAGCGATGCCTCGCGCTCTTTGCGGGCTGCGACATCGCGCAGAAACGTCGCCTCGCGTTTGAGCCGCTCGGTGTGCTCCAGCCCCGGATGTGCAACCTTCAGCAAGACTTTTTGCTTGTTGTGACGCGCCTCGTAGAGGGCCGATGAGCGCAAGATCGTGATAGTCCGAATGATCTCGATGTCGCCCAGCCACTCACCATAGTCGAGGATGTAGGGGCACATCTCGGCCGGACAGTATGTTTCCTGGCAGAAGAGGTTGCTGTCGGACGAGGTGCGTTCGCAAAATAGGCAGACCTTCTTCATGGCTCATCCATCCTTCAAGCACCAGGCGGAACTGCTCCCAACTCTACCGGTTTCCACGGAGTGTGTCAAGGTGCGCATAGCTCACACGACAAGAGCCGATAGCCGATAGCCGATAGCCGTCGCCATTTTCACGCATCAGTGTGCGGCGCAGCCCCAGGGACATCTCATGAAGGAATCGATTTACATTGATCGGCCCCCACGAATCCAGCCCGAGCTACCGATCGGCGAGCACCAGATTCCCAAGCCGCCCACCAAGACGGACGAGGGACAGTCGCGCTTGGTCCAGGTCGGGCTGCCGCTGATCACGATCATTGGCTACGTCTTCGTCTCCGCATTTGCGGGCAGCAGCAGCCCATTACTGCTGATCCCGATGGCGCTCGCGGTGGTCGCCTCGGTCGGCTTCTCGCTGTATAGTTTTCGCAAGGAGAAGCAGCGCAGCGACGAGATCACTCGCTCGTACGCAAATCGTCTGGTCGCGCTCAACAAGGAGATGCACACCTATCACGATCTCCAGCGGCGCTTCTATCGCTACAACTATCCTGATCGCCAGGCGACCTTCCAGATCGTGCGGCAGTCGCGCCAGGATGCCGAGAAGACCAAGCGTACGCTGCGCTCGGAGGCGCGGTTGTGGGAGCGGCGCACATCGGACGAGGATTTCGGCGTGGTGCGGTTGGGCATTGGCACGCTGCCATCGACCGTCACCTACATCCTCGGCGATGTCGACGACTACAACGATCCGCAATCGCGGGTGGCGCTCAAATTGGCGTCCGACTCGTGCTTTGTCTCCGAGATCCCGGTCATTATCTCGCTGCGACAGCCGCCGCCAGAGGACAAGGTCGAAGAGGATGAGCAGCACGACGAGGAAGCCGAGGTAAAAACGCCGGTCGCGCACGCGCTCGGTATCGCGGGCGAGCGCGGCTCGGTCTATGGGTTCGCGCGCGCGCTGCTGGCGCATTATGCCGTTTTTCACACCCCCGCCGACGCTCGGCTGTATCTGCTCGCGAACGATGCCCGCGAGTGGGCCTGGACCGAGCATTTGCCACACAGCAAGGGCGACGAGCAGAACCACTTCCGCTGCTTCACGAGCGAGATCAAGGAGTCGCCGGGCGAGCGCGCCTTCGACGACGATGATGGCGGCGAACTGGAGCAGTTTCTGGAGGGTATTCGCAAGGTGCTCGCCCAGCGCAAGATCCGGCTCCAGGAGCGCAATGAAGGCCAGGCACCCAGCGACGCGACGCTGCCGTTCCTGCTGGTGGTCGTCGATCTGCTCGACGTGACCAACGACAGCAACACGCCGCTCCAGGGTATCGAGACCGATGCCGCACTCTCGATTCTGCTCGAACAAGGGAATTTGCTCGGCGCGGCGGTGATCTTTCTTGTGCCGGAGCGCAGCAAGGTGCCCAGCAACTGCTGCGCGGTGATCGAGATCGAGAAGACCACG
>Ga0075433_10004803_pt1 | contig 10549 bp, 9 predicted proteins | sample RhiMethybrSRZTD2_FD_75299 | JGI IMG/M metagenome (GOLD analysis project Ga0075433, IMG submission 75299) | Populus rhizosphere microbial communities from Tennessee, USA - Rhizosphere MetaG P. TD hybrid SRZTD2 | ecosystem: Host-associated > Plants > Roots > Rhizosphere > Soil | place: USA... | reverse complement strand
AGCACGTCGCGCCTGGTGCCGTTGAACGTGATCCCGACCTGCGGCGCGGACTCCCGGTCCTTCTGCTGCGACATGTTCGTCGGACTCTGGACGTAGAAGAACGTCGGGACCTCCGACGGGCTCACCAGTCCCATCGCGTACTGGTCGAGCCGGCTGTACCGGCGGACGGCCGCGGTGGTCCTGAACGACCCGCCGCCGAGGTCCTCGATGTCATTGCCCTCCATCACCGAGGCGTCGGAATCCATGAAGAAGCTCCAGTGCGACCCGTCGCGCCCGAGCAGCTCCTCGGATCGCTGGCCGGTGTGATCGCGGAACTCGAGATAGGCGAGCCAGCGATGTCCCACTTCCTGACCGAGCACGCTGAGCGTGTTGTTCTCCCCCAGGAATCGCGTCGTCGGATCGTCGGGATACTTCGAGAGCCGATCCATCAGCGTGTAGCTGCGCAGCCGGCCGGCGCTGCCGAACTCGCGCGAGACGTCGAAGATGTCGACGCCGATGCCCTGGATCTCATTGGCGACCGTCGACTCGAACGCGAAGGTGCCCCCCGATACGACCGGCGTGTCGGTCCAGATGACGAGCTGATCGAACGCGTCGGGGTGGGCGCGGTAGAACGTGACCGCGGCCGCGACCGCGTCGAGATCGGGGTTCTCGGAGAACCGTTCGCCGACCGCGGTCCCGCCGCCGGCGGTCGGACCCTGAGCGCTCAGGTCGATCGCGCGGAAGTCGAGGGTCTGGCCCGGGGACACGCCGATCACCGCGTCGGTCAGGGTAATCCCGGCGGCGAATCGCATCTCGATCGTGCCGTCCGGCAGCAGCGTGGTCTGCGTGGTGGTGATGCGCGTCGAGTCGAAGCCGCGAACGCCGCACCAGGTGACCGTGTACTGGTCGCTCGCCGCGTTCACGAAGACTCCCCCGCCCGTGCCCGGATCGAGGTCGGCGAGGAAGACCGCGACGCGCGGCGGCCCGGTGAGGAGCCGGCCGACGCTGCGATCGGTGCTGGCGTTGTCGCCCTGCCGGAACGTGATGTTGCCGTCGGAATTGACGAAGGCGGTCCGCTCGCTGCCGGAGAAAAAGGGAAAAGAGAACGAGACGTCGGAGCGAACCGTGTCGTCGTCGGTCAGCGTGACGCGGTTGCCGATCGGCGAACGGAATGCGGCGTCCGTCTGCCGGACGTCGTAGCCGCCCGAGCCATTCCGGCTGAACCGGACTCCCTGTCCCTTGAGGTCGAAGGTGTTCGCGGGAACGATGACGTCGCCTGCGTCACGAATCACCGCGACGTCGCCGACGTCCGAGGTCGTGGCTGCGGCCGGACCGAGAGTCGTGGGGGCAGCCCGCCGATCGACGGCCTGCTGGTGAATCCAAAGCGATTCGAGCACCCGCCAGCGCGGCGAGGGATCGATTTGACCGATCTTGGAGGAAGGTGTGGCGACCGCCCCCGGGCGTTCGGGCTCGAGCTCTTCGGCGCGGACGGCGGCGCAGGGATCCCCGGACGTGCCGCCGTTTGAAGGCGGGGGCGGGGTCGAACCGCCGTCCTCCCCCCCGCCGCAGGCTATCGAACAGAACAGCAGCAGCGCACAGAGCGCTGCTTTCACTTGAGGTCCTTCATCTGCTCCAGGATCTTCTTGGCATCAGGGAGCTCCCGCGCGCTCGGCGACGCGCCCGCGACGAACTTCTCGAGATCCGCCTTCGCCTCGGGCAGCTTCTTCGCCGCGAGGTTGGCGCGGCCGCGGTAGTAGTACAGCGCGGTCTCGGTCGGGAACTGCGTGATCAGCTTGTTGATCAGCGTCAGCGCGTCGTCGGTCTTCTGGTCGTTGATCTGGCCGATGACGATGTTCATGTAGGGGAAGGGATCCTTGACCTTGGTGATGTCCATGCCGAGCAGGACCTTTTCCCCTTCGGCGCGCTGACCGGCCTGCATGAGGAGCTCGCCGAGCGCGACCTGCAGATCGGCGTTCGACGGATCGATCTCGACCGCCTTCTTCAACTGCGCGGCGGCCTGGCCGGCCTGGTTCTCGGCCGCGTAGGTCTGCGCCACCGCGCCGTAGACCTGCGCGCGGAACGGCGCCTGGGCCTGCGGATACTTGGCGAGCAGATCCTCGTAAACCTTCCGCGCCTCGGCGGCCTTCCCGGCCTGCATCAGCCCGGCGGCTTTCTGGATCTCGCCGCTGATGAGGGCGTCGTGGTCGACCGGCTTGCCAAGCTTGACTTCGGGAACGGAGACCGTCCCGTTCTCGCCGACTTCGACGTCGACGCTCTTCTCCTCGAGTCCCTGCTTGCCGCCGAAGAACATCTTCCACTTGCCGGCGGCGAGGTTCTCGACCTTCCATTCCCCTTTGTTGTTGGTCTTGGTCTGCTGGAACGGCTTGTCCATGCCGTCCATGACCGCGGCGACGATCACGTCGCCGAGCGCCTGGCCCTGTTCGTCGACGACCTTCCCCTGGGCTTTCGACTTTCCCCGATTCTGGGCCGTTGCCACGGCGCTGACCATCAGCACGCCAACGAGCACGACTGCCATTCGCCTTGCCGTCATCACACACCCCCGAGCCGCGACACCGGCTCAAATTCGCAGCAGTTACGAACGTTCAAGTCTAGCAAAGGACCGGAAGAACGGCTCAGCGGACGAACCGATCGAAGATGTCCACGAGTTCGGCGAGTTGCCTCGACCGCTCCTCGTCGCCGCGGGCCGCGCCCTGGGGGACGCATTCCCGGACGTGGAAGGTCAGGATCGCCACGCTGACGCGGTTCATCGCCGCTTCGGCGGCGGCGAGCTGCTGCAGGATCTCGATGCAGCGGCGCGGCTCCTGGACCATACGGCGGATGCCGCGTACTTGTCCTTCGATCCGGTTCAACCGCGTGACGAGGGCCTGCTGCTGGCTGGCGTCGAGCATGCTTTCAATATAGATCGCTTGCCCTGAGCGAGCCGGAGGCTGAGTCGAAGGGCCGTTCGACTCGCGTACGACGTGAGCTCGCTCACGGTGAGCGGGTTCGCGGGGTCGCGGAGTCGTAGTTTGGGAGCTGGCCTTACCGGGGGCGCACTCGGGACGGGTCGGACGGGCGCAGCGATGGGCACGCGTCGGGCTCGACGGTCCACATCATATTGGCGATGCGCCAGCCAGCCTCCTCCTTCACCATCTCGAACACGTCGATGCCACAGTGGCTGGTCTTGCCGCCCTGCCAGAACTCGTAAGGCGTCCAGACCACCGCGAGCTTTCCCCGTACGTGGACAACCGGATCCCAGTAGCGCTCCCTGTAGTCGCCGGGCTTTGCCGTGTCGGGGCTGAACACACGACGCGTGACCAGCGTTCCACCCGACGGCGCGGGGCGCTCGACGATGGTGGAGCCGCCTTCGAGCCGAAGCCGGGACAGTGCGGCGAAGTCGTTCGTGGAGATCGCGTTCATGAACCCGTCGACGACGGCGAGAACAGCTTCCGTTTCCGGCGGTGGTGCGGTGGTCTGGCCGACGGCCCCCCGGCAACAGGCAAGGCTCAGGACAATGGCGGACGACCAGGTACGGAGGGAGGATGTCTGCTCGAGCACGCCCGATTCTACGCCTGCCCTGAGCGAGCCGGAGCGAGTCGAATGGGCCTGCCCTGAGCGAGCCGGAGGCGAGTCGAAGGGCCGCATAGAATGGACCCATGAAGCTGACCGAACAATTTCTCGCAGAGCTCGATCGAGAGGCACCCAGGACACGCCGGACGCTGGAGCAAGTGCCGCTCGATCGCGACGACTGGAAACCGCACCCCAAGTCGATGCCGCTCGCCCCGCTGGCGGGGCTTGTCGCCTCGATGCCGTCATGGGTGTCTCTTGTCATCGACAAGGACGAACTGGATCTGACGCCGCCGCCGGGTCAGGGCCAGTACCAGCAGCCGGCGACCGACAAGCTCGCCGAGGTGCACGATGGGAACGTGGCCAAGGCCCGGGAATCACTGTCACGGACCACTGACGACTACCTGTTGTCGACCAGCTGGCGCCTCAAAGCCGGCGGCAAGGTCGTCATGGAGCAGCCTCGCCACGTCGTCCTGCGCGAGACGCTGATGCACCTCGCACATCACCGGGGGCAGTTGACGGTCTATCTCAGGCTGTGCGACCGGAAGGTGCCCTCGATTTACGGACCGACAGCCGACGATCAGACGTTCGGCTAGGCGACCGACCCACGAACCTGCGAACCCGCGAACCGCGACCCCGCGGCGGAATTACAGATCTGTCTTCCAGCCACCGAAATCGTTATTTACTCCGGAGGAATTCGCGTGATCACTTAATTTCTACGGAGAAAATATAACGGCCGCGGGGTGGCGAGGATCTGGCAGCCCCCACGCCAGTTCTTCATGACGCAACCGCTTCGAACGGCTGTCGCCCCGCGGCGCGGCCGGCCCCGGAAATTCACTGGCCCGTCGCGGCCAATCACGGTGACGCTGCCGGTCGACACCATCGAGGCGCTGGCCTCGGTGGACGCCGACTTGAGCCGCGCCATCGTGCGCCTCGTCAAGCCCGAAGTCGGCCGGCGGCACGCGGCCGCCGAGCTGTCACGGTTCGGGCGGCGGGCGGTCATCGTCGTCAACGCGAGCCGCGCCCTGGAGCGCCGCGCCGGCGTCGATCTGGTGCCGCTGCCGGACGGCCGCGCGCTCATCTCGTTCGAGGAGAGCACGACGCCGGCCGCGCTGGAGCTGCGGATCGAGGACGCGCTCGAGGATCCCGAGCTGACGCCGCCGGACCGCCTTGTCTTCGAAGCCATTCTGGAGATTCTGAAAACCGCGCGCCGCTCCGGCGACGTCGCCCTGCTTCGCCGCAACATCATCGTCCTCGAGGGACGCCGTCCGGCTCGAGCCGGTCGTGGTCCGACTCGACTTCCGCACAACCGCAAGACCACGCACAACCGCAAGACCAACAGACCAAGGAGTACCGAGTGAAGTCGCTGACAACCTTCGGCGTGGCCGGACTGGCCACCGTCGCCATGCTCGCCGCCGCCTGCGGGGAGAAGAAAACCGCCACCGCCCCGTCGCAGGCCGCACCGACGGTCCAGGCCCCATCGCTCGAGGCCCCGGCGGCTGACACACAGATGGAGTCGCTGCGGCCCACCATCACGGTCCGCAACGCCACGTCGGATCAGGCCGGGAGCCGCAGCTACGAGTTCCAGGTCTCCGACAACAACTCGTTCAGCACCGCCAACGCGTCGAACGTGGCGGGGTTCCTGTCGAGCGTGACCGCCACCGCGGTGCCGGAAGGCACCGGCGGCACGACCAGCTGGACGCCGACCCAGGACCTGCAGCCGACGACGGTGTTCTACTGGCGCGCGCGCGCCACGCAGGGCACGACCACCTCGGCATGGTCGAGCACGGGCACGTTCAAGTCGAAGCTGGTGGGATTCAATCGCGCCGGCGAGCTCTACGATCCGCTGATCCACGGCGAGACGGTTGGTGAGGTGGTGGGCAGCACGACCTTCATCCCGGGCAAGGGCATTCAACTCAACAACGGGGTCAGCCACGTCCGCTACCACCTCGCGCAGACGATTACGAGCGGCGAGTTCTCCATGGATGTGGAAGGGCTCCGCGCCAATGGCCCTGGGGACAAGGCCAAGGTGTTCGGCATGAGCGACGGCCAGGGAGACTTCATCACCAACGACTATCGCGTCGACATCCAGTACCGCGGCACTACCGGCGTTCCGCCGAACGCGATCCAGTGGCGCGTCATTTATGGCGATGCCGACGATCTCGACGTCCGCTACGAGCCGGACACCGCCAAGCGCTTCGCTTCCGTGTTCCTGCTCAACCCGTCGAACACCTATCACTGGAAGTTCACGTGGGGCTCGAGCATCCGGCTGATCATGAAGGATGGCGGCGTCAACGGAAACACGATGTACGACTTCGGGCTGTCGTCGCCGCGCGGGCAGTACAACCCGCCGCAGCACTATGCGTATCTGGGTGCGCCGGTCGGCCGCAGCGGAACCGAGGCGGCCTCGATCGCCGGGACGATCTACCGCAACGTGTGGATCGCGAATCGCCCGCGGCCGCAGACGCTCGGCAACGCACTGCGGTAAGCCCGCGGTCCGCGGTCCGCGATCCGCTCGTCCGCTCGTCCGCTTGTCCGCTTGTCCGCGGGGGTCTTTCGAGACAACTGGCTGAAAGCCGCCACAATCGGCAAGTCGTGGCCTTTTCGCCCAGATGGCTCGAACGCCCCCGCGGACGAGCGGACCGCGGACTACGGATCGCGATATTGACACCGCCGACGGATTGAATGAACATTCATTCATGCCCGTCGTCGCCCGCCGATCCCGCCCTGCCGTCAGCCGCGGCGAGAAGACCGACAAGCGCGACGCGCTCCTGCGCGCGGCCATTGAAACGTTCGCGGCGCGCGGGTTCTTCAACGCCCAGGTGGCCGACGTCGCCCGGACCGCCGGCGTGGCGGCCGGCACCGTCTACCTCTACTTCCGCGGCAAGGACGACCTGCTGATCTCGATCTTCGAGAAGACCATGAAGGACGCGATCGCCGCCGGCCGCGAGAGCATTGCCGGCCTGAGCGATCCGCTGGCGCAGCTCCGCGCCATCGCCCGCCTGCACCTCGATCGCATGAGCCGCGACCGCGACCTCGCCGTCGTGTTCCAGATCGAGCTGCGGCAGTCCACCAAGTTCATGGAGCGCTTCTCGGCGACCCATCTCCGCGAATATCTCGGCATCATCCGCGACGTCATCGCCCGCGGACAGCGCCAGGGCGCGTTCAGGAAGACGCTCAACCCGACACTGGCGGCCAAACTGCTGTTCGGCATGCTGGACGAGATGGCGACGAACTGGATCCTGAGCCGGCGGAAATACTCGCTGGTCGACGATGCGGACGCGATCGTCGATCTCTTCGTTCGCGGCGTCGGAACGGAGCGCGCGTGAAGCACATTCGCACGGCGGCGGTGCTCGGGGCAGGCACGATGGGCGCGCAGATCGCCGCCCATCTCGCCAACGCCGGTGTGCCGTCGCTGCTCCTCGACGTGACGCCCGAGCTCGCCGTCCAGGGCCTGGCCCGGGCCCGCGCGCTCAAGCCGGATCCGTTTCACAGCCGGGACACTCACACGCTGATCAGAACGGGCGGGCTCGACGATCTGTCCGGACTCCGCAGCTGCGACTGGATCGTCGAGGCGGTCGTCGAGCGGCTCGACGTCAAGCAGGCGCTCCTCGAGCGTGTCGAGCGGGAGAGCGGCGACGCCACCATCGTCTCGTCCAACACCTCGGGTATCCCCCTGTCGCGGATCGCCGACGGCCGGTCGCCGGGATTTCGACGGCGGTGGCTCGGCACGCATTTCTTCAATCCGCCTCGCTATCTGCCGCTTCTCGAGGTGATTCCGACCGCCGACACGGACGCCGCCGTCGTCCGGACCATCACCGAGTTCGCCGGCCGGCGGCTGGGGAAAGGCGTGGTCGTCGCGAAAGACACGCCAGGCTTCATCGCGAACCGGATTGGCATCTACGGATTGATGCAGGTGTTCAAGGCGATGGCTGCCGCCGGCCTGACCGTTGACGACGTCGACGCGCTCACGGGTCCCGCGATCGGCCGGCCGCGCAGCGCGACGTTCCGGACGATGGACCTCGCCGGCGTGGACATCCTCGCGGCCGTCGCCCGGGACCTCGGTCAGCGGCTCGATCCTGCGGAGCAGCCCGCGTTCGCGATTCCGCCGGTGGTCGACGAGCTGGTTCGCCGCGGCTGGACCGGCGCGAAGGCCGGCAGAGGCTTCTATCAGAAGCAGGATTCGGGCGAGATTCAATCCCTCGACTTCGCGACGATGGAGTACCGGCCGTCGTCCCGGCCGCGATTCCCCGCCATCGATGCGACGAAGACCATCGAGAATCCCGCCGAGCGCATTCGCAGCCTGTTCACCGGGAAGGACAAGGTCGGTGAGTTCCTGAGGACGACTCTCGCGCCGACCATTCTCTATGCCGCGCAGATCGCGAATCAGGTCGCGGAGTCGCCGGACGACGTGGATCGGGCGATGAAATGGGGCTTCGGCTGGGAGGCCGGCCCGTTCGAGACGCTGCGAGCGATCGGCGTCGAGACTGTCGCGGAGGCGCTCGGCCAGAGCGACGGCGAGACCGCACGGCGGCACCTTGCGGCGGCGGCCGGTACCGATGGACGCGGATCGGCCTTGCCGGACACGCTCCTCGCGTCGGCGCGGACTGCTCAGCGCGTGGTGCGGAAGAACGCGGGCGCCAGCCTGGTCGATCTCGGCGACGGCGTGCTCGCGGTCGAGTTCCACTCGAAGATGAACGCCATCGGCGGCGACACGATCGACATGCTGCGGCACGGCGTGAAGGAGGCCGCCGCGAACTTCGCCGCGCTGGTCGTCGGCAACGATGCGCTGCACTTCTCCGCCGGCGCCAACCTGATGCTGCTCCTGCTCGAGGCGCAGGAGGGCAACTGGGACGAGGTCGACCTGATGATCCGCGCCTTCCAGTCGGCAACGATTGGGCTGCGCTACGCCGACGTGCCGGTCGTGGTCGCCCCGGCGGGACTGACCCTGGGCGGCGGATGCGAGATCGCGCTCCATGCCGATCGCGTGCAGGCGGCTGCGGAGAGCTACATCGGGCTGGTCGAAGTCGGCGTCGGCCTGATACCGGCGGGCGGCGGCACCAAGGAACTGCTCGCGCGCGCAATGGACGACCTGCCCTCGGGCGCCGAACCGCTGCCCTTCATCCAGCGCGTCTTCGAAGCGATCGGGTTCGGCACGGTGTCCACGAGCGGACCCGACGCCAGGCGGCTGGGATACCTGCGGCCCGGCGACGGGATCACCATGAACCGCGATCGGCTGCTCGAGGATGCGAAGGCCGTGGCCCTCTCGCGCGTCCCCAGCTACGTCCCGCCGCAGCCGCGCCGGATTGCCGTCGGCGGACAATCGGTCCTGGCCGCGTTGAAGCTCGGCGTGCACCTGGCGTGGCGGGCGGGCCGCATCAGCGATCACGACGCCCTGATCGGCCGGAAGCTCGCCTGGATCCTCGCGGGCGGCAACGCCCAGGCGGCGACGACGCTGAGCGAGCAACAAGTGCTGGATCTCGAGCGTGAGGCCTTCCTGAGCCTGTGCGGCGAGCGCAAGACGCAGGAGCGGATCGCGCACACGCTCAAGACCGGCAAGACGCTGAGGAATTGAGGCAGCCAGCCGTGTTCGATCAAGGCAGCGGACCACCGGTCGTCATCGTCCCGGGCCTTCAAGGGCGGTGGGAGTGGGCAAGGCCGGCGCTCACGCGCCTGGCTGCCAGCTGCCGGACGATCTCGTACTCGCTGAGCGGCGACTTCGGCTCGGGCCGCGCCCGCCACCGCGATCCGGGATTCGATGCCTACATCCGGCAGCTGGACGAGGTGTTCGACGCGGCGGGACTGACGCGCGTGGTGTTGTGTGGCGTGTCGTTCGGCGGGTTCGTGGCGCTGCGCTACGCGTCCCTGCGGCCGGAGCGGGTGTCGGCTCTGATCCTCGCGTCGGCACCCGGGCCGGGCTGGCGTCCGAGCGTCCAGCAGTCGGCGTGGATCGCCCGGCCCTGGTGGTCGACGCCGGGATTCCTCCTGAGCTCGCCGATGCGGGTGTGGCCGGAGATCAGCGCGGCACTCCCGGCGGTCCGGAGCCGCTTCGGATTCTTCGCGCGGCAGGGGCTCCGGTGCCTTGCGGCGCCGATGATTCCGCCGCTCATGGCGTCGAGGATTCGGAACGCGACGGGAATGGATTTCGAAACCGATTGCCGGAGGATCTCCGTGCCGACGCTCGTGGTGACCGGCGAAGAAGCGCTCGACCGGGTCGTGCCGGTCCAGTCGACGCGCGTCTATGCCTCGCTGATTCCGGGCGCCGAGTACAGGAAGCTGCCGCACACCGGCCACATGGGCCTCCTGACGCAGCCATCGGCGTTCGCCGAGCTCGTGAGCGGATTCGCACATGCCCACCATCACTGATCTCAGAGGACCCGCTGGAGCGCTCGAAGCGGTCCTGGATCTGCCGGCACTCCGCACGGCGACAGGCGCGCCCCGGGCTGCGGTCGTGTTCGCGCATCCGCATCCGCAGTACGGCGGCACTATGCACACCAAAGCGGTATACCAGGGGACAAAGGCGCTGGCGCGGATTGGATGCGCGGTGCTGCGATTCAACTTCCGCGGCGTCGGCAGCAGCGCCGGTGAGTTCGCGAACGGCGCCGGCGAGGCCGACGACTTCCGCGCCGCCCTGGACTACCTCGCGGCCCGATACCCCGGGGTGCCGTTGTGGGCCGCAGGTTTCTCGTTCGGCGCCTGGGTCGCTCTCGAAACGGGCGCCGCGGATCCGCGCGTATCGGTGCTGATCGGCATCGCCCCTCCCGTGGTCACCTCCGTGTCGGGCATGAACTACACCTTCCCGAAAACGCTCGCGAGCACGAAGCCCAAGTTCTTCGTTCAGGGCGAAGCGGACGACGTCTGCCCGATCGAGGGCATGTGGGCGTTCTACGGCAAGCTCGAGGAGCCGAAGGAGCTCGTCGTGATCGACGCGGCCGACCATCTGTTCGAGGGGCGGACCCAGGAGGTCGGCGAAGCGCTCGAGGAACTGCTCGGAGACTTCGAA
>Ga0075433_10004802_pt1 | contig 10550 bp, 7 predicted proteins | sample RhiMethybrSRZTD2_FD_75299 | JGI IMG/M metagenome (GOLD analysis project Ga0075433, IMG submission 75299) | Populus rhizosphere microbial communities from Tennessee, USA - Rhizosphere MetaG P. TD hybrid SRZTD2 | ecosystem: Host-associated > Plants > Roots > Rhizosphere > Soil | place: USA... | reverse complement strand
GATGGACGATCGCAAGCGATGTGCCCGAGAGAGTGCAGTCGATCTCCTCGCCGCGAACGTCGGCGGCGCGGCCCTGCGTCGACCAGGTGAGCACGGGCGGCGCGACCTCGACGGCCAGGCGGCGGCCCGCCGGGTCGTCCACGTTGACGACCGCGGCCGCTGCCGGCTTGCGGAAGTCGTCGAACAGCCGCTTCTTCGCCCCGAAGTAGGTCTCCAGGTCGCCGTGGAAGTCGAGATGGTCGCGCGTCAGGTTGGTAAACACCGCGACGTCGAAGCGGCACCCCTCGACGCGATCGAGCGCGAGAGCGTGCGACGAGACCTCCATCGCCGCGGCCGGAACGCCCGATTCGACCATCTCCGCCAAGAGCGCCTGGAGGACCGGCGCGTCCGGCGTCGTCTGGCCGGCCGGGAGCTGACGGTTGCCGGTCGAGTAGAAGACCGTGCCCACGAACCCGGCCCGCCCGTACCGTCTCGCGAGAATCGACTCGAGGAGGAGTGCCGTCGTCGTCTTCCCGTTGGTGCCCGTCACGGCCCCGAGCACGAGCTTCTCGGACGGATCGCCGGCGAGACGCGCGGCGAGACGCCCGAGCGCCCGGCGGGGCGAGGAGACCCGGACCCAGGGGATCGTCAGCCCGTCGGGGGCGGGCCGGTCCGAGACGACGGCCACCGCCCCGCGGAGAACGGCCTCTCGGGCGTGGTCCCGGCCGTCCGCGTGCCCCCCTCGGAGAGCGACGAAGACCTCGCCCGGGCGCACCGTCCGGGAGTCGGCGGAGATCCCGGTGATTTCGAGGTCGCTCGCGGCGGAGGGGAAGCTCGAGTCCGGCAGGACCGACAGGAGCTCCACGAGGTTCACGGAGCCGGAAGCGACGCGGCGGACTCCTCCGCCCGGCGCTCGGTGCCCTGAGCCGGCGCCGCGGCTGGTTCGGCGAGACGAAGGACGCAGACGGATCCCGCGCGGACGGGCGCGCCCGGCGCGGGCTTCTGCTCGACGACGAAGCCCGATCCCACGATTCGGGCCGAGAGACCCCGGCGCGCGAAGAGCGCGAGCGCCTGGCGCGCGGAGAGGCCGAGTGCCGACGGAGTGCCGGCGTCCAACGTGTTCGACGGCTCGCTCGGGGCGGGGGGCGGCGGAGCGAAGGTCTCGCCGGCCGTCCGCACGGAGGCGGGAACGACCCCCGCCGGATACTCGATCTTCTGCGACGAGCTCGCGACGAGGAGCGTTTCGGGAAGGCGCTGCTCTTCCGGCGCGACCCGGAGGATGCCGAGCGCCTGCGACACGACGCGGGCGAACACGGGGGCGGCGATGTCGCCGCCGTAGTACTTGCCGCCCTTCGGCTCCTCGATCAGCACGAGTCCCACCACGCGAGGATTTTCACCCGGCGCGAAGCCGACGAAGGACGAGACGTATCGGCCGGCTTGATATCCGCCGATCCCGGCTTTCTGCGCGGTGCCGGTCTTCCCCGCGACCACGAATCCGGGAATCGCGGCCTTCTTGCCGGTGCCGCGATCGACGACTCCCACCAGCAGATTCCGGACGTTATGGGCCGTCTCTTCCGTCAGGACGCGCTCCGCCGGCGGAGGCGTAAACGTCTCGACGCGACCGTCGGGATGCGCGATGCGCCGCACGAGGCGCGGCCGCACGAGCCGTCCGCCGTTGGCGATCGCCGCGGCCACCCGCGCGAGCTGCAGCGGCGTGAGCGAAACCTCCTGACCCATCGAGATCGTCGCGTTCGAGAGCATGGACCAACGCTCCGGACGCCGGAAGATTCCGGCGTTTTCTCCGGGCAGGTCGATTCCGGTCGGCCGGCCCACGCCGAGCGCGGTCGCGCCGGCCCACAGCCGCTGCGGCCCCAGTCGGAGCCCGACGCGGATGATTCCGACGTTCGACGAGTGCTCGAAGACGCCCGCGAGAGTGAGCGCGCCGAAGTGCTTGCGATCGTGCTCGGAGATGGTCGTGTTCCCGACGCGAATCGTCCCGTCTCCGGTGTCGATCGTCTCGTCGAGCGTGACGACCGAGTTCTCGAGGGCGACGGCCCCGGTCACGATCTTGAACGTGGAACCGGGCTCGTGCGCGTCGGCGATGGCGTGATTCCGGCGAGTCTCCGGCGAGTAGCGGCCATAGTCGTTGGGATCGAAGGCCGGCGCCATCGCCATCGCGAGAACCGAGCCGTCCGAGGGGTCGAGCAGGATCGCGACGCCCGAGCGGGCCTGCGACTCGGCGACGGCCTCCGAGATCGCCTGCTCGGCGGCGAACTGGATCCCGGAGTCGATCGACACGACGAGTGACGCGCCCTCCTGGGGCGGGCGCGCGTTCGCGACCTCGGCTTCGCCGTACGTCGATCGCCGCGCGTCCGTGAGCGCGATGACCTCGCCCGGCTTGCCGCGGATCGTCGAGTCGTAGAAGTGCTCGAGTCCGGCGAGGCCCTTGTCGTCGAGGCCGACGAAGCCGAGCACTCCCGCCGCGAGGCTGCCCTTCGGATAGAAGCGTTTGGTCTCCGCGACGAGGTGGATGCCGGGTAGCTTCGCCTTCCGGATCGCGGCCGCCGCCGTCCGGTCGATCTTCCGCGCGATCCACACGAATCCCCTCTTCTGCGTCAGCCGCGCGAGGATCGCGGGAGGATCGACGTCGAGGTGGCGGGCGAGCTCGCGCGCCGTCCCGGCCGGGTCTTTCACGTCGTCGGGAATGGCATAGATCGAGGAAACCTCGACGGAGACCGCGAGCGGGCGGCCGGCGCGATCGAAGATGGAGCCGCGCAGCGGCGAGACCTCGATTCGCCGCTCCTGCTGACGCTGCGCGCGCGCGCGATAGTGGCTGCCCTCGGCGAGCTGGAGCTGCCCGAGGCGCGCGACGACGACCGAGGCCCAGAACATGAGGAAGAGGGCGAGAAAGCGGACGCGGCCGAGGCGCACGAAGTTCATCGCGGAGATCCCTCTTGCGGCTCGACGTACTGGACCTGTCCCGGCCGCGGGGGCGCCAGGCCCTTTCGCGCCGCGACGGCCTGCACGCGATCGGGCGCGGAGGCGCGGGCGAGCTCGGCCCGAAGGCGGCGGTTCTCTTCGGTGAGCTCGACGAACTTTCGGTCGAGGGCGCCGCGTGCGTAACCCACGCGCACGGTCTCGACGTGGAGGGCGGCCCAGAGGAGCAGCGCGAACGAGATCGGCAGCCCCGCGAGCAGATAGGTTGCGAGCTCGCGGCCGCGACGCCGGTCGCGCTCGCGCGTCAGGTGCAGGTTCTCGACGCGCTTCGACTGGACGTAGGACGCGGCGCTCAAGGGATTACGTTCTCCACGGCAATCTTCTCGGCGATCTTCTCGGCCGCGCGTAGGCGCGCGCTGCGCGACCGCGGGTTGCGGCGAACCTCGGCCTCGGAAGGGCGGATCGGGCGGCGGGTCAGGACGGTGAGCGCGCGGCGGGCGCCGCAGACGCAGATCGGCAGCTTCGGCGGGCAGAGGCAGACGCCCGACTCGCGCCGGAGCGTCTCCTTGACCATGCGGTCCTCGAGCGAGTGATACGCGATGATGGCGACGCGCCCTTCCGCGTTCAGCTTCTCGACGGCCGCCGCCAGGAAGCGCGAGAGCGCCTGGAGCTCGGCGTTGACCTCGATGCGGAGCGCCTGGAAGACCCGGGTCGCCGGATCGATCTTCTCCCGGTTGTCGCCCTTGACCCGGGCGACGATCCGCGAGAGATGGCGAGTCGTCGTGATCGGTTCCCGGGATCTCTCTTCCAGTATCGCCCGCGCGATTTTGTTCGCCATCCGTTCCTCCCCGTATTCGAAAAAAATCCGACTCAGCTCTTCGGCCGAAGCGTGCGCGACGACGTCGGCGGCGCTGCGACCCGAGTGCGACATCCGCATGTCGAGGGGGCCTTCGCGCCGGAAAGAGAACCCGCGCGAAGGCTCCTCGAGCTGCATCGAGGAGACACCGAGGTCCGCCAGGATTCCGTCGGGCGGCGGGAGGCCGTCGAGCAATTCGCCGAGGTCGCCGAAGTTCCCTTCGACGAGCCGGACCCGGTCGCCGAAACCCGAGAGCCGCCCGGCCGCGAGGGCGAGTGCGTCGGGATCGCGGTCGAGCCCGAGAACGCGGATCCCGGGACCCGCTTCGAGAAGGGCGCGGGAATGGCCTCCCGCGCCCACCGTGGCGTCCACGAAGAATCCACCGCGTTCCGGCGCGAGGAGCTCGACGACCTCGCGTACGAGAACGGGCGTGTGAGGTGGCTTGTCAACGTCGTTCGTCCTACTTCTCTCTTTTCGCTTCCCGTTTTTCCGTTTCCCGGCCTCAGCTCAGGGCCTTCGAGAGCTCGTCGTAGTCCTCGTCGGTGAATTCGACCGTCGCGAGGCGGTTTTCGAGCGCGCCGCGATCGGAGACGATCAGGTGATCGATGTTTCCGGTCACGACGACGTCGGCCGGAAGCTTCACGGCGTCGCGGAGGATCTGCGGGATGAGCACGCGCCCCTGCCCGTCGATCGTCGCGTCCTGCCCGTAGTAATTGACGCGCTCGAGGTACTTCGTCCTCACGCGGTGGACCTGGGGCAGGAGGGCGAGCCTCTCCTCGTGGGCGCGCCAGATCGGGAGCGGATAGAGAAGAACCTTTCGTCCGTCGACCGACGTCACGAAGAGCTCCGGTCCGAAGGCCTCTTCGATCTGGGCGCGGAAGAGGCTCGGGACCTTGAGGCGGCCCTTTTCATCGACACGAGCCGGAGCGCTCCCGCGAAAGCGATCCATACTTCAATTGGCGCACCGATCCGAAGATCGCTGCCACTTTCTCCCACTTTTAACCGATTTAGGCCACTTGTCGCGGATGTTAGGGGTCCCAAGTTTGTTAGTCAACAAAAAGCAAATGCCTAAAAAAATTAGGGGCGTAAGGGCAGCGCAACGCTCGCCGACGGGCTCGTCCGAAGCAGTGCACTCGTTCTAGTGCATTGCATCTCCACAGGTTGCGGTCGTACGACCCGTGACACCCAAGCAGTGGCCGGCTTTTCGGATTTCGGCAGATAGTTGCGTCCGCCGAAACGTCTCGAAGACTACTTGGCGTCTGGGACTTACGGCCTGGGACTCGACTGAGGCCAGTCCGGCGGCCCTTCCTGGTGCCATCCGCGCGTCAGGTCGAGCCAGAGCGCGAGCCCCCGGTGCGACCCGAACCTCGCGTAGCGCCGGGCGATCGCCTGATCGGTCGAGGCCGCCCGTCCCCGATAAAGGCGCCGGTACTGCTGCCGGGTCCAGGAATCGAGCGCGTAGAAATCGTGTCGCCCGAGGATTCGCAGAAGGCCTTCGGCGGCGTACGGCCCGAAACCCCGCTCCGCGATGATCGCCTGACGCACCTCTTCGGAGGGCCGCGAGCGATCCTCCCACGTCGAAAGGTCGAGCTTCCCGGACGCCACGCGGCGCGCGAAGAGCCGCAGGGCCGGCGCACGGTAACCGCATCGCACGCGCCTCTCGATCATCGGAGTCGTGAGGCGCGCGACCGACTCGGGGTCTGGAAAGGCGCGGCCTTCCGCTCCCGCGACCGCGATCAGTCGCGACACCATTCCTCGCGTCGCGCCCCACGATGCGTTCGTCGTGAAGAGGATCTTCACGGCATCCTCGAACAGCGTTGGCGAGCGGAGCATGCGTCCGCCCCGGACGCCGAGCGCCGCCGACAGAACGGGCTCGTGAGCGAAGGAGCGCTCCGCGCCCGACAGATCGAGGTCGAGCGAGAAAACGCGCCGCGCGATAGCGCGCAGCCGTGAAGCGTCGATCCGATCGCTCTTCGCCTCGAGCATCCCCGCACGAACGCGGAACGTGACAGAGGCTGCGAGCTCGACAGCCGCCCTCACCCCCGCCCCTCTCCCGCGGGAAGAGGGCAGACCGCTCACCACTGTGCTGAGAATCCCCTTCTCCCGCTCGTACGAGAACGGAGCCAGGTCGTACCAGCCGTGCGAGCGGACGACGGAGTCGAAGGAGAACCGGGGAGGGACCGGAAGCCGGACGGCTACGACGGCTTCTTCTCTTCCGTCGCCGGAGCCGGCGGCGTCGTCGTCGCGAGCGACGGGTCGTAGACCTTGATGTACGCCTCACGCCTCAGCTTCTCGATGTATTCCGTGTACTTCTTGTCGTAGACGTCGTCGGCAATGCGGGCGCGCAAATCCTCTTTGACGTCCGCGAACGGCCGGTAGCCGGCGGGCTTCCGATCCTTCACGGCGAAGAGGTGGATCGACGAGGACAGCAACACCGGAGCGGTGAGCTCCCGCGGCGGGTCGGCGAACACCGCCGCATCCAGTGCGGTGACGAGCTCTCCCTTGCTGACGCTCCCCAGCGCCCCTCCCCGCTCCCGCGCGTTGCCTTCGGAGTACTCCTTCGCGACGTCGGCGAACGGAGCTCCCGCCGCGATCTTCGTGCGGGCCTCCTCCACTCTCGCGGCCGCCCGCGCTCGTGCTGCGGGATCGTTGGGGTCGAATCGAAGAACGATCTCCGAGACCTGCGCCTGTTCCGGGACCTTGTAGAGCTGCTCCTTGCGGCGCTCGTACTCGAGCCGCAGCGCGTCGTCCGTGAGATCGAGCTTCGAGCTGATGTCGCGGCCGACGACTTTCTGAAGGGTGATCGTGTTGCGCATCTGGCGCTTCAAGTCGTCGCGGGTGAGGTTCGAGGACTTCAAGGCGGCTTCGAACTCGGCGTCGGTCGCCAGGTTGTACTGACGCTTGACGCGTTCGACCGCAGTCTCGACTTCTTCGTCCGTGGCGGCCACGGAGAGCTCTTTCGCCCGGTCCTCGAGGAGCTTCTCCTGGATGAGATCGTTCAGGAGCTTGCGCCGCGCTTCGAGCGGGTTGTTGCCCGCCTGGGGCGACGCGATGAAGACCTCGAAGCGCTTCTGGAATTCGCTGTTGGTGATCAGGCGGTCGTTGACCCGGGCGACGATCTTTTCGACGAGCTCGCCCGCCGTCGCGGCCGCCACGACGAGGGAGAGGGCCAGGAAAAGGCGGGTTTTCATCGACGAATTCATAACACGGGCCCTCAATCGTAATTCCTTGAGCCTTGAACCTTCGCTCAGGCCGCTTCCCGCCGCTCGAGCTCCGAAAGCCATGTGACGAGAACCGGCAGCAGCGCGTCGGACGGCGGGGCGGGAAACGAGAGAACGCCCGCGGGCGAAAGGGTCGCTCCCGACGTGCCCTCGACGAGCGCCGCCAGCCGCTCGCCGTCGACCCGGGCGTCCTCGGCGAGGCGCAGGTGCACGCGGCCGGCCTGTCGGGTCACCGTCGTCACCCCGACGCGCTCGGCGCGGTTGCGCAACCGCGAGTATTCGATGAGCCGTCCGAGGGCCGGCGGCGGCTCGCCGAACCGGTCCGAGATCTCTCTGCGGACTTCCTCGAGCTCGGCGTCGTCCTTTGCGCGCGCGACCTTCTTGTAGATCATCATCCGCCAGTTCTCGTCGGCGACGTACGCGTGGGGGATCGTCAGGTCGAGCCCGAGCGATAGCGTCACGGCGCGCTCGGGGCGGATCTCTTCGCCCTTGATCTCGCGGACGGTCTCTTCGAGCATCGACAGGTACATCTCGAAGCCGACGGACGCGATGTGCCCGGACTGCTCGCCCCCGAGGATGTTCCCCGAGCCGCGGATTTCGAGGTCCTTCGCGGCGATCCGGAACCCTGCCCCGAGGTCGCAGAACTCCTGGATGGAGGCGAGGCGCCTCCGCGCCGTCTCCGAGAGTGAAATGTTCTCGGGCACGAGAAGGTACGCGTACGCGGGCTTGTCACTCCTCCCCACGCGCCCCCGGAGCTGGTAGAGCTGCGCGAGGCCGTACATCTCGGCGCGGTCGATCAACATCGTGTTCGCCGTCGGGATGTCGAGCCCGTTCTCGATGATCGTCGTCGCGAGCAGGACGTCCGCGTCGCGCGAGTAGAACCGCATCATCGCCTTCTCGAGCTCGGCCTCGCGCATCGCGCCGTGGGCGACCGCGATGCGGACGCCGGGGAGCAGTTCCTCCAGCATCTCTCGGACGCGCCCGATCGTCTCGACGCGGTTGTGCACGAAGAACACCTGGCCGCCGCGCTCGATCTCCGCCTCGATCGCCTCGCGGATGACCTCCGGCTTCGCCGGCACGACCTGAGTCTCGATCGCCAGCCGGTCGCGCGGCGGCGTCTCGATGATCGAGAGGTCGCGCAGCCCCGAGAGCCCGAGGTGAAGCGAGCGCGGGATCGGCGTCGCCGACATCGAGAGAACGTCGATCGACGCCTTCCACTCCTTCAGACGCTCCTTCTGGGCGACCCCGAACCGCTGCTCCTCGTCGACGATCAGGAGGCCGAGGTCGCGGAACGCGAGGTCCTTCGCGAGCATCCGGTGGGTCGCGATCAGGATGTCGACCGAGCCCGCCGCGACTTTTTCGACGATCGCCTTCTGCTCGGCGCGCGACCGGAACCGGGAGAGGAGCTCGATCGTCACCGGGAACGACGCGAAGCGCCGCTGGAACGTGCGGTAGTGCTGGTCGGCGAGGATCGTCGTCGGCGCGAGCAACGCGACCTGTTTTCCGTCGAGCACGGCCTTGAAGGCCGCGCGCATGGCGACCTCGGTCTTTCCATAACCGACGTCCCCGCAGAGCAGACGGTCCATCGGACGCGGCTGCAGCATGTCGCGCTTGACGTCCGCGATCGCCTGCGCCTGGTCCGGGGTTTCCTCGTACTCGAACGCGTCCTCGAACTCCTTCTGCCATGGCGAGTCCCGGGAGAACGCGAACCCCTCCGCGAGGCTGCGGCGCGCGTAGAGCTTCAGGAGCTCCCCGCTCATGTCCTTCATCGCCTTCTTCACCGACGATTTGCGCCGCGCCCATCCCGCGCCGCCGAGCTTGTCGAGAGCCGGCTGCACCCCTTCGACGCCCGAGTACTTCTGGACGAGGTCGAGGCGTTCGACGGGGAGGAGCAGCCGTTTCTCCTCGGCGTAACCGATCTCCATGAACTCGCGCTCTTCTCCCTCGACCGCCATTCGCGTCAGTCCCTGGAACAACCCGATGCCGTAGTCGCGGTGCACGACCGCGTCCCCGAGCTTCAGGTCGCGCAAGTCGGAGAGAAACGCTTCGGAGGGTCGGCCCCGCGAGACCGCGGAGCGTTTCTCCTCGCCGAAGATTTCGCTCTCGGAATAGACGGCGAGAGACGGATCCCGCAGCCGGAACCCGGCGGAGATCTCCGACGGAATGCACACGAGCGCTCCCGGCCGCCGCTCGGAGGAGACGTGGAGCGAGTACTCGAGCGCGAAGCGACGCAGCTTCTCTGCTCCGCCCGTCGGGCGGACGGCGACGAAGATCTCGTCGCCCGCCGCGATCGAACGGGACAGCTCCGCGGCGGCTTCGGCGGTCCGCCCGGAATGCGCCGCGATCGGCTCGGCCGGCAGGCGGATCAGGCGCTGCGACGAAGGGTCTCCGCGCGCGGACAGGCCGACGCGGTCGAAGACGACGTTTGCCCGCGCGATCCCTTGCCGGACCCGCTCGACGGGGTGGAGGAGCTCTTCCGGCGCGAAGAAATCCCGGTCGGGATCGCGGTCCGACGAAACGCGACCGGCGAACGCGTCGATCTCTTCGTCAACCGCCGACGGCTCGACGACGACCACGACGGCCTCTCCCGCGTGGTCGAGCCAGCCCGCCGGCATCGGTTCGACCGCCGGGGCGAAGACGATTCGCTCCGCCTCCGACGGCGGTCGCCCGATTCGCTGCTCGAGGAGCGTTCGCGCGGAGGCGGCGTCGGCGGCGGAGGCGAACGGCGGGATGACCGCCGAGGAGAGCCGCTGGCGGGAGCGCTGCGTGTCGGGATCGAAGACTCGCAGCGACGCGATCCGATCGCCGTCGAGCTCGACGCGCAGAGGCAGGTCGCGGTCCGGCGGGAAGACGTCGAAGAGGCCGCCGCGCACCGCAAGGTCGCCGGTCTCGATCACGAGATCGGCCCGGCGGTATCCCACGCGGGTGAGGTCCGAGAGGAGGCGGGGAAGCGAGATCTCCTGTCCCTCTTCGAGCCGGAAGGAGAGCGTCCGGAGCCGCTCGGCCGCGGGCAGCCGCGTGAAGAGGGACCGCGCGGGAAGCACGATCGCGTCGACGCCGTCCATCTGCCCGAGGGCCGCGAGGAGCGCGAACTCGTCGCGCCGCGCCTTGAGAGACGGGGGAATGCGCTGGTAAGGGGTGAGCGCCGGCGCGGGAGCGTGGAAGACCCGACCGAGCCCGGCGGCGGCGAGGTCCTGGCGCATCCGCTCGGACTCTTCCTCGTCGGCGACGACGACGGCGAGCGGCCGCCCGAGGTCCCGGCGCAGCGCCGCGAGCAGAATTCCCGGAAGTGCTCCGACCCCGCCCGCCACGGAAAGTCGCGGGGACAGGTCCTGCGGACCTGCACCCGCAGCAGTCCAACGCGGGGACAGGTCCTGCGGACCTGCACCCGCCGCAGTCCTCAGGCGTTCGACGAGCGATCGATATGCCGGAATTCCGCGCGCGATCCCGACGAGAAGGTTCGCCTCCTCCGCCTCCGGCATGGGAACCCGGGAAATGGCTCTATCCGCCGAGCCCGGCCCGGAGCTCGTCCACCTTGCGCCGCCAGAAACGCGCCT
>Ga0075433_10004801_pt1 | contig 10550 bp, 6 predicted proteins | sample RhiMethybrSRZTD2_FD_75299 | JGI IMG/M metagenome (GOLD analysis project Ga0075433, IMG submission 75299) | Populus rhizosphere microbial communities from Tennessee, USA - Rhizosphere MetaG P. TD hybrid SRZTD2 | ecosystem: Host-associated > Plants > Roots > Rhizosphere > Soil | place: USA... | reverse complement strand
ATGGTGTTGCGGCCGCTGCCTGGATACGCGGACCGAATGCCGACGCTGAGCACGCGCATCAAGAACGCGACGCGAGTGGCCGACGCCACCGCGCCGAGAGGAGCCCTCACGCCCGACGATCGTTTGCCGTCGAGGGAAACGATCGCTGGCATCGAGATCGGTGACGAGGCCGTGGCATTTCCGTTCTCTGCGTTGCGCATTGCGCGCGTCGTCAACGAACGCGTGGGCGGTGTGCCGATCCTCGTTGTCCATCAGCCTTCATCTGACACCACGACTGCATTCGATGCGCGCGCCAAGGGCAAGGTCCTGCGGTTTCGAGCGGCGAATGAGGACGCGAGCTCGCTGGTCGATCTCGAGACGCACTCGACATGGAACGCGTACGGATTGTCGATCGATGGACAGATGAAGGGTACGCAGTTGAAGCAGGTGATGCTCGTGCCGCAGTTCTGGTTCGCGTGGTCGCAGTTTCGGCCGAAGACGAGAGTGTTCAACCCGGGTACCGCGCCGCGACGTTCGACTTGACCAAGCCCTCTACCCTAGCCTACTATGTGAATCGTGAGCGATCGCGTGAACCCACAGGCGGCGCTGGAACTACTCGTTCTCAAGACCCTCGCCACAGGACCCCAGCACGGATTCGGCATTGCGCTGCACATCGAGGAGGCCTCCTCGGCGCTGCTGCGCGTAGAGGAGGGCTCGCTTTATCCGGCGCTCCATCGGCTGGACAAGGCGGGCCTCATCGACGCGGAATGGACGGTCACGGAGAACGGCCGGAAAGCACGCGTCTACAAGCTCACCAAAGACGGCCGAAAGCGCCTCAAGGAGATCGAAGAGAGCTGGAACACGCTGGCCGAGGGCGTGCGTAGAGTGCTGCGCTGGGCCTGACGCGCTGAGACGGCCAACGAAAACCGCGTGGCCAGAGTCTACAAGTGCGGAGTTGTAGGTATATGCGGATGCAGAGTGCGGCCGTTTTCGTGATCACAGTGGTTCCTGTGCTGGCAGCGGCGCAGCAGTTCCTCCCCGGGCTGCCAGGGGCACCCGTCGATCCGAACACCCGGTACGAGGTAGTGGTGATCAAACCCGGCGGCGCCGGCGGCATGGTGACCCTGCGGTCCACGCCGGGCCACTTCGAGGCCGCAAACGTGCCCCTCGGATTACTGCTTCGCCAGGCGTTGCAGAAGTCGGACTATCAGATCGTCGGCCTTCCCGGCTGGATCGACTCGGAGCGTTACTCGATCAGGGCGACGATGCCAGAGGGTACGCCACAGACGGCAAACACGACGATGCTGCTCAACCTGCTGAAGGATCGGTTCCAGCTCGTGACCCATTCCGAGACCCGCGAGCTGCCAATCTTCAATCTCGTCATCGCGCGTACCGATGGACGGCTCGGTCCCGATCTCAAACGCACGCCCAGTGGGTGCGTAGCCACCATCGAAGAAAGGATCGCTGCGGCGAAGGCGGCCGCTGGCCGCGGGGGACCGCCTCCACTTCCACCGCTGGACAATCCGAACGGGCCGCTGCCGTGCGGGTTTCAGCGTAGAGGTTTGGGCGTCGCCGCTGGCAGCGGTCGCACCATGGCAGACTTCGTCCCCTACCTGGCCGACCTCGTGAGTCGCGCCGTGATCGACAAGACGGGACTGACAGGCATGTACGACTTCACGCTCAAGTACGCGCCCGAGTCCGCAAGCGCTCCTGGCATTCTCAAGTTGCTGGGGACGGGCGGCTTCACACCTCCGGGCGTCGACCCCGATGCCCCCAGCCTCGCCACCGCGCTGCAGGAGCAGCTTGGGCTGAAGCTCGAAGGCGCGCGCGGGCCGGTGGAGGTCATCGTCATCGACAAGTTCGAGAGACCGACGCTCGACTGAGAGGCGTTGCGATGGGTATGAAACGCAGCTGGTTCAGACGGCGGCCATCGGACGATGAGATGCGCGAGGAGCTCGAGGCGCACGTCGCGATGCGCGCCGAGCACGATCGCCTGGACGAAGCCGCCGCGCGGCGGCGGCTTGGCAACATGCTGCGCACGCGAGAGTCGATGCGCCGCGTCTGGATCGCCGAATGGTGGGACGCGCTGCGACAGGACGCACACTTCACGTGGCGCTCGTGGCAGCGTCAGCCCGGCTTCGCGCTCGGCACCATCCTCGTGCTGGCGCTCGGACTCGGCGCCTCGATGGCGCTCTTCGCCGCGCTCGATCGGGTGCTCTTCAGGCCGCTGCCGTACGCGGAACCCGATCGCCTCGTGTCTGTTGGTGCCGTGACCCTTCGTGACGGATCGCTGATATTCGAAGGTATGTCTGAGGTGCTGACCGATGCGTTCTACGTACAACAGTGGGCCACCTCTCCCGCGCCATTTCAGTCGACGACGGCGATGGCCGCGCTCGTCGGGACGCGCACCTGCGAAATCGCCGAGGGAGAGCCGGAAGGTGTGCGGTGCGATCTCGTCGAGCACAATTTTCTTCGCTTCCTTGGCGGGCGTATCGAACTGGGTCGCGACTTCGCACCCGAGGACGACGTGCGTGGGGCGCCGCCGGTCGCACTCATCAGCCATTCGCTCTGGGTCCGGCGGTTCGGTGCCGATGGGGGAATCATCAATCGGACGTTGAGTCTCGAGCGGGCGGGATCGCTTGTGCAGGTCCGCATCATCGGCGTCCTGCCGCAGGACTTCGAGATGCCGCTCCAAACCGCCGACATCCTCCTCTCGAACCAACTGCGTCCCATCGACCCGAACGGCCGGTTCCGCACGTCGATGACGGTGCTCGCACGACTCAGGCCGGAGGTCACACCCGATCGTGCGAGGTTGATGCTGCAGTCTCAGTGGCCCGCGACCACGCCAGTGAAACTGCCGCCCAACTTCCGCGAGGAATGGCGCGTGCGGACCCTACGCGATCGGCGCGTCGGCGATGCCACGCGCGTCGCGCGGCTGCTCATGGGTGCGGTGGCCGTCTTCCTGCTGATCGCCTGCGTGAACGTCGCCAATCTCATGCTGGCACGTGTCGGCGAGCGTCGTCGTGAGTACGGCGTCCGAGCGGCCATTGGTGCGAGTCGGCTGCGACTCGCGCGCCTTGCGCTCGCCGAGAGCCTGCTGCTCGCCCTCGTGGCGGGCGGCATCGGGCTCGTCGTGGCCTTCATGCTGCTCCAAACCTTCGTGGCGATGGCACCGCCAGGCATTCCCGGCATCGCCGCTGCCTCGATCGATCTGCGCGTGTTCGTTGTGGCGGCTCTGCTCGTCATCGTCACTGGAACAGCCGTGGGCCTGTGGCCGGCGATCTCCGTCTTTCGCGTCGGAGCCGTGCAAGGATTGCGTTCGACGGCCACGTCATCGCGAGGCGCGCGGCCGCGCGTCCGCGTTGCGCTGGTCACCACGCAGATCGCGCTCACGCTCGCGTTGCTCGGCGGCTCCGCGCTGCTGCTCCGCAGCTTGTGGAACGTCGTCAGTGTGCCGCTCGGTTTCGACGCCGAGCGGATCGTCACGCTGTCCGCAACGCTCAGCCGCGTCCGGTATCCGACGATGGAGCGGGGCGCCGTGTTCTTCGAGGAACTGCTCGCACGCGCGCGGACCACGCCAGGTGCGGCATCAATTGCGCTGAGCGATGCGCCGCCGCCGCCTCTGTCCGCCGTGACGAGGTTGACGAATTTCGAGGTGGAAGGCCGGCAGTACGGGCCCAACACGCAGGGTCCGTTCCGCGTCCGATGGGTGACGCCGCAGTACTTCGAGACTTTTCGAATTCCGGTGGTCCGGGGTCGGGGGTTCCAGGACGTCGACGTGACCGGCGAGCCGGCCGTTGCGCTCAACGAATCCGCCGCACGAGTGCTCTTCGCAGGAGAGAGCGCGCTCGCACATCGCATGCGGCTTCCCACGGTTCCACCGCTCGGCGGTGGCAGGCCGATCCCATCTCCGTGGCGCACCATCGTCGGGGTGACCGCGGACATCCGGAACGGTCAGGCCCTCACCGACGAACCGAGCCCCGAGATCTATTTCGTCGCGCGGCCGGGACGGTGGGGTGAGCTGTACGCCGGCTTGTCGGCGCCGAGGGGCGTGCTCTCGCTTCGCACGTCAGCACGTCCTGCAGACACGGCTGCGTTCCTCAGGCAGATTGCCGCCGATCTCGATCCGAAGCAGCTCGTCACCATCGAGACCAGCGACGATGTGTTCGCGACGCTGACCGCGCAGCCGCGTTTCGTCGCCTCGCTGCTCACGGCGTTCGCCGCGCTCGCGCTGCTGCTGGCGGCGGCGGGCCTCTACAGCGTTGCGACCTATCTGGTTACGCAGCGTCGCCGTGATATGGCCGTACGGGTGGCGATCGGCGCGGCGCCGCGCGACGTGGCGCGACAAGTCGTCGGTGAAGCCGGACGCTGGATCGTCGGCGGTGCGGTGGTCGGCTCCGCGCTCGGATGGATGGGGTCGCGTGCGCTGCAATCGCAGCTCTATCAGGTGCCGGTGCTCGACCCGTGGTCGTGGACCGGTGCGCTGCTCGCGCTTGCGGTGGTGCTGGTGATCGCGGTCTTCAGACCTGCGTATCGCGCTGCTCACATCGACCCGGTCGCGGCGCTGAGGGCCGATTGATCTGACGACGCTACGATCGCAAAGCGATCAGCGGATCGATTCGCGCGGCACGGCGCGCCGGCATGAACGCGGCGATCAACGCACAGGCCGACACGATTCCCATTGCCAGCAGCGCTGTCGCGGTGTCGGTGCTCGCCACTCCAAACAGCATCGACCGTACAGGCACGACGGCAAGCCACGCGAGAGGCACGCCGATGCCGATTCCGATCACGACCAGTCGACCGGCATCCGCGAGGATGTGCGACAGCACGTGCCGCGGATTGGCGCCGATGGCCATCCGAATACCGATTTCAGCAGTGCGTTGCTCGACGATGCACGCCAGCAATCCGTACAGTCCCACTGCGGCGACGGCGACCACGAGCACCGCCAGAATGGTCATCACGATGGCCACGATCCGCTCCTGGGCCACACCCCGATCGACTTGATCGGTCAATGGCCGCACGAGAGTGGTGCCCGGCATCAGCGGCGCAAGTGCTCGCTCGATATCACGCGCCACCGCGTCGGCGCGACCCGCAATCGCCGCTTCGATCGTGATGGGCGCCCGGCCTCCTCGCTGGGTGAAAGGTGCGAACACCGTTGGAGGAGTTGTTCGGACGTTCTGATACGGCGCGTCCCTCACAACGCCAATGATCTCGAGCTCGCGGCGCGGGTTTCCCAAGATGCCGATGTGTCGCCCGATTGCGCCTCGCGGCAGATAGCGTCGCGCGAACGCATCGTTGACGATGGCTACCGCTGGTGTGCCGAGACGATCGCTCGGTAGAAAGTCTCGACCCGATATGAACGCTGTGCGAAGCGTTCGAAAGTAGCCTGGGCTGACGATGCCCATCGGCGTCTCGTTGTCGCCGATCGACACTCCATCGATGTCGAAGCGCTGCGTCACCGACAGATCGCCGAGCGGCGTCGTCATCGAGAAGCTCACGGCCTCGACACCGGGCACGGCTGCCGTTCTACGAAGAAGGTCGTCGTAGAACGAGATCAATGCCGCGCGATCGCGGCCGGTACGCGGGCCGTCGACATCAACCACCAGGACGTGATCGTGACGGAAGCCGAGATCCTGCTTCCGGAGATTGTTCAGCGTCGCGAGGAACAGTCCCGCGACGATCAGCAGCAGCATCGAGACGGTGATCTGCGCGATCGCGAGGAGCGAGCCGAGACGCGTCCTGCCCCCGCGCACCCGATCGCTCGGGGCCCCAGCTTGATAGCGGGCGGCACGAATCGCCGGGAGAAGCGAGAACGCGAGCGTGGTCACAACGCTCAGAACGGCAGTGAACGCCAGCAGACGCCGATCGGGCCCAATGGCCAGTTCCACGATTTGTCCGGCCCCCTGCGACAACAGATAGACCAGGCCTCGAGCTCCCGCCGACGCGATCGCCGTGCTCAACGCTGCCGCGAGTACCGCGAGCAGCGCGCCTTCGGTGACGAATTGCCGTAGCACACGCGCGCGAGTGGCACCGAGGGCCAGACGCACCTCGATTTCGCTGCGGCGGCGAGCCGTCTTGGCCAGCACCAGGTTCGCGACATTGGCGCACACAGCGACCAACACGATCGCCATCACCGCAACGAGTGCGAAGAGCGACGTGCCGAACTGCGTTCTCAAGCTGGTCCAGCCGCGGGCACCAGACGAGAGGAGCGGCCTCGATGCCAGCAAGCGGTTGCGTCCTGGAGCCGTAGCCGCCGTGTTCGGTATCGCGGTATCCACTACGCTCGGCCACGCGACGCGAACCGCGGTCTCGATCTGCTGGTCGGTCGTGCCTGGTTTGCGCCGCAACAGCACACGCAGCGAGCTGCTGCTGGCTTCGAGGATATCCGGTCGATCGGGACGTATCCGCGGCGCCATCGCCATCGGCAGCGTCAGATCCGCGAGTTGACCGACCGCGATTCCGGCAAAGCCGCGCGGCGCTACGCCAACGATCGCCGTCGGCGTACCCTCGATCGCGATCGTGCTGTTCACAGCGCCTGGATCGCCGGCAAACCGCCGCCGCCACAAACGCTCGCTGATGACGACGACCGGCGGAGCTCCGATGCGATCGTCTCCTGCCGTGAGGAGACGACCGGCCGAGGGCTCGAGCCCGAGAGTCTCGAAATAGCCTCCGGTCACCCAGACACCGCGCAACTGTTCGCTGGCGCCGCGCGCCACAGTGGCAAACGGCGACGTACTCGTCGAACCAGACACGCCGGCGACGAGATCGCGGCGTTCCATCAGCGCGTGGACAATCGGATAGGAGAAGACCGTTCGAGGCGGGCCTTGCGGTGAAGGGAGCGACAGCTGCACGAGTTCATCTGGCCGGTGCACGGGCAACCGTCGCAGCATCAGCGCATCGACGACGCTGAAGATGGCTGCGTTCGCACCGAGTCCTGCGGTCAACGTCAGGATGACCAGCAGTGTGAATCCGGTATTGTGACGGAGTGTTCGGAGCCCCGACCGAACGTCGCGGATGAGGATCTCCATTCGTCCCGATACTCGACGGAGTATTGGACGAGATGGGGCGGGGACGGTTAGCTCGTTGCGATCAGAGATCCCGATTGCGCGTCAGCCTCGCCGTCCAGGTCCCTCGTCGGCGATATCACCAACGCAATCGAGATCGAGTTCGTCGGAGTGACCGAGATTGTCGTCTTTGGCCTCGCTGCGGAATCCGCGCTCGCGCGTGTCTTCCGTCTGCGGCCCTGGCGCGTCCCTCTCGTGCCAGCCGAACTCCACGCCCCAGCCAAACTCGCTGCCCCATCGTGATCGCATGAGTGCCTCGCTGTGCTCCTGGGCATTATGCACCTGGCATACGCTCGAGCTTTGCCAGTCGAGTTGGGATCGCGTGTCCAGCGGCTCATTTGATCCGCCCACAACGCTTAGAATCATGGACGTCCAAGAGACACGCATGTTGTTGAGTCCCGGAACACGTCTCGGTCCGTACGAGGTAGTCGCTGCGATCGGCGCCGGTGGGATGGGTGAGGTGTACAAGGGGCGCGACACACGGCTCGATCGCCCGGTCGCCATCAAGGTCATCTCCGAAGTGTTCGCTCGCCGCTTCGAGCGCGAGGGACGCACGCTCGCGGCCATCAATCATCCGAACATCTGCACTCTCTACGACGTCGGCCCCAACTACCTGGTCATGGAGCTCGTGGAGGGACAAACGCTGCGACAGGTACTCAAAGCAGGGGCGCTGTCGATTGCCGACGCCATGCACTATGCCGCTCAGATCGCGGATGCGCTCACCGCCGCTCACGACCACGGCATCGTCCATCGCGACCTGAAGCCAGGCAACATCATGATCGCGGGCGGCAATGTCAAAGTGCTCGACTTCGGCATCGCCACATCGCGCATCGGCGTCGATCCGCAGGCAGAGACGGTGACGCTGGGCAGCACGCCAGCGATCACCGCGCAAGGGCAGGCCCTCGGCACACCGCAGTACATGGCGCCCGAGCAGGCGGAAGGCAAACCGGTGGACGCGCGCGCCGACGTGTTCGCGTTCGGCATCGTGCTCTACGAGATGGTGTGCGGGCAGCGCCCGTTTCGCGGCGACACCACGCTCGCGATGCTGGCCGCCACGCTGCAGGCCATACCCGAGCCGCCGAGGCATCTCCGCGGCGACGTGCCGAAAGCGATCGAGCAGCTGATCTTGCGATGCCTCGAGAAGAATCCGGACGCGCGCTTTGCATCGGGCCGCGAGCTCCGCGACGCGCTTCGCGGTCTCGAGCAGCGAACGATCGCGGCCGGTGTTCGGGTACCGCGGGCTGCTCTCATCACTGTGCTGGTCGTCATCGTCCTTGGCACAGCTGCATATGTCTGGCGTTCGTATCAGAGCGCTTCACGCGTGGAGTGGGTAGAGCGGGTCGCCGTACCGCAGATCTCGCAGCTGATTCAGGCCGACCGCACGCTCGAAGCGCGCACGTTGTATCAGGAGGCGGAACGCGCCTCTCCCAACTCGCGTGCGCTGTTCAAGCTGGCCGAGGGCATCGTCCCGCACGACGTGCGATTCGAATCGGATCCCCCTGGTGCGCAGATCTACGCCGCCGATTACACGGCTTCTCCGAGCGACGATCTGAGTCGTTGGCAGCTGCTGGGTGTGACGCCGGTGACATTCGACGGCGCGCCGCGCTGGGGTTTCTTCCGCATACGCGCGGTCAAATCAGGATTCGCCACGACTGAGCAAACCCTCGGTGGAGATCAGGCCGTGCGCGTCACATTGCATTCCGCGGGCTCTGTTCCCGATGGCATGGTGTATGCCCCTGCCGTTCAGGGCACGTCGACGCCCCCGTCGGTGCCGCTGCCGGCGTTCTGGATCGATCGCTACGAGGTGACCAACGGCCAGTTCAAGAAGTTCGTCGATGCCGGCGGCTATCAGAAGCAGGAGTACTGGACGGAGCCGTTCGTGAGAGACGGCAAGATGCTGTCGTGGCAGGAGGCGATCGCGGAGTTTCGCGACGCAACCGGACGACCGGGTCCTGCGCGGTGGCAGCTCGGCACGTTCACCGACGGGACCGAGAAGTTTCCGGTCACGGGCATCAGCTGGTACGAGGCTGCGGCCTACGCCGCGTTCGCGGGGAAGAGTCTGCCGAGCGTCCACGAGTGGCGATACGTCTCGGGCATCGGCTTCAACTCCAACATCATTCAGTTGAGCAATTTCAACGGCAAGGCCGTCGCCGCCGTCGGGCAGTCGCGCGGCATGGGCCCCTTCGGCACCTTCGACACCGCCGGTAATGTCAAAGAGTGGGCGATGAACACCACGGCACGGGGAGATCGCTACATCCTCGGCGGCGCGTGGAACGAGGCGTCCTATGCGTTCACCGTGTCGGATGCGCGCGCGCCATTTGCTCGCGACGACACCTTCGGCTTCCGCTGCGTGAAACGTCTGGGCGCGTTGCCCGAGGCTGCGGCCGGATCGCTCACGCTGTTCGCCCCAGCCCCGCCACCCGCATCAGTGGACGACGATACCTATCGCGTGTTTGCGGGGCTTCACAAGTATGACAAGCAGCCGCTCAATAGCCGTGTCGAACGCACGGACGATTCGTCGCCCTACTGGAGTCGTGAGACGGTCTCGTTTGCCGCCGCGTATCCCAACGATCGCGTGCTCGCCCACGTGTTCCTGCCGAAGAACGCGAAGCCGCCGTATCAAGTCGTCGCGATCATGGGCGGGTCGACGATCATGGACGGGTTGAAGCGGATCGAAGACTTCGACTATCCGTACGAGTTCATCATCCGATCGGGACGGGCCGTCGTCATCCCGGTGTTCTACGGCACAATGGAGCGAGGGCCAACTGCGTTCCTGCTGCCGGCCAGCCAACAGCGCGATCGCGCGCTGAAGTTCTCGATGGATTTCGGGCGCACGCTCGATTATCTCGAAACGCGCTCCGACATCGACGTCGCTCGGCTCGCGTTCTATGGACTCAGCGCCGGAGCGTCGAACGGGATCCGGTTGGTTGCGGTGGAACCGCGCGTCAAAGCTGCCGTGTTTTCATCGGGCGGAGTGATCGCCGGCGACCCGCCTGAAGTGAACTCATGGAATTTCGCGCCGCGGCTGCACGTTCCTCTCCTGATGCTCAATGGGCGCGACGATTTTCTCTTCCCGCTGGAAACCAATCAGAAGCCGCTGTTTCGACGGTTCGCGACGAAGGATGCCGACAAGAAGCACGTGTTGTACGACGGCGGTCACCGCAACCTGGTGACGCGCCCCGATCTCATCGGCGAGATGCTCGACTGGTTGGACAAGTATCTGGGTCCCGTCGAACTTCAGCGTTAGAGCAGGACCCAGCCCACGCCTGATTCCTGATTCCTGTCTATTCAGCCGGCTCGATCCGCAGCATCACGGCATCGGCTTCGTCGGTGAGCAGATACAAGAGGCCGTCGCGTCCCTGCTTCACATCGCGAATGCGTCGTCGCAGATCGACCAGCAGCGGCTCGCGCCGCAGCTCTTCGAGGTTCTTGTTGATCAGAATCCGATGCAGCTGCCCGGTGCCCGGAATCTCTCCGTAGCGCATGCCGCCGACGAAGACGTCGCCC
>Ga0075433_10004800_pt1 | contig 10553 bp, 8 predicted proteins | sample RhiMethybrSRZTD2_FD_75299 | JGI IMG/M metagenome (GOLD analysis project Ga0075433, IMG submission 75299) | Populus rhizosphere microbial communities from Tennessee, USA - Rhizosphere MetaG P. TD hybrid SRZTD2 | ecosystem: Host-associated > Plants > Roots > Rhizosphere > Soil | place: USA... | reverse complement strand
AAAAAAATTCTGCATGGACTCTAACTAAGAAAGGTAGTGCGGGTCGCTTGTAACACAACACTACTTGGGCCGGTTTATAAAGAGCGGACTCTATGCTGAGAAACGATCGCCAAACTTGGTTCCGAAGAGTCGGCCCTATACTGGTCCTTTTATTCATCCTGATCAGGACTGCAATAAGTTTTTTTTGGCTAGATGTTTCGCCCGCTGGGGCATTTGGTATCCCGACACCAACCATCACTGCCACTGCTTCTCCTCCCATCCTCCACAACGATGAAGTCACCAAAACGCCCAAGCCAACCAAGACACCCAAGGTTACCAAAACGCCCAAGACGGATGAGACTCCAACCACCAATGCGACACTAGAGCCGAGCGAGACACCTGGGTCGAGTGAGACACCTGGGCCGAGTGAGACGCCAGCGGAAACGCCGCACCCCAGCGAAACACAGATCGCGACCTCTTTGCCGACGGCGACATTCACGCCGACGACGCCCACAGTGAGTGAGACATCTGAGCCCACGGCTACTTCGCCAACCGGCACACCCGAACCGACCGCGACGCCCTCGCCCACACCAACCCCCACGCCGACGCCGACCTCTACGCCGACGCCGACCGCTACGCCGACTGCCACGCCGACGCAGACCGCTACGCCGACTGCTACGCCGACGCAGACCGCTACGCCGACCGCTACGCCGACGCCGACCGCTACGCTCACGCCGAGGCCAGGGACGGCGACTCCTCGATCGTCGACCGCAACTCCAGCGCCGACGACCCGCCCTCGAGGCTCGACGGTGACACCAGCGCCAGTTGCTACACCTGTCTCACCAACCGCTGTACCTACGCCGACGATTACACCAATATCCTCGACAACCACATCCACTTCGACAGCCGTGACGCTGATACCAACCCAGGTAACCGGGGCAACAGAGCTATCCACAGAAGCTCCTTTGCCGGGACCCTCCAATCAACCGCAGGCACTGCCAACTGTGGTAGTTGAATCGACTGCACTGGAGTTGCAGCCTACGTCACCAGTGCTCTCGACGGCCAGTCCGAGAGCAAACGAGCAAGCCACAGCGACTTCGACGGGTGGATCCCCTTCGACCACGTCGCCTACTACCCCCCCAAATCAGACCGTCGATCAGATAATACAGACAATAGTCCTGGGAGCAATAGGGTCGATAGTAGCGACCTTGATGGTGAAAATAGTGGTACTAATATGGAAGATAGCAGCACCGACAATACGTAAGAGGCTTGGTAAAAGAACGACAACAACACCCCAAAACAAACAGGAAGGCCAGCCTCCTGTTGGAGGCGAAACTGCTGCGCTTGGCGAAAATTCCCAGGCAAAGCAAGAGCGGGATCAGCCTTCCGCCGGAGCGGCAGTGGACCCTCCTGGACAACAGAACCAGGGCAAGAAAGAGGAAGTTCAGTCCTCTAAGAGTGGAACAGCAATACTACCAGGAGAACCCATCCCAGAAAAGAAAGGGGACGTTCAGTCTCCTAAAGAGGGCACGGCGACCCACCGCAGAGAACATAGTGAGGACAAGAAACAACCTAAGACTCCTCAACCGCCGCGCCGCGAGCGCCACGGCCGAAAGAAAAAAGGCGGGAGACGGAAGTCATGAAGGGAGCCTCCAACGTGCGACCTGGTATATAGCTCACGCGGTACCTATTTCGCACGTGAGATCTCAAAACATCGCGCAAACTTATACGCCAGATCACATCTTTGGAAGGTGGCACTGGTAATAGCGTTGTGCTATAATAGGTTAGGTTTGAGTCTACGGGATTCAACGAGCTGAGACGCTAGCTCAAGAAAAGCGTCTCACAAAATTTTAACCTTATGACACAATCAAACGCCGAGTGCGTCTGCCATAGAAATCTAGAAACTATAGAGCAAAATCGATGAACGCATTGAACATAACGATTAGAACACTTGTGCCTTCAGTCGCGGCGCTTACAGTGGTAGGCGCTGTTATCGCCATTCTGAACACCAATTCCATCGGCGAGAAGCTATACACATTTCTGTCGCGACGCAGACGAAGTATACTAATCTTTCTTGCACTTCTGATTCTCGCAATGCCAGCGGTATTTTCTTTATTAACACGCAGAGCGTTATCCCTTCAGGACGGGATCTTGTATATAAAGGAAGTATTACTGTCAGTGCTTTTTATCCTCTCTTTCGTTGCAACCTGGATCTTGTTGCATAACTCCAGAACTATTTGGCACTGGCTTGCGGTGCATCTTCATATTGACATTCCAAAAGTGCAACGGCTTATTAATCAGGAAGATGTGTTGACACAAAGTGGAGGTATGTATACTCTTCGTGAAGGGCAGCCAATGATACATAGCAGCTCTTCACCAACCGGGTCACGACGAGTTGTTTCACATGTTCAGAACAGCCCTCGAACAGATAACCTGCCGCCAGCATTTCCTAAGCGCCATCCACTTACTGGCTCCCCTCGTAATGGCGGCAGAATATATGATCCAGGTTCGGCACAGGCTGCAGCGAGCAGAGACGCCCTCTTACCAAGTATGCTACCGCATGAGCGGGCAGTAGGACAAGATACTCACTCCTCCGTCTCTGAGCGCAGGTCTCCCAGGATGGACCCCAGTTCCAACCATCCTGCCCACAAAAGCAGATCCTCCGGCCGAGACTGAAAACTTTGAGTAAGATCTCCAGTAGATACGAGTGATTCACCCCTGCATTTGCCTGCTCAGAGGCGTATAATATCTATGTCCCTCACCCTTAGAATGAGATCGCCTGCACTTGCAAATGCGTATCGGGCCACAGGCGGATGCCGTGCGCCAGGTGATTATCGGCACCGATCACACATCCATTGCTGATCACCGTCCGCGCCTCGATATGCACCTTTGCCCCAATGCGGTTGTCCTGACCAATAATGCACGCGCGCACCGTAGCACCCGCCTCGATCAGATTGCGCTCCCACAGCACTGCGCCCTCGATCGTCACATCCGCCCCGATCTCGCAGCGCGCGCCGATCACTGTCGGCCCAATAATTGTGGCACCGCGCCCGATCTGCACGCCGGCCCCAAGGACGACCGGCCCAATGATCTGCGCGGTCTCGTCGAGCGTGGCACCATCCTCCAGCCAAACGCGATTCGCCACCTGACGCCCGCGAAACGGATAACCAACCTTGCCAAGCAGAATGTCGTGATGGACCTGCAGGTAGGTCGATGGCTTGCCGACATCGGTCCAGTAGGCGCGCGACAGGTAGCCGTACATGGGGCTGCTGGTCTCTAGGACCAGCGGAAACAGGTTGCGCTCGAACATTGAATACTGATCCGGCGGGATGTGCTCGATCAGTTCCGGCTCGATCAGATAGGTGCCGGCGTTGATCAGATCGGTCGTCACCTCGTCGCGGTTGGGCTTTTCGATGAAGCGCCGGATGCGCCCCGTGCCATCAGTCTCGACCAGGCCGAAGTTCGTGGGGTCTTCGACTTGCGTGAGCGCGATCGTGAGCTTGCTCCCACGCTCGCGATGATGTGCCAGCATGGCCTGGAGGTCCAGGTCGGTCAGCACATCGCCGTTGAACACGAACGTCGTGTCGTCGAGCAGATGCGCGACATGCTTGACCGCGCCGGCTGTCCCGCGCGGCTCGGGCTCCTCGACGATATGCAGCTTGATGCCCAGCCGCGACCCGTCGCCCAGCGTCTCGCGAAAGCGTTCGGCGAGGTATTGGACCGCCAGGATGACCTCGTCGATACCTTGATCGCGCAGATGGAGCAGCATATATTCGATAAACGGTTGATTCACGAGCGGGATCAGCGGCTTGGGCGTGTTGCATGTCAGCGGTCGCAGCCGTGTGCCCAAGCCGCCGACGAGGATGACAGCTTTCATTAGTTCCTCAATATCACGTTTGATGCCTCACAGATGAGCTTTTTCAGCGATGCGCGCCCGCCAATATTCGAGGATGTCGTAGAGCGTCTGCTCAAGCGCGATCTGCGGCGTCCAGCCGGTTTGCTCGTGGAAGCGGCGACAATCGCAGACGACCTGCGGCACATCGGCTGGCCGCATGCGCGATGGATCGGGCTCCACGGCGATGTCGCACTCGCTGAAGGTGAGCAGCGTGTCGAGCAGCCAGCGAATGCTCACGGCGTGTCCCGATCCCAGGTTGTATGCGCGCCCGACCTCGGCGTGCTGCACCGCCAGCTCGTAGCCGCGCGCGATATCGCGCACATCGGTGAAGTCGCGCTCGGCGGCGAGGTTGCCCACGCGCAGCAGCGGTTCCTGCAAGCCTGCCTCGATTCGTGCGATCTGCGCGGCGAAGGCCGACGCGACGAAGTGCTCGCTCTGGCGCGGCCCAATATGGTTGAACGGGCGCATCTGAAGCGTGCGCAGCTCGTGGCTGACGTGGTATTGGTAGGTCAGCAGATCTTGCGCGGCCTTGCTCACGGCGTAGGGATTGACCGGGCGCAGCGGCGTGTCCTCGTTCAACGGCAGATCGGCGGGCTGCACCTTACCGTAGATCTCGTTGCTGCCGGCGATCAGCAGCACCGGGCTCTGATGAAGCCGTAGGACCGCCTGAAACAGGTGCAGCTGTGTGAGCACATTCGTGAGCAGTGTGTCGGCGGGGTCCGCGAATGATCGTGGCACATTCGACTGCCCGGCGAGGTGGAAGATCACGTCGGGCCGAACGCTTTGCAGCGCGGAAACAACCTGATCGAGCTTGAGTAGATCAGCGCAGACGAACTGGACACGGCCATGCAGCTGTGGCAGCGCGAGCGTCGGTTGCCGCGCCAAACCCCACACTTCTCCCGCTCCTGATGCAAGCAGGTGCTCGGCCAGATGACCGCCAACAAAACCATTGATCCCAGTGACGAGTAGGCGCATGGCGCTTCGTTGCTCCCTGGCGTCGTGTCGCGAGCGAATGAGCGAATGAGCGTGTGCGGCGCAGGAATGCGGGTGCCTGACTTGCGCTGTCACTATAGCGGAAAGCTGGTAAGTGCGCAAGTCTGGGCAGGCACAAGAGCGCCGGTAGAGAAACCCGTTTGTGGTAGGCTAAACTACGCTTTTGGGACATGAATCGAGAGGGTTCGGTGGTAGAATAAAGTTCAGCGGGGATCATGCCGATAGTGGTAAAATGATCAGTAGCGATGCAGTGGGCAGGCGGCAATTCTTTTGGTGCGGCATTGCTTCCTTGCAGCCTCTCAGGAGGGCCGATCATGACGATACTCCAGATTGAATATCCAGCCGAGTTGCTGGAGCAGGATGGCCAGAGCAAAGCGGCGCTAGAGGCGCTCGCACGCGAGGCACTGCTGGTCCGGCTCTACGATCAAGGGAAGGTCTCTTCTGGGAAGGCAGCTGAAATCCTAGGCATCTCGCGGCGTGCATTCCTTGACTTGCTAGGGCAGTACAACGTCTCGTACTTCGACGAGGCCATGGATGTCGCAGCGGAAGCAGCGCATGCCTGATCACCCGGTGGTCTCCAATACCACACCGCTGATCACCCTCGCTGGCGTCGGTATGCTCGATCTGCTACCTCAACTCTACGGGCACATCTGGATCGCCGAGGCTGTACGCGACGAGTATCAGGCTGGGCGGATGTCGCACGAAGCTGATCTCGGTAGCCTGCCCTGGTTGGTTGTGCGGTCTATTGCCGTCGAGCCCGCGCTGGCCGCACTGCTCGATGTGGGTGAAGCGGCAACAATCACGCTGGCAACAGCGCACCAGGCACGCATCGTCGTGCTGGACGAGGCACGCGGACGTCGAGTCGCGCACCGACGTGGGTTGGCGACGATCGGAACGCTGGGCATGCTGCTCCGCGCGAAACAAGCCAGTTTGATCGACGCGGTTGCGCCGATCATTGATGCGATGGTTGCTCAAGGGCGATATATCAGCCCAGCGCTACATGAGCAGGTGCTACGCGAAGCTGGCGAGAACGCTTAGAGGGCATCACAAAGCGATTTTGAGGGATACGCGAAGGTACACGAAAGAGTGCGTTCTAAAGCGCCGTCTTCCCTTCGCGATTCTTCGCGAGACTGTATGCGGATCGGAATATCCTACCGGCGCTCTGGGGCAAGGAATGACTGGGACAAAAAAGGTGCGGGGCGGGCACCCATTGGTACCCGACCGCCCCGCACCCGAATAATACCGCCGCCGCAATCGCCGCCTATGGGCTACGCCGCTCACGCATTGGGCGCAGCGCCATCCTTCGGCGCGTCATCGCCCAGGCCAGTCGCCGGCTCGGTTGGCTCGCCGGGCTGCTGCGCCACAGGGATGCGCGGCAGCTCCGGCTGATCGGCCACATGCTTGCCATTGCCGTTCCGGTGACCATTGCGCCGCGCGCCGATGCCTGGATCGGGCAGCGCGCGCGTGCTCATAAAGCCAAAGGGCCGTTGATTCGTGTCGCGCGGATCGACAAACGGGTGCTCGGCCTCGACGCGCGCCATGATCTCGTTGACATCGATATCGGTCAGCTCGTTGCGCAGAATCAGCGCCTCGGCGATAGCGATCACCGCCTCTTTATTGTTCTCGATCATGCGCTTGACCAGCCGGAACTGCTCCTTGAGCAGCGCCTCAATGCGCGGTCGCATCGCCTCGGAGGTCATCCCCTGCATCCCGAAGGCCAGGAAGGAGTAAAAGCTATCGTCCATGCCATACGCACCGATCATAAACGCGGCGAGCCCGGTCGCGCTCTGGAGATCGCCGGTAACGCCGCTCATCTGGATATTCAGGAAGATCTCCTCGGCGGCGCGGCTGGCGAGCGAGATCTGGAGGCGGTTGAGCAGATCCTCTCTGGTGCGCGTATGGATATCTTCCTCAGGCTTCCAGGCGGCAAAGCCAAGCGCGCTGCCGTGGCGCACGATCGTTACCTTGGTCAAGCGCTCCTTGTGCAGCAGCTTGACGGCGGCATAGGCGTGGCCGGCCTCGTGGTAGGCGATGCGACGCCGCTCCTCGTAGGACATGCTGCGGATGGGCTGGCGCAGTCCCCATTCATGCAGCTCGCGCGCGAGCGTGAAATCCCAATAGTTGATCGCCTGGCGATTGTCGAAGTGCGCATGGATCGCCGCTTCATTGATCACATATTTGATCGCAACCGGCGTATAGCCGATCGTGTCGGAGACCATGCGCTCGATCGGCATCGGCTCGTGCTTGACCTTGCCCAGGTAGTACTCGATGATCTCCTCGCGCCCGTCGGCGTCGGGCTCGGCAACGATGATCTTGCGGTCGAAGCGCCCTGGTCGCAGCAACGCGGCATCGAGCGTCTCGGCCATGTTGGTCGCGCCCATCGTCAGCACTGGTGGCATCTCCGTGCGCTTTCTGCGCAGACCTAGCCAGCGCAACAGCTTACCGATGCCGCTGGTCTCCTCGGGCGGCGGATCCATCTGGAGCAGCAGCTCGTTGAGCAGACCGCTGTTGCCGCCCATTCCCATGCCGCCTATGCCCATGCCAATGTTGACGCGGCTGTCGATCAGACTATCGGGGCGCATACCCATCGCGCCGGAGGCCATGCTGCTGTTGCGCGCGCCGCCGATCGCGTCGATCTCATCAATGAACAAGATACAGGCACCATATTCGCGAGACAGCTTGCGCGCCTTGCGATAGAGCATCATCACCTTGATGTTGCCCATGCCCATCCAGGCCGATGTCAGCGAGGGCGCGCTGAGGTAGCCAAACGGCACGCCCGCCTCGGTCGAGATCGCCTGCGCAAGATAGCTCTTGCCGGTGCCGGGTGGCCCGATCAGCAGCACGCCGCGTGTGACTTCGCCGCCCATGTCTTTGAAGTTCTTGACACCCTTTAGCAGCGTCACAATGCGCGTCGCGGCTTCCAGCACTTCAGGGTTGCCCTTGTAATCCTTGAAGCTGACACCGGTCTCGCCTGGCTTGACCCAATAGATGCGGGTGCGCGCCATGAAGAAATACATGAGCGAGAACTGGAAACCGATGAAGACAAACAGATAGCCGGCGGTGGTCACAAGCTGAAGGATCACCGGGCCCATTGGCGTGCTACGGACGAATGTGAAGGCGCTCGGCACGATATTGAACACTAACCAGAGCACCACGGCGACGATCACAATGCGCCGGATAGCGCGCAGCAGCTTCCAATTCCAGCGATCAAAGAACGTATCGATCTTCTGATCGATCTCGCGGTCGAGCTCGTCGCGGTAGCGGCTGTCGCGATTCGGCCGGTACGGTTCAAGCGCCATGACGATCTCCCTGTAGCGCAAGGCCAGCGCAGGCCAGCCCGGTCTCATTATTGTTCAGTGCAAGGTGATCTTTACAATCTTGCCCTTGTCGTCGGCGGTAAAGATGTATGCCAGCTTGGCGCGCTGGTTCGACTTTTCGACATCAACCGTGTAGAAATACACCGCACCGCCCTCGTCGAGCTTGACTCCACCAACATAATCATACCGAACGAAGTGGAACCCTTGCTGGCGTTGGCTATCGACCTTGGCCTGGTACTTCTCTTGGGAGGTGTTGTTCTCTAGTTGGTCGGCCTGATAGGCAGAGCTGAACGTATCCCACATGACATTGGCGTCGAAATTCTGCTGACCTTTGATGAAACGCTCGATCTCCGAATCGGGTGGCAACAGGTCGGCGTGTTGAAACGCGGGCGCGTCTGCTTTCGGCCACCAGAGCTGGAAGCCCAGCCAGCCGACTAGCCCAAGCAGCGCGACGATCACGACGACGAAGCCAGCGAACGGGCGCAGGGCTTGGCCGATGATCGTCGCCCAATAGAACGATCGCCGCAGCAGCAAGCGCAGCGTGCGACGAATGATCTGTCGGCGACTGGGCTGCGCGGCAGGCGGCCAGGGCATGTAATAGGGTGGCGGTTGAACAGGATAATTGGGGGGAGCGACCTGCGGTCTGGCGACGGGATATTGCTGTTCGCGTGGTTCTTCCATCGTCTTCACCTTATGTGGCCAGGTCAGTTAGTATGACACGGTGTGTTGCTCGCGGAAGCTCACAGGCACAAAGGACACAAAGCTCATATGCGCCTTTGTGCGCTTTGTGCCTTTGTGGTGCGGACAAGAGCCCTTGAAGTGAGACAGCGTAAACAGGACGATTTAGTTAGAATAAAGTATACTTGAATCTACATGATTATACAATATTACGTTGTCGAGGCTTCGGATGGATGTATCGCAGACGCTGCGCCGACTCGGTCGCCGCGACCTGCTGGCGCTGCTGGTGCTGATCGCGTACGCCGCCCTGGCGTTGAGCGCGCAACTCGGCGCTAGCCTGGCCGGCCAGGGCCTCGACCCGGTCTGGGCGGCGGCACAGCAGCGCGGAACGCTACGTGTGGCGGTGGATTTCGGGTTCTACCCATTTTCCGGCATCGAGCATGATCAGCCGATCGGCTACGATGTGGATCTGGCGCGCGCTATCGCGCAGCAGCTTGGGCTACGAGTGGAATTCGTGCCAAGCAACATCGACTCGATCTATGACGACCTCGCCAACCACAAGGCTGATCTGGCTGCCTCGGCGCTGCCGTATGCCCCTGAGCAGGGCTGGCGCGCGATCTTTTCGACATTCTACTTCAACGCAGGTCAGGTGTTGGTGGTGCCTGAAGTTTCGCCGATCAGTGGCCCTGATCAGCTGGCTGGCCGGCGGCTGGGTGTGCCGCTGGGGTCCGACGCCGACTCGTATGCGCGCAAGCTGCTGATCAGCAACCCGCAGATCACGCTGCGCTCGAACTACGACACGCCGTCCGAGGTGCTGGCCGCCGTGCGCCGGGGCGAGCTTGATGCAGCAATCGTCGATAACGCCTCGGCGCTGAGCGACATCGGACACCATCCCGGATTACGGCTGGTGCCGCCGGCCCTGACGCTGGAGCCGTATGTGCTGGCAATGCCATCCGAGGCGTATCAGCTGCACGACGAAGTCGAGCACGCGCTGGCCGAGCTGCGACGCGCGGGCGTCTTCGATCAGATTGGGAAAAAGTGGTTTGTCGAGGCACCGCTCCTGAATCAGCTCCAGCGAAACTCCATCTCGACCTCGCCGACCTTGATTCGATCACCCTGATTTAGGCGCTGCGGCTGACGGTGTGGCACCAGCGCGCCGTTGATCAGCGTGCCGTTGGTCGAGCCAAGATCGGTGAGCATGTAGTAGTCGCCGTCGCGACTGATCACCGCGTGATTGCGCGAGGCGATCCCGCGATCATGATCGGCCAGATCCAGCTCGGGGTAATGATTTTGACGCGGGTCGCGCCGGCCTATCCGCACGGGCATGTGATCGAGCTTCTGCTCCCAGGTGCCGCGCGGCGAGGTGATCCGCAGCCGCGCGACCGGCGGCGGGTTGAGCGGTGCCCCGCAGCCGGCGCAGAAGCGCGCAGTCGGTTTGTTGACCCGACCGCAGCGATTGCAGGTCGCGCCATTCTGCGAGATCGGCGCGATCGGCACAGGCTGGAGCGACGGCGCCGACGGCTGAAGCCGAGCGGCTGGGATTGTCGCCGCGACCGGCGGCAGCGGTGCCATGATCGGCGGCGGCGGCGTGGCGCGCAGCGTCGGGTCCACGTAGGGTGCGTCGAGGCAATGGTGCAGCGCCTGCTCGCACTCGGCGGCGTCGTGGTAGCGCGCCTTGACGTCGAGCGCCA
>Ga0075433_10004799_pt1 | contig 10553 bp, 8 predicted proteins | sample RhiMethybrSRZTD2_FD_75299 | JGI IMG/M metagenome (GOLD analysis project Ga0075433, IMG submission 75299) | Populus rhizosphere microbial communities from Tennessee, USA - Rhizosphere MetaG P. TD hybrid SRZTD2 | ecosystem: Host-associated > Plants > Roots > Rhizosphere > Soil | place: USA... | reverse complement strand
ACGAAGCTCCGCCGGGTGAGGCGGCCGTCCTTCACCCGCGCGATCAGCTCGCGCAGCCTGTGCTCGTCCATGTGCCTCCGAGGGGTCCGCGTGGTAGAGGGTCCGACAGCGATAGCGCGACGCGGCGCCGAAGTCAAGGGCGCCCGCGTCCGGACCGCGGGCGCTAGGCCTCGCTCAGGAGCCGCAGGGACGCGGGGGCGCAGATGACCTGCACCCGCGCGCCGCTCTCGAACAGGCCGTGGCGGAGGGGATCGTAGGCGACGGTCAGGAGCGACGTCCCGTCGACCTCGACGGTGTACTCGACCTTCTCGCCCAGGAACGTCCGGCTCCGGACCATCCCGTCCACCGCGATCTCCCCAGCCGGCGCGGCGGCGCCCGCGGCCAGCAGGCCGACCGACTCCGGCCGCAGCACCAGCGAGACGTCGGCTCCGATCGCGCCTGCCCCGTCCACGGGCACCGTGACCTCGCGGCGCCACAGGGTCACCGTGGTCGCGCCCGGGCCCGCGCGCACCACGCGGGCGGGCAGCAGGTTCACGCGTCCGATGAACTGGGCGACGAAGACCGAGCGGGGCGCGCGGTAGAGGTCGCGCGCGGTCCCCACCTGGGCCACCCGCCCGGCCTGCATCACCGCGATGCGGTCCGAGATGGCCATCGCCTCCTCCTGGTCGTGCGTCACGTAGACGGTAGTGATGCCGAGCTGGCGCTGCAGCCGCGACAGCTCCTCCCGCATCTGCACGCGCAGCTTGGCGTCCAGGTTGCTGAGCGGCTCGTCGAAGAGCAACAGCCGCGGCTCGACCACCACCGCGCGCGCCACCGCCACCCGCTGCTGCTCGCCGCCCGAGAGCTGATTCGGGAAGCGGCGCTCGTAGCCGGGCAGGCCCACCAGGGCCAGCACCCGTCCGACCCGCTCGCGCACCACCGCCTCGCGGAGCCGCTGCACCCGGAGGCCGTAGGCCACGTTCTCGAAGACGGTGAGGTGAGGGAAAAGGGCGTAGTTCTGGAACACGAAGCCGATGCTGCGGCGGTAGACCATGAGCCCGGTGACGTCCTGGTCGTCGATCAGCACCTGCCCGGTGTCGGGCCGCTCGAAGCCGGCGACCATCCGGAGGGTGGTGGTCTTGCCACAGCCCGAGGGCCCGAGCAGGGTGAGCAGCTCGCCGGGTTCCACGGTCAGGCTCACGTCGGCCACCGCGGCCGCGCCGTGCTCGGCGCGGACGAAGCGCTTGGACACCGACACGAGGCGCAGGCGCGCGCCGGCTCCTCCGCTCACGGCGCGCTCACCCGCCGAGCAGGCTGCCGGCCCGGCCGAGCTGGCCCCCGGGCAGCCAGCGCATGGCGACGCTCGCGAGCGCCACCGCGGCGTAGACGAGCAGGATCACCAGTACCGAGAAGGCGGAGGCCTGGCCCAGCTCGAGGTTGGTGATGCCTTCCAGGATGCGCACCGTCACCAGCGACCAGCTGAGCGACACCAGGAAGATGGTCGCGCTGATCGCGGTCATCGCGCGGATGAAGAGCACGGTCATCCCGGCCAGCAGCGCGGGCCGGATGAGGGGAAGGACCACGCGGCGGAAGGTCACGTCGCGGCGGGCCCCCAGGCTGGCCGAGGCCTCCTCGATCGATGGATCGATCTGGGCGAGGAGCGCGGTGGTGGCCCGGGTGCCGGCTAGGCTGTAGCGGAACACGTAGCAGACCACCAGGATGAAGGCAGTGCCGGTCAGGGCGAGCGGGGGGTCGTTGAAGGCGACCAGGTACGCGATGCCCACGATGGTGCCGGGCAGCGCGTAGTTGATCATGGCCGCGAACTCGAGCGCCCGGCGCCCCGGGAAGCGAGTGCGCGCCACCACGAAGCCCAGCACCACCGCGAAGAGCCCGCCCACCGGCATGCAGATCGCCGCGATCACGAGGGTGTCGCGGATCGCCTTGAGGCCGCCGCCGAAGACGTGGGCGTAGTGCGCCATCGAGAGGTGGTTGTCGGCGCCGAGGGCCCGCACCATCGAGGCCACCACGATGAGCGCATAGAAGGTGAGCACCAGGAGCAAGGTCGCCAGGCACACGAGGGCCAGCAGGGCGACGGCGCCGGGCGAGAGGCTCTTCACCGACGTCGCCGCACCCGACTTGCCGGTCACCGTGACCACCGAGCGCCGCTCGGTCCACCAGCGCTGCACCACGAAGACGGCCAGCGCGGGCACCAGCAGGAGGAAGGAGAGCGCGGCCCCGCCCCGCATGTCGTAGAGCCCGGTGATCTGCAGGAACGCCTGGGTGGGCAGCACGGGAAACTTGGTGCCGCCCAGGATCAGGGGCGTGGCGAAGTCGGCGAGCGAGGCGGCGGAGAGCAGGAGGAACGAGTTGGCGAGGCCGGGAGCGGCCAGCGGAACCGTGACGGTGCGGAACACGCGGCCGCGCCGGGCGCCCAGACTGAAGGCTCCGTCCTCGAGATTGGGATCGATGTTGGCGATCACGGCCTTCAGGGTCAGATAGGCGACCGGAAAGTAGGTGATGGTTTCCGACAGCAGCGTCCCGCCCAGCCCGTAGATGTTGAGCGAGGCGATGCCGAACACGTGGTAGGAGATGAGACCCCTCGGGCCCAGCGCGAAGATGAGCGCGATCGCGGCGGTGAAGGGGGGCGAGATGAGCGGCAGCAGCACGACCGCGTCGAGGATCCCGACCACCGCCCGTGGCAGGCCGGCCCGCACCGCGAGCAGCGCGAAGGCGAAGCCGAGAACGGTGCCGGTGCTGGCCACCAGTGCGGCCAGCAGCAGGCTGTTGCCGAGCGCGCGCCGGTGCTGCCAGCTCGTGACCAGCTCGCGGACCGCGGCCAGGGTGGGCCCGCCGTCCCAGAAGGTCAGCACCAGCAGGCGCGACACCGGGTAGAGGACGAACAGGGCCACCGCGGCCCAGAGCAGCAGGACCACGGGCGCCAGGACCGGATCGCGGAGGGCCGCGCGCGAGGAGCCCGCCGGGGCCGCGGCCGGGCTCACGTCACTCCTTGATGACCTCGTTGACCCAGCGGTCCACCAGGCGCTTGCGGTTCTTGCCCACCCAGTCGAGGTCAACCGGCAGGAGCTTGGCTTCCTTCATGAGCGCCTGGACGGCCGGATTGATGCTCCCGCCGGGCAGGGTCGGTAGCATGTAGACCTCGTTCTTGTCGAGGAGGTCCTGCATGTTCTTGGTGAAGGTCCAGTCGATGAACCGGACGGCGGCGTCCCGATTCTTGGCGCCCTTCACCAGGGCGACTCCCTCGATCACCGCGGCCACCCCTTCGCGCGGGAAAGTGGTGAGCATGTCGTACCCCTTCTTCTTGGCCTCCATCGCGTCCGGCATGTGGGCGATGCAGACCATGGCCTGCCCCATCGCGGTGGGGATGGTGCAGCCGCCTCCACTCTTGGTATAGACCTGCACGTTCTGGTGGAGCTTCTTCTGATACTCCATCGCCTTCTCCTCGTCCCGGCCGAAGGCGTAGTAGATGGAGAGGATCCGGGTCAGAGCGGTGCCCGAGGTGCGGGCATCGGCGGTCTGGATCTGGCCCTTGTAGGCCGGATCGAGAAGATCGTTCCAGGAGGTGGGCGGCTTGAGCCCCTTCTCCTTGAGAAGTTTGGCATTGGACATGAAAAGGAGCGTGTTGCGGGACACCGCGGTGTAGTACCCCTCGGGGTCCTTCAGCTCGGCGGGCACCTTCTCCGCGGTGGGCGGGCGATACGGCTCGATGATCCCGGCCGCCTTGGCCGCCGCGAAGCCGTCGCCCGGCGCGCCCCAGATCACGTCGGCGCGCGGGTTGTTCTTCTCCGCGGTCGCGCGGGCGACCAGCTCGCCGGTCGAGAGGCGAATAAAGTTGATCGGCACCCCCGTCTGAGCGGAGTACGCCTTGAAGATCGGCTGGGAGAGCGACTCCGGCCACGCGGTGTAGACGTTGAGGGCGTCGGCGCCCCACGCGGGAGCGGCCAGCAGCAGGCACGCGAGGAGCAGCAGGATCGTGGACATCGATGTCCTCCTCTGGATTGGCGCGACTATACACGATCGTTACGCGGTGCGCAGCGGCGCCGGCCCGAAAGCTTGGGGATAAATTCGCGCGATCGTAGACTCGATTTACGTCGAACGCCCGACCCGCACGATGATGACCCGCTCGACCCCCATCGCTTTCGCAATCCTGCTCCTCGCACTGGCGCTGCCCGTGGGCCTCGCGCACGCGGGCGAAGAGTGGCCGGTCGACCCCGGGGTCGCGGAACGGCCGCCCGATCTGCCGTCCTGGCTGATCGCCTCGCGCCTCGGGCGGCCCCTCGACGACTCGCGTGACGACGGGACCGCCCGCGCGTTCAGCGGCCTCACCGATCTGGGCGCGGTGCTGCTCCGCGACGCACCCTCCTCCTCGATCAACCCCGATCCGCTCACGCTCCGGACATCCGGCGAGGATTCCACCGACCTGCGCTCGCTGCTCGGGCGGGGCGATCGCTGGCAGCTGATGAGCTTCGGCGCCGCCGCCGCCCGTCCCCAGGACATGAAGGTGACCGCGTACGGCGCCGTCGCCTACCTCCCGAGCCTCTCGACCTCCCGGCCCGACGGCCTCGGCTTCGGTCCGGCCAGCAACCCCAGCGCCTTCGGCCTGAGCCTGGACGATCCGGAGGAGCCGGTCTCGCTCGGATTCAAGGGGCAGCTGATCGGTCTCGGGCTCGAGGGCGGCGCGGAGTACCGCTCGGTCGGCAAGCGGCTCGAGCCCGTGGTGGCCGCGCCCGCGTCCCAGAGGGACCGGGAGGGCACCGAGGTCTGGCTCGCCCAGCGCCTCGGGCTGCTGCGGCTCAGCCTGTCCCAGTCCGACCTCTCCGACAACGTGGACCGCGATCCCGCGCTGCCCCGGACCACGAAGACCCAGGCCGCGCTGAGCGCGCAGATCGCCCCACGCGCCTGGCCGATCTTCGGGCTCACCTACGCCACCGGCGACTCCGAGCGTTCCTGGCTCACCGGTGAGGGCCGGACCCGCACGGTCGAGCGCCAGACCTTCGACAGCGTGGCGGGGTCGGCCTACTACGGCACGTCCTGGATCGACCTCTCGGGGACCTCGACCTACAGCTACAGCCGCGAGCCCGGCCGCTCCGATCGCGACATGACGTCGCTCTACCACGATCTGAGCCTCACCCTGCGCCCGCTGAAGGTCATCGCGGTCACGCCTTCGCTCAGCACCGGGGTCGACCGCTACGAGTGGTCGTCCACGAGCTACCAGTCCGGCTCGGCCTCGCTCCTGCTCACCTACACCCCGACCGCGAGCCGCTTCAGCCTGTGGACGCTCGGGGCCTACACCACGTCGCAGAGCACCGACCGCACGGTGGACGGGCACACCATGAGCGTGAGCGGGGGGCTCGCATGCGGGCTCGGCCAGATCCTGGGCGGCCACGCGAGCGTCGCGGTCCAGGCCGGGTACGACCGCTACGTCGACGGCATCTACCCCGACAGCTCGACGCGCGGCGCCTTCGGGCTCGTCCTCTTCAAGGTCGCGTCGTTCTAGCCCCGTCCTAGCCGCGTCGGGGCGCTCCGCCGCTCGCTGCTCCGCGAGCGGGATCAGCCGTGCCGCAGCCGTGGGTCCAGCATGTCCTGCAGCGCGTCGCCCAAGATGTTGAGCGACAGCACCACCAGGAAGATCGCCAGCCCGGGCAGCAGCGCCACGTGCGGCCGCAGGATCACGAACGTGCGCGCGGTGGCGAGCATGCTCCCCCAGTCCGCGGTGGGCGGCTGCGTGCCGAGGCCGAGGAAGCTGAGCCCGGCGGTGGCGAGGATCTTGGCTCCGACGTCGAGGCTCCACGCCACCACCACCGGGGCCAGCAGGTGCGGCAGCAGGTGGCGCCGGAGGATCACCCGGTCGCTGCTGCCGAGGGCGCGCGCCGCCTCCACGAACTCGCGCTCCCGCAGCGAGAGCACGAGCCCGCGCACCAGGCGCGCGTAGAGCGGGAAGCCCACGATCGCGATGGCCACCATCGCGTTGGTGAGCCCGGGACCGAGGCCGGCCACGATGGCGATGGCGAGCAGGATGTAGGGGAACGCCATCAGGATGTCGGTCAGGCGCATCACCACCGTGTCGACTCGCCCGCCCCAGTAGCCGGCGTGCAGCCCGAGGAGCACCCCGATCAGCATCGAGGCGCTCGCGGTGGCGAGCCCGGCGAGCAGCGAGACGCGCGCGCCCCACACCAGCCGGGCCAGCATGTCGCGCCCGAACTCGTCGGTGCCGAGCGGGTGGCCGGGGCTGCCGGGCGGGCGCAGCCGGCTCGGGGTGTCGACCGCGTCGGGATCGAGGATCGGCAGCCAGGGGGCGAGGAGCGCGGCGCCCACCGCCACCGCCATGATGAGGCCGGCGGCGAGGGCGAGCTGGTGGCGGGGGATGCGGCGGAACGCGCGCGACGGCCGGAGGAGCAGCGGGCTCATTCGTAGCGGATGCGCGGGTCGAGGAAGGCGTAGAGGAGGTCGACGGCCAGGTTGAAGAGCACGAACACTAGCGCGATCACGAGCACGCAGCCCTGCACGAGCGGGAAGTCGCGGGCCAGGATGCCCTGGAGCATGAGGGTGCCCACCCCGGGCCACGCGAAGACGGTCTCGGTGAGGATCGCGCCGCCCAGCAGGTAGCCGGCCTGCACTCCCACTACCGTGACCGTCGGGATCAGGGCGTTGCGGAGGGCGTGGCGCAGCACCACCCCACGCTCCACCAGCCCCTTGGCCCGCGCGGTGCGCACGAAGTCCTGGCGCAGGATGTCGAGCATGGTGGAGCGGGTGAGCCGCGCGATGATGGTCGTCGACGCGGCGGCCAGCGTGACCGCGGGGAGCACGAGATGGCTCAGCAGATCCGCGAGCCCGCCGGGCCCGTGCGCGCCGTACATGCCGGAGGCGGGCAGCCAGCCGAGCCAGAGCGAGAAGCACACCATCAGCACGAGCCCGAGCCAGAAGCTCGGCATGCTCGCGCCGAAGATGGAGCCGAGGGTGCTGAGCTGATCCACCGCCGAGTGGGGACGCGCGGCCGAGAGCACCCCGAGCGCGATGCCGCCGACGGTGGAGAGGAGCAGCGCAGTGGCGGTGAGGATCAGGGTGGCCCGGAACCGGATCAGCACCTCGCCCAGGACGGGCTGGCGCATCCGGATCGAGCGGCCCAGATCGCCCTGGAGCACGTGGGCCATCCAGTGCGCGTACTGCAGCGGCAGCGGCTCGTCGAGCCCCAGGTCCGCCCGCAGGCGTGTCACGTCCTCCTGGGTCGCCTGCGAGCCCAGCATGATCTCGGCCGGATCGCCGGGGGCCAGGTGCAGGACGAGGAACACCACCACCGACACGCCGAGCAGGACCGGCACCAGCAGGAGCAGGCGCCGGAGGAGATAGCGTCCCACCGGGCGCCGGCTACTTGAGCGAGATCGTCTCCACGCGCAGGTCGAAGCTCGGGTGGAGCTTGAAGCCCTGCACCCGCTTGGCGAAGGCCGCGGTCTGCACCTCGTGGTCGATGAAGATCCACGGCGGATCGTCGTGGAGCAGCCGCTGGGCCTCGCGGTAGAGCTGGGCGCGCTTGGCCTGGTCGGTGGTGAGCCGGGCCTGGGTCAGCACCTCGTCGAAGCGCGGGTTCTTGTACATGGCGCGGTTCGGCCCCACCGGCGTCCACTGGCTCGAGTGCAGCAGCGGGTACATCACGAGGTCGGGGTCCTCCGAGCCGGCCATCCACGAGAGCGCGAAGAGATCCTGCTCCTTGGTGCGGAGCTTGGCCAGGAAGGCGCCCCACTCCATGGTCTGGAGCGTCACGTTCACGCCCACCGCCTTGAGGTTCGACTGGATGATCGTGCTCATCGCCACCGGCGACTGCATGCCCGATCCGGACTCGGGCACCCAGAGGGTGGTGGAGAAGCCGCTGGCGAGGCCGGCCTCGGCGAGGAGCTTCCGGGCGCGCTCCGGGTCGTAGGGGAAGGGCTTGATGCCGCTCTCGTCGCCCCATGTCCCCGGCAGCACCGGGCCCTTGGAGACCGCGCCGGTGCCCTTCAGCACGTCTCGGACGATGGCCTCCTTGTCGACCGCGTAGTTGAGCGCCTGCCGCACCCGCTTGTCGTCGAAGGGCTTCTTCGAATTGTTGAAGCCGAGGTACCACACGTGCGCGCCCACCTGGCGCAGCAGGGTCACCTTCGGATGGTTCTCGAGCTGGGCCACGAAGTCGGGCGGGGTGCCCACGATCAGGTCGAGGGCGCCGGTGAGCAACTCGGTGAGGCGCGCCTGGTCCTCGGTGATCGGCCGGAAGATGACCCGGTCCACCTTGACCGGGAAGCGCCAGTAGGACGGGTTCTTCTCGAGGACGACCCGCTGGCCGCGGTCCCACTGCACGAACTTGAAGGGCCCGGTGCCGACCGGGGACGCTCCGTAGTCCTGGCCCGCCTTCATGGCCGCGGTGGGGCTCACCACCGAGGCCGCGCCCGCGGTGAGGATGGCGAGGAAGGAGGCGCGCGGCTCTTTCAGGATGAAGCGGACGGTGGAATCGTCCATGACCTCGACCGCCTTGACGTTGCCGAAGAAGTAGGCGGCGAAGGGATACTTGCCGAGCTTGTTCGCGGGGTGCTCCGGGTTGATCTGCCGTTCGATGGAGAATTTCACCGCCTGCGCGTTGAACGGGGTGCCGTCGTGGAACGCGATGCCCTTGCGGAGCTTGAAGGTGTAGTTGAGCCCGTCCTTCGAGATGGTCCAGGACTCGGCGAGGCCCGGCACGATCTGGGTGGATTCGTCCGCGAAAGCGACCAGCGTCTCCACCACCCGCCGGCCGACGCGATTCGAGTTCAGATCGGTGACCTGGGCCGGATCGAGCAGCACCGGCTCCGCCACCAGCCCGACCACCAACGTGTTGGCGGCCTGACCGTGAGACGGGCCGGTGCCCGCGAACAGCAGGACGAGGACCGCGAGCGCCGCGCACGACCACCACCGCTGTCCGAATCTCATCGCATTGCCTCCTCGAGATGGGAGCCGCCGAGCGCGCCGAGTATAGCATCGGGCGCGGCGCCCTTGACATCGCGCGCCCCCCCACCTAGGGTGTTGCCCGGCGAGCGAAAGGAGATCTCATGGCGAAGCTCAAGTTCGGGGCGTGGATCCCCACCTACGCGTGGAGCGGCAAGAAGACGGATCCCAAGAACATGGCGCGGATCCGCGAGTCCATCGTGAAGTGCGAGAAGTACGGCATCGACGTGTGGGTGATCGATCATCTGCTCTCCGCGCCCGGCCTCTACGGCAACGCCTGGCTCGAGCCCCTCTCCGCGCTCGCCTACGCGGCCGCGCTCACCGCCAAGGTCGACATCGCCACCGGCATCCTGGTGCTGCCGGTGCGCCATCCGGTGCTGCTGGCCAAGGAGATCTCGACGCTCTGCCATCTCTCGAACAACCGCTACGTGTTCGGGGTGGGCCCGGGCTGGTACGCGCGCGAGTACGAGGTGACCGGCTCCCGCATCCAGGAGCGCGGCAAGCGGACCGACGAGATCATCGAGGCGGTGACCCTGCTCCTGACCAAGCCGAACGCGAGCTACCGCGGCAAGTTCTACTCCTTCGACGATGTCACCATCGACCCGCGGCCCCCGAAGATGCCGAAGATCTGGGTCTCGGGCGGCTCGCGGGTGCCGGATCCGGGCGAGCACGACGTGCCGGTCATCGCCACCACCGTCATGGACCGCATCGTGAAGGCGGGCAACTGGCTCTCACGCTGCTCGGGCACCCAGGACTGGGTGAAGCGCGACTGGGGCCTGCTCCAGCACCACGCGAAGAGCCTCGGGCGCGATCCCAAGAAGCTCACCTTCGGGCACTGCAACTTCATCCACCTGGTGGACACTCCGAGCCACGCCAAGGCGGTGGCCGCGTCGAAGGCGCCCTTCATCAAGACCATGGGCACCCACCGGACCTACGAGCACCTGCAGGAGTCCTACATGATCGGGTCGATCGATCACATCAACGCGCGCATCGACGACCTGGTGAAGGCGGGGCTCAAGTACCTGGTGCTGGGTCCGGTGACCGACGACCCGGCCCAGATCGATCTCCTGGCCAAGAAGGTGATGACCCACTTCAAGTAGAGCCGAGCGTCCCGTGCGATTCGGCTTCTACCTGCCCACCCGCGGCGCGACCGCGGGGCCCGAGGCGATCGAGACCATGGTCGCGCGCGGAGAGGGGCTCGGCTTCTCGTCGGTGGTGATCGCCGACCACCTCGTGTTCCCGGTCACGATCCGGTCGAAGTATCCCTACACCGTCGACGGCGCCTTTCCGGGCCAGGGCGACGCCCTCGATCAGCTCTCGCTGATGGCCTTCGTGGCGGGCCGGTCCCGGCGGCTCCGCCTCATCTCGAGCGTGATGATCCTGCCGCACCGCAATCCGGTGGTGACCGCCAAGATGCTCGCCACCATCGACGTGCTCTCCGGGGGGCGGGTCACGGTGGGCGTGGGCGTCGGGTGGCTGCGCGAGGAGTTCCAGGCCCTGGGCGCGCCCGACTTCGACCGGCGCGGCGCGGTGAGCGACGAGTACCTGCGCATCTTCAAGACCCTGTGGACGCAGGACCCCGCCTCGTTCCGCGGCGAGTTCTACCG
>Ga0075433_10004798_pt1 | contig 10553 bp, 8 predicted proteins | sample RhiMethybrSRZTD2_FD_75299 | JGI IMG/M metagenome (GOLD analysis project Ga0075433, IMG submission 75299) | Populus rhizosphere microbial communities from Tennessee, USA - Rhizosphere MetaG P. TD hybrid SRZTD2 | ecosystem: Host-associated > Plants > Roots > Rhizosphere > Soil | place: USA... | reverse complement strand
GGCGATTCCAGGCTGCTCCGATCGTTGCCGCTCCGGGCTTTCGGGAGCCATGTCATCCCGGCGTTCCAGTGCCAGTACACGTCTCCTGTCTGTTTGCTGAATGGCAGATTGAACTGCAGCCCCATCGAATCGGGACCAGCCGAGTTGCTGGCCGTCGGCAGGATTACGCTCAGACGAGGGGAGAACGCCGGGCGGCCGGGAGCCTCGAGCATTGCCTGATAGCGATAGTTCAGAAGGGCATCCCCGAAGGAATCCTGGCTGCCGTTCACCCACGCGAGCGTGTAGGAGAACTGATGGGTCTGCGAGACGACCGGCCATTCCTGGGTGAACGTGGCCGCCCACTCGCCGCTGGCACGTGCAGCATTGAAGATGTTCTGAAAGATGCCGGCCTCCTGGTTGAAGGCTTCCTCGACGAGAAACGAGTTGTCGGAGATCCGGAAAGGCTGTGCCGCCGGCGCGGCCTGCCGTGCGGCTGCCGGACCCGCAAGCGCCAGCAGCAGGAGCACGATGCCGGCGGCGCGCACCAGCACCTTCGATGCGGCGCGCGCACCGATGGTGAATTCGCGCGAACCCTTCACGCGGACGCTGTCGGCCGCGGCATCGCGCTCGGCGACTTCCACGACCGCTCCCGGCTTCAAGTCGTGGCGCTCGATGAAGTGGAGGAACTCGCGATCCTGATCGCTCACACGGCTGACACGCATCGGTTGATTGAGTGGACAGGTCATCAGCGTCTCGTAGGTCGGCAACCGCACCATGCCTTCGGCATCGGGAATCGGATCACCATGGGGATCGACTTCGGGGCGTCCGAGCATCTCGTCGATGCGATCGATCAGGCGATCCGAGACGGCGTGCTCCAGGAGCTCGGCCTCGTCATGTACTTCGGTCCAGCTCATCCCCATCACTTTCACGAGGAACAACTCCACGAGCCGATGCCGCCTGAGGACCAGGGCGGCCAGCTTCTCTCCCGCCTTCGTCAGCCGTACACCCGCATAGGGTTCGTAACGGACCAGACCGGACTCTGACAGCGCTTTGACCATCGTGGTCGCGGTGCCGGGCACGACGCCGAGCGCCGAGGCGAGCTGTCCCATGGGGACCAGCGCATCTCCTTCACCAAGAGCAGTTTGCGCCTGGTAAATCGCCTTCAGATAGTTCTCGACGGTATGCGACGGAACCATTGTTCTTGACAGGAACGGCCGAAATCAGTATTTTGAATTATCAAAAAATGTGGTTGAGAAAATCAAATGAAATCTCTCGACAGACGCACACTCCTCAGGCTCACCGGAATGGGCTCCGCCATCGGTCTGGCCTGGAGTGGACGGCGCGCTGCCGGTGCGCAGCCGCGTGAGCAGTCTGGTCCATACGGGACGTTGGAGCACGCCGCCCATCGGCTCGGCCCGGTCGGGCGAACGTCGCTCGATGCCTTCAATCCCTCAACCTTCCTGAGAGCGTGGAATTTCTCGGATCGGAGTCCGCAGGAGCGCGGCCGATACTATCGCGAAACTCCCAGGCCCGACGGGTCCCTGCTGAGAGAGTACGAGCTCGTCGCCGTCGACCGCGAGATTGAAATCGCGCCAGGCGTCTACTTCCCGGCATGGACGTTCAACGGGCAGGTGCCGGGCCCGACCCTTCGCGCGACCGCCGGCGATCGCGTCCGCGTCACCTTTCTCAACCAGGGCACGCATCCGCACACGATTCATTTCCACGGCTGGCACCCGCCGGAGATGGACGGATCGCTGCCGGAGCACCAGGTCATGCCCGGCGACCGCTTCGTCTACGAGTTCGACGCGGAACCGTTCGGCCTGCACCTCTATCACTGCCATGCCGTGCCGCTGAAGCGGCACATTCACAAGGGTCTCTACGGCGCGTTCATCATCGATCCAAAGACGCCGCGCCCGCCGGCCGACGAGCTCGTGATGGTGATGAACGGCTTCGATACGAACTTCGACGCGGATAACGAAGTCTACGCGGTCAACACCGTCGCGCACCATTTCATGCACGACCCGATCAAGGTCGAGGTCGGCCGGCTGGTGCGGATGTACGTGATCAACGTCACCGAGTTCGACCTGATCAACAGCATCCACCTCCACGGCATGTTCTTCGACGCGTACCGGACGGGGACGTCGCTGACGTCGACCGAGTCCACCGATACGCTCATGCTCTGTCAGGGTGAGCGCGCCGTTCTCGAGACCCGATTCCGGTATCCGGGCAGGTTCATGTTCCACGCGCATCAGAGCGAGTTCGCGGAGCTCGGGTGGATGGGACTCTTCGAAGCGACGGGAGGGCGCCGTGACACCTGAGACGCTCCCGGCGCGTGCTCCCATGGCGCGCATCTGGATGCTCGCGATCCTGCCACTCGCGCTCCTCGCCGGCCTGCTGTTCTTCCTGATGCGATCGGGCGCCGCCGGCGTGGTCCAGCAGGAAGGCGTCCCTCCCGTCGAGAAGCTGGTGATCCAGCGCGCCGTGCTCGGGCCGTCCGGTATCCAGCTCTCGGTGCTCAACGACGGCCCCGATCCCGTCACCATCGCGCAGGTGACGGTCGACGACGCGTACTGGGCCTTCACCGCGAGCGACAACCGCACGCGCCTGGGTCACCTTGGCCGCACTCGTCTCGACATCCCCTACCCATGGGTGGCGGGTGAGGCGCATCTGGTCAAGGTCATGACATCGACCGGAACCACGTTCGAGCACGAGATTCCGGTGGCGGTGCAGACGCCGTCGGCGGAGCCGAAACAACTGGTGGCGTTCACGTTGATCGGACTCTATGTCGGAGTGATTCCCGTTGCGCTCGGGCTGATGTGGTTTCCGCTCGTCAAGCGTCTCGGACCGGTGGGACTCGACGTGCTCCTGGCCGTGACGCTCGGGCTGTTGCTGTTCCTCTTGATCGACACGGGTCAGGAAGGCATCGAGACGGCCGAGGCCCTGCCGGGGTCGTATCAGGGTCTGGCCCTGTTCCTCGCATCCTCGGTTGGCGCGTATCTGATGCTCGAGGCGTTCGGCGCGTGGCTCAAGAACCGCCGGTCGCGCACCGAAGCCGGAGCGTCGAGAGGATGGGTGCTGGCGCTGCTGATCGCGACCGGGATCGGCCTGCACAACTTCGGCGAAGGGCTCGCCATCGGGGCGGCGTTCGCGCTTGGCGAGGTGGCGCTCGGCACGCTGCTGGTCATCGGCTTCACGCTGCACAACACGACCGAAGGGCTGGCGATCGTCGCGCCGCTCGCGCGCGAACGTCCTTCGCTCGGGCAGCTGGTCCGGCTCGGTGCGATCGGCGGTCTCCCGACAATCGCGGGCGCGTGGGCGGGAGGAATCGTGTACTCGCCGGTGCTCGCCGTGCTGTTTCTCGGCTTCGGCGCCGGGGCGATCGCCCAGGTGCTGCTGCAGATTGCCCGGCAGATGGCCGGTACGGAATCGCTCGCGGTCCGGTTTTCTTCACCGCCGGTGATGGGCGGTCTCGTGGTGGGTTTTCTGATCATGCTGGCGACCGGCATGTTGGTGGGATGAGGCAATGGCAACGAAACTCTTACGCAAAGTGCGAGCGATGACGCTCTACTCCCGGATCGCCTTCCTGCTGCTGTTCACTGCGACAACAGGGGCGTTCGTCCCGCATATCGTCGACAGCCGCGAGCCGGCGGAGGAGATTCGGGTCGTCGCGAAGAACATGACCTACTACGCCAACGGCGGCGGCGACGCCAATCCCGCGATCCAGCTCACGCCCGGCCGTCTGGTCCGCGTCACGCTCCGCAACGAGGACCGCGGCATGCTGCACGACTTCGGCATTCCGGCCTTCGGCGTCGGCACCGGCATCATCGAATACGGTAAGGAGGCGTCGTTCACGTTCCGGGTTCCCGATCGTCCTGCGCCGGCCAGCTATACCTGCACGCCCCATTCGGCGATGATGACGGGGAGGATTCTCTTCACGAAGTGAAGTGGCAGGAACGGTTCTCCTCGCCTGAACGCAAACGCCAGTACGTCCGCTCGCTCTTCGCCACGATCGCCGACCGCTACGACCTGATCACGGTGCTGCTGTCGGGCGGGCTCGACAAGCGCTGGAAGCGGCGGCTCGTCTCGAAGATTCCCGCGCCCGTGGATGCCGCAGTGCTCGACCTCGCGTGCGGCACGGGCGACATCGCGTTCCAGCTCGCCGCGGCGGGCAGCCGCGTCGTCGGTCTCGACATCACGCCGAGGATGGTGCGGCTCGCGTCGCTGAAGCCCCAGGCCTATCGAAATCGCGTTGTGTTCGTGACCGGCGACATGATGGCGCTGCCGGTGCCCGACGCGTCTTTCGATGTCGTGACGACCGGCTACGGATTACGCAATGTGCCGGACCTGTCCGGTGCGCTCCGGGAGGTCCATCGCGTGCTGCGGCCTGGCGGGCAGCTGCTCTCGCTCGATTTCGACAGGCCCGCCAATCGTGCGATCCGTGCCGTCTATCTCGGTTACCTGACCGCCGTCGGTTCGGCGCTTGGAGCAGTACTGCACGGAGATCCCGATACGTATCGCTACATTCCCGAGTCGATTCAACGATATCCGGGCGCCGAAGGCGTGTGTGCGCTCGCGCGGGACGCCGGCTTCAGCCGCTGTACTCATGAGCCCGTGCTCGGCGGATTCCTCGCGCTGCATCTCGCCAGAAAGTAACGTTCACGGTTTTGCTCGAAGTCTGCTACCATCGACCAGTGAAGATCTCTGCCGTCCCCCAGCCGGCCCTTCACGCAAAGACTCCAGCACCAATCAGCTCCTGATCAGCTCCCGCACGCCGTGCGTGCGGACATAGGCTCCGGCGCAGCCGCACCTCGCGGTAAAGCGCCTTTCGTGCTGGACCGAAACTCTGGCGGGAACGTCCGCGAGTCGTGCGGACCTGTGAAAACACGTGAATTTGCTCGATTCGTTACTCGACGCAATAGTACGGCTCGACGGCGACGCGCTCGTGATGCACGTCGGCGAGAAGCCGTATGTGGTGACGACCTCCGAGGGAACGAACCAGTTCCGCGGGCCGCTCGCCTGGGGCCAGGTCGAGCTGTCGACCCGCGTGCTCACCTCGGATGCGGTCGCGGGCATGCTCGGGCAGATCCTGCCGCTCGATCAGCGATCGGCGCTCGAGGAATACGGCGCCACGGAGTACCAGGTCACGGCGGCCAATCATCCCGACGAGAGGTTCACGGTCGTCGCTGCCAGGGGCGGCGATGACATCTGGGTCGAGATGCGCCGCCAGCCGATCCTGAGCGCGGACGCCGCCGCGGTCATCGCCGAGCTCCGACACGACGACACCGCTCACGTCGCGGACGTCGATGTACCTGAACCCGCGCCGGTCGAGGTGATCGCGCCGTCGGCAGCGATTGAGGAGATCACACCGGTCGCCGAGGTCGAGGACGTCTCAGCTCCGCTGGAGGTCGAGGAGATCCCGGCGCACGAAGCCGAGGCGGTCGAGCAGCCGGCGATCGAGCCCGTCTATGCGGCGGCGGCAGTCGCGGAAATCAGCGTGCCCGTTGCGACCATCGCCGAACCGAGCCCAGTGACCCGGACGACCCCCGATATGGACCGCCAAGACCTGCCGGTTTCCGAATACGACGCCGACGACGAGATCGGCGAACCGACGTCGATTGACGACCCGGATCGCGATTTCGCCGAAGAGCTGCTGAACGCCGAGCCCGACTACGAAGGCGCGGCGCTCGCCGGGGGCCAGGACTGGGGCGACGATGTGATGACGGAAGGCGAGCTCGGCGAGCTGCTCCGCGCGACCGCCGCGGCCGTCATCGCCGGCGAGATCAACCCGGACGATTCCGTGAACATCGAAGCTGTCGCCAGGGAGTTCGCTCCCGCGGCGCAGACGGCGGCCGAGCCACCGTCGCCTGCCCTGGGCCTGGTTGCGGTTGCGGCCGCCGAAACTGCGTCCGTCGGGATTGTTGCAGTCGAGACGCCCGAGCCCGTCCGGCCTGCGGCGTCGAGCCACCACGTGGCGCGCGCAACGGAAGAACTGCCGGCGCTGGTGGAATATCAGATCGCACGCGACGGCACGAACGCTTCGTCGGACGTTCCAATCACCGAAACCATCCCGGCGCCTGAACCCATGCCAGAGCCCGAGGACGCGCTCGAGCCCGTGCTCGTCAGCGAGCCCGCGTTCGTGCTGTCCGCGCCATCTTTCGACGGCGACGACGACTCCGGTCCAATCGATGCTGAAGAGACGACAACCACGATCATCATGAACGACGAACGCGAAAAAATGGCCGCATCGGCCGGCGATGCAGGTCGGGATGGGGACGACGCCACGCAGTCGCGGCCGGCGGCGGTCGTGCTGCCGCTCACGCGCCAGCCAAAGGTCGAGAGCGGCGGCGAGTCGCGGGCTTCGGTGGCGACGACGGTTCAGCGCCTGCTCCGGCTCGCGGCCGCGCGCGGCGCCGGAACGGTGTACGTGGTGGCGGACACCGCGCCGCTGGTGCGCGTCGACGGCGAATTCAGCACGCTGGAAGGCGAGCCCGCGCTGACCGCGGCCTTCGTCGAGCGGCTGGTCGCGGAAGTGGCCCCGGCCACGCGCGGCGCGGCGCCTTCGGCCGAGTGGCTGATCGATGTTCCCGAGATCGGCCGGGTGCGGTGCGTCACGTTCCGCGATCATCGCGGCCCCGGCGTCATTTTCAGGATGGTGCCGTCGCGGGCGATCGCGGCGGAACAGCTCGGTCTCTCGGCGGAGGTGCAGGGGCTCGGCAGCGAGGCCGACGGTCTGGTGCTGGTTACCGGGGCGCGAGCCAGCGGCAAGTCCACGCTGCTGACGTCGTTCGTCGATCTGATCAACCAGTCGCGCAGCGACCACATCATCAGCATCGAATCGGAGATCGGCTTCGTGCACGAGCCGAAGCGCTCGTTCATCAGCCAGCGCGAGGTCCGTGGCGAAGAGGCGCTGCTCGCGGCGGTGCGATCCGCCTGCCGTGAGGAACCCGACGTGCTCGTGATCGAGGATCTCCGGACGCAGGAGCTGGCGACGCTCGCGCTCGACGCCGCCGAGTCTGGCCGGCTCGTGTTCGCGTCGGTGCCCGGCTTGTCGATTCCGGCGGCGATCGAGCGGCTGATCGAGCTGTATCCGCCCGATCGGCGCGAGAAAGTGCAGGCCTCGCTCGCCAGCACGCTGCGTGGTGTCGTCTCGCAGGTCCTGCTCCGCAAGCTGAAGGGTGGCCGCATCGCGGCTCGCGAGGTCCTGTTCAACACGCCGCCGGTCGCTGGCGCGCTCATGGAGGGCAAGACCTTCCAGCTCTCGGCCGCGCTCGAGAACGGCCGCGCCGCCGGCATGATCTCGTTCGCCGAGTCGCTCGCCTCCCTGGTTCGTGAAGGCATCGTGCATCCGGCCCACGCCTACCGCAAGGCGCCGAACCACGAACAGTTCCTGGCCGCGCTGCGCCGGACCGGCGTCGACGCCACCATCGCCGAACGCCTCGGCTGAGGAGCCGGGCGATGGAAGTCTCCGACATTCGCCGGCGCGTGCGCACGGCGATCGACGCCGCACGCCGCCACGCCCAGGAGCGGCGGGGCCGCGCCGATCGCGCTGCGCTCGAGTACCACGACTTCCTCCGCGACCGCGCCGTTCCGCTCTTTCAGACGGTCGCCGCCGCGCTGGTCGCCGAAGGCTACCGGTTCAAGGTCTTCACTCCCGCCGACTCGGTCAAGCTCGCCGTGGACGCGTCGAGCACCGACTTCATCGAGCTCTCGCTCGACTCGTCTCTCGATCCCCCGGCCGTCGTCGGCCGCACCAGCCGCGGGCGCGGCAGCCGCCTCGTGTCGACCGAGCGTCCCATCAAGGAAAACACTGCCGTCGTGGATCTGACCGAGGAGGACGTGGTCGCATTCCTGATGGAAGAGATCGTCCCCTTCGTCGAACGCTGATACCCAGGGTCAGCCTGCCTCGCCGAAGCACCCAAGAGTCCACGTGCGAAGGCGGGCCTCGCCGGAGCACTCAACGGGTCATGTGCGAAGGCGGATTCTGAGCAGATCACTGAGCAGCGCGTACGCCGTCATCGTCACGCCTCCGCCCAGCTGATGGATCGCGATATCTCCAAGCAGATCCGTTTGAAGGATCAACGCGTTCGCTGTACCGCGCAGGTGCGCGAGGACGTCACCGGGTTCGAGCACCTCGGGACGAACGACTGCCTTCACAGAACCGTCGGCCTCTTTCACGGCGCCGGCTACCAGACGCAACCGGCGTCCCGCGGCGAAGGCGCTTCGCGCCCGCTCGCCGCAATCCGGACCGATGCCCGTGCGGTCGATATCGTGCGGCGTCACATCGGCGCCGAGCAGCACGTTGGCCAGCGCCGCCGTCTTGGCCGCCGCGTCCCAGCCGTCGACGTCCAGCGAGGCATCGGCTTCGGCGATCCCTTCGGCCTGCATGCGGGCGAGCGCCGAGCCGAACTCCTGTCCTTCTTCGAGCGCCGTGAGGATGTGGTTGGTGGTGCTGTTGACCACGCCGCGGAAGCCGCGAAACTCGAGCGCCGGCAGTGTCTCGCGCGCCAGGTTGAAGATCGGGACGCCGTCCATCACCGCTCCCTCGAACAGAAACGATCGTCCCCGCTGCCGCGCGCGGTCGCGCAGGCGCCGGTACGCGAACGCGACCGGACCCTTGTTCGCCGTGACGACATCGCAGCCCGCGTCGAGCGCGACCTCGACGTGGCCGATTGCCGGCTCGCCGTCCGCAATCGAGAGCGGTGTGGTTTCCACCAGCACGCGCAGCGGCGCGTCGCTCGATCCCAGCCGGGCGATCAGTTCCTGAACTGATAAAGACGAGGCGCTGAGCGGACGGTCTTCGTCACGCAGCCGCAGCATCGCGTCCGTGTCGAGGCCGTCCGCGGCGAACCCGGCACCGTGGCGGCCCGTAGCAATGCCGATGATCTGCACCTCGAGGTCGTGGTCCCTTCGGAGCACGGCCTCACGCTCGCGCAGCAGCCGCGCGAACCTGCGCCCGACGTGGCCAAAGCCCGCGAGGACGAGATCAGCGCGCATGCGCCGGCGGCGCGGTGCCGGTCGTTTCGATCGTGTCCAGCACCTGGCCGACGTGTTCGAGAGCGGGCAGCAGCAGCTCGGGGTCGCATCCGTAGCCAATGCGGATGTAACCATCCATGTCGAAGTGATCGCCGGGCACGAGCAGCACGCTGTGCTCGTCGCGGATCCGTTCGATCAGCGCCGTGGATCCAATCGGCAGCCCGTAGCGGACGAAGGCGATAGCGCCGGCCTCCGGGGCCACGTGCGACAGCGACGGCCGGCGGTCGATCCATCGCTTCAGGGCGGGATAGTTGGTGCGAAGAATGCCGCGGGTCCGCGCGAGCAGCAGCTCGCGGCGCGCCGGCGTCAGCGCGACTCGCGCCAGCCGGTCGTTGATCGCCCCCGGCGCGATGGTCGTGTAGTCGTGGATGCTCCAGGTCTGTTCGACGGTCCCCGGCGGCGCCACCAGCCAGCCGATGCGCAGGCCCGGCAACGCGTAGGCCTTCGAGAGGCCTGAGGTCACGATCGCGCGGTCGTAGCGTCCCCAGATCGTCGGGGTCTCGACGCCGTCGAGCTCGGCGCCGCGATAGATCTCGTCCGACACGATCCACGCATCGTGCTTGCCGGCGATCGCGCAGATCGCATCGAGCTCCGCCGCAGTCAGTCTGGCGCCGGTGGGATTGTTCGGATTGCAGATCAGGATCGCCCGGGTGCGGCCGGACACCAGCCCCTGCAACTGGTCGAGATCGGGGCGCCAGCGCGCCTTGCCCGACTGATGTCCGTCGTCCTCCTTCAGGGACCACTGCCGAACCTCGGCCTGGAGACCCCGCGCGAGGCCGCGCACCTGAAGATAGTTCGGCATCATCACGACGACCTCGTCGCCAGGCTGGACGAGGAGTATCAACGTGAGCAGGTTGGCTTCCGATCCGCCGTTGGTGACCTGGACGTGATCGGGACCGGCGCCCGGATACATCGACGCGATCAGCGTGCGGAGCTCGAGCGTTCCGTTCGTCTGTGAATACCCGAGCGGCTGCCCCAGGAGCGCGACCCGTTCCGCTTCCGAGTCGACGAGCTCTTCCACGCGCAGCGGATGCACGCCGCTCTCGGCGAGATTCCAGGCGACGCGGTGTTCCCACTTCGACTGGAGGCGCTCCATGTCGAACGAGTCGAGCTTCATTGCCGAAAAGTGTACTTCACGGTCTCCCGGTTGTATTGGGGACCTGAGCTATCCTGTCGGCTTCGACACCCGCGCCGCCGTCCGCACGAGCCGCTGCCGTCGAAGCGAGAGGAGTCATCGTGATCAGACATATTCCGGCGATGGTCATCAGCCTGGCGATCGCGCCGTCGCTGGCGGCGCAGACGGTGACGCCGCCTCCCGCTGAGGGGCCGGTGGTGGTGACATCCGGGGAGGCGACGGTGAAGCGTGTGCCGGACCGCGCGTGGGTGCAGATCACGGCGGAGTCGCGGGCGCGGAGTCCGCGCGAAGCGCAGAAACTCAACGCGGACGCGATGTCGGCGGTCGTTCAGAAGCTGAAAGGCGCGGGTGTCGCCGGCGATGCGCTGCAGACCCGAGGCTACGAGCTGCAGCCGGAGTACGACTA
>Ga0075433_10004795_pt1 | contig 10554 bp, 9 predicted proteins | sample RhiMethybrSRZTD2_FD_75299 | JGI IMG/M metagenome (GOLD analysis project Ga0075433, IMG submission 75299) | Populus rhizosphere microbial communities from Tennessee, USA - Rhizosphere MetaG P. TD hybrid SRZTD2 | ecosystem: Host-associated > Plants > Roots > Rhizosphere > Soil | place: USA... | reverse complement strand
CGCGGTGGACAGCAGCGCCTTCGGGCCCACCACCCGGCTCACCAGCCCGATCTCCCGCGCGCGCGCCGCGTCGATGCGCTCGCCGGTGAGGAGCATCTCCATGGCCACCGACATCGGCACCGTCGACGGCAGCCGCATCGCCCCGAACCCGTGGAGGATGGACCAGCGCACCTCCGGGCAGCCGAACGACGCGGTCTCCGAGGCGATGCGGATGTCGCAGCCGAGGGCCAGCTCGAGTCCCCCGGCCAGGCAGTAGCCGTTGATCGCCGCGATCACCGGCTTGGTGACCTGAAGCCGCTGGCCGAGCCGGTACTGGATCTCCGAGCCCCACAGCTCGTCGATGCCCCCGGCGTGCGAGCCGCCGTGCATCTGCTTGAGATCGGCCCCGGCGCAGAAGGCCTTGTCGCCCGCGCCGGTGACGATCGCGACGCGGAGCGCGTCGTCGCGGTCGAACTCCTCGAGCCGACGGCCCAGCTCGCGGGCCGTCGGCAGGTCGAATGCGTTCATGGCCTCGGGGCGGTTCAACGTGATGCGGACCACGGCGCCCTTCGGCTCGTAGAGGACGGTGCTCACGGTCTCTCTCCTATTTGAGGCGCCACTCGTTCCACGCCTCGGTGACCTTCTCGAGGTTCGGACCCCACCAGTCCCCGCTCAGCAGGAACCCCTTCTTCACGTTCTCGGGATCCGAGGAGAGCAGCGGGCGCAGCTTGGGGTTCACGAACTGGGTCGCGTTCCGGTTGGTCGGGCCGAAGGCCACGTACTTGGTCAGATCGGCCTGGGGCTTGGGCTGGAGCGCCCAGTTGATGAACTTCATCGCGTTCTGGGCGTTGGGGGCGCCGGTCGGCACCACCCACGCCTCGTAGGTGAGCGCGGCGCCGTCGTAGCTGATGCCGAGCGGCTCGCCCTCGAACACCGGGGTGATCGAGCGCGTCCACGGGGTCATGGTGATCTCGCCGCTCTGGAGCAGCACCCCCGGCTGCGGGAACTGGCTCCACCACACCTTCACCGCGGGCTTGATGCGGTCGAAGCTCTTGAACGCGCGCGTGACGTCGAGCGGGTAGAGCTTGTCCTTCGGCACCCCGTCCGCGATCAGGGCGAACTCGAGCGAGTAGGGCGGGGCGTTGTACATGCCGCGGATGCCGGGGACCTTGCCGGGGTCCCAGTAGTCCATCCAGGTCTTCGGCTCCTTGCCGGGCGGATGGGCCTTGGTGCTGTAGGTCAGAAGCATCGGGATCGTCACGCAGCCCACCGCGTGGTCGGTGACCAGGTCCTTCTGGATGTCCTTGGCGTTGATCATCGAGTAGTTCAGCTTCTGGAGGAGGCCGTCGCGGACCGCGGTGAAGCGCAGCCGGTCCGGGATCGAGATCAGGTCCCACTCCACGTTCTTCGACTGCACCTGGGCCCGCAGCTTGGCCAGGTCCACTCCGGTGGTCTGCACCACCTTGATGCCGGTCTCCTTCTCGAACGGCTCGAAGAGCGCCTTGGTCTGGCCCTCCTGGTAGCCGCCGCCGAAGCCCACGAACACCAGCTCGTTCGCGGCCCCCTTGGCGGTGGTGATGACGTGGGGGAACGCCACGCTGGCCGCGCCCGCCGCGGCCGCGGTCAGGCCCGTCATCTTCAAGAACCTGCGACGCGAGATCTCCGTCTTGCCCATCGCCACTCCTTTCAAATGGGGTCTATGCACTCACGGTGAGGTTGTCGCCCGGCTCCCAGCCGACCGTCACCCGTTGCCCCTTGCTCCATCGCTGCCCGGTCGCGGGCGCCAGGGTCTTCGCCCAGAGCTCGTCGCCGGTCTCCGCGACCACCCGGTACTTCACGAGGTCGCCCACGTAGAGGGCCTCGAGCACCTCCGCGGTGTAGCGGTTGGCCGCCCCCTCCGCGTCCGGCCCGATGCGGACGTGCTCCGGCCGGATGATCAGATGCGTGGCTCCCGCGCCGCCCTGGGTCCGGATCCGGAGGCCCTTGGCGGTGGTGAAGGTGAGCGTCTCGCCCGCCGGCTCGGAGAGCGCGCCGACCAGGAGGTTCGACTCCCCGATGAAGTCGGCCACGAACTGGGTCGCCGGGCGCTGGTACACCTCGAGGGGCGAGGCGAGCTGATGCAGCACGCCGCCGTCCATCACCGCGATGAGGTCGGACATCACGAGGGCCTCGACCTGGTCGTGGGTGACCGACACGGTGGTGATGCCGAGCTGCTGCTGGAGCCGGCGCACCTCGACCTGCATGGTCTCGCGGAGCCGCTTGTCGAGCGCGCCCAGCGGCTCGTCCATCAGGAGCACCGGCGGCTCGAAGACGATGGCGCGGGCCAGGGCCACCCGCTGCTGCTGGCCCCCGGAGAGCTGACGCGGATAGCGCGTCTCGTAGCCCGGCAGGCGGACGAGGTCGAGCGCCGCGCCCACCCGGCTCCGGATCTCCGCCCGGCCGTACCGTCGCATCTCTAGCGGGTAGGCCACGTTCTGGGAGACGGTGAGGTGGGGGAAGAGGGCGTACTGCTGGAACACCACGCCGATGTTCCGGCGGTGGGCGGGTCGCTCGGTGATGTCCTCGCCGCCGACCAGGATCTGCCCCGCGTCCGGATCCTCGAAGCCCGCGATCATGCGCAGGGTGGTGGTCTTGCCGGAGCCGCTGGGCCCGAGCAGGGTCAGCAGCGCGCCGCCCTCCACGCGGAAGGAGACGTCGCTCACCACCCGCGCGCCGCCGAACGTCTTGGACAGGCCGCGGGCCTCGAGAGGCGCGCCGCGAATCCTGAGCCCGTCGCCGCTCATGCCGGCCCTATCGACGCAGCAGGCCCTGCGGGTCGACCCGCCGGCGCAGGATGTCGAGCTCGTCGTCGTCGGGGGAGCCGGTGACCGGCACCCGGTCGGGCACCAGCAGCTCGAAGCCGGTCCGCGCCTTCACCTCGTCCACCGTGACGCCGGGGTGCACCGAGTGCAGGCGCAGCCGCTTGCTCGTCTCCTCGAAGTCGAGCACCGCCAGCGGGGTGATGCAGTAGCGCGGCCCGCCCCCGGGGAGCCCGAGGCGCCGGCGCGCGTCGGCGCCGCCCTCGCCCCAGCCGACCGTGCTCACGAAGTCGCAGCGGGGGACGAAGACCCGCGGGGAGTGCTCGTTCACGAAGAGGTAGAAGCGCCGCACGTAGGAGGCGTTGGTGGTCGTCGCGATGGCGCCGGGCCCGCGGAGGGTGAGCCGGCGTGGGTCGCGGCCGAGGCCGATCAGGTTCGAGTTCCCGAACGGGTCGATCTGGAGCGCGCCCACGAAGAACACCGAGTCCCGCCGGCTCTTCTGGTACATCACGATCTCGTTGTCGTTGAAGTAGGCCTCGGCCCAGCGGGCCCCCCGCCAGTCGGTGAGCAGCTCGAAGTACTCCATGACCGGCGTGTGGTGGAGGTTGGTCCGGGTGTGGGCGACCATCACCCGCATGCTCGGCCCGTGGTGGAGATGGGCGAGCAGCGCGCCGGCCCGGATCACCGGCAGGTTGGTGCCCACGAAGACCTCCTCCCCGTCGGTGATGTCGCGGGCGATGAAGGTCGCCATCAGCTCCTTGACCGACGCGGCGTCCATCAGTACTCGCCGAGGGCCAGGAGGCGGCGGAGGCCGACCGCTTCCAGGTACGCCACGTGATCGGCGGGGCCGCGGACGTAGCGGTCCAGGTAGCGCTCGAACGGGCCGTGGTCGCGGTGGCGGGCGAGCGCGCGGCCGGCCTCGACCAGCTCGCCGATGTGGGCGCGGTCCTCGAGGTAGAAGCCCGGGCTCGAGAAGGGGTGGGCGCCGAAGGGCGCGCGCAGGACCCCGTGGGCGAGCAGCGCGGTGCGCTCGGGCGCGCGCCGGATCTCCTCGTTCGAGACCACCTTCTCGACCTGGACCAGGGTGCGGTCCGCCGCGCGCCAGAGCAGGCGATCGGCGTAGCCGGTGCCCACGAACTGCACGTTGCCGTAGGCGTCGGCCTGCGCGGCGTGGAGGAGCGCCACGTCCGGCGCGATGGCGGGCACCGCGACGAGCGTCTCGCCGCGGAGGGGATCGGGGAAGAGCTTGAGATCGGGGTTCACGTCCGGATAGGAGGTGCCGACGCCGCCGCGCGTGGGCATGAAGGGCAGCATCTGGCCGGCCGCCTGCAGGCCCGCGTAGTACTGGCCCTCGTCACACTCCCAGACCTCGATCTCCCCCCGCTCGGCCGCGGCGCGGTAGAAGGGGCCGATCGAGGCCAGCGCCTCCGCGCCCACGTACGGGCAGATGACCTTGCGCACGCAGCCGGCACCGATGAGCAGGTCCACGTCGAGCCCGCCCACCGCCGAGCCCACCACCGTGAGGTCGCGCAGGCCGAGGCGGGCGATGTGGCGAACCGCGATCATGGCGTGACAGGCGGTCGCGAGCCCCCCGAGCGCGATGCACATGCCGTCGCGGAGCCACGTCGACAGCGCGGCCTCCTCGACCAGGAGCGATCGGCGCTCCGCCTCCGGTCCGGACGGGCCCATTCAGAAGGTCGGAGGGCTGATCGCCCACAGGCAGCGGAGGCGGCCGCGGCCCGCGTTTGCGATGCGGTGGGGGATGGAGCAGTCGAAGCGGATGCTGTCGCCCGCGCGGAGACGGTGCACCGTGTCGCCCAGGTGGACCTGGGCCACGCCCTGCAGCACGAGGCCGCACTGTTCGGCCGAGTACGCGAAGGCTTCCTCGCCGGTCCCGGCGCCGACCTCGTACTCGCTCAGGATGAGCTCGATGTGCCCGGAGAGATCCGGGGTCAAGAGCTGGTAGGTGATCCCGCGGCGCGGCGAGAGGCGCTTGCGCTCGCCGGCCCGCACCACCGCCCGGTCCAGCGGGCTCGCCTCCGCCACCAGGCTGCCGATGGTGGTGTCGAGCGTGGTGGCGATCGCCTTGAGGGTGGCGATGGTGGGATTGAACTGGTCGCGCTCGAGCTGGCTGAGCGCGCTCACGCTCACCCCGACCTTCTCCGCCACCTGGCCGAGGGTCAATCTCCGGTTCAACCGGGACATCCGGATACGATCCCCGAGGCTGGCCGCGCGCGGCATGCGCGCACCCTATCCAGCGTCACTGAAAAAGTCAAGCCACACTGAAATCCCCGACGACCGGGGCGCGCGGCGAGGCCCGGGTAAGGTATGCTCCACGGCATGGCCCGGCTCAAGCTCGTCCTCGCGATGATGATGCACGAGACCAATACCTTCTCCCCGGTGCCGACCCCGCTCTCCTCCTTCCGTCCCCTGCAGGGAGAGGCCGCGATCGAGGAGTTCAAGGACACCAACACCCAGCTCGGCGGCTTCCTCCACGTGGCCCGCGAGGCGGGCGCGGAGATCGTGCTGCCGGTGGCGGGGGGCGCGCATCCGTCCGGCTACGTGGAGAAGGCGGCCTACGAGGACATGGCGGAGGCCATCGTGGGCGCGGTGCGGGGCGGATGCGACGCGGTGTTCCTCGCCCTGCACGGGGCGATGGTGGCCGAGCACGTCGACGACGGCGAGGGCGAGCTGCTGCGGCGCCTGCGGGCGGTGGCCCCGCGGGTCCCCATCGCGGTGGGGCTCGACTTCCACTCCCACATGACGCCGGCCATGGTCGACCACGCGACCGTCATCGCGGGCTACTGCACCTACCCGCACGTGGACATGGGCGAGACCGGCCAGCGCGCCGGCCGCACCATGCTGCGCGCCCTCCGCGGGGAGGTGGAGCCGGTCATGGTGTGGGGCTCGCCCCCGATGATGACAAGCACCCTGGTGCACGCGCCCTCGCGCCAGCCCATGAAGGACGTCATGGACCAGGCGATGGCGGCGGAGGCCTCCGGCGCGGTGCTCAACGCCTCGGTGTTCGGCGGCTTCCCGCACGCGGACATCCCGCACGTCTCGCTCTCCACCGTCATCGTGTGCGACCGGCGGCGGGACGCGGGGCTCGCGCTGCGCGACCGCCTGCTCGCGATGGCGTGGGAGCGGCGCGAGGAGTTCCTCTACCGCGGCGCTCCGCTCGCCGGCCAGATCGCGCACGCGCGCACGCTCGGGGAGGGCCCCGTGGTCCTGGTGGACCACGGCGACAACACCGCCTCCGGCGGCACCCAGGACGTGATGAGCGTGATCGAGGAGGTGATGCGCCAGGGGCTCACCGACGTGGTGGCCGGGCCCATCTGCGACCCCGCCGCGGTGCGGCGGCTGGTGGAGGCGGGGACCGCGGCGGGCGTAACGCTGCCGCTGGGCGGCCGCGTCGACATGCCCCAGATCAACCTGCCGGGCAAGCCGCTCTCCGTCACCGGCAAGGTCACCCGCATCACCGACGGCCAGTTCACCGTCACCGGGCCGATGGCCACCGGCACGCGCGTGCGGATGGGGCGGACCGCGGTGCTCGACACCGGGGCGGTGCAGATCGTGGTCTCGGAGGGGCGCAGCGAGCCCTTCGACACCGGCGTCTTCACCCATTGCGGGATCGACCCGCGCCGCAAGAAGTACGTCCTGATCAAGTCGCGCCAGCATTTTCGCGCCGGGTTCGAGCCGATCGCCCGACACATCGGCCTCTGCGACGGCGACGGCGTGACCAGCTCCGATCTGCGGCTCTTCACCTACCGGAACCGCCGGAGGCCGCTCTTTCCCTTCGAGCGAGATCTGTAAAGGAGGTACGTCATGGAATACGGCCTGTTCACGATGCCGTCGCACCCGCCGGAGCGGAAGCTGTTCGACGGGCACCAGTGGGATCTCCAGCAGCTCCGCTGGGCCGACGAGCTGGGCTTCAGCGAGGCGTGGATCGGGGAGCATCACACCTCGCCGTGGGAGCCGCATCCCTCGCCGGATCTCCTGGTGGCGCAGGCCCTGATGCAGACCAAGCGGATGCGCATCGGACCCGGCGGGTTCCTCATGCCGTACCATCATCCCGCCGAGCTGGCCAACCGGCTCGCGATCCTCGATCACATGGCCCAGGGGCGGCTCAACTTCGGGGTCGCGGCGAGCGGGCTGCCGAGCGACTGGTCGATGTTCAACGTGGACGGCATGTCGGGGCAGAACCGCGAGATGACCCGCGAGTCGCTCGACATCATCCTGCGGCTCTGGAGCGACGAGCCCGAGTTCGACTTCAAGGGCAAGTTCTGGCACGTCACCAAGACCGGGACCATGTTCGAGACCCTCAAGCCCCACATCTATCCCCTCCAGAAGCCGCATCCGCCGATCGGGGTGGCCGGGCTCAGCAAGGGCTCGGACACGCTGAAGCTGGCGGGCGAGCGCGGGTTCTGGCCGATGAGCCTGAACCTCAACCCGACCTACGTGGGCAGCCACTGGGACGCGGTCGAGCAGGGCGCGGAGCGGGGCAAGCGAACCGCCAAGCGCGCCGACTGGCGGATGGTCCGCGAGGTGTTCGTGGCCGACACCGACGCGGAGGCGATGCGGCACTCGGTGGGCGGCATGATGGGCCGCATGATGACCGAGTACTTCCTGCCGCTGCTGGGCGCCTTCGCCTTCACCGAGTTCCTGAAGCACGACCCGAGCGTGCCCGACTCGGACGTGACCCCCGAGTACTGCGCCAAGCACAACTGGCTGGTGGGCTCGCCGGACACGGTGGCGCGGAAGCTCAACGACATCTACGAGGAGGTGGGCGGCTTCGGCACCCTGCTCCTGTTCTGCTTCGACTACAGCGAGGACTCGAAGGCGTGGCACCACTCGATGGAGCTGCTGGCCAAGGAGGTCATGCCCCGCTTCAAGAACGTGGTGCCCAAGTAACCGGTGGACCAGGGCGCGCTGCGGCCGACGGTCGTCGAGGTCAGCCTGGGCCGTCTCGCGGACAACTTCCGCGCGATCCAGGCCGCGGTGGCCCCGGCCGTGGTGATGCCCATCGTCAAGGCCAACGCCTACGGCCACGGGCTCGTGCCGGTGGCCCGGCACCTGGCCGAGCTCGGTGCCCGCTCGCTGGGGGTGGCGTTCCTCGAGGAGGCGGTGGCCCTCCGCGAGGCGGGCCTCACGCTGCCCATCCTGGTCATGGGCGGCATCTTCGGCGACCAGATCCCGATCTTCCTGCGCCACGGGCTCACCCTCACCGCGTCCTCCATCGACAAGCTCAAGCAGATCGACGAGGTCGCGGGGACGATGGGCGTCGGGGCCCGCGTCCACCTCAAGATCGACACCGGCATGGAGCGGATCGGCGTGCACTACTACAGCGCGCGCGGCCTGCTCGAGCGCGCCGCGGAGTGCCGGCACACCCTGGTGGAGGGCATCTACTCCCACTTCGCCAACGCGGACGCCGCCGACCTGACCTCGGCGCGACTGCAGCTCGCGCGCTTCCTCGAGGTGCTCGAGTGGTACGACAAGGAGGGGATCAAGGCACCGGTGCGGCACATGGCCAACTCGGGGGCGGTGCTGCAGCTCCGCGAGAGCCATCTCGACCTGGTGCGCCCGGGCATCCTGCTCTACGGCGTCTATCCCTCCGACGAGGCGCGCAAGACGATCGCGGTGGCGCCCGCGCTCGCCCTGCGGTCACGAGTGGTGTACTTCAAGGTGGTCACGCCCGGGCATCCGGTGAGCTATGGCTCGACCTGGCAGTCCGACCACCCGGTGCGGGTGGTCACCATCCCGGTGGGCTACGGCGACGGCTACTTCCGCGCGCTCTCCAACGTGGCTCACGTGCTGATCCGGGGCAAGAAGTACCCGGTGGTGGGCCGCGTCTGCATGGACCAGATCATGGTCAACCTCGAATGGGATAGCGCCTACAACGGCGACGTGGTCACGCTGCTGGGCACCGACGGCGACGAGCTCATCACCTGCGAGCACCTCGCCGACTGGGCCGGCACCATCCCCTACGAGGTGCTGACCAACCTCAACACCCGCATCCCCCGCGTGTACGTCTGATCGGGGTCAGGTCTTACATTCCGACATTTTCTCGTCAGTGCTCACGTCGAGCCGGAGCGGAAATGTCGGAATGTAAGACCTGACCCCCAACTAGGCGATCCAGCCGTAGAAGCGGTGGCTGGGGGTCGGGCCCTCGTCGAGGTAGGCCATCTTGATCTGGCTGAGGTAGTCCTTCGGTAGCTCGTTGCGCTGGGCCTTCACGTCGACGTTGAAGAGGCGGGCGGCGTTGAGCCCGAAGATCTGCTCCTTCACCTGGCGGGTGAGCGGCCGGTACCCGTGGGCGTCGATCAGGGCCTGCGGGATCTCGAAGCGGCGGAACGCCTCGATCTGCCACTGGGGCGTGCCGTACCAGATGGAATCGGTGCCCCACAGCACGTGGTCGGCCCCGAAGGCGTCGACCAGCTGGCCCAGCACGTGCGCGCACGCGGTGGGATTGGTGGTCGCGAGCTGCCCGAACGTGGACCCGAGCTCCATGTGGATGTTGCGGAGCCCCGCCTCTTTCTTCTTCATCTGGCAGAACTCGGTGGTCCACGGCACGTTGGCAGAGCCGTCGCGCGGCACCGTGAGCAGGCCCGCGTGGTAGAGCACGAAGTCGATGTCGGGGAAGTCGCGCGCGGCCTTGATCACGTCGCGCGGGTGGTTGAAGTCCGACACCGGCCCGAGCGGCAGCCCCTTGTGCAGGCACACCCGCCTGACCCCGAGCTTGCGCACGCGCTCCAGCATCGGGTACGCGATCTTCTCGTCGTCGACGAACCAGCCCCGGTCGAAGCCCTTGGGGGCCGCGCCGGTGTAGCCCTTCCACGCGTCGACCTTCAGCTGGCCGGCCTGCTGGTCCATGAAGTCGAGGTCGACCTGGCCGAGCTGCGGGGTGATGAGCCCGTGCGCGAGCATGCGCCGCGACCGGGTCACGCGGTTGATCTCGTCGCGGATGTGGGTCATCTCCTTCGGAGGCACCACGGCCTCTTGTGGATACGGGCCCGGCGGCGTCGAGATGAGCCCGATGTCGGTCTCGCTGTCGAGGAAGACCTCCTTGACCATGTTGGCCCACGCCAGGTCCGCCATCGTCCCGCGGTCGCTCGCCAGCTTCGGGTTGAGCCGGCGCGAGCCCTGGCGGAGCCCGAGGAGCGCGCCCTTGGAGACCGCGCCGCGCCGCGACGCCTCCTCGTTCTGCGGATCGTAGCCCGCGCCGACGTAGTGGAGCTGCACGTCGAAGATGAAGAAGGGGTCGCCGCTCCGCTCCTTGAACGCGGCCGGGTCCGCGGCCTCCGTCGCCTGCACGTCCCAGAAGCGGCCGAACACCGCGTTCATGGCCAGGAGCGAGACTGCCATGCCCCCGCTGCCGCGCAGGAAGTCGCGCCGGCTCAGGCCGAGCCGCGGGGCCAGGCGGGCGGCCTCCGCGAGGATCGTCTCCTCCACGCGCCGCTGGGCCGCGGTCTGCGGCAGGGGCGGGAACTCCTCGTTGGAGACGAGGCGCGTCGGCAGCGGCGTCTCGCTCGCCACGCCCTGGCGCATGCCGGGGGAGAGTCGGAACGCGTAGCGATTGCGAGTCGTCATGATCGGCGCCCTCCTGGTCCCCGAGTCTATACTGCGGGCGGAGGGAGACGCCATGAAAGCACAGGGCACAGTGAAGGGGATCCTGGTGGCGGGCAACGACGGGCAGGAGTACCTGCTGGGCTTCGAGCCGACCCGGCCCGTGCCCACGCCGGTGCTGAGCCGGCGCGGGGCCGACGGGCGCTTCGAGCCG
>Ga0075433_10004794_pt1 | contig 10555 bp, 7 predicted proteins | sample RhiMethybrSRZTD2_FD_75299 | JGI IMG/M metagenome (GOLD analysis project Ga0075433, IMG submission 75299) | Populus rhizosphere microbial communities from Tennessee, USA - Rhizosphere MetaG P. TD hybrid SRZTD2 | ecosystem: Host-associated > Plants > Roots > Rhizosphere > Soil | place: USA... | reverse complement strand
ATCGTGACTCCAACTCAGGACGTGAGATTCCATTTGAACAATTAGACTGGCCTTGGTAGCGTTTCGCGGGACCTTATGTCAACTACCACGCGAGCCTGGGTAGCGGCAACCCTCGATACAAAACTCGAAGAAGCCGAGTATGTTTGCACTTTGCTCGCATCCGCAGCGCTGCCGGTCACACTCGTCGATCTTTCCACCAAAGTTTCGGCCGCGCTGCCGAAACTTCCCTCATCGTCCGACCGAAAGCACATTTCGTCAATTGAGGTCGCAAAGCATCATCCCCTCGGGGATAGTGCCGTGTTCAGCGCGGACCGTGGCGCAGCCATTGCCGCCATGACCGATGCCTTCGAGCGCTTCGTCAGAGCCCAAAACGATATCGGCGGACTGCTCGGCCTGGGTGGCTCCGGAGGAACTGCGATGATCACCCGCGCCATGCGTGCCCTGCCAATCGGCTTGCCCAAAGTCATGGTTTCGACGATGGCCTCCGGCAATGTGGCAGGGTACGTGGGCGCCTCTGATATCACCATGGTCTACTCCGTAACCGACGTAGCTGGCTTGAACCGAATTTCCCGCCACGTCCTTGGAAACGCCGCGCACGCCCTTGCCGGCATGATGACGCATTCCTTGCCTGCTTCGGACAACGTTCGTCCGGCGCTCGGATTGACCATGTTCGGCGTGACCACACCCTGCGTGCAGGCAATCACGCGGTTGCTGGCTCCTCGCTTTGATTGCCTGGTGTTTCACGCCACCGGCACCGGCGGCCAGTCGATGGAGAAACTACTCGAGGATCGCCACCTCGGCGGTGTCCTCGACATCACGACCACCGAAGTGTGCGATCACCTTTTTGGCGGCGTGCTTGCCTGCGCCGAAGACCGCTTTGGCGCGGTAATCCGCAGCCGCGCTCCCTACGTGGGTTCGTGTGGTGCTCTCGACATGGTGAACTTTGGAGCGCCCGACACCGTCCCGCAGCATTATCGCAGCCGTCTCCTGTATCCTCACAATCCCCAGATCACACTGATGCGAACCACAATTGAGGAAAATATCCGTCAAGCCCTATGGATTGCTGAAAAGCTAAACCAGTGCGAAGGCGAAGTGAGATTCCTGTTGCCTCTTGGAGGCGTTTCCGCACTCGATGCGCCGGGCCTGGCATTTTGGGATCCTGCGGCCGATGCAGCGCTGTTCGATGCGCTCACGGCGAACCTCCGCCAGACAAATCGGCGGAAGTTGATCCGCTTGCCCTACCACATCAACGATCCACAATTCGCCCAAGCCGCAGTGGACGAGTTCTTAAAAATTGCGAATTGATGGCCGTGAGCTTTGAGGAACATTGATGCCACGCTTCTCGCGAGAGCAATTGCGATCGAAATTTCAACGCATGGCGCGCGAGCGCCAGCCCATCATCGGCGGTGGCGCAGGAACCGGCCTGTCGGCGAAGTGTGAGGAGGCCGGCGGCCTCGACCTGATCGTGATCTACAATTCGGGCCGCTATCGCATGGCAGGGCGGGGCTCCCTTTCGGGACTGCTGGCTTACGGCAATGCCAATGAAATCGTAATGGAAATGGCGAGGGAGGTCCTCCCAGTGGTTCACAAAACTCCCGTCCTCGCAGGTGTAAATGGCACCGACCCCTTTTGCGTTTGGGGCGAGTTTCTGGACGAAGTGGCCGCTATCGGGTTCTCCGGAGTTCAGAATTTCCCGACTGTCGGGCTGATCGACGGTGTCTTCCGCCAGAATTTGGAAGAGACGGGAATGAGCTATTCGTTAGAAGTGGAGATGATTCGGCTTGCGCACGAGAAGGACCTCTTCACCACACCCTATGTCTTCGACACTCAGCAGGCTGAAGTGATGGCCAAGGCAGGTGCTGACATCATAGTAGCTCACATGGGGCTGACGATCGGTGGCACGATCGGCGCGGAGACGGCTCTCACGCTTGAAAAATGTGTTCCCCGCATCGACGCCATCGCTCAGGCGGCGCTCGACGCGCGCAGCGACATGATCGTGCTCTGCCACGGCGGGCCCATCGCCGAACCCGCTGACGCGGCCTGGGTGCTCGGCAAGACTCGTCATTGTCACGGCTTTTACGGCGCAAGCTCGATGGAACGGTTGCCAACCGAAAAGAGCATCACTCGCCAAGTCCAGGAGTTCAAACAGATCAGGTTCTAGCGACAAACGGAGCCATATGCCAAACACGGTTTACATCAGCCATGTGATCGACGCTCCCATCGAGAAAGTATGGAGCATCATGCGCGACTTTAACGACATGCCTTCCTATCACCCTGGCATCAAGAAAAGCATCATCGAGGGCGACGGTCCGAGCGACCAGGTCGGATGCGTGCGCCGTCTGACGTTGGGAGAGGGCTATGTGCGCGAACGCCTGCTCTGCATGGACGATGCGAACTATGTATTCACCTACGAAATTATCGAAGGCACGTTGCCCGTTCGTGGCTACGTGGCCGGCGTGAGACTGCATCGTGTTACCAACGGCAATCGCACCTTCGCCGAATGGTGGGCCGACTTCGAAGTGGTCGGCGCCGATTGCAACGAAATGATCGCTCGGATCGGCAACAACGTCTTCGCCGCCGGCTTCAACGCTGTGGCAGCGAAGCTTGGTTGAAAAGAACTTGTGTGTCAACGCCGACGAGGGTTACGTCTTCGCCCGTATTTACATCCAATTTCCATGTGCTCATGTAATGACCTTTAACAACTAAGAACTTGTGCCATAAATGCTTTCAGGAAGCAGACCTTAGGGGCTGAAGCCCGCGTATTTGCGCTCCAGGAGCAGGGCTTGAGGAGTGCCGGGAAACTCATCCGCCGTCAGCGGAGCGAACCTCAGGCGCTAAAGCGCCGACGAATTTTCGACGATTTACGGCACGAATAAATTCGTGCCCTTCCCTTATTAGACCTGACACCTGAGCCCTGACACCTAAGCCCTGCCTTGCCCCCTGCTAGAATCAAAGATTAGCCGTTACCCCATGGACGCCGCCTACATCCGCAATTTCGCCATCATTGCCCATATTGACCATGGCAAATCGACACTGGCGGACCGCCTGCTCGAACTGACTGGATCGCTCACGGCTCGCGAAATGCAGGAGCAGGTCCTCGACGCCATGGACCTCGAGCGCGAGCGCGGCATCACCATCAAGGCGCATGCTGTTCGCATGATGTATCCCGCGCATGATGGCAACACGTATCAGCTCAACCTGATCGACACGCCAGGCCACGTGGACTTTTCCTATGAAGTCTCGCGTTCACTGGCTTCGTGTGAAGGCGCGTTGCTCGTGGTCGACGCTTCCCAGGGGGTGGAAGCTCAGACCTTGGCGAACTCGTACCTCGCCATCAATCACGGACTTGAAATCATTCCGGTCATCAACAAGATCGACCTGCCCAGCGCGGACGTCGCGCGCGCAAAAGAGATGATCGAAGGTGCCGTCGGCCTCGATACCGCAGACGCGTGCCTGATCAGTGCCAAGACCGGTCAGGGTGTGCCGGATGTCCTGGAAGCCATCGTAAAACGCGTGCCCACGCCCAAGGGGTCCCCGCAACATCATCTGCAGGCGCTGATCTTCGACTCTTGGTTCGATCCATACCGTGGTGTGGTCGTCCTGGCGCGCGTCTTTGAAGGCACTCTGAAGAAGGGACAGAAGATCCGTTTGTGGTCCAATGGCCGCGTCTTACAGGTGGAGACCCTCGGTGTACTAACTCCCAAGCCCGTCGAGGTCGATGAACTGGTTGCGGGCGAAGTCGGCTTCCTTTTTGCCAATATCAAGAATGTGGCCGACACGAAGATTGGCGACACCATCACCGATGACGAGCGGCCTGCCATCGAACCGCTGCCCGGTTTTGAAGAAATTAAGCCCATGGTGTTCGCCGGACTCTACACCGTCGATGCCCACGAGCACACGCAATTGCGCGAAGCCCTCGAAAAGCTTCGCCTGAACGATTCGTCCTTCTTCTTCGAGCCCGAAAGCTCGGCCGCGCTCGGCTTCGGTTTCCGTTGCGGATTTCTCGGCTTGCTTCACATGGAGATCATCCAGGAACGCCTGGAGCGCGAGTACGACCTCGACCTCATCACCACGGCGCCCGGCGTGCGCTACAAGATCACGCTCACCGACGGCGCGCTGATCGAAGTCGATAATCCCTCGCGCTGGCCGGATCAAAGCGAAATTGCGAAGGTCGAAGAGCCCATCATTCTTGCTGTCATTCTCACCAACGAAGAATTTGTTGGCGGCATTCTGAAGTTGGTGGAAGAAAAGCGGGGCAAGCAGAAAAGCTTTGAGTACGTCAGCGGGTCACGGGTGATGCTCCAGTACGAACTTCCGCTGAATGAAATCGTGCTCGACTTCTACGATCGCCTGAAGTCCGTATCGCGCGGCTACGCCTCTCTCGACTATCACCTCGCAGGTTACTGGGAGTCGCCCATGGTGAAGCTCGATATCCTGGTGGCGGGCGATCCGGTCGATGCCCTCTCGCTAATCGTCCATCGGGACTTCGCATACGAGCGCGGTCGCGCACTCGTCTCGAAAATGCGCGAACTGATTCCGCGCCAGATGTTCGAAGTTGCCATTCAGGCAGCCGTCGGAGCGAAAATCATCGCCCGCGAAACCGTGGCGGCGATCCGCAAGAATGTGCTGGCCAAGTGCTACGGCGGCGACATCACGCGCAAACGGAAGCTACTCGAGAAGCAAAAGGAAGGGAAGCGGCGCATGAAGCGGATCGGGCGCGTCGACATCCCGCAGGAGGCTTTCCTGGCGGTTCTCAAAGTCGGCGAAAACAGCTCGTAATTCATGCTGCTGGGTTGCTGTGAGAAAGGCGCTCGCTCGAAGGTCTTGATACTTGTAGATGTGCAAATCTCAAGGGTTGCTTGAACATCTGCTGAATTCTGCAAGGGCTGCCCGACGTTTGCTATTGCTTAAATAACATACTTCTAATCAATAACTTAACTGATATCCTCAACCCTGTGGGCGCCGACCGCTTGGTCGTTTTGGTCGAATCTAAGAAGTCCGAGAATTCACTTCCACAGTATTTTCCACAGACAAATGGAACACTGAATGACGGTTTTAGACCTGACCCCGGGACAGGTTTGCATCGCTCCTAGCGCGCCTTATTCTTCGGGGCCAATGCCACCTTCGGCTAGGGACTCGAAGCGGGTTGAGTTTTTCAGGAAGGCCAAATTGATCCGGCCTATTGGGCCATTTCGTTGCTTCGCAATAATGATTTCCGCGCGTCCCTGAAGGTCGGGATCGTCCTGCTTGTACACCTCTTCGCGGAAGATGAACATCACCAGATCTGCATCCTGTTCAATAGAACCGGACTCTCGCAGATCCGCCAATTGCGGACGATGATCGCCACCACGGCTCTCCGGCGCGCGGCTCAGCTGCGACAACGCAATCACCGGGACGTGCAGTTCCTTGGCGAGCGCCTTCAGACCTCGCGAAATCGCGGAGACCTCCTGCGTGCGATTCTCATAACGCTTGCTCCCACCGGACATCAGTTGCAGGTAATCGACGATAATCAAGTCGAGCGTGCCACAGGATTGTTGCAGGCGTCGCGCTTTCGCGCGCATCTCGCTGAGAGCCACTCCAGGCGTGTCGTCGATGTAGATCTGCGAACTGGCCAGTTCTTCCATAGCGCGGACAACTTTCTGCATATCATCGCGCCACAAGGAACCGGTACGCATCTTATGAGAGTCGACTCGAGCGCGAGAACAGAGCAACCTCAACAACAACGCTTCACGCGACATTTCCAGCGAAAAGATGCCCACCACCTTCTGATCGAGGATAGCCGCATTCTCGGCGATGTTCATGACGAACGCGGTCTTGCCCATCGACGGACGCGCCGCCAGAATTACCAGGTCAGACTTCTGCAATCCGCTCGTCATCTCATCCAGTTCGTTGTAGTGCGTTGCCAGCCCAGTAATGCGTTGCCCGCGCTGCAGCAACGCGTCCACCGATCCAAACGAATCCTTGACGATATCGGTGACACCCAGAAAGCCACGCCCGATGCGCTTTTCCGAGAGCTGGAAGATGGCCGATTCCGCGTCGTTGAGGATGTCTTCCGCAGGGTCCGATTGTTCGGCCGCGCGCGCGATCGCAGCATTGGCCGCATGAATCAGTCCGCGCAGCAACGCCTTATCGCGAACGATCCTGACGTAATGCTCGATGCTGGGCCGGTCGGGAACGCCATCGAGCAGAGACGAGACGTAGGCCATGTCGCCGATGGCCTGCAGTTCCTTGTTGCGATCCAGTTCTTCAACAAGCGTGATGATGTCGATTGGCCGCGACGACTCGGCCAGATCGATCATCCGAGCGTAAATGCGTCGGTGTGAGTCGAGCGAGAAATCTTCCGGACGCAGGTGTTCGGCGGCCTGGTTGTAGGAGAGATTGTCGAGCAGGATTGCGCCCAGAATCGACCGCTCGGCTTCCACGTTCGCCGGCAGTGTACTGATGCTGTAGTCAGTGGTCGCCAATTTTCCTACCTGGGATCGATATCGACTCGTGCTTGCCCTGCTCCATCACTAGCTGGCAGTCTCGAAAAATGAACGCGAGTGGCGATACTAGAACGGATTCATGTTGTGGATGAGGAGTACTTCGTTGGAAAACGCAGAACGAATACGAAATTAATGGTCGCATAGTTGCAAATGAAAATCGCAGCTGCCCATCACCAAACACAGAAATGCAAGTATAGGCGAACAAAATACGAAAGGCAAGATTGGTTCGTCAAAGCTCAACGTGGGGAAGGAAAAAAGAAACCACCAACGAACCGAAGACCTGAGACCTGAGACCTGACCTGCAAACAAATGCGGCCCGGGCCAGCCACCCGGGCCGCATTGCTATGCAACATGTTCTGGCCCTGTTCCACGCAACGAGGCATGGGGGAGCGCCGCATCCGTCACCGCTCTCCGAAGAGAACAACGGACACATGCATTCAGCAGATCGCCACTCGCGAAGCAAACTTCGCGAATCAATCTGCAGCACTGCGGTGGCCGACGGCCAGTCCTGCCGTGTGTGGAGGACTCTGTGAGGAGGCCGCAACGCCCGGGCACCAGCGCGCGCCGAAGCGCATTCTGGAGGAACCCTCCTGGTAATTCACCCTCGAGAACCACCAGGAACCGCCAACTCTGCCGCAATGCTCTGGCAGGGTCAACAGAACATCTTGCTTGAATGTCACACACTCTGCGCTACGCCTCGCGCAGCATCAAGAGAAAAGCCCGGCTTCGCTGTGCAGAAGCTGTGGATGCCAGCGATTCCTTGTGGAAAGCAATGGAAAAGCGGGTTGGAATCTCTGGACGGCCACTTCTGTGGGTGAAAGGTCGTCAAGCAATAGGCGAGAATTTCGTGCAAAAACTCGCACACTACGCTGCTTTGCGTGGATACTGACGGGTCATCTTCATCAGAAATCCGTGCACGCGATGGGGAAACGCAGTTGCCGGTAGAAACAAGTACGGGCAATATCCTTCCACAACACGAATGTTGTTGCTGTGGCAGTATTCAACCGCATCGCGGCTGACTGCTCCTAGTCCGCCCGCCCGGTACAGCCAGACGCGCCGAATGCCCGCATCCGCGCAGTCGCGTACTACGTGTTCCGTTGAGGGCGGCGTTGTCATCAGCAACGCTCCTTCCACCGCTGGGCGGATCACCTGCAGACATTGAAAGCTTTCGTGACCATCGATCTCGTCGGCGAACAGATTGACCGGAACGACGTCATAACCTCGGTCGCATAGATCGCGGAACAGTGTCCGGCTGAAATCCTTCGGGTTTCGCGACACACCCACCATGGCGATGCGGCGCAGGGCAAGAAACTCATCGATATCCGCACGGGTCGTCATTGAATCGCCTCCAAATTTCATCTGTTGGGATTGATAACCCAAGAACGCACGCCTTCGCAGTGATTCAGATCACGACCTTGCGTGTGGCCGGATCTCCCATCTGAGTTTAGTCATGAGGAGTGCCCCCACGTCTCGCGGTTTTGAGACCTGGGGGTTGGCGGTCGACCTGGCATTCGATGGGACTGAAAAGACTTCTGCTAACAGTCGCTACAGAACTCCCGCCGCGCGCAGCCTGTCGAGTTCTGCCTGCACGCCGGAGAGACCCCGACTGCTGAACAGAATGAGCAGCCGTTCGCCGGTCATGAAGCTTAGTGCCGGATTACGATACTTGTTGTTATAGACACTGACGTTTGCCAGATCATATCCATAACGGGAAGCAAGCGTCTTCAGGATGACTTCCGACTCGCTGATAGCCGGGCCCGAGTAAGTGAAATCTGCGTCCGAAAGGTTGTGGAGAGTGTACTCGGCCAGCAGATTCATCTGGCCGCTTCCCAGAAGATCGACGTCGCCCAACTTGCGCAGCACGGGCAGTCGCAGGTGACCTTGGGCATCCAGTTCCAGGTGGCCCGCCTGCACAGGATCGATTTGCGCGAGAATTGCCGCTGCCCGCAGCCAATTCACCACTTTGTATTCGTTGCCGGAAGTCGGCGCCGAATGCGCGCAAGCTTGCGTGATCACGAAGGCTGGCGAGAACCCACGTGCCATTGCCTCGGCTACGCTCATGATGTGATGTGCGCCGGTCTTGGAATTTCCCGCCGCCCCGTAACTGTCGGTCACGCCGTTGCCCCCGAAATTAAGCTCCTGAAATTCGCTGCCATCGGCGTTCCACTGAAACGCAATGCTTTTGGCCCAGTCGTGCCAGATGGGAGCTCCGACAATTACATCCTGATCGATGAAGATGTCGCTCCGCGTTGATGTTGGAGATTCGTCGAACACATTGGAGTCCACCAGGGCGAAACCTCCGCGCGAGTGCCCGTATACCGAACGATATTGGTGGGCCAGGTCGACATCCGAGAGGTCGTTATTCGACTCATGCACGGGAAGCCCGCCGGGATATGAATGGTGCCCGCCGTAAACGCTGCCCGGAGCCGAGTAAAACGCTTGGGGAAGCTGTGGGCATGTGCTCCCTTCGTTGAGTAGGGGCGGGAACACGCCGGCGAGCAATCCGCCCGGGAAAGTCGCATCGTCGTTGGGGTCTACCAATCCTGCGTCCCGCAGGTGCTGGAGCAGAGCAGCCTTCTTATCCGGAGTGACTGCTGCGCGATGCTTAACGCAGGTCTTGGGATTTCCGATCGCGTCCAGTGTTTGGCCACGCAGGTTCCGATCTCGCAGTTCCCGGCTTTGGTTCAATAAAAATCGAAGCGCTGACTGGACAACCGGAGACTTCTGTGCGATCGCCACCGCATTGGCATTGCCTGCTCCGGGAGTGGTTTGCTGCGCAGCAACGGGCAGCGTCCCCGCGATAAGAACGACGACAAAAACACGAAAGTTCACTGAAAGACTCCTTCCGCAAATGGGTAAGTGCCAACGCAGGTTACGGAAGCTTTGTTAGCCGCAGATGAATGCCAGGTAAAATCGGCGTAACTACGGATGTTGTTCTGTGGAAATTGAGTGCCTGAGGTTGAGCCACCGCCTTTCCATCTCCATAGTGCGGTTGGTCGGCGTCTTCGAGTGTCCGATACCACTGCACGCAAAGAAGTAATTCACTAGGGGACTTCGCGCACAGGAGTGTGCGCACCACACGGGGTCAGGCGGGACGCTTCGATGAGCCAGAGATTAGGTCTTCCTTGTCAGCCAGGCTGGGGTCCATCAAGGCCCGTTTGAGGCGGACTTTTTCTTGCAGCAGAACTTGCAGTTGTGCGGCGTCCTTGCGGCCAGGGGACGCCAACTCCCGCTGAACGGAGTCCAGCTTACGGCGAATGTGGATGCGCTTCAGAGCGCGGACAGCGCCATCAACTCTGTCCGGTGTGAGTTCTTCTGCGTCTTTTAAGAGAATCGAAGCCAAGAGACGACGATCGGACTCTGAGAGCGGTAAATCCATGACGTCTCCCACCTCTTGTCCGTGAGTGATGAGTTCCTCAATCAGCGACTCTGTGGCCAAGCCTTCGTGCAGTCGGTCGGTTTGTAGGGCGAACCTCGCCTGGCGGGCGGGGTCAAATTCTTCTTCCGCACCGTCTCGGGCTGACAGATGTTCCTCGACGAATTGCATTTCATTCGCAGAAGCCAGGGCGCGGATCAGAATACGTTCGGCGTCGGTGATCTGGGCTTCGGCGGGAGCTTTAATTGCGGCATTTGAGCGAGTGGCAGCCACGTGCTTCAACTCCTGCCGGAGAACGGCGGAGTCAATGCCCAGTTTCTGCGCGATCTCGTGGGCCAGCTCGTCGCGCACAATGCGGCTGGGAACGCGCTGAATGTGTGGCAGGAGGTAGTTGACGGCCTTCACCTTGCCTTCGGGCGTGCGCGCAGAGAACTGCGCGCGGGCACGCTCAATCAGATAGTGGAAGTAGCGCTGCGCATGGCGCAGGGCTTCGGCGTAGGCATCCTTGCCTTTGTGGCGGACAAACAAGTCGGGATCGAAACCGGGTTCAAGGGTGAGAACCTTGATCTCGAATTCTTCTTCGACGAGCAGGCCGAGCGTACGCTCGGTGGCCTTGGCTCCTGCAGTGTCGGGGTCGAAGTTGACCACGACCTTCTTGCTGTAGCGGCCCAGGAGCTTGGCCTGCAACTCAGTG
>Ga0075433_10004793_pt1 | contig 10557 bp, 9 predicted proteins | sample RhiMethybrSRZTD2_FD_75299 | JGI IMG/M metagenome (GOLD analysis project Ga0075433, IMG submission 75299) | Populus rhizosphere microbial communities from Tennessee, USA - Rhizosphere MetaG P. TD hybrid SRZTD2 | ecosystem: Host-associated > Plants > Roots > Rhizosphere > Soil | place: USA... | reverse complement strand
CGAAGAAGTTGATCGCATTCGCTGCGACCCAGCCCGGCTGCGACGCTTACGCGAAGGGCTCGCCGCCGCAAGGACCATTCCTCTCCAAGGCGTGCCAGCTTCCTTCAGACGTCTCCCAGGTAGCCAAGGACACCAAGTCCTACTTCGACTCCGGTAAGGCGAGCCCGGCGCTGGAGTTCAAGTCGCCCATCAAGGGCCCGTCCCTGGAGCAGATCTGCATCCAGGTTGGCACTGGTCAGGTGAGTGCTGAGAAGGGCGCAGCCCTTTACGACGAGGACGTCAAGAAGCAGGCGCAGCAACTGGGCCTGCCCGGCTGGGAGTGACACCGCAGCCGCTTCCCGCTGCTGGTCATTCGTGACAACCTCCTGCCGCCCGTCTCGACCGGGACCGGCGGCAGGATCGTAAGAAAGGGCTCCGCTATGGCGAGCACAGTAGGCACAACGGAGACAACGCCCCTAGCGCCGGTAGCACCGGGCGTAAAGAAAGAAGAGCGTGGGCGTCGGGGTCCCTACCCATACTGGTTTTACCTTCCCGCCGCGATCATCTACGCCATCTTTTTCGTCCTTCCGACCCTTGTCTCGTTCTATTTCTCCTTTACACGGTGGGATCTCTTCACCTCACACTGGATTGGCCTGAAGAACTATGTGACCTTCTTCAATGAGCAGGCGCTCGTCATAGGGCTGCGCAACACCTTGATCTACGCCGTTATGACATCTGGTCTCAAGGTTGTCATTGGCCTGCTGCTCGCCGTGCTGCTGACCTCGAAGATCATTGCCCGCGGCTACCTACGCTCAGTCATCTTCTTCCCGGTGCTGGTGAGTGTGATCGGCGTCGGCTTCACCTTCACCGCCTTAATGAACCCCGAGATAGGTCTGATTAACAAAGCGCTCGGGGCGGTCGGGGTAGATGGGCCCGGCTGGCTGACAAACCCCAGCTTGGCGATATTTTCGATTGCCCTTGTCGATGTCTGGAAAGGTGTCGGTCTGGCCACCGTGATTTTCATCGCGGGCATCGTCTCCATTCCGTCCGATTACTACGAAGCGGCCCAGGTTGACGGCGCCAGCAGGTCTAAGGCGTTCTGGAGCATCACCCTGCCGCTCGCGCGACCGGCGGTTGCCACCGTGATCACGCTTTCGCTAATCGGTGGATTGAGATCATTTGACCTGATCTGGGCAATGACAGGCGGCGGTCCGGGCTTTGCCTCCGACACTGTTGCTTCCGTCATTTTCAAGCAATACCAGGCGGGCTTCTATGGCCTGTCGACAGCGGGCAGCGTAGTGCTGTTTCTGCTGGTGACGGTCATCATTGTCCCCCTCACGTGGTGGCTGAACCGACACGAGGTTGATCGATGAAAAACACTCGCGGAATCGTTATTGGACTCATAGCTATTGCTGGCACAGCAATATTTTTCTTGGTGCCCTTCGCATTCATCTTCGTGATTGCATCGATGGACCGAACTCAGGCGAACCTGCTGCAGTTCAACTGGCCCCAGCCCTTCGTGCTCCTGGACAATCTGAAGCAGGTCGTCCAGGCCCGTGACTATCTGATGATCATTGCTTTCATCAATAGCTTTATCCTGACGGCTGTCAGCGTCGCGGCTTTGGTCATTTTCGCGGCGATGGTTGCCTACATCTGGCAGCGGCGCCCTGGCCGGCTTGGCGCGTGGGTCAACATCCTGGTCCTGGCAGGCCTGATTGTGCCGCCTGCTGTCGTTCCCACCATCTGGGTGCTGCAGAAGGTTGGATTGTTCAAAACGATGCCCGGACTGATCTTGATCGAGATCGCATACGGGTTACCGTTCTGCATATTGCTGTTTCGCGCATTCATGTCCACGGTCCCCCGCGAACTCGACGAGGCAGCCGTGGTGGATGGCGCAAGCCCGCTGCAGGTCTTCTTCCGAGTGATCTTCCCGGTGCTGCGCTCAGTGATCATGACAGTGATCATTTTGCAGACGGTATTGATCTACAACGACTTCGAGCGCCCGCTGTATTTCCTGCCGGGTACTGAGAACGCAACAGTTCAGCTAACGCTGTTCAACTTCAAGAGCCAGTTCACCACTGCGTACAACCTGCTCTTCGCGAACGTCCTCCTGGTCGCCATTCCGGCACTGATCATGTTCATCTTCTTCAATCGGAAGATCGTCGAAGGGATGGCCGCGGGCTCAGTCAAGGGCTAACGGCTTGGTCGCCGGCGGTAACCCTGCCGCCGGCAGGGCCGTGGTACTGGCTGCTGGCGCCGTCACAGCAGGCTGGCGAAGGGCCGTGAAAGCGAAGACGGCCGCGACTAGCATGAGCCCGCCGCCGATAAGCAGCGCCACGTGCAGGCCGTCGACGAAGGCGTTGTCCACGAGCGGTTTGGCTGCAGAACCGAGCGTTTGCGCTACGACGCTGCCCTGTCCCCCGCTCACGTCCTGGACGATGTCTGGGACACCTGCTTGGGCCGCCGTCGGAAGTTGGGCGGATTGGGCTGCCCAGGAGTTTCGGGTGACCGCAAGTCCGACGGCTCCGAGGGTGGCCAGTCCCACCGCCGTACCCACCTGGCGAGCCGAATTCAGTACGCCGGAGGCCAGTCCGCTGTGTTCCAGCGGCAGCGCCGACACCGCGACGGATGAGATCGTCGGCACCGCCATCCCGTAGCCCGCTCCGATCAATATGTAGCCAGGCGACGCGGCCAGCAAACCAGCGCCGGGTGTGAGGAATGCCAAGGCAAGGACGCCGAGCCCGCCGAGCAGCACGCCGAGCCAGCAGGTAGCCGTACCGATCCATCGGGCGAGGCGGCCGGCAAGCGTTGATGCGATGAGGAACGGCGTGTTCATGATCAACCAGGACAAGCCGACGTCGAGCGCCGACCATCCCTCGACGTTCTGGAAGAACAGAGTGACGAAAAAGAAGGTCGATGCGAGCGCGAGATACATGATCGCGTAGACCCCGCAGGACACCGTGAACCGGGAATCTCGAAACAGCCCGAGCGGCACCATCGGCTCGCTGACCCTGGATTCGACCACCAGGAATGAAGCCAGTAGCACGCCCGCAGCCGTAAGCAACGCGATCATGGTTGGTGATGTCCAGCCGAAGTGCTCGGACTCGACGATCGCAAAGGTCAGGACGCAAAGGCCGGCTGCTACGAGCACCGCGCCTGCTACATCCAGCCTGCGGGCATTCGGGTTGCGCGACTCGCGGACACCGGTGATCACCAGGACCAACCCGATGATCCCGATAGGTACATTCACCCAGAACACGGCCGACCAGGAGAAAAGCTCCACCAGAATGCCGCCAACGACCGGCCCCGCACCGAAGCCCAGCCCGGCCGCAGCAGCCCAGATTCCAATGGCCGCAGTGCGACGCTCCGGCGGATAGGCGTCAGCCAGAATCGACAGGCTGAGGGGCGCGACAAGAGCCGCACCGACGCCCTGAGCGGCGCGAGCGGCAATGAGCACCGACTCGCTCGGGGAGAGCGCGCAGGCGGCAGACATCGCGGTGAAGATCGCCAGCCCGATGATAAAAACGCGCTTACGGCCGTACCGGTCTCCCAAGGTCCCGCCGACCATGATGAGCGAGGCGAGCGCGAGGACGTAGGCATTGACAACCCAGATCAAGTTGCCCGGATCCACATCGAGCTCGCGTTGTATCGACGGCAGAGCAACATTCACGATCGTGTTGTCGAGCAGGATCATGCCCTGGGCGACGCACATCGCGATGAGCGTCACTAGCCGACGTCGGGCACTGAGCGGTTGCCCAACCACGTTTTAAGCGTGACGGGGAGCGGGATCGGCGTCAACAGCCCAAGTCGCCGACATCAATCGCGATTCGGCCGAAAATGAGGCTCAGGCGCCAACCACTTGGGAGAGATTGCGGCTCTTGCCACTGGATCGGCGGACCACCAACTCTGGAGTGAAGCGAATCTGCTGGTGATCATGAGGTTCGTCGCGGTCGATGGCCGCGATTTCATCAAACAGCAGCTCAGCTGCTCGATACCCAATAGCTAGTCTGGGCTGACGAACTGAGGAAAGCGGTACGGCGGCTGCCGCCGCAAATGCAATGTCGTCGTAGCCGACAATCGCTATATCATCAGGCACGCGCAAGCCAGCGGTTACAAAACCTTGTAATAAGCCAATGGCCAAGAGGTCATTTGCTGCAAATACAGCGGTCGGTCGCTCATTGCTCGGCATGAGGACTATCTCTTCCGCGGTGCGAACTCCGGATTCCACATCGAGATGGGGCGTAGATATTGTCAGCAGCCGCGTAGATCCCTCGTGCCGTGAGTTCGCCAGTTCGGCACCCAACCGTCGATCGCGAACTTGCTGAAGATTTCCAGGACCGCCGATAACAGCGATATTCGTGTGCCCTTGGTCAAGCAGGTGCTGGACGGCCAGGCGGCCGCCTTCGACATCATCGGTCGATACCGAACAGAAGTCCGATTGGTTTCCGGCCCGATCCAGAAGTACGACCGGGATGCCGCGAAGCTTCAGCTGCCTGACCCGCTCATCGATCCCCCAGATCGGTGCAATCAAGACTCCCCGCACTCTTTGTTGCATCAGCACAAGCAATTGGGCACTTTCCCGCTCGGCTTCTTGCGAGCTATTTCCAACCTGTACGGAGTAGCCGCGCTCATGTACGCAATTCTCGGCACCAATTACCAGATCGGTGTAAAACGGATTGGCGATATCCATGACAATCATGCCAATGGAACGGCTGCGACCCGCTCGCAGCTGGCGCGCTGGCTCATTGGGAATCCAACCAAGCTTTGCAATGGCAAGTTCGACCCGGTGGCGCGTCGGCTCAGCGACAATCTCCGGCGAATTGAGAACATTCGAAACGGTGCCGAGTGAAACACCAGCCAGCGCGGCGACATCTTTCATGCTAACTGTAGTCTTACGAGCCGCCATTGCCCGCTACTCCTGGTTCGGAATTGATCTGGACTTCATTTCCTGGCATCTACAGGATGGGTCCAAATTTGTAATTCTGCGACGAATTATAGCCCAAGAGGACGGCACTATTAGCTGAACATTACGTGAGTTCGACAACGGGTTGCGTTGTTGGTCGGCGCGACGGAAGACCGCATGCCGGTGCCCCGCTCAGCACCGCCGCGGCGCCAAAGTGCCCTCAATCTTGACGGTGCCTGGCTGGTCAACCGTGACCGTGGTCCAGCCGCCCGCTGCGGGTTGGACGCATCCGGCGGACGACGATACGAATCGGGACCAGCGCACACGTACCACATAGTCCCCTCGCTGCGGCAGAAACAAGGTGAGAGAAACCGGGTCCCGCGCGACAACTTGGCCCGGCGGCGAAATAACCGGCCGGGCGCTCGCCACCGCATAGAGGGTCCAGGTTTGGTTCGACCAGACAGCGCGCAGATAGGGCAATCCATCACGCACCAAGTTCGCCTCGTCGAGGGCCGCCCAGTCATACGGGCCATTAGATAGGGCGACATATGAGATGGCGTTGTCGTCCAGCCATTCTTGGTAGGTAGCGGCGTTAAGCGTTCCGTCGTAGAAGATCGGATTACGCCCGATGTCAGCCTGCCGCGACCACCCTCGTGCGATCGCAACCCTGGGCGCTACAAATGCCGCTTCACCGCGCCGCTGGGTTGGAACGACCTCGATCGGCCCGGTAGTCCCGGGAGCAGCCAGCTGGTCCATTAGCTGGGCGTAGTAGTTCAGATTCAGCGCGGGATCGCCCCGTTCTTGCACCTCTGTAATCGACACCGGCGGCACCAACAAGACGGCGGTTGCCGTGGCCGCGATAACGGCGACGAGAGGGACGGTAGCGATCGCGACGATGATCGGTGCGGCGAACAACTCGGGCAGACGTGTCGCGTTCGTCCCGACAGGCGTCGGTAGCAGGTACGCCGCAGCAACCAGCGCGGCCGTTAACAGGGCGCCCCACCGGAGGACTGCACGGCGCCAACACAGTCCGGCAACCAGTAGGCAGATGAGAAGACCCATCAGGGCGTGCTCCTCTGCGAACGATTGGCGTCCGCCGTTACCAAACGCCAGCCCGACGGCGACCGTCGGCACTAGACCACTTACCGCTATTGTCATGCCCTCTCGTCGCTGGCCGGCGAGGAAGAGTGCGCCGCCTGCCACGCCGAGAAACAGGCCGGCCACTGGACTGGCGAGCGCGGCAACCACCGACAGCGCAGCAGCGGCCTTCACACGACCCGAAACCAGAGCCAGCAGCGCACCGAGTCCCACAGCGAGACCTAACGCGAACGTCGTCCGAGTCACCACAAGATTGCCGGTAAGGCAGACCGCCGCAGTCACCGCCCCCACCACCGGTCGCGGGACCTGAGTGCGCTTCAGCAGTGCCGCGAAGAGTATGACGCTGGCGATATATCCGAGCGCCGTGGCGAGGGGTACACCGAGCAGCGCTATCACGGCAGGCGACCAGACGCTGTACCCGAGCGGATTGAATCCGCCGTACCAGCGGACATCCAGTAGCTCTGGCCAATGCTGACGGGCCAGCTCGGCATGGGCTAATTGAGCCGAATAATCGCGGCCCATTGGAGGAGCCAGTAGGTAGGCGACCGCAATCACGACGGCGATAGCGCCCGAGACAACGACACCGGGAGATTGTCGGTACAGCTCAAGGTTCCGCGTCCGGATCGAGTCGCGGAGTGTGGTGATCTTGCTTTCCGCATCGACGCCGCCGGAATGTGCATTGACCGTGTCGATGTCTTTCACGGTTGGAGAATCGATGCTCAAAGCATCAGGCTCTGGCAACGGTCCCCTTCCGCGCACGAACCATCAGTAGAACCCTCTCTGGACAGCATGTCCAGTTGACCACGCCGTTTCGGGCTCGCCAGATTTCCGGTCGCGCCTTAACCAAGCTGAGTGTGGGCGCATCGCCCTCAGCCGGGCGCTAGCAGCATGGACAGCGGATAGGCGCGAGCAGCTATCGTGGCGGCCGCCGGAAGGGTCAACACCCAGGCCATGCCGATCTCGCGTGCTACGCCCCAACGGACTGCGGAAAGCCGCCGCGTACTGCCAACGCCCATTACAGACGCCGTCATTACCTGTGTGGTGGAGATAGGCGCCGCGATCACGAATGCTGTGAGATACAACACCGCTGACGCAGTCATCTCGGCGACGAAACCGTGCACAGGACGCAACGGGAAGATCCGCCGACCCAACGTCCGCATTATCCGCCAGCCGCCCGAATAGGTGCCAGCTGCCAGTGCCGTAGCGCACAACAGGACGACCCAAATCGGTACCACATAATTCTGCTGGTAGCCCGCCGTGACAAGCGCGAGCACGATGATCCCCATGCTTTTCTGGGCATCTTGCAGGCCATGGCCTAGCGCGAGGCTGGTCGCGGAAAAGATCTGTCCGATACGGAAGCCCCGATCGACTCGGTGAGGATTCGCATTGCGCAGTATCCACAACGTGATGATCATCAGCAGGTAGCCACCAAGCAGCCCGACGGTCGGCGACAAGACCATCGGAATGATCACCTTTTCAACCACCCCAGTGCTCCAATGAACAGTGCTCCAGATGCAAGTCCGGCGCCGACCAGGCCGCCGATCAAGGCCTGCGAAGACGACGAGGGCAGCCCGAAGTACCAGGTGATGAAGTTCCAAGCGATCGCTCCGGCCAGTGCTGCGAGCACCACCGCCATACCCTCAGGCCCAGAAGGCGGATCAATGATCGACTTGGCCACTGTGACAGCCACTCCCGTGGACAGTAGCGCGCCGCCAAGGTTCGCAATCGCTGCAATGATCAGAGCAGTGCGTGGTGTGAGGGCGCGCGTGGAGATCGCACTGGCAATGGCATTGGCTGCGTCGTGGAAGCCGTTCGTGTAATCGAAGAGCAACGCCAGAAGGATGATCGCAATGAGCAGGACGGTCAACACGTCAGGATTCTTTGGCAGCGATCGACTGTACGACGTTCGCGACCCGCTCGAAGGCATCGGCGGCCCTCTCGAGTTGATCAACAACTTCCTTGATCTTGATCATCGTGACAACGTCTGAGCCGCTGTCGAACACTTGCGCGAGCAAGGCACGATAGAGCGCATCGGCGAGGTTTTCGATCTCGTTGATCCTGATCCAGTAGTCCTCGAGTTTTGCAGCCTACGAGGTCGCGCCATGCCCTCTGTCGTCACACGAGCAGCCTCTTCCAGGAGCTCGGCATGTTCATGGACGGCCTGCGGCAAGGCACCGATCTTGTACAGCACAGTCAGATCACCGGCGGCTTCAATTTCGTCTACGACATCATCCAGCCCTGCGGCGAGCACCGCGATGTCTTCCCGATCGAACGGTGTAATGAAGCTCGTGTTCAATGCCCGCATGATGTCGTGGGTCACCTGATCCCCTACATGCTCCAAATCCCGCAGCTGTCGGGCCAAGGTCGGCCGCCGGTAGGGGGGTGCATTCATCAGTTCTTTGAGCACCAGCGCTGCATCAAGGGTGTTGCTCGCCGCCACTGTGAACATGTCGTAGAACTGGGTGTTGCGAGGAGTGAGGCGCATGGCTTAGTACCTCTCGGACATGGAACAACGGCAGCCGCCCCCTTGGCAACGACCGCGGCGTATCAGACGGAGCCGGTGATCACCTAGGCGCTTAGGTGGTATCCACGGCTGGCCGGCCCAAACAGGCGAGCTAACTAGCTTGCTGATTTGTTGTTCCGGGCAACCGTCGATGGTGCGGTGCTGGACAGCGAGCCCGATGGCTCTACGCGCTTTAGTGCTGGCATGTGACGAGAGATCATCTCCCTTACGCCATCGAATAGCTGACATACGCCAGCTTCGCTTCTGACGACGTCGAACTTCAAGATCAGCTTGGACTCGTCATAGGCGATCAACAGCTGCCGGTCGTACAAGGCTAGATCTCGTGGCACATCGCGGCCGGGAAATGTCGTCCGGAACTCGCTCACCGTCATCCAATAGGTCTCGACGTCTCCAGTGTGTTGCCAGTAATACTCCATGACGGCTGTATCAGACAGGTCCTGAGTCATGGCGCCGAGATCTTCGTCGTCGATCAGCACGAGGCGAGTTTTTGCAATCATGATCTTCTCGCGAAGTGCGTCCAGGTAGTGGCCAGCCTGACTATCGCGATACCAGCGGAATGGATTTCGCTGGATGCCCTCGTACGTTTCGGCATGATTGATCGCCATACTGAGCACTCGGAAGTATGCCGCGACCCCGACGTCTGGAATGCTTCGGAAGTTGTCGTTGATGGATGCCTTGATCAACTCACTGAGCGCTTCATTGTGCCTTGGTGCGTCGATGAGCATAGTGAGTGCGCGATCTTGGTATGTGATCTTGCGCGTTAACCGCTCGACGCTCTGCTGGATATCGGCCAGCGACTGCAGCGATTGATCGGTAACTTCGGTCTGTGCTTTGAAGAGTTCGAAGAGCCAGCCGCCGGCGAAGCCAACGAGAAGAAATGCCACTGAGGACGGAACCTGAGCAACGGAGAAGGCTTTCGTCGGACTCGTGGCAAGTGTGACGACTAGGTCGAAGAGAAGTCCGATCACGGCTCCCAGCGCAGCCGCCTTCAGCAGCCCCATGTAACTCAAATGGTCTGGCCGCATCCGAAACCACCTAATCGCATCCCGACATGATCTTCATAGGCTCATTTCGCACCAATGGCAACAGCGCGCCGTACATCATTCCACGAACGCGTTACCTGCTTCGGCCGTAGTGCTGTGCTCACATGGCCATGCGGAGTGCGGGTGTTGTCCGGATCGCCGATGTGTTGTCCGTTGCAGGTGGCGCGCTGTAATCACCGGGGCGTCGTCAGCGAGCAACCATATATTGAATGCGTGTTCGAAAACGATTTGGTGGAGATGGATGCGGCCGCCACCTTGGCCGCCGCCGAAGCCAACGAACACACCCTGATCACCGCCGAAGTTCGCCGCCTGCAGATCGCCGCGCATTGGGCAGACCTACATCCCGGCGAGGCCATCCCGCCGCCTCGGCTGCCCGGCACGCAACATCCGGTCCGGCTGGGCGGGGACGGCACCCCGACCGTCGGTGACTTCGCAGCCGCCGAGTTGGGCTGTGTGCTGCGCATCTCCGACGGTGCTGCCGCCAAACTGATCGCCGACGCCCTCGACCTGCGGCACCGACTCCCCCACATCTGGACCGCCGCGCAGGCCGGGCAGGTGCCGAACCATCAGGCCCGCCGCATCGCCACCGCCACCCGACATTTGACCGCCGAACACGCCGGGCAGGTCGACCGGCGCATCACACCGGCCCTCGGCGCGCTCTCCTGGACCCGGCTACACACCCTGCTCGACGCCGCAATCATGGAAGCCGACCCCGACGGTGCGGCACAAGCCGCCGCTGCTGCCGAACAAGAACGCTTCGTTAGGCTAGGCCGCAGCTCCGAACACGGACTGAAGATGATTATCGCCCGCGCCAGCGCCGGTGATGCCATCTGCTTCAAAGCCGTCATCGACCGCATCGCCGACATCCTCAGCCATCAAGGCGACAGTGATTCAGTGGATGTCCGTCGCTCCAAAGCCCTCGGCATCCTCGCCCAACCCGCCGACGCCCTACAACTGCTCTGCCAACACCAACACGACCACTGGGACGGACCCACAGAACCCGACAGTCC
>Ga0075433_10004790_pt1 | contig 10562 bp, 9 predicted proteins | sample RhiMethybrSRZTD2_FD_75299 | JGI IMG/M metagenome (GOLD analysis project Ga0075433, IMG submission 75299) | Populus rhizosphere microbial communities from Tennessee, USA - Rhizosphere MetaG P. TD hybrid SRZTD2 | ecosystem: Host-associated > Plants > Roots > Rhizosphere > Soil | place: USA... | reverse complement strand
TCCCTTATGAACTAGCATTTTATGGATGCATGCGATACTTCATCACTGTTAAAAGAAATTTTACAAGTCCCATTTTGTATTCTACTTCACTAACGAAGGCATCTGAAAGCAGGAAGACTTCAAGATATTTTCATATTCTGTTCAATTATGAGATATGTTTTTAACAACGGTATCAAGGTGATGTTGGTTATTTTGGAATTCTATTCATAATCCTGATCATCCGTCTGTGAGATCCGTCCATCTGTGAAATTTATCGCCGATTGTGCACGTGATCATAGCCACGGTAAGTAAGGTTAAGAAGCGAAAAATCGCACGGATATATTTAAATTGCAACTACAAGCGATAACCTTGAATGAGCATATGGATTTATTCAAAAATTACGTATCTTTCCACAGGTGTCATAACCAGGGTACAAGACGAGCAATAAAACCAAATTCATAGTTGTTTGAGCCACTTTAATTGCTGCATCACTGATATGTACATGGGAGTCTCCGTTGGTGGAATACAAATGCGGACATGATGACCAGAGATAGCCATTAGGATTTAATTCAATAATTGAATTTATTTGATTAAGGGCAGCGATTGCCTTGTCTTGACCAGACGTTTGGGCTATTTGTAGTCATCTGTTCAAATACTCTATATACCTGTCTGTTGACAGCAAGATTTACGAATTGATTCTGATACACTATTGATTATAGCTGATTGTTTACTGTGTGCTTTATAATTGTGCAGGATAGTTTATCCTTCTATGCACATCTGACATTGTTTCCAAAGCTTTCTTATAACGTTAATTCACATCTTTATCAAAATGCCAAATGAAAGTCAGGATGAAGGCGTAGGTTTGCTTCTAGATGCAAAAATCCACGATTTTAATCGTTGGAGAATGGACACGAAAAATTTTACGGTAAAGATAGATATAAGTGGTAGAGACTTTTCTGGCAGAAATCTTTCCCAGGCGTATCTCAATGGTGTTTCTTGTATAGAAACCAATTTCTCGCACTGCGATTTATCGAGGGTGAATTTTGTGCAGTCTGATCTCAATAAGGTCAATTTTGAGGGAGCGAATCTGACAGAGACTATATGCATGTATGCTGAAATGACAGACTGCAATCTTATCAATTGCGACCTGACTAGGACAAATCTGATGTGGGCAAATCTGCAAAACTCCAATTTAACAAATTGTAAAATGTTCAAGACAATTCTAGTCGAGGCTACTATGAACAATGTGAAATTGCCGAACGTCGATAAAAAAGGAGCATATCTGAAATATGCCAAGCTCGAAGGGACACCATGGAAGGTCACAGAGAATAATGCCTCTCATCATTAGCCTGTAGCAAAATTTGGTTATTAAAATTGGAAGTTTTGCTTCTATACGGTGTTCTGCGTTAACAAGACACATCTTTTTACTGGCAGCTCATTTTTCTGAAAGTGTTGAATTCCTTACGTTCATTATTGGTACAATACATTTAGTTTTTGGTTTTCCTGTACTGGTGTTTTGTTGATAGAATAATAGTCTGCAGGTAGGTTAACCCTATCTATTTATTTTGGTTGGTAGAGCTAGAGCTGGACCCTTATGTAGCAATAGCTTCCTTCACTCTTATATAATAAACCGCACTGATACAACGGTTATAACAAAAATATTAATGGTTCTATCTTCTATGCTTATCGAAGATCCTACTTCATTATTATTGTAATTTGACTATCCCATCCCATGTTCCAGTTGCCGATAGCATGTAGTATTTACTGTTACTTCCAGATTCAAATTGTATGATATCTCCAGGTGATAATTGAATTTGAAATAACTTTTTTAAGAACTGTAGAAAGCTAGCCCTGCCACTATGCTCTTGGCTTCCTTTTGAAGTGGTTTATCATGGTGCTTTTGCATTACATCACCCAATCCCACTTTAATGATTTCTTCCACTAGATTAGCTACGTCTATAGACGTTGGATTTGTCTTGTAGACTCAAAGTATTATCATTATAAATTTATATCCTCTTTTTCTCTTATTTGAAGTAAATTGCAATGTAACGCTAGCGAAGATATTTTACAAAGCAATAAGCTTAACAATCTACGACACGAATCTTTGCTGCCGCTTCTTCCTCTTCCTTTTCTCTGTAACCTATTCTGTAACAATCGTCTGTGCGTGCGAGTGAGTCACATCAGACATTCCTTCACACCTATCGCATACCCATGAGATTTGCTCCTTACAAACTTTACAGAATGAAACAGGAGTGAGATGGGATCCGCATGACTTACAAGATTCCTTATTATACATTATGATATAAATCCTCTAGATTCAGAATCCATTTTATATAAATATTACAAGTACCCATATAAGAATTAGAGCTACTAAACTTTTTACAAAATGAATACTACAACGCCTAATTACTCCCCAATGTATAACAATCCTGCTACCAATTATATGAAATATCGAGATAAATTTGAGATAATTGTGGCAATCCTAGAGGGAGCTAATACGATCAGTGGAGTTAAGAAGACAAAATTAATGTATGAAGCCTTTTTGTCTTACTCGCAGTTAAATGAATATTTATCGCTTCTAGTAGAGAATGGTTTGATAGAAATAAGGCAAACTTATAAAACGACAGAGAAGGGCCTGGCTTTCTTACACATATACAATCAGATTAGACAATTAATTGTTGTAGAACAGAACGAGAAAGAATAATAGGTAATTTCGGGTTTCTAGACATATCCTAGGTTTCTTGCAATTCCAATAGTGCTAATAGCACTAGTCAGGTTCGGGCTCTCTCTTCTTTTTAGGCTGGGTGTAGTTACATGCTTGACAAATGATATGAGTATCGCCATCCAGATGATTGAAATGTATGCCACAAGATAGGCATGTATGATGCATCTCCTTAAATCCATCTGAAGCAAAAAAGCTAAAACTTTCAAGCTGTTGGCTCTTGCATTCGATACATCGACATCCGCATATCATCTGAAATTTTTTGGTAGTCAATCGTAATATAAAACTTGAAAGCCCACACATAAACCCATGTCCAAATTGTGCAGCATGGATCCTCATTATAAGCGAAATTGCATGTAACATAGGATACAAGGTTGTTTACAACGCTAGGACAGCCACCACTCTACTGTTAATAGTTAAAAAAGTATATGTTCCCTTATTTTCTGTTCTAGTTTTAGTTTTGGCGGTAATACCTTGTTTATACCCATGATCCTTCACAGCATCACCGGCGCTTTTAACGGATTCCTCTTCTATGTCACATTTTGCATATCAGGCTTCGTGGGAAGATACCGGTGAGGAGGGGATTATCATGTAAAAGCCGTTTATTAGAAATAATGTTCACAGGTTCGAACATGGCATGATCCAATATTCAGAGATTATTCCATGCGTTATTAAGAAGGAGTCATATTGTTCAATAACCTTCAGGCCCACCTTTGCAAGATAGCATCCGTATGTCAGGCTATTGTAGCCTGCACCAATAACTAGGGTGTCGTATTCAGATGCCGCCGATGATGACGATAAATTATAATTGGCAGGAGTGTTTTTATGATTTCTTGTTAGTGACTTGCAACTGCTTTTGCGACTCTTTTATCTGTAATTCAATTTGATTCATTTCTTCTGAATATGTATCTACCAGATTTCGTATCCGTTGTTGCAATGGTTGAAGAATGATGTGTTTTATAACCGATTTATCTTCATCCGGAGTGATTATTGCATCTGAAATAAGTGAAGACCTTTCCTCTGGTTTAGTGCCACTTTCATTATCACTATTATCATGTTCCTTTACCGTTCTCGAAACCACTTCTCTTTCATGCGTCGGAAAGGCGGTAGTTGTTTTTTGTTCTTGATCTGTGTCTTTTTTCTTGAGCCTGAACCACTCCATAATGTCTAGATAATCATCTTTAACAAGCCCAATTCCGATACCTGTCAGAATTGCCGCCGTGGTTGCCGCTGGTATTGAAGTTCCTCTTAAGAACAAAGAAGTCACTGCCAACAATGCACCTATTTCTCCATGATGTACTCTTCTATTGAAAACATATACTTTGGGAGGCGGCGCTATATTACATTTTGAACTCCAGTATGATGTTAAAATTTCAGCAGCCGTAACGCCGAGCATCAATCCACCTTTAATACCCAAGCTACATAAAAGTCCAAATAGTACCATTTATCCAAACCTACTAGTATGCTTAATAGACAGACAGACTTTAATAAATGATTAATATTATTATAGCTTCTGTCACCACTATTAATATAGATACAAATGCAAATACACTGACAACAAATGCCATCACCGCCACTACTAAAAGATGGCTATTAAAGGATTAGAAAATTATAATTATAACCCTGCCTCAAGCTATGGCTAGAAGGGTATAATTCAAGCCGCTAGGGATGCATATAAAAAATCATCTTTAATTGCTTGTAGTTTTCACGACATGGATCCTGATACTTTAATCCATTTAAAACCAAAGCAGATAAAGAATATAGTTCTTGAGTATATTAAGAAGGAAGCCAAACAAACTGCTGGTAAGCGAACATGGCGAAATATCTGTGAATTCTATTAAACTATACGTAGCAGGTGTACAATCTTTTCTTGAAGATCACTATGAGGTTTACTGAACCTGACAGATTTTACCAATAAATGCCTTAAATTATTAATACAATGTTTCTGATTTATTTGCCGAGCACGTATACCGGAGATTTATCATAATCAGATTAATAACTACGCGATAAAGCACAGACTCTATGCTGGCTAAACATCCAGATTAGTTCACAAAATTTAGCCTGCAATAATAGACACATGGAAAGACATTGAACAAAATTGCAGATGGCAAATTAAATGCCAAACCATTAGGTCTAGGATCACAGTATTCCATATCCTATAGATATAACAAAACGTACCGAATTCTCCCATGATAAGTTAAGTATCTTAATTTAGGTGTACAAAACATCGTCCATTTCTTCACGATTAGCACCAGATTTACAGACGGATAATTTGATACTTAACTTAGTATGGTCTATCAATATTCTGCCCATCAGTATAGTATGCTGTATCTTCCCAATCTCTTTAACTCAGGGTTTCTTTGATCTTGTGTTTTCAAAGAACACAGGCTCTGTTTTTTGGGTTGCAAACCAATCCGTCCTCCTTGTTCACATCAAGGGCTAATAGGTTTAGGATAAACTACTGCTCCCATGACCTCAAAATTGGAAGTAAATCTAATCATATGACTCGGATGAACTTGATGTAAAGGTTCGACGATAATCATACTATGATCTTTTTGTCGATGCCATCATCTCCTTGAATACCTCTTCCCCTGCCCTCTGAATCTCCTCACTAGAAATATCTTGCTTGTGTGTTGCTATTGACCAGATATGACCATAAGGATCGATCAGTTGTCCATATCTGTCGCCCCAAAACATATCCATTACAGGCATAATCACGGTTGCACCTGCAGAAATAGCTTGATTAAAAATTCTATCAACGTCTTCAGTATAGAGATGAATTGTTACAGCACTTCCTCCAATAGACTTAGGCGAGCGACATTTCCCAAGGGGGAATTCGTCTGACAATAATATTATTGAATCGCCTATCTTCAATTCTGCATTAATAACGCTCTTTCCATCAGGACTATGATGTCTGTATATTTCTATTGCTCCAAAAGCGTGTTTATAGAAGTCTATGGCATTTGCTGCATCATTAACTATGATGTATGGAGTAATAGAATGATATCCTTCGGGTATTGCGTTAACCATCCTTCACATCACAACAAGAGGAATATAACATTTCTAGTCATTTTAAGTTAGCAATGAAGTAAATCATCTCTCATATGTGGCCTTTCTCTAATCTAGTCTACTTACGCTGTGTAGCAAACTGGCGAAACACGTATTACAAAATGCTGATCCAATCGCTGGGGACATTGCCATACTTTTCACAAGACCTCTGTCAAGCTGTTTATTTTGTCACGGCTATTGCAAACCGATATGGTCATACTCCAGATGCTACAAAAATACAGGCATGACCAAAATTCTTGAGGATAACAGGTATTCAGGATGGTACAGTTAGTTGGGATACCGTTCCTTATTGCAGGACATTAATTATTGGAAAAATTCCTCCTAAAGTCTGGTGACTTGATATTCGCACGTACGTTACGATTCAGCCCTACTTGTTCCAATCCTCACCACTATCTTTGTACTTCTTCATAGTTTCGATAAGCCACTCTACATCCTCCTTTTTCTTGGTCATCTTTGCGATCTTTAAACATTGTCTTATATTTGGTGTACCCATTTTGTGCCAGACTGCGCTTGCAATTACAATAGCCAGGTCAGGTTTTATGTTGTATCGTCTACCTAGGACATGCACGGTTACCTCTTCAAAATCTTCGTATGTATAGGGTTTGAGATTAAATACCAAGAATCTCGTTAGCAATGGTTTGGATAATGTTGCTGTTGTATTGGCAGTGGCAAACACCCAGGTTTTCAATTTGATACATCTAGTCTTGCTGACTTTGGTTTCCACCAATTCACCCGTCTCCATCAAGCCAAGGAGACTTGCCTGATCTCTCATCGGCAGTTTGTCAATTTCATCCACCATCAGATATTTTGGCTCTCTCATGAACAACATATTTACTACCCCAGCTTTTGTGCTACTACTTCCAATGGCAAAATACGCTTGCTTATCTCCAAGCTTACGAATGAGTGCGTCGAGGAAAATGGTCTTTGCACTGGCTGGTGGTCCAACGAGAAGTACGTGAATCGGCTCATCCGACTTTAGTGCCATTCTAAATACCCTTTTGATATCATCGTATCCTACAACGTCTTCAAATATTCTGTCTTTTTCCTGTTTTGGTGGATTAAACAGTTTTTCTTTTTGTGATTTTTCTCCTGGTAAAAGGATTTCGTAAATATCTTCTTTCTTCTTTCTAAATAGATTGAACATTATTCTTCTAACTCACTCTGCTACATCATATCGGTGCTCTCTATTTGTCCATGCCATTGACTGCTAATACAAGTTAATTCACGGAGCCTCATCTGTCTCTCATACCATTATATCTAATAAAAGAGACTGTATGTATTAAGGGTACTGCAGCCATCACATTCAGAGTTTTCGCTTTGATGTTATCAGTCATGTAGCTTATCAATAGAGAACATTACTTCACAGTTGCGCATATCAACATACATCTAGGATTTGTGCCATGATACGAATTGCCTCAGTCACCACCACTCTACATTCTATGCTTGGTTTATATTCACATCAAAGTTGTTTCCATGCATACTCAGCTGACTTGATTCGCCTTGTTGGAATCCGGGGCTCCCGTTACTTGAAACCGCATCCCTATACCCTTGATGACATCCATCACAAAATGCTTGGCTATTATTGTGACATACATCAACAGGAGTGGAACCATTTCGCCCTTCACTATATTGATAACAATGTTGTGGAACTGAAGATGTTTATGGTATAGTTAGTACTATAAGTAGGATTAACGCTCCTAATAGTACTAACATGCTTGCTCATCCATGTCACCCTATGAATTCATATCATTTGGCCGAAGAAATGATGCTAACGCTTGTCCGCTTTGCACAGCAATGTTGTCTACTTTTTGAGGTTAGTTATGACTCCTCTAATTGTGATGTCATTGTTATTGATAATATTTGTATGACGAATCTTATTGCAAAGTAAATCCGAGATATGGATAATTACAGCAAATTTCGTTATCCAACAAATGGTGCTCATATATATCATAATTTGTGTATTCCACTTTATATAGCCGCCTTATGTCATAGTATTATCAATTGGCAAGGCGTACAACTCCAAATATCGAAACCAATGAAAGGACAGAGGTGTTGTCTGGTGAGCAAAATGTAATGGATACAATATTACATTTTTTATCCATTTCAGACAGAATAGATTCTTGTGGTGATTATAAAGCTCCTTCGCTAATTATCGAAGTCGAGGCATACAAAAAATTATTATTAGATCTTAAAGCCAACGGTATCAAATTAAGATACATTACTGACATTACCAAAGATAACATCCAGTACTGTAAGGAGCTACTGAAATTTGCCAAAGAGATTCGTCATTTAGACGGCATTAGAGCAAATTTTTCAGTTAGTGAAACGGAGTATATGGCATCTGCAACTCTACAAGAAGAAGAACAACAACATATACCGCAAGTGATATACAGTAATGTAAAGGATCTTGTGGGACAGCAGAAATATGTCTTTGAGAGCCTATGGAACAAGTCAATTCCAGCCGATCAAAGATTTAGAGAAATAGAAGACGGAATTGAAGCAGAAATATTTGAAGTATTAAATAACAGTGAACGAGTAAGTCAGATTCTACTTGATTTAGCTAAATCTGCGAAAAGGGAGCTGCTAATCCATCTTCCTAACGTTAAATCGTTGGAAAGGCTGGAAAGGCTGGGAGTTATTGACTATACAATAAACGCCTCACAAAACGGTGCAATTGTAAGGATGATCTGTCCTCTATCCGCAGGGAATTCAAGGATCGTCAAGAAGATAACTGACAATGCACCTGCCATCAAAATTCTAAATGGCAATAATTCTCCATATGGCATGTATATTGTGGACGGTGAAAAAGTCATCAGAGCAGAACTGAAAGAGCCTAACGCTGAAAAATTTTCAGAATCTATAGGCTTTGCAGTATATTCTAATAGCAGGCGCAGTGTGGAATCATTCAGATCTGTGTTTGATTTGCTTTGGAATGAACGCATGTTAAACGAAGAGCTGAAAAGAGCAGATAAAATGCAAAAGGAGTTTATCAATATGGCAAGTCATGAACTTAGGACACCCACTCAAGCTATTTTATCGTATTCTGAGCTATTGCAAAAACATCCTGAAAGAAAAGAGGAAATGATCCAGGCAATGTCTAGAAACGCTGCTAGACTTCAAAAACTTACTGATGACATACTAGATGTTACGAGAATTGAAAGTGAAACGTTGATGCTTAAGATCGAGCCGTTGAACCTCAATGACTTGATATCAAACATTGTAGAGGATTATAGAAATCAGATCGAAAAGAACGATGATGATGTCCGGCTATTCTATCAGCCTAAAACAACTGACCCTGACAGTATTATTGTTGAAGCAGACAGAGCAAGGATGATTCAGGTTATCTCCAACCTGTTAAGTAACGCGCTCAAGTTTACTAAGAAAGAGGAAGAAGGCTCGATATATGTCACTGCAGAGGAGGAGAACCATGGAAGCAAAAGACAGGAAGTTGTAGTAAGTGTAAAAGACACTGGCAAAGGCATAGATCCAGAAATAATGCCAAGGCTATTTACAAAGTTTGCTACAAAATCAGAAACTGGTACCGGATTGGGTTTGTTTATCTGCAAGAGTATTATCGAAGTACATGGTGGCAGGATATGGGCCGAGAACAATAATGAAGGAACAAAGAAAGGAGCCATATTTTCATTTAGTCTTCCGCTTAACAAAAAGCAGCAACAACAGCAACACTAGCAGTATACCATGACATCAGAGAGAAGGAGTGAACCAGTAACAACAATGAAAAATGACAATAATAAGATATTGCTTGTGGATAATGAAGCCGATATCGCTTTAGCCTTCAAGATAGGTTTAGAAGATAGCGGATTTACAGTTGATGCATTTAATGATCCTTTGGAAGCATTATCGAATTTCAAAGCCGGTTTCTATGATTTGTTGCTTCTTGATATCAAAATGCCGAACATGAACGGGATTGAATTTTATCAACAGATGAAGGAAATTGATAAAAGAGTAAAGGTCTGTTTTATTACCGCTTCTGAAATGCATTATTATGAAGAGATTGGAAAAGAAATATTTCCTACGCTGGGCGTAAGACGCCTTATTAGAAAACCAATTAAAATAGACGATTTAGTAAAAGATCTGAGGGAAGAGCTAAAATCAGTCAATCATAACAACAATAATCATAATTAGTATAGCGGTATTTTATGTGCGTCGCAGACGATAATAATAATATACGTATTGCAGTAAGGAAGATACATTTACATTCAGCCTGCCAGCAAGCAAACATGGGAAGACAGTCATTGAGGATACTATCGGGTAGTAACAATGAATAATAACGGAAGGATATTGCTTGTTGTTGATGACGAACCTGATACCACCTTAGCCTTTAGCATCGGCTTAGAAGATAGCGGATTTACAGTTGATGCATTTAATGATCCGCTATCGGCATTGGAATCTTTCAATGAAGAGAAGAAATCATATGCTTTGGCGCTCCTTGACGTTAATATGCCAAAAAAGAATGGCTTTGAATTATATAATGAAATAAGAAAAATAGATGATAAAGTCAATGTCTGCTTTGTTAAAGCGTTTGACATACAAAGAGAAGGGGAGGATGACTTAGGCCCTAGGCACGTCGAATCATGAAAAACCTGCCATTATCCGGAAACCAATTACGATAGATGATCTGGTAAAAAGAGTAAATGCAAAGCTATCTGATTCATAGTCATGATAATTACAAACTTGGCGGCAGTCAGTTAATCGAGACTGGGGCATAAATCGCTGTTTATGTTTTTGCCAATTTCAATCGATGACTTGGTATAAGGATAGCCTCAGGGTG
>Ga0075433_10004788_pt1 | contig 10563 bp, 10 predicted proteins | sample RhiMethybrSRZTD2_FD_75299 | JGI IMG/M metagenome (GOLD analysis project Ga0075433, IMG submission 75299) | Populus rhizosphere microbial communities from Tennessee, USA - Rhizosphere MetaG P. TD hybrid SRZTD2 | ecosystem: Host-associated > Plants > Roots > Rhizosphere > Soil | place: USA... | reverse complement strand
TGCAAACTGAGTGCCTCCTGCCGGGAGGGAGGGGTCACGCGGTCCCCCGGCCAAGGTTGGTTCTTTGCAAAGGGGCTCTCTGTAACGCGGTACAGGTACAGGTTCACACCGAGCCCCTTCGGAAGTGCATCTCCCGGGGGGAGTAGACTCACCTGGGCCGTGGAGCTGACCTTTGCGAGTTGACTCGCCAGCAGCAACTGCAGTGCCCGTGTGACGTCCTTGATGGCCGTGTTGCTCATAATCTTGCCATTTGGTTGGCTGGCTCAGAGCTTCATGGAGAATCGGTTCAAATATCGGACTTCCAAGAAATCCGAATGGACAGCGACTGCAGAACGACGTGGCTGGGCAACCGTGGCCGGTGGAGGGAGATTGTTAACTTGGACCTCGATTCGGCCGATCCTGATGCGGCTCTGCTTCACACGGAAACCGCTCGGAACGGAAGGTGCTACTGAGACTATTTGCGGGACCGGCATCGCTTTTGGGGCGGAAGATGGGACGTCTGCACTACGCCTGTCGGGTTCCGTTCTCAAGCGCCGACTTTGCGACGGAACTTGATCGCCGTCCTCAAACGTTTTTTCCCTGCTCAGACGGCCAGATCGCATTGGCTGGAGCACCACCTCGCGAGGCGGTGCGCCGCTTTTTGTAATTTCCGAAAGCGGAGCCCCTTCCGTCCTGGCACTCATGAGCCTCTGTTGGTAAACACTGCTAGACGGCCGGAGATTTGCGCTGAGGCGCGGCTCCCCCTTAGTTAGGAGCTCACGGTTTTCTGCGACACCGCTCCGGAGGGTATCACTAGGGTCTGGCTGGCCCTGCACCGACTGTTCCCTCGGTGGCGACGGAGGAGAAACGATAGCGCGGACAGGCTTCGGAATTCGGTTCCGCGCCAGCTCGGCCTGCGGCGCTTCAGATGTACTAGACGTAGGAGCAGGCGGTCTGGAGGGCCTGAGTGTCTTGGGCGCGTGAATCACTGAGGTGGCGATGACATCGCACAGGTCCGCCGGCAGCCACGAAGCCTTCTGCACGATGCGGCTCTCAGTCGCAGGGGAGGGTGCGGGAAGAGTCTTCTCGCCGGCGCTGGGCTTCGGAGTTGAAGTTTGGATTGGGTCGCTCTCGGACATGTGTTCGGCAGGCGTTGAAAAGACCGCGCCGGCGGCAGGTTCGGTGGAGGCGGTCGAAGCAAATTCTTCCTGGCCCAACCGCATATCCCCAGAACCTCCGAATCCGGGGGTGGTGACCATTCTCGGCAAAGGCGGTGGCGGCAAGGTTGCCGGCTTCACGGGGGGCGTGCCCTTGTGACCTCCTGCACTGAGAACGCGTTCCAGATAATTCGGCATCTTTCAAACCGTTCTATTCCTGTCGCAATGCATCGCTCAAAAGACCGAGATAAGCGCGCCTGCGGCCTCGTTCCATCCTTAGAATCTCGCTTTCACTCCAGTGGTAGTAAAGAGCCAAGGCGTGGATTTCCTGGAGCAGTTGTTTTCCCTGGGATCCCATCTCCTCGAAGAAGAATGCCGTCGTATCAAAGGGCGCGAGAAAATGCTCACTGCACTCGGGACACGTGAGGTCGAGTTCCAGGTTGAACTGTGGTGCCAGTTGCTCCATGGCTGCGATGACCACATCTCGTTCCTCAGCTAACAAAGGTTGGCCCCCCTCATCCAACGTGCAGCGCTTCAGCAACTCAACCACCCCGTCCTCGGACGTCGTTCCCAGCATTGCATCTTGGTCTCCACCGGTGGGCAGCCGGAACCGCACGGTACGCCCCGAGAGCTCGAGCGTATAAGAGCGAACGTTTTGAGGACGGAACTCGACCGGTACCTCACTTGCGAGAAAGCTTACGTCCATCTTGTTGTTGCAGGCCGGGCACGGAACCACCCCCTGAATGTGGTCGCCCAGCGTAAGCCGTCGCAATTGCCAGATTAGGTATTCGCGATCCGCCACCAGCAGCTGCCGTACCAGATCGCTGGTAGCAGGGTCATCGCCCAGCGAAACCAGGCAAGCGTTCAGCAGCCAGGTCACTCGCGCCACGCTGGGCGTGTCTGCGTGGCAGGCCAGCCATTCCTCTTCACATCCCGAGAGTGAGCGTAGACAAGCTTTGTTCAGCACCTTGTCAGGTGGGAGCGCCAAACCACCCGGCAACAGAAGAGTCTTTTCCGCCAGGAACTCGGTCCTCATCGCCCATTCAGCCGATTCGAGCCGGCGCCTGGGCTTCCGTCACCGATGTGTCCCGTTCGAACCATTCGAAAGCCAGCTTGATGGTTGTGATGGCGACCGCGTTGGCGCCGGCGTCGAGGTCCGGAAGGGCCTGGTATTCGGAGACCCAACACCGGTACAGGTTGTAGGACAGCGCTTTCTGGCCCGCTTCGTTGAAAACGTCGACTGTTATGTTTTTTCGAAACTCACCCAAACTGGTCAAGCTGTGGCTGGCGAAGTCGTTGACCAAGTTTGCCCAATCCTCGAAGGCCGTATCGTAAGTTACGCCCGCCTCCAGCGTAACGTCCGAATAACTGCTCTTGCCAGGGAGCTTGCGAGGCACGATGTTCTCACCCGCTTCACGAAACTCCACCACTTCCGTGGTCCGCTTCAATGCTCCCATCTTGCTGAGCCCAGCCACATACTGATTGTCCCATTTGACCCTGAAGCGAAAGGTGCGATAGGGATCAAACCGGTTGGTCTGCGCAGTCATCCTCGCCATTGATTCCATTCCTCCTTAACTTTCATTCCTACTAATACGAAATTGCAGAGGTGAGCTGTAGCCAGCCGCGTTGAGGCTCACCAGCATCCGCTTATGTAGCCGGCTGGTTTACCTTTTGGCTCAGTTTCAGAACAACAAACTCGGCTGGTTTGAGCGGCGCAAAGCCGACTAGGATATTTACGACTCCGTTGTCGATGTCTTGTTGTGTTGTCGTGCTGCTGTCGCACTTCACGAAGAAAGCGTCATCCGGCTTGCTGCCCTGGAATGCTCCGGCACGGAACTGGGTCAGCATGAACGCCCGGATATTGAGTCGGAGACTGGCCCACAGGGGCTCGTCGTTGGGCTCAAAGACCGCCCATTGGATGCCGTCGTAGATACTCACGCGCAAGAAAATCGCCATACGTCGCACCGGGATGTAACGCCACGAGCTATCACTCCCAATGGTGCGGGTTCCCCACACCACGAGCCCACTCCCTGGCACGGAGCGAATCACATTCACCAGGATCGGGTTCAACTGGTCCTGCTCCGTATCGCTGACTACGACGTAGGGAGCGATTGCGCCCGCCACACCAGCTTCAGTTCCAGCGGGAGCCTTGAAGACTCCCCGCGCGTTGTCGATGCGGGCGTAAATCCCGGCCATGAACCCGGAAGGCGGCAGGAGGATCTTCGGGTTCCGTCCTTGCCCGATCGGATCGGGTGCGTACACCCAGGGGAAGTAGATTGCGCCATAATCGCCGGCGGCCTTATTGATCTGCCCCCCAATGCCGGTAGTCGCAAAGGTCCGGGCATCGGCAATGGTGGCCACCGAAGGACTGCCGTTATCCGTCCGTGCCGAAGACACATCGGAAATCGTGCCCATGTCGCCGATGAAGAAACAGTCCTGAAGCGGGCGCTGGTTCTTGCAATAACCAATGCCGGTGTTCACCGTGGTCATATCACCCTGCCCCGGAATGGCGATCAGATTGACGTCGGTGATCTTGTCCAGAGCGAACAAACCCGTGCCCGTCACGCTACTGTCGGTGGCAGGCACTCCGATGAAGTTGACAGCACTGGTAAGCCCGTCATTGCCATTTGTCAATCGCGCAGGAAGCACCGGAGGGCTAGTTGTAAGATTGACGTTGCTGTTGGCTGGCCGACCGGAGAAGTCGCTGGTGATGGCGATGTATTCCGACCTGCTATTCACGACCTGCCGCGCGTAGCTGGCCGGATTGGACGCTCCGGGCAGCAAGCTCGGACTTCCACTGAAGGTCACGTTATCATAGGTCTCGACTACGTTGCCCAGCGCTTCGCCTGCGCTGGCGCCGTACATAACCTGCAGCTTGAAATTGTTGCCATCGCCGTCGGAGCTGGGCGCCACCAGTATCCAGATACTATTGCCCCATTTCCCCTGGTTGGCCGCAGAGATGTTCAAAGTGCCCGGGCCGGAGCCAACCGTCACGTTTGCGATTACCGAATTGTTTGACGGAGGGCTCGAAGGCGGCGGAATAACTCGGATCACGTAGACGCGGCTTCCCCCGTTTTGGAAGAAGGCCTGGACTGCATAAGTTAGGAAACTGTCTTGGCGAAAACCGCCGAATTGGCGCGTGTACTCCGTAAAGCTAGTCACCAGCACAGGCTGCGCCGGACGCCCCGTAGGTAACGTCATTCCGGGCACAGGCCCTTTGTCGGCCACGCCAATGAAAGCGGCGGTCGAAGTGCTTACTCCCTCGATCGGTCGTACTGCCGACGGGACCTCCTGGACATACACGCCTGGATGTAGATATTCTGGCATGAAAGTCTCCTTAGTTATGCAGTAGTAGCGCGCTACAGCTACAGAAAAGCCAGCGCGCACCTCTCGATGTAAGTTGGTCGTGCGATCAACGCTTTACGAATTGGTTCCCTCGGAAAGGTCAAAATGAGCCACGACGCGAACCTGAATCTTGCCGACCTCCGTTTACTTTTGCCTTAGACGATAGCGTACGTTCTCCCCTAGTGTAATCTCTTCCAAGATGCTCTGCTCCGTTAGCTGGTGGAGAACTCTCGTCAACACTTCGACGTCGACGCGCGCGCGTCGGCGCATCAGCCACCAGTCAGCGATGCCTTCGGCTGTATCCATGGCGTCAGGATGCGCCACAAGATAATCCATCACAGCTCTCGCCAATTCCGCCTCGTGGCACTCTTCATCCTGCTCGTTCTCTGAGTGGCTCACGGCAATTCCCCACTAGGAATGTGCAGGTAAAAGGCCAAAGGGTGTCGCGCGCGGGAGGCCATGTAGCCGTGAGGGATTGCCAAGCCGCTGGAAGTTAGATGGGTGCCACGACGGGTGAACACACACCCACACTGCAACGGCGACTGATAGGCTTGCCGGATCAGATCATTTTTGAAATACGAAGGATTGCGACAGCGGGTGGAACAGCACCCACCAGGTGCGGACCGTCAACCGCATCCGAGCGAGGATTACGGACCCGACAAAGGCTCGTAAGTCAATGCGCTGAGCCGCAGCCCTTGCTGAAGCGTGGGCTACTGACTTGAGTCTGGGCTTGTCTCAGTAGCCCGACTGGGAGCGAGGGGCGGAGACTCTGACGGGCCGTGGAGCGAGGATCGGATGATTCTTATTGAGGGAGACCTACGGCGACCGCGCGGAATAGTTTGCGGTCAAGTCCGTGCCGCTTCAGAAGCTTACCGAAATCGCGACGTTCCTTACCTGCTGCGCGAGCCGCGTGAGTGACGTTGCCTCGGTGTTCAGACATGAGACGAATGAGGTATTCCTTCTCAAATGCCTTAATCACTTTTCGCTTTTCGGAAGTGAAGGACTGAGTCTGGGCGAGATTCCAGCAGGTTGGGGACGTTAGCTTTTCAGCATCCGATGGTAGGCCAAGGTCTGAAGCTTCAATTGAATCCGCTTGGCAAAGGTAGATGCCTCGAATAATCGCGTTTTCCAGTTCTCGCACGTTGCCCGGCCACTCCCAAGCAATGAGACCTGCAATGGCGGACCGAGTGAGGCGCAAGTTTGGCTTGTCAGCAGGAGCGTGTTTACTCAGGAAGTGCGCTGCCAGTGTGGAAATATCTTCTTTGCGATCACGTAGAGGGGGCAGGTGGATGGAGAAGACGCAAAGTCTGTAGTACAGGTCTTGTCGGAAAGTCCCAGCTCGCAGAAGGCCTTCCATGGCGGCATTGGTGGCAGCGACGATCCGTACGTTAGCCTCTTGCTCCGAGCTCGACCCGACTGGACGGAATTTCTTGTCCTGGACGACACGAAGCAGATCGACTTGAGCTTTGGGCGGCAGTGTGTCCACTTCATCTAAGAACAATGTTCCTCGGTGAGCCTGAGTGATGAGGCCTTCCGTGCGGGCCTGAGCCCCAGTGAACGCGCCCCGTTGGTGCCCGAAGAGTTCATTTTCCAGGAGCGTGTCCGTAAAGGAACCGCAGTTGACACCCACGAATGGGAATCCAGCTCTGTCGCTCAAGTAGTGGATCGCTCGCGCGACCAGTTCCTTACCGGTGCCTGTCTCGCCGCTGATGAGAACCGCCGCTTCACTTCTCGCAGCGGCTGGAATGAGCTCGATTGCCCTAATGAAAAGCGGGGCTGAGCCAATCAGCTTGGCCAAGGCTGTGGGGTCACGAAAAGGAGTGTTCGAAGCCATGCACGTCTCAGGCAGAGCTGTCGGCTAAATACGGTGATCGCGAAGGTGCCGGAGGGAAGTTGGGGTCAAACGGGCTGGGAACCCAGGCGTGTCGCGGGAGCCGGCACGTTCTCCGTATGCCGTGTCGAATTACCTTCTGGCGGCCAGGAACTCGGCTGCCATATTACTTATCCCGGCATGGTCAAAATCGATATTTTCTGAAACTGTGGCGCACTCGACATCCGAATTCTGCAATTAATCGCGCGTCTCACTCGAAGCCCGGGCCCCGAAGCCGTGGCTGTACCACCGAGCAAAGGGCCGAACACTGAGTGGAACTTGTCGTCTGCAAGAATAACATTGCAAGTACAAGCCTACAACTCGAGCTGAGCATGTCAAGGAAAAACTAACGTCGCATTGTTAGCACACTTTCTTTTGGGATGTACTAACAAATGAAATGTCCACTTCGGGTGGGGCAGGTGGTAGAGCTTCGGAAGAGGAGGTGATGTTCTACATCCAACGCAAAATGGAACGCCGGTTACTTGGGCGCAAACTCCTCGAGCAAACGTAACTGCTCGTTCTTGTCGGCCAGCGGGTTAACTGGGCCGCCGGCGGCCACTCCTGGGCTCGACAGCGAAAGACGCCAGATGTTGACATCGAACGCTTCTCCACGCTGATACGACAGCCGGTTCCCGCTCCGGGAGACGGCTGGCCAGAAGGCGTCTCCACTACTAAATGGTAGCTGCTCCGGTTCCCCGCTACCTGAAACCGGGACCTTCCAAAGGCTCGTCGCGCTTCCGAGAACTCCCGCTGGAAAAGATGATCTCCCGCCCATACGGAGTCCAGGCGGGACTGAGACTGTTAAGATGCTTCAGGAAGGTCAGACGTCTCGGCTCCCCTTTGGGCTTCAAGTCTTCGGTCAGGTCGAGCAGGTAAATGTCTGAGAGGTAACTGGTCGAGCGGCTAAACGCAACAGTGCGCCCGTCCGGCGAGACCGCGGGAGAAATATCAGGGGTCGATTTCGTCGGCGGGGAGGTCAAGGTGCGTGTTTCGTCGCTCTGTGTTGACAACAGCGCCAGACCGTCAGTCACCACCCGCTTGCCGTCGGGAAACCAGGCGAACAAGGGTCTGGGTATATAAGGATCTGGAGCAGGGACCTCTGCCACCAGGTGCTCCGGGCCGCCGATGGCGGGGATGACAATGAAGGTTGCACGTCCTTTCGACACGCGGAAAAAACGGATGGAGCGCCCCGGCGAGAAGGCAGGGCTCATGTCCTCGCTTGGGTCCGTGGTTAATCGCTCCGGCGTCAGGGAGCCAATCAGCTTCACGTATATCGAAGTTGTCCTGCTTGTCTCCGTTCCAGGAGAAGGCCACTTGATTGCCGTCCGGGGAAAAACTCGGGGACCGCTCAGAACCCGCATAGCTCGTGAGTGGGACCTCCTTGGGTGCGGCTGCTGGTTTTCTGGCAGTCCCGCGAAAGAGCCAGCCGGTGACAGCTATTGCCACGACAGCGATCGTTGCTGCCGCCCAAACCCAGGACCGCCAGGCCGGCCGAACCGCGGGTGGTGTCCCGGCCAGCGCACCCGAGTCCGATTCCTTCTTCAATTCAGCCAGCTCTACCTTGAGATCATCCATATGTTGAAAACGCTGTCCCGCCTCCTTCCGCAGGAAGGTGTTGATGATCTTCTCCAGATCGCGAGGCGTAGCTGGAACCAGTTGGCTAATGGGCTTGGGTTCCTGTTTCAAGACGGCCATCAGCGTAGACATCTTCGAGTCACTTGAAACGCCTTCTGCCCGGTGACCATCTCGTAAAGCACCGCTACAAAGCTGAAGATGTCTGAGCGGGCATCCACCTTCTTGCCTTCCGCCGGCTCCGGCGACATGTAGGAGGCTGCTGCAGCGCTCTGCGTCGTCAAGAAGTCTCGCAGCAGACTGGACTGCGATCCATGCCTGCCCTGGGGCGTCAGCGGGATCTGAAGTCAATCAGCCTGGCAAAACAAACGAGCCACTCCCCCAATCTTCACCTTCACTCCTGCAAAGACCTGTGCTCATCGTAATTTGTGGTCATATAAATCGGCCGAGGGAGCGGGCACGTTCTCCGTATAGAATTACACTTTGGCTACTAGTCTTGTGTTTGCAATGTTAATTCCTGCAAACGACAAGTTGGCTTGTTTCTAAGGTAAGCCGCTGGGGGCCATGTGTTACCACAATGAGAAGAGTTCGCGAAGATTGACAAAAAGGTGAAATGTTTTGCCGCGCTTGATCATAAAGAAATGAGAGCGAAGGGATGTCACCACGCAAATGGTGCAGGAGCGTGCTGTCGTCGCGTCCGATTTTTGATGTGAGTTACGCCGTCCTGGCATCTCATGGGACCTGCTACATAAGGCACGGGACTCCGCCGGTTATCGACCCTCGTTCGTGGGCGAGATGGTGGAAAGGAAATCGTTGTGATAAAAACAGCGACACAGCTAGAAAAGCCTAATCACTTTGGTCGAGTGCATCTCGACGTTGGACATCAACAAACAAATGGCTTGTCATCGGATTCGAATAGAGGAGGTCAGCGACCATGTCTCTTTGGGGCACTTTGGCCGCAAGGTATGAGGTTGAACGGCCGCGGAAGCTGTTGGCTCTGGATGGTGGGGGCATTCGCGGCATTATTACTCTAGAGGTGCTGATCGAGATCGAGCGCCTTCTTTCTGAAGCTACCGGAAAAGGCGAAGCCTTCCGGCTATGCGACTTTTTCGACTACATCGGGGGGACTAGCACCGGGGCGATCATCGCTGCGGGTTTGGCCCGTGGCATGTCAGCCAAGGACCTGCTGGAATTCTACAAGCAGACCGGCCCCGCCATGTTCGACAAGGCATTCATCCTTTACCGGGTGAGGAATCTTTACGAATCCAAGCCGCTCGCCCTGGAACTGCAGAAGAAGTTTGGAGAGAAGACCGATCTTTCACCCGACAACCTTCGCTGCTTGCTTTTGATCGTCACCCGCAACGTCACGACTGACTCCCCCTGGCCGGTCAGCAGCAACCCATGCGCAAGATATAACGACCCTACGCGGCCCGATTGTAACCTCAGGATTCCGCTCTGGCAGCTGGTGCGCGCCAGCACAGCCGCTCCGATTTACTTCGCTCCAGAGGTGTTACAGTGGGACCCGAACAACCCCAGCAAGACCTTCGTGTTCGTCGACGGGGGGATGACCCCGTATAATAACCCGGCTTTTCTCCTCTCGCGCATGGCCACGCAGCCACCCTACAAGCTGAACTGGAAGACCGGGGAGCGTAACCTGTTCTTACTTTCTATCGGAACCGGCGCCGCCCCCCATCTGGATGCGGAGGTTTACTCACCCGGGAAGAATCTCGTCTCGAATCTGGCCGGTCTTCCGGCGGCCTTGATGTATGGCGCTCAGGTAGACCAGGACATCAACTGCCGCGCAGTGGGCCGCTGCGTCTATGGTGCCCCGATCGACCGCGAGCTGGGAGATTTAATCCCGCGTGACGACCGTGGCACCCCTTTCCCTCTCTCCCAGGATCTTGGCCGGGCCTTCCTCTATGCTCGTTACAACTTGGACTTGAGCAGTGAAGGGCTGCACACGATGGGTCTGGGTGACGTCGATCCGACAAAAGTGGGGAAGCTAGATTCGGTCGAACACATTGACGACCTATCCCGGGTTGGGAAGCGATTGGCCCAGGAGGTTCGCCTTGAGCACTTCGGACCGTTTGTCGGAAAGTGAGGTCAGGTCATGCGTGCCTTCATTATTCGTCCCTTCGGGACCAGATTACGTTTTTTGGATGGGCGTGGCAGATGGGAAAAAGCCGGTCTTTCAAAATCTTTTCTAGGCTTACTTGCGCGGGTAGGTGCGGGGCGATGTCGATTGGAGTCTGTCAGTCGACACCTGAGGAGAATTTGTGCAGAACTTCGGGGACAATTTGTGTTTACCAGGGAATTGCCAGCCTGATAGACCTTCGGACATTCATTGGCTCAGCGAAGGTTGCCATTCTAGGGTCAGCAGCCTGCCGGAGATGCTCGATCGGCGGAACTGACACGCACCGCGTCATGACAACACACTTGCGGGAAATGCTCAATTTTGAATCGGGTCCTTGTTCAAACGAGTCCCAGTGGCAATTCTTTTGTAGCACCAGCTAAGACTCCGGTTCTAAGGAGCCGTAAATGTCGACATCCCCTAACCAATTGGCCCCTAGCTTCACACGTGCTTATCAAGTGGATGTGTTTCTTAGCTACGGACATATCGATAACCAAGAGAGCTGGGTC
>Ga0075433_10004786_pt1 | contig 10563 bp, 11 predicted proteins | sample RhiMethybrSRZTD2_FD_75299 | JGI IMG/M metagenome (GOLD analysis project Ga0075433, IMG submission 75299) | Populus rhizosphere microbial communities from Tennessee, USA - Rhizosphere MetaG P. TD hybrid SRZTD2 | ecosystem: Host-associated > Plants > Roots > Rhizosphere > Soil | place: USA... | reverse complement strand
GGTGGCGATGCCGGAGGGGCCACACCCGTTCCCATCCCGAACACGGAAGTTAAGCCCTCCTGGGCCGATGGTACTGCGTGGGCAACTGCGTGGGAGAGTAGGTCGCTGCCGGGGTAATTCCACGAGCGCCCGGGTCGCACATGCGATCCGGGCGTTTCTGTGTCCGCCACCGCTTGGCGTCATGCGTCCGAGTGTGCTAATGAGCCGGCCACCGCTGGTCTCTGCGATCGGCGGTTGGAGGGACGTCATGGCGTGGCGCGGCCTCAAGGGTGTCGTGGCCTGGTACAGCGAGCTCACCCTCGCCGTCGTCTTCCTCGGCATGGCGTTCTACGAGCTCCTCGAGATCTGGACGGAGCCCTTCGGAGTGCACGGCTCCACGCTCGGGCTGATGCTCCACTGTGTGCAGGTCGTGCTGATCGTGACGGCGACCGCCGTGCTGCTGCGGGCCTGGCGCGGCAGGACCGCGCATGCGAACGAGCTCGCGCGGCTCGTCGGCCAGGTCATCTACGCGCGTGAGCAGGAGCGGCGGCGCATCGCCTACGAGATTCACGACGGCATCGCGCCGCTGATCGTCAGCGCCAAGCAGCACCTGGACACCGCGCGCGACGTCGCCGAGCACGTGCCCCGCCGGGCCGAGCGCGATTTCGACATCGGCCTCGACCGCCTCGACCGAGCGATCACCGAGATCCGGCGAATTCTCCAGGCCCTGGGTCCGTCGGCCGTAGCGGCGCGCCCACTCGCGGCGGCGATGCGCGAGGATCTCGCCGAGACCGCCCATGACGCCGGCTGGGCGACAAACCTGACCGACAATCTCGACGGTGAGCGGCTCCCCGCCGACGTCGAGACCGCCGTGTTCCGGATTTTCCAGGAGTCCGTCGCCAACGCCGCTCGGCATGCTCGCTCGACGCGGATCGAGGTTGGGCTGACGCGCGCCGACGGATGGGTGACGCTCGACGTGCGCGACGACGGCGTGGGATTCGAGCCGACGCTCGCGAGGAACCGCGGAGGACTCGGTCTCACGAGCATGGTGGACCGTGCGCAACTACTCGGCGGGACCTGCACCATCGACAGCCGCCCGAACCGCGGCACCCGCGTGACGGCGCGGTTGCCCTTAAAGCGCGATCTGCGTGACGTCCGTGACTGACGCGCCGATCCGCGTCGTGATCGTCGACGACCACCCGATGGTGCGGGAGGGCCTTCGGACCATGCTCGACGACGAGGGCATCGAAGTTGTCGGCGAGGCCGGCACCACGGCGGAGGCGCTTCGTGAAGCGCGGCGTGCGACCCCCGATGTGCTCTTGCTCGACGTCGAGCTGGCCGACGGCGACGGGCTCGCCACGCTGCCCGAGCTCAAGCGCACGGCGCCCGGCGCCAGCGTGTTGATCGTCACGATGCACGCCGAACTGACGCTCGTCCGGCGCGCGATCGAGATGGGGGCAGCAGGCTACGTGCTCAAGGGCGTCGGCCGCCGTGAGCTGCTTTCAGCCGTGCGCGCCGTCCGGGCCGGGGAGTCCGTGATTGATCCCGCCCTCCTGCGGGAGCTGGCGAACCCAGGTGAGCGGGATTCGGCACCGGCACCGGGTGAGACGCTGAGTCCGGTCGAGCTGGACGTATTGCGTGCAATCGCGGACGGGCTCACGAATCGCCAGATCGCGGAACGGATGCGCTGGAGCGTCGCCACCGCGAAGAAGTACGTCCAGCGGGTCCTCGAGAAGATGGCCGTCACCGATCGCACCCAGGCGGCGGTCGCTGCCCTGCGAGCACGCTTGCTGGATTGACGCCGTAGCCGTGTGGCTCCCTACTTCGTAGCCGCCGGGGGATTGCCCGCGACCGGTCCTGCATTTATCAGCGTCGCCATGGCCCGACCGGGCGGCGCCAGGTGGGCGCGGGGGCTCGCCGCAGCGCTGGGCGCCGGCATTCTGCTCGGCGGCATGCCCGGGGCTGCGCAGGAGCGGCCCGCCGCCCCCGAGCAAACCACCGCGCCGCCGATCGTGCGCCTGCCCCCGCTCGACGTCACGACCACGCGCTTGCCATCGACGCCGCTGCCCCCCGATCAAGTGCCCGCGGTCGTCGACGTCGTGCCCGGCGAGGTGTTGCGCGGCACCGGCGCCGTCACGCTGCAGGACGCCCTGCGTCGGCTGCCGGGCGTGACGACTGCAGACCAACAAGGCAACTCCTTCCAGGCGGATCTGTCGGTTCGCGGCTTTCAGGGCACCTCGGTCAGCGGCGTGCCGCAAGGCATCAGCGTGTTCGTGGACGGTGTGCGTGTGAACGAGCCGACGGTCGAGGAGATCAACTTCGATCTTCTGCCGCTGGACGACATTGACCACCTCGAGCTGATCCGCGGCCCCTACCCGGTTTTCGGCCGCAACACGCTTGGCGGTGCGCTGAACATCGTGACCAGGCGCGGCGCCGAGGTTCGCGAGATCGTGCCCGAGGCCGACTGGGGAAGCTTCGGCCGCCAGAAGTATCGCCTGCGAGTCGGCGGTACGGAAGGGCCGTTCGATTACTACGTGTCGGGCACGTACTTCACCGAAGAGGGCTGGCGCGACGCCTCGGCGAGCCGCCTCGGCAAGCTCTTTGCGCGGTTCGGGTTTCGGCTAGGCGGTACGGATCTATCGCTGTCCTATCAGCGCGCGCAGAACCGTCTGCAGCAGCCGGGCTCGCTGCCCGAAAGCGAACTCGATCAGCACCGGACCCGCAATTTCACGAGGGGCGACTTTTTCGCGCCCCTGATGAACGCGGTGACACTCAACGTCAAGCAGGCGCTCGACGAGCACTGGGCGCTGGCGGCGACGCTGTTCGTGCGCACGCTCGACGCCGAACAGTTCAACGTCAATCTCGTCGACAACAATTCGCGCTCGTTCACGAGCACGGCCACGGCGGGCGGGACACTGGAGGCGACTTACCAGGCCATGGTGTTCGGCCGCTCCAACCGCCTCGTTCTGGGTGCCGAGTACGCACACGCCGACGCTCACGTGAAGGTGTTCGCGGAAACGCACGAGGGTCAGCGCGACCTCAATTCGGACGTGCTGGACAACCAGACGACCGTCGGCGGCTGGGTGCTCGATACGTTCGAAGTGGGACGCAATTTGCTCGTGCCCGGTGACCAGCTGCTGGTCACCGGCGGTGCGCGTTTCGACTACGTGCGTCACGTCATCGGCGACCGCACGCCGGATCCCGACATTGCGAGCTCGGCTGGGACGGACGCGTTCGTGCAAACCACGCCGCGATTCGGGATCAACTACAACCCGACGCCCCTCCTCAATTTCTATTTCAGCTACGCCGAGGGCTTCCGGGCGCCGGCGTTTCTGGAGCTGACGTGTGCTTCCCCCGCGACGATCTGCCCTGGGCTCCAAGCCGGCAGCGCCGCCGACCCACCGCTCAAGCCGGTCACGATGCGCAACTACGAGGTCGGTATGCGCGCGCAGCCATGGCCCTGGCTCGAAGGACGCCTGGCACTCTATCGGAGCGACGTGCAGAACGAGATCTTCTCTGTCTCCCCCACGGGGACGGTCGGCCTCTTCTTTCAGAACGTGGGCGGGACGCGGCGTCAGGGCATCGAGGTCGCGCTGCTCGGCAAGTACGAGCGACTTCTCGAGCCGTGGATCAACTACGCCTACACGGACGCAACGTTCCGTGAGGACGTGCTTCTCGGTACCTCGCGAGTGACCGGCGACTGCTCGACGCCGCCGTGCACGCAGCTCGTTCGCAAGGGCAGTCAGTTACCGCTGGTGCCTCGCCACCGGATCAACGCGGGCGTCGATACGCACCTCACCGACTGGTTCACGCTCTCGCTGAGCGGCACGTACGTCGGTCGGCAGCGGCTACGCGGCGACGAGGCCAACGCCGAGCGGCAGCTCGGCGATTACGTTGTGCTCAACGCCTCATTGACGGCGCGCGTAAAGGCGCTCACCGCGTTCATCGCAGTGCAGAACCTCCTCGACACCAACTACGAGACGTTCGGGACGTTCGCGCCGAACCCGCGAGCCGACGGCTCCCCGGTGCAGCGCTTCCTGACCCCGGCGTCGCCGATCAACTTTCAGGGCGGCCTCTCGTACCGGTTTTGAGCGAGTGGACGTCCTAGAGGTGGAATCGGCGGGCGGTCGCTGACCGGGAGTCAGCCGGCGAACGTCGACCAGAGCGACAGCGCGAACCCGGCGAGGGTCACAGCAATGCACGCCGCCGCCAGCAGCCAGTCGACCGCTGTCTCGCGCCGATGCTCCGCCAGCGACATCACGAGCCCCGCGAGCAGCCCGCCCACGAACCCGCCGGCGTGCGCGGCGTTGTTGACCGCCGGCATGAAGAAGCTCAGCACGAATATCAGCAGTGCCATGTAACCGTACTGCCGAAGCACCATCGCGCCAAAGGTTCCGCCGCGCTTCTTGCCAAACGCGACGATAGCCCCGAGAAGGCCGAACACGGCGCCGGAGGCGCCGATCGTGACCGGATAGCCGACCCAGTTGGAGACCAGAAAGCCAGCAGCGCCGGCAACCGTGAAGATCACCATGAGCCGGGCGGGGCCGAAGAGCTGCTCGACGGCCGGGCCGAGCTGGCGGATCCACAGCACATTGAACAGGATGTGCAGGATGCTGCCGTGCAGGTAGATCCCCGTGAAGATCGTCCACCAGCGACCAACGCTCCAGGGGGCGGCGCCGGCCGCACCGAGCGCAATGAGAGCCGCGTTGCTCGGCGCGAATGCATCGAAGGGGCTGCGCGCGGACAACGCGGTCCGCGGGTCGAGAAGCAGGCTCGCGATGTACAGAGCGATGCAAGCGACGGTGACCACATTGGTGAAGCTGTGGCGTCCGAAGATCGCCCGCAGTGGCGCGGCAAATCCCCACATGCCCGGGTTGCGGCGCCCGCAAATGAGGCACTGTTCTGCGTCCGCGCTCGTGAGACGTCCGCAGGACGGACAGAGGATGGTCCCGGTCGTTTTACGAAACATCGTCCTCGCCCTTGTTCTCCGGAATCCGATAGCCCTCGTCGAGCCAGACGCCGAGGTCGATCAGGCGGCAGGTCAGCGAGCAGAACGGCCGGTGTGGGTTGCCGTGCCACGGACCGCGCTTTCGGCACGTCGGACACGTGACTTCAATTTTCTCGCCGGCCGACATCCGATCGGATGGTACTGGCGGCCGACAAAGCCTGTCAACTCAACGACTTTCGCGTTGACACCCCCGTGGCCGTCGCGTAGAGTTGCGAAGATTCTCGTCACGGATTGTCCATCGAACCCGGGAGACTCACGATCATGAACGGCAAGCTCATTGCGGCACTGCTCGTCATCGCCATGGCCGGGCTCGTCGTGGCGCCGACCGCCTTCGCTCAGGCGGCCGCCGCGCCGGCACAGCACGGCGGCGGTGAAGCCAGTCTGAAGATACCGGACCTGAGCCAGGTCCACGTTGGCGGGATCGGCGGTCGCACGCTGCTCACGCTCGGGCTAGGCGTGTGCGTCCTCGGCCTGATCTTCGGCCTCGTCATCTTCAGTCAGCTCAAGAGCTTGCCGGTCCACGCCTCGATGCGTGAGATCTCCGAGTTGATCTACGAGACGTGCAAGACGTATCTGATCACCCAGGGCAAGTTCATCCTGATTCTCGAAGTCTTCATCGGAATCATCATCGTTCTCTACTTTGGCTTCCTGGTGCATTTCGAGGCGAGCCGCGTGCTCATCATCCTGCTCTTCAGCCTCGTCGGCATCGCCGGCAGCTATGGTGTCGCGTGGTTCGGCATCCGCATCAACACGTTCGCCAACTCGCGTACCGCCTTCGCCAGCCTCAAGGGCGAGGCCTATCCGGTATACGCGATCCCGCTGAAGGCGGGGATGTCGATCGGCATGCTGCTGATCAGCGTCGAGCTGTTCCTGATGCTCTGCATCCTGCTGTTCATCCCCGGGGACTACGCGGGACCATGCTTCATCGGCTTCGCCATCGGTGAGTCGCTCGGCGCGGCGGCGCTCAGGATCGCGGGCGGCATCTTCACCAAGATCGCCGACATCGGCTCCGACCTCATGAAGATCGTGTTCAACATCAAGGAGGACGACGCCCGCAACCCCGGCGTCATCGCCGACTGCACGGGCGACAACGCGGGCGATTCGGTCGGTCCGAGCGCCGACGGTTTCGAGACCTACGGTGTGACCGGCGTTGCCCTCATCTCCTTCATCCTGCTGGCGGTGCGCGAGCCCGCTGTGCAGGTGCAGCTGCTGGTGTGGATCTTCACGATGCGCGTCCTGATGATCGTGGCCAGCGGCGGGTCCTATCTGATCAACGAAGCCATCGCGCGCAGCCGCTACGCGGGCGCGACGCGGATGAACTTCGAGGCGCCGCTCACGTCACTGGTGTGGCTGACGTCGATCGTGTCGGTGGTGATGACCTACGGGGCATCCTACGTACTGGTCGGCAGCCTCGGCGACGGCTCGCTGTGGTGGAAGCTCTCCACCGTAATCACCTGCGGCACGCTGGCGGGCGCCATTATCCCGGAGCTTGTCAAGGTGTTCACCTCCACGGAGTCGGGCCACGTCCGCGAGGTCGTGACCGCCTCGCGCGAAGGCGGCGCCTCCCTCAACGTGCTGTCGGGGTTCGTCGCCGGCAACTTCAGCGCCTACTGGCTGGGCATGACCATCGTGGTGCTGATGGGCATCGCGTTCCTGGTCAGCACGCTGGGGCTCGGCGCGCTCATGGTGGCGCCCGCGGTCTTCGCCTTCGGCCTCGTCGCCTTCGGCTTCCTCGGAATGGGGCCGGTCACCATCGCCGTCGACTCCTATGGCCCCGTCACCGACAATGCGCAGTCGGTCTACGAGCTGTCGGTCATCGAGCAAATCCCGAACGTGGCCGCGGAGATCCGGCGCGACTTCGGGTTCGACGTGAAGTTCGACAACGCCAAGGCGATGCTCGAGGAGAACGACGGCGCCGGCAACACGTTCAAGGCGACGGCCAAGCCCGTGCTCATCGGCACCGCCGTGGTCGGTGCCACCACCATGATCTTTTCGATCATCGTGGTGCTGACGTCGGGCCTCACGCAGAACCTGGATCGACTGTCGCTGTTGTACCCGCCGTTCCTGCTGGGTCTCATCACTGGAGGGGCGGTCATCTACTGGTTCACCGGTGCGGCGACCCAGGCGGTGTCGACGGGTGCCTACCGCGCCGTGGAGTTCATCAAGGCCAACATCCGCCTGGAGGGCGCCACCAAGGCGTCAGTGACCGATAGCAAGAGGGTCGTGGAAATCTGCACGCAGTACGCGCAGAAGGGGATGTTCAACATCTTCCTGACGGTATTCTTCTCCACGCTCGCCTTCGCCTTCCTCGAGCCGTACTTCTTCATCGGCTACCTGATCTCGATCGCGTTGTTCGGCCTCTATCAGGCGGTGTTCATGGCCAACGCGGGCGGCGCCTGGGACAACGCGAAGAAGATCGTCGAGACCGAGCTGAAGGAAAAGGGCAGCCCACTGCACGCGGCCACTGTCGTCGGCGACACGGTCGGCGATCCCTTCAAGGACACCTCGTCGGTCGCCATGAACCCCGTGATCAAGTTCACGACGCTCTTCGGCCTGCTCGCGGTCGAGCTGGCGGTCAGTCTCACCACGGCCAGCGGGCCCGGGCTCAGCCGGGTGCTGAGCCTCGTCTTCTTCGTGCTGTCGATGGTGTTCGTGTGGCGCTCGTTCTACGGGATGCGAATCAAGGGCAGCGAGCCGGCCCTTGCACATGGCGCGGTCGGCGCTGTCGCGCCACGCCCGTAGAGCGCCGTTGGAGGTTCTGACCGAACTGCTCCGGGGCGGCGCGCAGCTCGACGCGCTCATTCGATGGGGCGGGTACGGGCTCCTGGCCGCCATCGTCTTCGCCGAGACGGGCCTCCTCATCGGATTCTTCCTACCTGGCGACTCGCTGCTGGTCACGGCCGGCCTCGTGGCGGCCACGGGGGCGCTGAACATCTGGTGGCTGAACGCGCTGCTGATCGTGGCCGCGGTCGTGGGCGACAGCGTCGGCTACGCCATCGGCCGACACCTCGGCCCGCGGTTGTTCACCCGCGAGAAGTCGCTGCTGTTCAATCCGGCCCACGTGGAGCGTACGCGGCGCTTCTATGACCGCCACGGTTCCAAAACGATCGTCATCGCGCGCTTCGTGCCGATCGTGCGGACGTTCGCTCCGACGGTTGCTGGCGTCGGCCAGATGGAGTACCGGCGGTTCATTTTCTACAATATCGCCGGTGGTGTTGGATGGGTCCTGAGCATGACGTGGGGCGGCTATCTCTTGGGGCAGTCGATTCCGAACATCGGCTCGCATATTCACATCGTCGTGGCCGTCGTGATCGTGCTGTCGCTGATTCCCATCGGCGTGGAGCTGCTGCGAGAACACCGGCGCCGGCTCAGCTAGCTGCAGGTGCGGCGCTGGCCATCATCGGCCGGCTGCCGTTGTCCGTCGGGCTGTGGCTCGGTCGGCGCTTCGGCGACGCCGCGTACTTGACGGTGCGGCGACGCCGCCGGATCGCTCTCGACAACCTTGCTGTCGCGTACCCGGCGTTGCCGCTTCGCGCCCGGGCGCGACTGGCTAGGCACGCCTCGCAGCACCTCGGAATGACGCTCGTCGAGCTCGCGCGTGTTCTGACCCGTCCGCTGGAAGACACTCTCGGACGGATTCGCCTCGAAGGCATCGACCACCTGAGGGCCTCCATGGACACGCATGGCCGGGCACTGCTGCTGACCGCGCACCTCGGCAACTGGGAGCTCCTGGCGGTCGCGCATCGGCTGACCGGCTTCAATCTCTCGATCGTGGTCCGGCCGCTCGACGCCCCCTGGCTGGACGCGCTCGCCGACCGGTTACGCCGCAGCACCGGGGTGGAGCTCATCGACAAGCGCGGCGCCTTGCGTCCGGTCCTTGAGGCGCTGCGGCGCGGTCGGATGATCGGCATCCTCATGGACCAGAACGCAGCGCGACGTGAGGGCGTCTTCGTGGATTTCTTCGGTCGGGCCGCGTCGACCTCCCGGAGCATCGCCCTGCTGGCGCTGCGTACGCGGACGCCCGTCGTCCCCGTGTTCGCCCGCCGCGGGCCCGACGGTGGCCACACCGTCGTGATCCATCCCGCGCTCACCCTGCCGCAGCCGAATGGCTCGGAGGCAGCGGTCGTCGAACTGACGGCACGATGCACGGCGGCCATCGAGCGCGCCATCCGAGAAGTCCCCGAGCAGTGGCTCTGGTCGCACGACCGCTGGCGGACCCGGCCCCCTCAAGAGGCACGCGCTTGAGGGGCCTGATTCTGATTGCCGGCCTATTGACGACCGCGGTCTCCGCCGCCGGCGTTCTCGATGTCGACCTCAAGGCCTACGATCAAGCCCGCCGGCGCGGCGAGATGGTAAGCGTGGAAGGCCGGGTCTACAACGAGCGGCGCAAGCCGAACGCGGACGACGAGCCGGTTCCGCACGCTACCGTTGTGCTGTTGCCGCGTTCGGAGGCACTCGTACGACGCCTGGACGATCTTCGGGCTCAAGCCCGTGACTCGGCGGCCGCATACCGCGAAGCCGCGACGAAGATGCGACAAGCGCGAGAGGCCTACGAGCGCCAGGTGTGGGAGGCCGGCTCGCCCGAGCTGGTGGTCTCGACGGTGGTGGATTCCGGCGGCCGCTTCGTCTTGGCGGACATCCCCGCCGGACGTTGGCTGATGTGGGTGACCCATTCGCAGTTCATGGAGTCACGTGCGCCGAACGTGCCGCTACGGGATCGCCAGCGGTTCAAGCTGCCGCCCCGACTGGTCGGCTACTATGCCGAACGCGCGTGGCTTCGCGAGCTAGAGATGACGCCCGGCACGGTGGCGACCGTAGATCTGAGCGATCGCAACGTCTGGTTCGCTGGGGTAGTGGAGGACAGAGTGCTGGACGCCGGCTCACGCTGAGCCGGCGTCCCCAATTAGGCCCCTAACCCTGGCCCCTACTTCTTTGTGGCGTCGTCCTTCGCCTTCGCCTGCTTGGATGCTGTCGAGGCGCTGACGCTCATCGCCGTCATCTTCCCGCCTTCGTCCATGTAGCGAACCGTGACCTTGTCGCCGGCCGCGAGGTCCTTCGCGGTCACGTCCTTACCACCCTTCTTGATCTTGGTCTTGTCGTCGAGCGCGAACGTCCACTCGGTGTCCTTCCCCTTCGACTTGCCGCCCACCACGATGCTGTCCGGGGCCGCCGTCTTCACAGTCCCGACGGCCGTGTGGTGCGGGGCCTTCTTCATGGAGGACTTGTCCTCCATCTTCTTGTCGTCCGTCTTCGGGGCCGGCGTCGACGTCTGGGCGCCCACAAGCCCGGCACTGGCGAACACGAACGCAACTCCAACGATCGTTGCTAACGCTCTCTTCACTGTGACCTCCTGGTTTGTGCTACTCGGTGGAACCCCGGGGGTCTGAGGCCCCCGGCGGCGCCGCCCTCCCTAGCCATTCAAGATACTTCAGGCCGCTGGGAACGCACGCCGTCGCGACCGGACCCGCGTTGACCCTGGACCTTGGTCCATGGTAAAAATGACCAACCTTTCCAATCTATGGCGACTCAAAGCCGTGTCTTCGCGGCGGCTCTCAGCCTTTCGATCTTGATCGGTC
>Ga0075433_10004783_pt1 | contig 10564 bp, 8 predicted proteins | sample RhiMethybrSRZTD2_FD_75299 | JGI IMG/M metagenome (GOLD analysis project Ga0075433, IMG submission 75299) | Populus rhizosphere microbial communities from Tennessee, USA - Rhizosphere MetaG P. TD hybrid SRZTD2 | ecosystem: Host-associated > Plants > Roots > Rhizosphere > Soil | place: USA... | reverse complement strand
CGTCGCGCCATCCCAGAGCCGCAGCGCTCGCGTCGTGTCACGCCGGTCCAGGGCGTCGCGTGCGTCGAGGTCGGCGGCGAGGCTGGCCGGGAGCGGGCCGCGCTTCCCGTCAGCGAGGCGGGCCAGCGCGGCGGCGTGGCGCGAGCGCTCGACCCCGAGCCGCGCGAGCAGCCAGTGGGCGACGACGTCGGTGTCGGCGGCCGCGGCGAGGCGTCCCCGCACGCGCTCCGCCGCGCGCTGCCAGTCGCCCAACGCCGGCAACCCGGTGGCCTGCGCCAGCAGGATCCAGAGATCCCGTTCCCGTGCGGCCCAGCCCCCCGTCGCGCGCTCGAGTCGCAAGCGGGCGCTGTCCGCCCATCCCGCGGCGAGATCGGCAGCGACGCCCAAGCGGAGCACGCGTGCCCGCTCGGCGTCCGTGGCGCCGCGCTGCGCGAGACAGCGCAACACCACCCGCGCGGGTCCCGTGCGTTGTGCCGGCGTTCCGAATTCGGCGGCCTGAAACGCGAGGTACTCCAGGGCCAGGAAGCTGTGCCGGCACACCGTACGAAGCAACGCGAGCTGGGCCGGCGCGGAGCCGAGGATGAGCGTGTCGGCGATCCCGACCGCCTCCGCGACGACCGAGGTCGAGTCGATGCGCAAGTAGCGGTGGATGAGGTCCGCGGTCTCGCGCCGGTCGCCCCCCTGGTGCGCTAGCGAGATCAAGTGAGCGATCGCCGGGGCGAACCGTGGATCGAGATCGAGGACCCGGTTGAACGCGACCCCCGCCTCGCCGACCGTCTCGTCGAACAGACCGGCGAAGTGGTAGTAGAACTCGCCGAGCACATACCACGCCTGGGGGTAGCCCGGTGCCTGCTCGGTGGCGTGCTTGAAGCGATCGAGCCCGGCGAGCCCGTCGCCTTCGGCGAGCAGCCGGGTGAACCCATCGAGCAGCAGGCTGTCTGCCGGCGAGAGTCCGCCCCGGTGCACCAGCGCGCCCCGCAGCGCGGCGCCGAACCCCTGTTCGGTCGGGTCTACCTGCGCGGCGACGAGCGCGAGCCGCAGCCTGGCGATCGCGAATCCGGAGTCCGCGCGAATCACTCGGGTGTACTCATCGCGCGCCGTGCGGTAGTCGCCGCGACGGAACGCCGCCTCGGCGTTCAGGTACGCGGCCAGCGCCTCGGGGCCGCCGTTCGGGAGTGTGACATCCGGGCCCGGCGTGAACTCGGGGTACAGTCCCGCCCAGACGCGGTCCATCACCTCCGACTCCTCGGCGCCGACTCGTCCCTCGGCCTTGGCGCTGCGACGGACCCGTCCACCCTCGTACAGGCTCGCCTGCAGCGTGACCGTGGGCCCCACGTACGCGACGCTGCCCTGCACGAAGAACTTCGCCCCGAGGCGACAGGCGAGAGCCTGCGCCTCCTCGTTCGACGGATGCTCGGTCGCGATCTGCGCCGCCACCCGACCGAACGAGACGACCTCGCTGAGGCGCTCCACGGGGCGGAATCGGGAGATGAAATACTCCGGGAGCTGGCTCGCCGGGTAGGGTGGCGTGCCCAGAACGGCGAACGGCATCACCGCCAGGCGTGCCGGCCCGTCCCGCGGCAACTGGCAGGCCCCGTGCGAGCCGAGCACGAGACGCAGGGCAACGGCGCCGAGCACCACCACGACGCCGGCCGCGGCCCATGGGCGCCACGGCCGGACCTCGGCGCGCGCGAGCTCGGCGAGCCACGCCGCGGCCGTCGCGGGTCGATCGTCGGGCTGCTCCGCGAGTGGGGCCGTGAGCGCGGCGGCGAGGCGAGTCGACAAGTCCGGTCGCGCGGCGCGCAACGCGTGCACCAGCGCCGCCCGATCGGACCGGAACGCCGGCGGCCCGCCGCCGAGCGCCTCGAACGCGACTGCGGAGAGACTGTGCAGATCGGCCCGCCCGTCTACCCGGCCGCTCACCGCCTGCTCGGGCGCCATGTAGCCCGGCGTGCCGATCGCGGCTCCGGGCTGTGTGAGTGAAGACTCCCCAGCGCCTTCCACGCGGGCGATGCCGAAATCGGCGAGCAGGGCCCGGCCGCTGTCCTCGTCGAGCAGGATGTTGGAGGGCTTCACGTCGCGGTGCACGATGCCGCGCCGGTGCGCGTACCCGAGAGCGTCCGCGATCTCGCGCACCATCCGGAGGATGTGGTCGGTCGGGACGCGCGGGTCGCCACGAAGGCGCTCCTCGAACGTATCGCCCCGAACGAACGTCATGATGAGGAAGCTGATCCCCTCGCGCGTGTCGAAGTCGTACACCCGCACGATGTTGGGGTGGTCGAGCGACGCGCCGAGCGTCGCCTCGCGGCGGAAGCGCTCGTGGCGCATGGTGCTCGATGCCACGTCGGGGGGCAGGACCTTCACCGCCACGATGTGACCGAGCGTGCGGTGGCGGGCGCGGAACACCGCGCCCATGCCCCCGACGCCGGCGAGGCTCAGCACCTCGTAACGGTTGCCGACTGCGCGCTGCACGGCGTCGAGGTCAGGCGTCTGCATAAGAGCAGGGGAATGTACCTGCGCTTGCCCGCGGCCGCAGCGTGCCCGATACTCGGGGGCGCGCTATGCCCTCCGTCTTCTGTCGCGTGCTCGGGCCCGTGCGGGTCACCGTCGCCGGTGCGGACGCGCCGGCGGAGCTCTTGTGGCGCAAACACGTCGCGCTGCTCGTGTATCTGGCGCGGAGTCCGCGGAAGAGTCGCACCCGCGAGCACCTGATCGGCCTGCTGTGGAGCGACCGCGACGAGCGGCAGGCCCGACACTCGTTGAGTGAGGCGCTGCGCGTCCTGCGGCGCGCCCTCGGGGACGAGCAGCTGGTGGCCGACGTGGATCAGCTCCGGCTGGCGCCGGACGCCGTGGCGCTCGACTGCGATCGGTTTGCCGAGCTGTGCGAACGGAGCGACTGGGGGGCTGCCGCCGCGCTGGTCGACGGCGAGTTCCTCGAGGGTCTGGCGATTCCAGAGGCGAGCGATTTCGAGAACTGGTTGGCTGCCGAACGGGCGCTGTGGCGGGCGCGGGCGCTGGACGCTCTGGTTCAGGGGGTCACCACGGATCTGGCGCGTGGTGACGCGGCGTCCGCCGCTCGGGTGGGACTCCGCGCCGTCGCCCTCGACCGCACGTCCGAGCCGGCAGCCCGCGCCGCGATGCGCGCCCTCACGCTGGCGGGCGACCGCGCCGCCGCCCTACGCGTGGCCGACGAGCTCGCACACGCCCTGCACGACATGCTCGGCGCGGAGGTGAGCGAAGATACCGCGCGTCTCGTCGCACGGGTCCGGGACACTCGCGTCGGGCGCCGCGTGGTGGCCGCTCCGCCCGACGCCCGCCCGCGGCCGCCGCTGGTGAGCCGCAGCGTCGAGCTGGCGACGCTCACGGCGGCGTGGCAGCGAGCGCGCCGCGGGCGTGGGCAGGTCGTGATCGTGGAGGGCGAGCCCGGGGAGGGGAAGACCCGGCTCATCGAGGAGGTGTTGGCCCACGCGCGCTTGGATGACGCCACGGTGGCCACGACCCGCGCCGTGCCCGCCGAACAGAAGACAGAGTGGAGCGCACTGGCCGGTCTGCTCGCCGGAGGGCTGGGCGACGCGCCAGGGGTTGCGGGCGCGCCGGCTGAAGCGCTGGCCGGGCTCGCCGGGCTCGATGGCGATCTGCAAACGAGGTTCGGCTCCACTGCGCCCGCGGCCCCGGTCGGAGAGGCGCTCGGGGCAGTCGTGGGCGCCGTGGCCGCAGAGCGGCCGGTCCTCATGGCGCTCGATGACGTCCAATGGTGCGACGCGGCCACGCTGGCCGCTCTCCCCGCGCTGGCTCGCGACACGGCGGCCCGACCGGTACTCCTCCTGCTGGGGCTGTCCCGCGGGTCACCCGAGGGCGAGCGGCTGGATGATCTACGCGCCCGGCTGGGCCGCGATCTCGAAGGTGCGGTCGTTCGCGTGGGACGGTTCGACGCGACGGCACTGCGTGAGCTGGTGCGCTGGGCGCTTCCGCAATATGACGCCCCTGACGCGGAACGCCTGACGCGCCGGGTGGAGCGCGACACGGGAGGACTGCCGCTGCTCGCGGTCGCGATGCTCGAGGCCGTGGCGGCGGGATTCACGCCCGCGCCCGATGCACCGGCCTGGCCGTCGCCGACGCGGACCCTCGTCGACTCCCTCCCCGGGAACCTGCCCCCCACCATCATCGGCGTCGTGTGCCGACGGTTCCGTGAGCTCTCCGAGGCCGCCCAGCAAGTGCTCGGTGCGGCGGCGGCGCTGGATGAGCGGGTGGACGCGGGCCGCCTCGCCCGTGCCACCGGGCTCGACGGCGCAACGCTGTCGCCGGCGCTCGATGCGCTCGAGTGGGAGCGCTGGCTGGTGGCGGACCCGCGCGGCTACGTGTTTACCGCGCCGATCGAGCGGGCCGTCCTGTTGCAGGAGATGATCACCCCGGGGCAGGTGCGGCGTTACCGGGCGAACGAGCGCGCTTGAGATCGGCTTGAGGCCATAGACCGAACGTGTCCCCGGACCTTCGACCGGGAGACACCATGCAGTTCGGACACCTCGGCATCGGACTCGCAATCGCATCGCTCGACCCGCGCCCGGAGACGTTCCTGGTGGTCGGGGCGGCGCAATTCCTGCCAAATGCCGATTCACTCATCATCCGGGCCGGGTGGGCGAAGCCCGAGTTCCACGGCACGTGGAGTCACAGTCTTCTGTTCTCCGGCGCCGTGGGAGCCCTCGCGGTCGCCTTGTTCGGCCCCTGGCTCGGAGGCCTGGCGCTCGCGAGCATCCTTGCGCACCTGCTCGCCGACCTGCCGACCGACACCGGTCTCCCGCTGCTGCTGCCGTTCAGCCGGCGGCGCTTCTCGCTCAACCTCTGGAAGAACACGGGTTACTGGGGGCGCGGGATGTATATCGGCTACTACCGCCAGCGGTGGGCCTGGATCCTCGAGGGTGCGGTATTCGCCGTGGTGGCGTGGCGCTACACGGGGCTGTTGGCGTGAAGCTCCTCACATTCTTCGCGCTCGCGCTGCTCGTGCACGGACCCCTGTCGCCATTCCTGCCGACGGCGTTCGAGGCGACCCTGCTGTACTACGCGCCCCTGTATCCCGCCTGGCTGCTCGCGTTGGTCGGCACGCTCGGCGCGTCGCTAGCGGAAGGCCTCAACTACCGCCTGATCGACTGGGCTACGGAGCTCCCGCAGCTGGCGCGGCTGGCGGACCGGCCTGGGGTGCGCTGGAGCGTCGCGGCGTTCCAGCGCGCTCCCTTCTGGACCACCGCGCTCGTGATTTTCTCCCCGATACCCGACTCGGCGGTGCGCGTCCTGGCACCGTTGGCGCGATACCCGCTGCCCAAGTTTCTTGGCGCGGTGGCGCTGGGACGTTTCCCGCGCCTGCTCCTGATCGCCGCACTGGGCGGACTGGTTGCCGTACCCGCCGGGGTGTTGCTCGGCGGCGGCGTCGCCCTCGTGGTGCTCGCTGTGGGGCGACAACGCGTGGCGTCCGCATTCCGGTGGTTGGGGGGGCGGTACCGCGATCTCTACGCCGTCGCCGTCGCAGGATTCCGTCTCTAACCGGAGTGGACCATGTGGCTTCTCGCGCTGGCCTTGGTCGCCGACACGACTCATGCATTCTCCCTGGAGCTTTCGCCGGCGGAGTCGGTTTCGGTCGCAGTGACGGGAACGGGAGATCCCGTGGTCTTGGTACCGGGCCTGTTCGGTTCGGCGTTCGGATACCGCACGCTGATTCCGCTGCTCACGGACGCCGGCTATCGGGCGATCGTCGTGGAACCGCTCGGCATCGGCAGCTCGGCGCGCCCGGAGCGCGCGGACTACTCCCTCACCGCTCAGGCCGACCGGATTGCGGCTGCCCTCGACCGGCTGGGCGTGCGGCGCGCGGTGGTCATCGCGCACTCACTGGGAGCATCGATGGCGTTTCGCCTGGCCTATCGACGACCCGATCTCGTGGCCGGCATCGTGTCGCTCGAGGGCGGGCCGGCCGAGGCCGCGGCCACGCGGTCGTTTCGCCGTGCCATGAAGCTCGCGCCCTGGATCAAGCTGTTCGGGGGCGTGCAGCTCGTACGGAAGAAGATCCGCAGCCAGCTGATCCGAGCGTCGGGGGATCCATCGTGGGTGAGCGACCGAGTGGTCGACGGTTACACGGCGGGTGCCGCGCGCGATCTGGACGCGACGCTCAAGGCGTTTCTCGCCATGGCCGAGCGGCGCGAGCCGGAGCGGTTGCGGCCGCATCTGGCCGAGGTGCGGTGCCCCGTCCGTCTGCTGCTCGGCACGGCGACACACGAGGGCGGGGTCAGCGTGGAGGAAGTCGCCGTCCTCGCCGCCGCCCTGCCGGCATTCGTCGTGGACAGCGTGACCGGGGCGGGGCACTACATCTACGAGGAGCAGCCCGCCGTCGTGGTGGCAGCCGTGCGACGGCTGCTGGCGTCGTAGGGTCCGTTGCCCCGGACCTTGGAGGGTGGTTACAATTCCCCGCGACATGACCAATCGCCTGCTGGTGAGCTTGATCCTCGTCGTCGCGGCGGGCGATTTGCCCGCGCCGGAGCCTGCGGCGGACGCGAACGAGGCTCGGATCTTCCTGGACGACCGGGCCGGTACGCTCGTCCTCGACCTGGCGCCGATGGATCTGCCGGCGAACACGCCGCACCATGGGATCGCACAGCCGCCGGTCGCGACGCTGGAGATACCGGAGAGTGGATCGATCTACGGCTTCCGGGTGCAGGTGGTGGACAGCGCCGGACACGAGCTGCCCGACGAGCTGATCCATCACTTCAATCTCATCGACCCGGACCACCGCGAGTTGTTTCTCCCGATCTCGCGCCGCCTGTTGGCGGCCGGGCACGAGACCGGGACGATCCGGCTGCCGCGGCTCTTGTTCGGCGTGCCCCTGAAGCGCGGGGAACATGTCGTCGCGAGCGCCATGGTCGAGAACCTCACGCCGGCCGCGTATCGCGGGGCCCGCGTGCGGCTGGTGATGAGCTTTACTCCCGCAAAGCGGCCGTGGCCGCTGTTCGCCGCGTCGCCCTGGCAGATGGACGTGGCGTTTCCGGTCGGCGACAAGTCGTTCACGCTGCCCCCCGGTCGCTCGTCCCGCGCCTACGAGGGCAGCCCGGCCGTGCCCGGCCAGATCGTCGGTCTGGGCGGGCACATGCACGACTACGGGCGGGTGATCGAGTTCGCCGACGTGACGACCGGCGAGGTGATCTACCGGGCCGCGCCCGTGGCGGACTCCGGCGGGCGCATCGCGTCGATCCCGATCGCGATGCTGTATGGTTGGACGCGCCTGGGGGTGCACATCGTCCCGGAGCATCGCTATCGTATCGCCGTCTCGTACGACAACCCCACCGACGCACCGATCCCGGATGGGGGTATGGGCGTGGTCGGAGGCCTGTTCGTGCCCGACCGCGGCGTGACGTGGCCCGCGGCGGATCCGGGGGACTCGCTGTATCGGCAGGATTACCGGCACTACATGCGGCTCGAAGGGGGGGGCGGCCATCACATGATGGAGATGGCGGGCAAGCCCATGTCTATGCCCATGAAGATGGGTTCGCACGAGCACACCTCGCACGCCCGCCCCTAAGTCGCCGGCCGACGTTGTCCTGTTCGACTTCGGCGGCACCCTCGACGCCGACGGGGTGCACTGGAGTCCGCGCTTTCACGCCGCCTATCGCGCGGTCGGCGGTGCGCTCGACTACGCTGCCTTCGATTCCTTCTTCAAGACCGCCGACCAAGCGCTCGGGAGCCTACCCGGCATCGGGGCGCTGGGGTTCCGCGCCACGATCGAGGCGGCGGCTCGAGTGGTCGTCGGGCTGCTGCCCGACCGCGTGGATGCCGGCGCACTCGCGCTTCGGTTGCACGCCGAAGCGCTGGATGTCGTGGCACGCAATGTCCCGATTCTGGAGCGGCTGGCCCGGCGCTACCGCCTCGGGGTGGTGTCCAACTTCACCGGCAACCTGCAACCGTGTTTGGAAGAGCTGGGCCTCGCGAGATTCTTCGCCGTGCTTAGCGACTCCACCTTGGTCGGGTGGAGCAAACCCGACTCCCGCATCTTCATCCACACTCTCGCCGCCCTCCAGGTATCGCCTCAGCGCGCGTGGATGGTGGGCGACAACTTCGAGGCGGACATCCGCGGGGCTGGCGCCCTGGGCATCCGCACTTGCTGGCTCGCGCCATCCGACCGGGCGGCGCCCCCAGGGGCCGAGCTCGTCCCCACGGCGCGAATCAGTTGCCTTCCGGACTTTGAAGCGGTGCTCGGGTAACGTGCACGGGCTGATCCTCGCCGGGGGAGAAGGGTCGCGCCTCGCCGCAGGCGGTATTCGGGTGCCCAAGCCTCTGGTGGAGGTGGGCGGGCGACCCCAGATCGTGGCTCTGCTCGAGATGTTCGCGGCACTGGGGTGTCGGACCCTTACCTGTGCCGTGCGTGCGGACTTCCCCGCGGTCACTCAGTTGCTTGACGGACGAAAGTTCGGGCCCCCCCTTACCCTGGTGGAGTGTCGCACGCCATCCTCCCTGCACACCCTCGTCGAGGGGCTCCGGGCGGTGCCGGCGGGCCCGGTATTCTGCAGCATGGTGGATACGGTGATGCGCCCGGCCGACTGGCTGACGGTCTTCGGGGCGACGGAGCGGCACCTGGAGGGGGGTGCCGACATGGTGCTGGCTGTGACGCCGTACGTGGACGACGAGTCTCCTGTGTACGTGACCCGGGATAGGGCTGGCGCCGTCCGGACTCTGGGCGACGAGCCAGTCGATCCTCTGTGCGTCACCGGAGGCGTGTACGGCCTGAGCGCCGGGATGCGCCGGGCTGCTGCGGACGCCGTCTCCGGCGGCGGGCACAAGATGCGTGGTTTCCTGAAGATGGTTGTCGCGGACGGGCGGCGCGTGGCGGCGGTGGAAGTGCCGCGCATCATCGACATCGATCGGCCATCAGATCTCCAGCATGCCAACGCGTGGCTCGCCGCGCGTGACACGTAGACATCGGACTCGAGGAGCGACGTCGCCTTGGCCCCATTGGTCGCGATTTACCGCAACCCCTCGTACTCACCGCTGCAACACGGCGTGAACGACACAGCCATCCTGGATTCCACGGTCGCGCGGCTGGAAGCTCAGGGCTGGCGGGCGATCAAGACCACCGAGCGTGAGGTCGAGCAGGGTCGCTTGCCGGCGGCGGGCCTGTACCTCAACATGTGCCAGGGCGCGCTCGCGGCCGAGCAGCTGATGCCGCTCGAATGCGACGGCGCGATCGTGGTGAACCGCCCGTCGAGCGCGCTGAACTGCCACCGCTACCGCCTGGTGAAGCGCCTGGGTGAAACCGGAGTGCCATTTCCCCGCACGCTCGTTCTGGCGAGTTCAGCCCCGATCCCGCCAGCGGGCGAGCTCAAGGCCTTGTGCCCCGATCACCAGAAGATCTGGGTCAAGCGGGGTGATGTGCATGCCGAGCGGCCCGAGGACGTGGTCGCGACGTCGCTCGAGCAAGTGCCGGAAACACTGCAGGCGTTTGCGCGGCGCGGCATCCGCTGGGTGGCGCTGCAGGCGCACGTCCCCGGTCCGGTGGTAAAGTTCTACGGCGTGAGCGACGGTGGCTTCTTCAACTGGTACGGCTCCGACGCCGGATTCGCCGGTGAGCGACCGGCGGTGGACGCGGGCCGGCTCAAGGCGCTCGCCTTCGAGGCCGCCGCCATCCTCGGGCTCGACGTCTTCGGAGGCGATGTGGCCTTTCCGGAGCCGGACCGCCCGGTGCTGATCGACATCAACGATTGGCCGAGCTTTGCGCCGTTTCGCGAGGACGCAGCGCAGGCCATCGCCGCCTACATCACCCATCGCGTCGCACATCGGACACACTCGTGACGGATACGCTACGTCGCACTCAGCTCTCCCTGCCCGGTCCCAGGTCCAAGGCCCTGTTCGACGTGGAGGCGATGTACCTGGCGCCCGGCACGCAGAGCGTGGCGCTGTTCAGTCAGCTCGCGATCGACCGCGGGGAGGGCGCTCTCCTGTACGACGTGGACGGCAACCGCTATGTAGACCTGCTGGCTGGGGTCGGCGTGGCGAGCCTGGGATACGCGCATCCCAAGTACGTCGCCGCGATGCAGCGGCAGGTCGCGCGGGTACACGTCGGCAGCTTTACGACCGAGCATCGCGCGGCGCTCGTGAAGCTGCTGGCGGAGCTCACGCCTGGCGATCTCAATCGCTCGCAGTTCTACTCGAGCGGGGCCGAAGCGATCGAGGCGGCCCTGCGGCTCGCCAAGTCGCGCACCGGCCATACCGAGGTGCTCGGCTTCTGGGGCGGGTTCCACGGCAAGACCGGCGGCGTGCTGCCGCTGCTCGGCTCGAGCTTCAAGCACGCGCTCGGACCCCTGATGCCCGGCGCGTATCTCTCACCCTACGCGTCGTGCGCGCGCTGCGCCTTCGGCAAGACGTTCCCGTCGTGCGAGTGGCATTGCGTGGACTTCCTCCGCAACAAGATCCAGCTCGAGACGACGAGGGACGTGGCGGCGATCATCGTCGAGCCGATCCAGGGCACGGCGGGGAACGTGGTGCCGCCGCCGGGCTACCTGAAGCTGTTGCGCGAGCTGGCCGACGAGCTGGG
>Ga0075433_10004781_pt1 | contig 10566 bp, 7 predicted proteins | sample RhiMethybrSRZTD2_FD_75299 | JGI IMG/M metagenome (GOLD analysis project Ga0075433, IMG submission 75299) | Populus rhizosphere microbial communities from Tennessee, USA - Rhizosphere MetaG P. TD hybrid SRZTD2 | ecosystem: Host-associated > Plants > Roots > Rhizosphere > Soil | place: USA... | reverse complement strand
GGCGCACGCCGCGACGTGAAACCGCGGGACGCTTCCGGAACGATTCCGGACCTGAACGAGGGTGACATCGTGCTCCCGCTGATGACGGACAGCCGTGTGGTGGGAGCGATCGTCCTCGCGCGGGCCGAAGGCAGCGCCCTGCAGGGCGACGAGGGGGAGTTTCTGCTGACCGCGGGCCGCCTGGCGGCGCAGGCGATCGAACGCGCGCAACTGTACGAAACGACACAGCGCGGCCGCGCCGAGGCCGAAGCGCTGCGCGTCCACGCCGACGATGCCCTGCGCGAGCTGCAGAAGGCAGAGGAGGCGCTGCGCCTGAGCGAAACGCGCTGCCGCACGCTGGCCGCACGCAGCAACCGTCTGTACGCGTTCAGCGCGGGACTCTCGGAGGCCGTCGCGCTGGACGCCGTTGCCGCGGTGGTCGTCCGGCACGGAAAGGCCGTGGCGGGAGCGGCGGCCGGATCGATCGCGCTCCTCACCGACGACGGCAGGCATCTGGACGTGCTGTACAGCGAGGAATATGGAGCGCAGCCCGAGGCAAGACGCCGGCTGCCGATGACGGCCGGGCTGTGCTCGACCGCCGCCGTCTCGACCAGACGACCGGTCTTCGTCAGATCGTTCGTGGAATGGCAGGAAAAGTACCCGCAATCCGCCGCGATCGCGGCGGACGGCGGCTACATTTCGTCGGCGGCGCTGCCGCTCCTCGCCGATTCGTCCGTCATCGGTGTCCTGTCGTTTCACTTCACCGTGCCGGTCAATTTCGATGAAGAGTACACCGCGCTGCTCGTGTCGATCGCGCAGCATTGCGCCCAGGCGGTCGATCGCGCACGGATGTACGAAGCGGCCGAGGCGGCGCGGCGGGAGGCCGAGACGGCCAACCGGTCGAAGGACGATTTTCTGTCGACCATCTCGCACGAGCTGCGCACGCCGCTCAACGCGATCCTCGGCTGGGCCGCCATGCTTCGCGACGGCTCGATTGACGCCAGCCGCAGCCCTCGCGCCATCGAAGCGATCTTCAACAACGCCACGCGGCAGGGACGACTGATCGAAGACCTGCTCGACGTGTCCCGGATCGTGGCGGGCCGTGCCGCGATCGATCTGCAGCATGTGGAGCTCGTCGAGAACATCAGAGGCGCCGTCGAGGCGATGATGCCGATCGCGGCCGCGAAGGGCGTCGAGCTGTGCTTCCAGCCGCAATCCGGGATCGCCGTGACCGCGGATCCACGCCGCCTCGAACAGATCTTCCTGAACCTGCTGACCAATGCCGTGAAGTTCACGCCCGCCGGCGGTCGCATCGACGTGGAGGTCACGCTGCACGGGCAGAGCGCGGAAGTCCGCGTCATCGACACCGGCGTGGGAATAGATCCGGCATTTCTGCCGCACGTCTTCGAGCGATTTCGTCAGGCCGACAGCGCCACGACGCGGGCGGTCGGCGGCCTCGGGCTGGGCCTGTTCATCTCGCGCCAACTCGTCGAGGCGCAGGGAGGACGGCTCGGGGCCGAAAGCCAAGGCCCGGGCAGCGGCGCGACCTTCGTTCTGACGTTGCCGGCCATCGAATCGCCTGCGGAAGGCCGGACGCTGCGTGCGCCGGCACAACTGCCACCGGCGTCCGAGGAGCCGGCGCCGTCGCTTCAGGGCGTGTCGGTGCTCATCGTGGACGATGAACCCGATGCGCTCGAGGTGATGGAGGCCGCCCTCCAGTCGTGCGGCGCCACCATCGTGTCGGCGTCGTCCGCACGCGATGCCCTGCAGACGCTCGAGCGCGTCGATGTCGACGTACTCCTCTCGGATATCGCGATGCCGGGCGAGGACGGCTGTGAGCTGATCCGGACGATCCGGGCCATGCCCTCGTTCGAGCTCGCGACGATCCCCGCGGCCGCCGTCACCGCACACGCGCGCGAGGACGAGCGCGAGCGCGCGCTGGCCGCGGGGTTCCAGATGCACTTGAGCAAGCCCGTGCAGCCGGCCGCGCTCGCACGGGCGGTCGCGACACTCGCGCTCAGCCGTACGGCGTAGGAAGAGGGGGCCTAGCGCCCGATCGCCTGGCGCATCACGCGGAGGAAGTTGCCGCCCAGGATCTTCTTCACGTCCTGCTCGCTGTAGCCTCGCTCGAGCAACGCGGCCGTGAGAGCGGGCATTCTGGAAACGTCTTCGAGTCCCGCCGGGACGGTGCTGATCCCGTCCCAATCGCTGCCGATGCCGACGTGTTCGATCCCCACCAGCTTGACGACGTGATCGATGTGGGCGACCGCATCCTGCAGCGTCGACAGGTTGGGCCTCATCGTCGAATACGTATCGAGATAGTCCGTGGTGGCGAAGTCGTCGAGGGCCTGGCCGTTCAGGCCGGGATCGACGGCGGCGCGCGCCGCGAAGTTCTTGCGCGACGCTTCGACCTCTTTCTGGCTGAGGAAGTTCCCGCCGAAATTGATGCCGATGACTCCGCCGTTCTTCGCGAGGGCCCTGATCATGTCGTCGGTCATGTTGCGCGGTATGTCCGTCAGTGCCCGGCAGCTCGAATGCGAGGCAATGACGGGTCTACTGGTCACCGCGAGCGTGTCGTAGAAGGTCTTGTCGGACACGTGGGAGATGTCCACGATCATCCCGAGGCGGTTCATCTCCCTCACGACTTCACGGCCGAAATCGGTCAGGCCGTTGTGCTCCGGTGTGTCGGTCGAGGAATCGGCCCAGTTGGTGTTGCGGAAGTGCGTGAGCGTCATGGAGCGGACACCGAGCCGGTGGAACATCCGCAGCACCGCGAGGTTGTCGGCGATCGCATGCCCGCTCTCGATCGTCAGCACGGCAGCAATCTTGCCGGTCCTGACGATGCGTTCGATGTCGGACGCGCCCAGGGCGAGCTCGATCTGGTCCGGATGCGCATCCAGCACTGACTGCATGGCGTCGCGGAGCTGAAGCGTCCGCCGCACCGCTTCCGCGCCCTTGTAATACGTCGGGACGTAGAGAGCGAAGAAGGGCGCACGCATTCCCGCGTCGCGCAGCCTGGGCAGATCGACATGCCCCTTGCCGGTCCGCCGGGAAATGTCCTCCTTGCCGTTGAGCACCCGCTGCAGCGTATCGATGTGACTGTCGATGCCGATCGTTGCGGCGTGAATGCGGCGTGCGCGCTCGAGCGGATCCTGTGCCGCCGTGGCCGATGTGTCATGGCCGCCGATCGCCAGGCAGACCAGGAGGGTGAGCAGGATCACGACGGAGGTGACACAGGAGCGAGGCATGAGACTGGGCGCGATTCTACTGCGCCAGTCAATCGCTCATCTCACTTCCGTCTGCCGAGCAGGTAGGCGCCGGCGACGAGCACGCCGACTCCGAGCACGCCGAGCCCGATCAGCATCGCACTCGAGCCGCCGGAGGCTGTCGTCGGTGCCGGCACAGGGGTGGCGGCACCCGCGGCGGCCGCCCCCGGCTTCTCGCCCGTCGCCGGTCCGCTGGCCGCGGATGGCTTGTCGCTGGCCGCCGCGGGCGTCTCGCCTCCGACCTGCATGACCTCGAGCGCGTAGGCGCTCTCGAGGTCCTCGGCGAGGTGCTGTCGTGCGGTCACCTTCAAGTAGGCCTTGCCCTCGTACGCGAACTCGAGGTTCTCGAGGCGCACCGCGGCGCCGGCATTCGCCGCCTCGACCTCCTTGACCTTCACCGCGTCGCGGTCGAAGACCTCGAGATCGATCGTCTTCTCCGCCACGCCCGGCTTGATGCGGATGTTGTACTTCGCCTTTGGCGAGACGGTCAGCGCGTAGTAATCCGTGGAATCGTTGGCGTAGAGATACCCGGTGTGGTTGCCAGGCTGGATGTCGACCGCCTTGCTGTCATCCGAGCCGGCATCGCGTCCGCTGTTGGCGTCGAACAGATCGACGAGCCTCACATCGAAGCGGTTGTTCTGGTGCTGATCGTCGTATTCATTGCCGACGAGGATGAAGAACCGTCCGCCCTGGCCGGCCCCGAGCGACAGCGAGACCGTCGCCTTTTCCCCCGGACCGGCCACCCACTTGTCCACGATATGCCGTTGATCCGGTGCGTGAATGGCAATGCCGGCATACGGAATCCCCGACTCTTCGAACTTCTCGCCGCGGATGCCGATGCCCTTCTCGAACGCCTGGGTCGACGCGACGATCTTCTGGCCATCGCGCGCCTCGACGACGAAATAGTCGTACTGGTTCCTGCGCTGGTGATGATCGAGATGGTAGGTGGTCGCCGGTTTGAGCACGACCGCTTCGTCGTATTTCGCGCCGCCGCGGATTTCCTCGCCGAACGCGGACTCCCGCTTGATGAGCAAAGCGCGCTGCGTGAGTTTTCCGAGCGTCTCGGCCAGCGCCGACGCGCTGCGCGCGTCGAAATACTCGCCGCCCGTGGCGCCCGAGATCGCCTCGAGCTGCGCCCGCGCCGCCGCGTCGACGTCGAACCCGATGGTGTGAACCTTGACTTTGAACCCTTTGGCCGTCAGATCGCGGACGGTCGCGAGCGGGTCGCCTCCGCATGTCTCAATCCCGTCGCTGACGAGAATCATCGCGCGCTCCTCGTCGCTCGGAGCGCCGAAGTCCTGCGCCGCCTGCTGGAGCGAGTAGGCGATCGGCGTCTGACCGCGGGGCACGGCCTTGTCGAGCGCGCTCAGGAACCGCGGCTTGTCGAGAGGCTGGAACTGCACGACGAGCTCCGTGTCCCTGCAGCTCTCGTCTTTCCGCTCCTGTGCGACCCGATGTCCGTAATACCGAAGCGCCACGACGCTGCCATCCGGCAGGCCCCCGACCGTTTGTCGAATGGCGCTCTTGGCCGCGTCGATCTTGACCTGAGAGCCCAGCGACGATCGCATCGAGCCGCTCACGTCCAGAACAATCTGGATCCGGGCCGACTCGGCGGACACCCAACCCGACCCGGCCATCAACGCCAAGGGCAGGAGCACCAGTGGGTTGCGCATGATTGCCTCCGGATCGCGGGCGTGTGACCATACCGGCGCACGGGCTCGCAATCAGAACGGTTATACGGATTCCGCACCGCCAAGGTTGGCTGCCAGAGCGAGCTGAGCAGTTATGGGGCCATGGTAGACGACCACCTTCCGCCGACCTCCGAACCGCACGCGCCAACCGCTGAATTCACCGCCGGGCCGGGCGCGATTCTCGCCGGCCGCTACGAGATCCTCGAGTACGTCGGCAGGGGCGGGATGGGTGTCGTCTACAAGGCGCACGATCGAACGTTGGACGAGACCGTCGCCATCAAGATCCTGCGGGAGCAAGCCTTCGATGACCCGTCGATCGGCCGGCGGTTCCTCGCGGAAATCAAGCTGGCGCGCCGCGTGACGCACCGGAACGTCTGCCGCATCCATGACTACGGCGAGGCCCGCTCCGTCCGGTTCATCTCGATGCAGTTCGTCGATGGCATCGAGCTCGGAGAGATGGTCCGCAGCCGCGGACGCCTCGACGTCGGAGAAGGCTACGACATCGCGCTCCAGCTCGTGGACGGACTGGAGGCGATTCACGATCAGGGCATCGTTCACCGCGACCTGAAGACGTCCAACGTGATGATCGATCGGCGCGGCATCGCGCTGCTGATGGACTTCGGCATCGCGAAGCTGTGGGAAGGCGAAGGCGGAACGGCGCTGACGGCATGGGGACAGGTCATCGGCACGCCGCAGTACATGAGTCCCGAGCAGGCTCGCGGCGAGCCGCTCGATCCGAGGAGCGATATCTATGCGATCGGCGCCATCCTCTTCGAGCTGTTCACGGGAGTCCAGCCGTTCGCCGCCAGCAGCTTCGCGGCGGTGCTCTACAAGAAACTCCACGAGCCGCTGGAGCTCGAGACGGGCGCCGCGGCACACCTTCCCGAAGCCCTGAGACCGGTCATCAGGAAGGCGCTCGCCACGGCGGCCGTCGACCGCTATCCCTCGACACGCGAGCTCGGCGCCGCCTTGCGCGACGCGCGGGCACGGACGCCCGTCGACGGCTCCGGCACTCGAAGCACGATCGTGGCAACGGTTCGGCAGCTGCGAGAGGCGACCCCGGACGCCGCAGCCGCTGCTGATGCCGTCGCGCCCGGCTCGCGTCGCAGGTGGCTGAAGATCGCCATGACGCTCGCGGCGGTTGTCCTGATATCAATCCTGGTCCGAAGCGCCCTGCCGCTCTTCCGATCGACCCCTGGCCACCAGGATCCGCCGGCCGTGATTACGAGCACCTCACCGCCCGCCCCGCCGATTCAACCTTCGACCGTGGTCTCCACCACCTCGACTTCTCCGGATCGGGGGACAGACGATTGTCAGAGCACCGATGCCGCCGCCTGTGTGGCACTGGCGAAAGCGGCGGAGGCGGCAAAGGATTTCGCGCGAGCGGCGTCGCTCTACGTCAAGGCGTGCAACGGGAGCGCCGCCGCCGGATGCACCGGAGTGGGACTGCTGTACAACCGCGGGCTTGGCGTGACGCGCGATGCGACGCAGGCGGCCGCGTACTACGAGCGCGGCTGTACGCTCGGCGACATGGGCGGATGCAACAATCTGGGCACGGTGTATCAGTTCGGATTGATTGGTTTCCGCGACGCTGTGCGAGCGGCCGACCTCTACGACCGCGCGTGCGCGAAAGGCCACATGGACGGCTGCACGAATCTCGCGCTGCTGCTGCTGGACACGCCGGCCGCCACGTCGCAAGAGAAAGCGCGCGCGCGCGACCTGCTCGAGAAGGCCTGCGCCGCCGGCATCGCACGCGCGTGCGGCAAGGTCAAATAGCTGACGATCTCAGATCATCCGCCGACGCCTTCGAAGAGATCCGTCTCTCGTGTCCGCCCGCCGTTCACGCGGCTGAACACTCGATAGAAGGATTGTCGGCCCCACACGGCGCGGTGGTGCTCGGGCGGAAGATCCTGCAACCGCTCATAGGTCGCCACCTGCGACTCGTGGCACGAGACGGCGCGCGACACGGTGGGCCAGACCTCGCTGGTGTCGATGGACGTGGTGATCGCCCAGTCGGGCCATGGCGGCGCGTGCCGCTCGAGACCATCGACGATGGCGACCGGCGTCCCCACCGCAGCCCGGTAGCTGCTCCACATCGACTCGGACCACGCGAGGTAGTACAGCTTCGACACCGCATGGGCGGGGGCTTCTCCGGCGGCGAACGCCGCATCGGCAGCGGCCACGACCGCCGCCGTCGTGAACTGCGAAATCGCGATGTGATCCGGATGCCCGTAGCCGCCGTCCGGTCCGAACGTGACGAGGACATCGGGGCGGACGCGTCTCACGTGCGCCGCGATGCGGCCGATGATCTCTCGTGGGTCGACGGCGTCGAGCTGCCGGTCGGGATACTCGAGCAGCGATACTTCCCTGATTCCAAGCACGGCAGCGGCCGCCCTGAGCTCGGCTTCCCGGATCCTCGCGAGCGCCACCGGGCCGGGATGCTGCACGTCTCCGTTTCGATGGCCGCGGAACCGTCCGCCCTCGCCGCGGGTCGCGGTCACCAGGAACACGTCGACGCCGCTGGACGCGTACTTGGCGATCGAACCGCCCACTCCGAGTGACTCGTCGTCGGGATGGGCGAGCACGGCCATCAATCTCCGCCGGGAGCTCATCGCAGCGCTTCCATCACTTCGTCATCAGGGTATTCAGGTACTCACGTCGACTCGGTCTTCCGGGCGCTGGTAGCGTGCGCATGGCGGCTCCGGAGAGGGGCTCGGGTAGACGGCACGGAATGTCTTCACGAGATGGTACCGCGTGCCGCCCACGCGCGCGCCGACAGCACAATGACTCTGTCGGGCCCGGCCCCGAGCAGCCGGTGGCGGAGGCGCAGCCGCAGCGCTTCGCGATCCGCCGCCGGCAATGACGCCGTGTAGGCTCCGGCAGGTCCCTGCTTCTCGAGGAACGGCGTCCAGAGGTCGTCGAACGATGTGAAGCGGGTCTCGATGATCAGCTCCTCGTTGACGACGTCCTGGAGGCCCTGCTCGCGCCACAGCGCGTCGAGCTCGCCGCGGCGGCAAAGCCGCATGTGGCGCTCGTCCTTCGCGGCGATCGCCGGTGTCACTGCCGCCGCCTCGTCCCAGAACGCGCGCAGCATCTCCATGCCCTCACCGTAGTCCCACACGGCGGCGGCCACCGTGCCCTTCGATTTGGTGACTCGCACCATCTCTCCGAGTGCCTGGCGCGGGTCCGGGATGAAGTTGATGACCAGCAGCGACAACGTGCGATCGAACATCGCGGCCGGGAAGCGCAGCGCTTGCGAGTCGCCGACCTCGAAGCTGATGCGCATGCTGCCTTGCTGTGACTGCGCGAGCGCCACGTACGACGCGGCCGGATCGATGCCGATGATGCGGCTCGACGGCGCCACCCTCGCGACAGCCGCCGCGAGCGCGCCAGTGCCGGACCCGACGTCGAGCACGGTGTCGCCGTCGCGTACGCCGGCAAACCGGACGAGAAGCGGCGCCAGCCGCCGGCTCCACCGGCCCATGAAGCGCTCGTAGGAGTCGCCCTGGGAGAAGATCGGCTCCTGCCCCGCGTCGTCTTTGCTCATGCCAGGCGCATGTTACTCGCGACAAGCAAGGTCCCTGGGCCATGTACCAATGACTCGATCCCGCAGATTGGTTCGCAACGAAGAGCGTCACGACGAATACGGGACGCAGTGGGCGACATGCCGGCTCCGCGAGACGAAAGGCCGGCCCGAGTGCACGGAGCGCGGGTTTCTCGAGTACCACCACGTCGTTCCCTATGCCGACGGTGGCGCGGCCACAGCCGAGAACCTCGAATTGCGCTGCCGGGCGCACAACGCGTATGAGTCGGAACGGTGGTTCGGCGTGACCGAGGTGGACCTCGTGCGCGAGGCGGAAGTGACCTACTCGGTCCAGACCGAGTCGTGAGCGTGCGTCGCTCGCGGGCGAGGGATGTAGACTCAGGGACGCGATGCCGTGGCTCCGTCGCTTCGGATCCTCGCGCGACGGGAGCTCGTGCCGAGCGCCCGGGCTTTCTCAATCCTCACCGGGTCGGCGGCAGCTGCGCGGTTGTCGAGAAAGGCTCCGAGCCATTGATGTGTCGTGATGCGGCCGGTTCGTGGGTCGTCTGCAAAAACTGACCCCGAGTCCCTTGACCTCACCTCTCCAGGATCAGTTCGGCCAGATCGACATCTACCTCTTCGATCAGTTGCTGCGCGGCCGCATCAGGCCCGGGATGCGCGTGCTCGACGCTGGATGCGGGACGGGCCGCAACATCGTGTACTTGCTCCGCGCCGGCTTCGAAGTCTTTGGCGCCGACGTCGATCCCGTCTCGATCGACGCCGTCCGGCGGCTGGCCGCGGCCCTGGCGCCCGAGCTTCCTGCGGACAACTTCAGGGCGGAGCCGATCGAAGGCATGACCTTCCCCGACGGGTTCGCCGACGTGGTCATCAGCAGCGCCATCCTGCACTTCGCGGAAGACGATGCCCAGTTCTCGGCGATGCTGCGTGGCACCTGGCGGATGGTGCGGCCCGGCGGCATGCTGTTCTGCCGTCTGGCGTCGTCGATCGGCATGGAGGATCGAGTCAGAACCGTTGCCGGCCGCCGCCATCAGTTGCCGGACGGAACCGAACGCTATCTGGTCGACGAGCCGCTGCTCGTGACCCTGACCCGCGATCTCGGCGGCGACCTGCTCGATCCGATCAAGACGACGGTCGTGCAGGATCAGCGCTGTATGACGACATGGGTGATACGGAAGCGAACGTCGCAGGTGATTGGGCAGGACCGCTCGTCTGGCTCGTAAAGCCACTCGGCTCTTCCGGCTGAAGCCGGAAGCCACGGAGTCAAGGCTCGCTACCGGCTCAGATACGCCCACAACGCCAGCGCCGCCGCGAAGGCAATCAGGAGCCCGAATGGTGCCGGAGCAGCCGATCGGTCATTGTCAACCCGCAAGTCGACGCGCGGTGATCTCCGGTCTCGCGTGGACGGTGCAATAATACGCGCCGACCGCACAGCGGCTGTCACTGCGCGGCTCACTCGCCTGACTGGATCGACTCACACATGCTGTCACGCGACACGGCGGCCAGATGGCTGCGTCTGCTCAGGAGCGTCGGCCGCGCGTTCGAGGAGCATGTCGCCGGGCCGCGCGAAACGACCTGGCGGGAGTTTCTCAGCCAGCATCAGCCACCGGATCCACCGCTGTTCAGTAAGGCGTGCCTCGACCGATGGGGGGATCGACGCTGGGAGCCGTCGGACGCGGATCGGAAGGCCGCAGACCGGCTGCACACGCAGCTGGTCTCCCGCATCACGACCCAGAAACTGAGTTATCTGACCGGGGTCGAGAAGACCGCGCTCGATAGCGTCTACTCGCTCTTCGAGAAGACCCGCACCATCGTCGACGAGTGCGAGGGTTGCCGGCATTTCGGCACGCTGGCCTGGGACGTGCTCAACAACCATGTGCGGCATTTCACCGCGAAGTGGCACAAGCACGCCGAGAGCGGCGCGCTCGCCGCGCTGGACACGACCGACGAGTTCCGGGCGGAGCTCGAACGTCTGCGCGGAATCTTCCTGCGCTTCGACGAGTTCCTGCTCCACCTGCGGGACGGCCGCCGGCCGCACGGCGCGGCCGAACCGGGGAACCCGCGCGAAGCGGCGATAGAAAAAGACATC
>Ga0075433_10004773_pt1 | contig 10575 bp, 8 predicted proteins | sample RhiMethybrSRZTD2_FD_75299 | JGI IMG/M metagenome (GOLD analysis project Ga0075433, IMG submission 75299) | Populus rhizosphere microbial communities from Tennessee, USA - Rhizosphere MetaG P. TD hybrid SRZTD2 | ecosystem: Host-associated > Plants > Roots > Rhizosphere > Soil | place: USA... | reverse complement strand
GAAGCGGAGGAGGCTTTCCAGAAGGCGCTGGCCCTGGACCCCGGGAACGTTCCCGCCTTGTTCAATCTGGGGCAATGCTACGGTCGATTGGGACGCGGTGATGAAGCCCGCGCGGTGCTGGAGCGATTCTCTGCCGCTTCCGGCACGCGGGAGAAATACCTCGACGAAAAGCGCCTGTTCCGCGCCGCCCAGTCCCGCTCCGATTCCCTGGCCCGTGAGGGGAAGGACGATCAGGCTCTCAGGGCGCTGCTGGCTTACAACGGCCAGCTGGCGGGCTTCCCGCTCTTCCAGCAGGAGCTGGGGGTGGCCTATCTCCGCGCCGGGCACCGGCAGGAGGCGATCGACGCTTTCGAGCGGGCCGTCGCCTCAGACCCGTCCCTCACCGAATCCTACGCGCAGCTGGCCGCGCTCTATCAGCAGAGGGGAGAAAGCGACAAAGCGATGCGTTCCCGCCAGGCCGCGGCTCGCCCGAGCGCCCAGGGCCCCCTGCCGGTGGACAAGCCTTGAGCCGCCCGCCGCTCGTGATGGGTCTTCTCGCGCTCCTGCTGCTGGCGCGCTGCTCGGGTGCCACACCGTCCCATGGCACAGCCGGAGCCGTGACGGTGAAATTCGCCGATGCGACCGCGGCCGCGGGGATCGACTTCCTGCATCGCACGGGGGCCGCCGGAACCAAATACCTCATCGAGACCATGGGCTCCGGCGTTTGTGCCTTCGATTATGACGGCGACGGACGCACCGACCTCTACTTCGTGCAATCGGCTCCCCTGCCCGATGCGCCGCCCGATCCGCTCCTGCATGCGAGCCTGTATCGAAATCTTGGAAACGGAAAGTTCGAGGAGACGACCGGGCATGCCAAGGTGGGTAACGCGGGCCGCTACGGCATGGGGTGCGCCGTGGCCGACTTGGACAACGATGGGGATGAGGATCTGTACGTGACCAATTTCGGTCCCAACACCCTGTACCGCAACAACGGGGACGGCACCTTCGCCGATGTGAGCCGCCAGGCGGGTGTGGACGATCCGCTTTGGGGAACGGCGGCGGCGTTCGCCGACTACGACTCCGATTCCGACGTGGATCTGTTCGTGGGAAACTATCTGGATTTCACCCTGGCCAAGCACAAACGTTGCGGCGACGTGGCCCGCAACCTGGTTTCTTACTGTCATCCGGACGCGTACGACAGTGTCCCCAACGTGCTCTACCGCAACAACGGGGACGGCACGTTCACCAACGTGACCCGCGAGGCCGGGCTATGGAACCTGGAGGGGAAGACTCTAGGCGCCGTCTGGACCGACTACGACCAGGACGGCGACGTGGACCTGTTCGTCGCCAACGACTCAGTCAGGAATTTCCTGTATCGAAACAACGGCAACGGCACGTTCACCGAAGTAACGCTGGAATCGGGGACCGGCTACAGCGAGGAGGGGCGCCCTGAGGCGGGAATGGGAGTCGACGCGGCGGACGTGGATGGGGACGGGCGGATGGACCTGTTCGTCACCCACCTGAGCAATGAGGTGAACGAGCTTTACCTGAACAACGGGGACGGCACCTTCGCCAATGGGACGAACGTGGCGGGATTGGGCGCACCGAGCCTCCTGTACGTGGGATGGGGCACTGCGTTCTTCGACGCCGACAACGACGCCGACCCCGACCTGTATGTCACCAATGGGCACGTCATGGACGACATCGAGGCTTACAGCGATTTCATCACCTACCGGCAGCGCGACTTCCTGTTTGTCAACAACGGGATCGGGCGCTTCGTCGAGCGGGGGCTCGCGGCGGCGGCACTGTTCGGAGAGAGAGACGTGGGGAGGGGGATGACCGTTTTGGATTTTGATTCCGATGGCAGGCTGGACGTGGCATTGACCCGCAACGGCGGCCGGGCCCGGCTGCTGCACAACGAGACTCCGGCGTCCAACCATTGGGTGTCGCTGCGGCTGCGCGGGAAACAGAGCAACCGCGACGCGATCGGCGCCTGGATCACGCTCACGGCCGGCGGCAGGCGTCAGGTTGCGGAGCGCCGCAGCGGCTTCTCCTATCTCAGCGACTCGGACGGGACCATCCACTTCGGACTGGGCGCCAGGAGCGGCCCCGTCGAAGTGCAGATTCGCTGGCCGTCAGGCCTCAGAGAGACGTTTCGGGTCGACAAACCGGATCAAATCATCACGCTGACGGAAGGCTCCGGTCGGCCGCAGGATCACCCTTAAGGGGAAATTCCGAAGCTGGTCCTTGGGCTCGAAAATATTTTCCTACGTACAGCACGAGCGACAGAAATAACAGATTTCCCACCAGCGCGAGTGCGGGAATGAAGGATTGAATGACTCGGGTCATTTCCTCCGCCGCCGCCGGCTGCCCTGCAACATCGAACCCCATTCTCTCGACCAGCACCGTCATGGGGATCCGATAAAGCGTCACGAATCCGGAGATTCCCATCAGCAGATAGAAGGCCAGGGTGCCCCACCAGGCACGGCGCTCGAGCCGATAGAGTCCGCGCGCGAGCCATCCCTGCACGCCCGCCAGCGCCAAGGTCACTGCGAAAGCCGGGGCTCCCGTCAGGATGATGGAAAAGACCACCTGGGCATTCACGGTGAGGCCAATCAACGTGCTGAGAGCAGCGATGGCGATCCAGACGCAGAGAGCCAGCAGCGGGAGGGGGTGGCGGTGGGTGACGGCCTCGCCCACCTCTCCTCGCGCGAAGGCCGCTTTCACGCTCTTCCTCGTATAAAAGATGAGAAAGCAGGCGGGAAGCAGAACATAAAGACTCAGCAGCGTCGCACCGATCAGTGCCAGGGCGAAGAGGACGGCCCCTCCGGAATCGGCGTGGCCCGTCCCGGAGATGCTACGGCTCAGCATGGGCCAGAGCAGGAGCAACACTGCAATCGACATTACGCCGAGGGCCAGCCAGAGCGAGGAGACGACCAGCATCGCAATCCTGGCCCACCGGCGACTTCGAAGGGTGCCGATTCCCGCCGCCAGAAAGAACAGGGCGGCGGCTCCATAGAAGCAGGCCATGAATGCCATGGCGAGGTTGCTGCTGGGCGGGATCCGAGCGGCGGGAAACCGCTCCGCGAATAGGAAGACCACCATGACGAGCAACCCGAGCAGTGCCGCCCCTACCCCTATTAGAATCTCGAGTGCACCAAAAAGCAGTAGCCAGCCTTTTCGGCAGATCTTCACCGGGCCGGCACCGGCAATTTCGAGGTCGGACATGTCAAACCTCCGTCGGGATGCCGGAAGCGTGCACACCATCCGAGGCCTGAAAGGCGGGACGGCCGATCAGGAACTGCCAGCCGCGGGACGCAGGCGGGAGAGAGTCGCGGTGACCCGTTTCTGCAGCTCGCTGAGGCGCAGCTTCTCCCCCTCGGAGAGGGACAGCTGCTTCACGTCGCGGATGACGAACATCGCCTGATCGAGGAGCTCCGGCTCGGATTCCTTTTCGGCGCAGTTTTCATAGGCCTCGATGAGGTTGAGGTAGGCGCGGGCGGCGCGGGGATTGGCATCCACCGCGCGCAGGGAGCTTCGGATGGCTTCCACCAGCGGATCGAAGGCCATGGCCATCATCCCGAGTTGCGTGGTGCGCCCGGCAGGGCTCGAACCTGCGACCTGCGGCTTCGAAGGCCGACGCTCTATCCAGCTGAGCTACGGGCGCGCGGAGATATTGTAGCGCATGGGTCAGGGTCGCGATGCCTGCAGATATCCCAGAGCACCCAGGATTTCCTTGAGGCGTGGGTCGGGAGCGGGCGAGGGTGAATCGGGAGGCAGATGGAGGCTGCCGCACTGCTGCTTCCACTGTTCCAGCTTTTCCCTGCGGTCGGCCATCAGGTCCGGCCTGCCTCCCGCGAAGTTTTTCACCTCCCAGTCGCCTTCCACCTGCCCTTTCCTGAACAGCTGCACCTCGGGCCGCTCGATTCCCATCGGAAACTCCTCGGTCTCGATGAACTTGGAGCCTTCCTCGGCAATCATGCTCATCACCCCGGTGGGAAGATCGCCTGCCGGTGTCGCACCCGCATAGGCCGGTCGATCGTAAAGGCGGCGGTTCTCGCGCCGGGGCTCCATGGTGCGATCCACCCCCTGCACACCCTCGGGGATCGTCACCTGGAGCAGCGAAAGAAGCGTGGGCATGAGATCCACGTTGTCGGTCATCTTCGCGAGCTGATAAGGAGCGGGGCGGCCCGTGCGGGTGATCACGAGAGGAATGAGCACGGCGGGATCATAGAGCGAGGCGCCGTGTCCGAAGAGGCCATGTTCCAGGAATTCCTCTCCACGCGGCGAGCTGACCACGAAGATCGTTTCCTGCAGCAGGCCCCGCTTGCCCAGCTCCTCTCTCAGGGCTCGAATCTGAGAATCGTTGTAGTAGACGGCCCCGTCGTACACCCGCCTGGCCGCACGCGCAAAGCGGGAGGCATCCACCTTCAGCTTTACGAGATCCCCGCCGGTGGCCGGCGAGAGAGGGCCGGGGCGCAAGGCCAGCAGCTTCTTGCGCACGGAGCGATACCACTCGAGCTCGGAGGCATCGATGAAGCGGCTCCCTTCCTTGCCCGGAACACCGAACGGCTCCTGCAGGTCCGAAGAAATCACCGTGACGAACACCGGCGAGGTGGAAGTCCGCTTCCCCAGCCAATCCAGGATGCGGTGATTTAGGGTCGCGGAAGTCTGCTCCGCGCCGCGGCGCGGGGTCGGATAGAACGGACCCGGGATCTCCTCCACCCGATCGAATCCCTGCTCCAACCCACTCCGCGCTCCCACCAGGGGATGGGTGGTGAAGAGCGCCGTCTCATATCCGGCCTTTTTGAGCGTCTCGGCCAGAGTCGTGGCCGATGCGGGAAGCCGCTCTCCGGCTTTCTGCAGACCATGGGAGGGAGCGTAGAGCGAGGTAAACGCGGAGGCCACGGACGTGACGGTCCAGGGGGAGCTGGCGTACTGATTCGTCAGGCTCAGTCCCTCCTCCATCATCTGCGTCAAAGCCGGCGTGGTCATCTCGGGAAACCCATAGGCGGGGACTTCCATGGCCCTCAGACCGTCGACCAGATAGAGGAAGAGATGCGGCCTGGCCGCCGGGGAAGGCGCGGGCTGAGTCTGGGGCGCATCAGGAAGGGCAGGCGGGGAAGACGCCGGCCGGGTCTGCGAGGATGGGGCATCCGTTGCCGGCACCGCACCGTGCCCGCCCCAGGGGAACACGAGCAGCGCTCCCAGCAGAGTGGCGCGCCCTAACCGGAGGGCCATTACCGCTCCCAGAGCCCGGTGCTGAAATAGCGCTCGCCCAAGTCCGAAAAAACGGTCACGACCCGGGACCCACGGTCCCGCCGGGCGATCTCCTGCGCGGCGCTCAGGTAGGCGCCCGACGACTGGCCCACGAAAATCCCACTGCGGGCCAGCAGGTGACAATGGTCGCTGGCCTGCTCGACGCTGACCCGGATTTTCTGGTCGATCACGCTCGTATCCAGGATTTTCGGCACGATGTCCTCCGGCCGCTCCAGCGGCTTGAGTCCCTCGATTCCCGGAAAAGCCTCCGGGACCACGCAGACGACCTGAATCTTCGGCTCTTGCTCCTTCAGTCGCCTGCCCACGCCGGTGAGGGTCCCTCCGGTTCCAATTCCGGCCACGAAATGGGTGAGCCGCCCGCCGGTCTGCTGCAGGATCTCGGCCGCGGTTCCCTCATAGTGAGATCGCCAGTTGTGCTCGTTGGCGTACTGGTCGGGCATGAAATAGCGCTGCGGGTCGCTGTCACGCAGCCGGTGCGCTTCCCGCAGAGCGGCATCGTACCCCTCCAGCGGATCGGTCCGCACCAACTCCGCCCCGTGAGCCAGAATCCGCTTCTGGCGCTCGGCCGAGGCGTTGCCGGGAACCACCAGCTTCACCGGGTATCCCATCATGCCCCCCAGCATGGCATAGGCGATCCCGGCGTTACCGCTGGAGGAGTCGAGGATCGTCCGACCCGGGCTCAGCTCTCCCGAGAGGATGGCTTCCAGGAGCATGCGCGACACCGGCCTGTCCTTGATGGAGCCGCCGGGATTCGTCCACTCCGCCTTGGCGAGGATTTCAGAGCCGGTGCCGGAGATTTCGGGGAGCGACACGCGGAACAGTCGCGTCCCACCGATGAGGGAGAGGGCGGGGAATCGCTCCACCAGGGGGCGGTATCGATCGGCGATCTCGGCCAGAGGCATGCGGGTCAGTGAGCGACGGAGGCGGGATCGGCGCAGAATTGCTCGTAGTCCACGAACCCCGGAAACTTTGCCCCGTCCCCGCAGTAACGGCATTTCGGGTCGCGGCGTAACTTCAGGGTGCGGAACTCCGCCTTCAGTGCGTCGTAATGAATCAGTCGCCCGACGAGCGAGTCGCCGGCGCCGAGGATCAGCTTCACCGTCTCCACCGCCTCCAGCAGCCCGACCACTCCCGGCAGGACGCCGAGGACACCCGCATCGGCGCAGGAAGGAGCCAGCTCGGCCGGGGGCGGCTCGGGATAAAGGCAGCGATAGCAGGGCCCCGCCGGAGGGTGGAACACCGTTACCTGTCCCTCGAAGCGATAGACGCTGCCGTGCACGTTGGGCTTGTGCAGCAGGACGCAGGCGTCATTGACCAGGTAGCGCGTGGGGAAGTTGTCGCTGCCGTCCAGAATGATGTCGAAATCCTTGAAGATGGTTTCCACGTTGGCACTGGAGAGACGGGCCTCGATGGGGATGACGTTGATTCCCGGGTTCAAGGCCAGGAGGGTCCGGCGCGCCGATTCAGTCTTCGGAGTACCCACCCGGTCCACGCTGTGCAGGATCTGTCTCTGCAGATTGCTCTCATCGACTTTGTCGAAATCCAGCACACCCAGGGTGCCGACTCCGGCGGCAGCCAGGTAGTAAGCTGCGGGGCAACCCAATCCCCCGGCACCCACCAGGAGCACCTTCGCCTGGAGAAGCTTGATTTGACCCGCGTCTCCCACCTCCGGGATCATCAGGTGTCGGGAGTAGCGCCGTCGATCCGCCTCCGACAGCCGCTGCGGCACCACCACGGGATTTCCTTCGCTGCGCCACCGGTTGAACCCGCCCGCCATGGAGACGACATTCTCGTATCCGAGACGCTGCAGCCCTTCCGCCGCCAGGAGCGATCGATTCCCGCTGGCACAATACGCCACGATCGGTGTCTTCCGATCCGGCGCAAGCGCCTCGATGCGCAGCTCCAGAAACCCTCTCGGGATGTGGGTCGCTTCCGGCAGGAGACCTTGTTCCACCTCGTCCTTCTCCCGCACATCGATGAGCACGAGCTTCTCGCCGCCCTGGGCCCGTGCCTGCACCTCGGCCGGGGTGGCTTCCTGCACCCGCTCCCGGATCTGACTCATGAGTTCCTTGATGGTGGGCGCCATGGGAGTTTCCTTTCCTAACCGTTCCTGCCGCGCCGTGACTCTGCCAACCCGGCTTCCATCCCCCCGGCGATGGCCGGCACGATCGAGAGGATGTCACCGTCTTTCAGGGGTGTGTCCAGGCCTTGAAGATGCCGAACCTCTTCGTCGTTCAGGAAGAGGTTCACGAAGCGCCGCATCTCTCCCTTTTCGTCGCACACGCGGGCGCGGATTCCCGGGCATTCCCGCTCCAGCCCTTCCAGCGCTTCCCGGGCTGTGGCGCCGGCGACCTGCACCGAATCCTTCCCGCGACTGAGGGGACGAAGCGGCGTGGGAATCTTCACGGTGACGGCCATGCGAGATCTCCTCAGCGCCGAAAGGGAAGAATCTGGACATCCTCTTCCGCGAACACACCCTGCCTGAGCACCCAGGAGCGACGCGAGGCCAATCTGCCGGAAGCCACCTCCAGGATCAGGTACGACCAGCTGTCGGAGGTCTGCCAGATTTCCTCGGCCCGGAGCCGATCGGTTTCCGATGGTCGGGACGGATGGTCCGGATGGGAGTGATACACCCCGACGACTTCCATCTCGCGCGAGCGGGCCTCCTGCTCGATGCGCAGGTAATCGGCGGGATTCAGCTCGTATCGGTCCGCGGCGCGCTCGAGATTCAGGTTCGCCGCGGGCCGGGAGGCCGCCACCCGGCGCCGATTGGAGCCGAATTCGATCAGCCCCAGCAACAGGCCGCAGACCTCGCGAGGATAGCCGCTTTCGGTGTGTTCCCGCATTGCCCTGTCCACCTCTGGATCCAGAATCAACACCTCTCCCGAGCCTCCGCGATGCGGTGATTGGTTGGAGAGTTGGAACTGCAGGAAGTATAGCACACGCTTTTCGGGGGTCACGGCCTCCCGAAAAGCGCGAGGGGCAGGCGATTGCCTGCCCCCCGCCGGATAAAGTCTGGTGAGCCGTGGAGGACTCGAACCTCCGACCCGCTGATTAAGAGTCAGCTGCTCTACCAACTGAGCTAACGGCCCGGATCGATGCAGCGATCCCGTGTGAGAATCGCTGGCCCTTCTGATTGGAAGCGGCGAATTCTATACGCGCGGGAGAACGCCGTCAACAACCCACGGCTGCCCCGGGAAAGGGTTGGGGTGAGTGGAGGGTTTCGAACCCTCAACCCCCTGATCCACAGTCAGGTGCTCTGCCATTGAGCTACACCCACCATACTCGTCGACGCGATCACGATGGCGCGCCTGGAGGGATTCGAACCCCCGGCCTACGGCTTAGAAGGCCGTTGCTCTATCCAACTGAGCTACAGGCGCGTGGGGCCTATTGTAGCCCGACCGGCCCCCGCGTGGAACCCACCACTCGCGTGGAGCCCCAGGCTTTCTCAAGGCGGCGCGCCCGGACCCGCTTGAATGAGCGAGAAGCGCGTGAAATCTACCAAAACCGCGGGACCTGCACAACCACCGCCAGGCGTTCGACCCTCCGCCTCCCGCCGAGGGCCGGCACCGTCGCTGACCGTTTCCCTAGGCCAGCTCCTTCTCCTCGCGCTGCAGATCGGAAGTGGCTTCTTCCCACTCGTCATAGAGATGGGCCAGCTCGATCTCCAGGGATTTCTTTTCTTCGCCGAGGGACCGGGCGAGCCCGGCTTCCTTGTAGGTGTCGGAGGAGGCGAGGGCCGCGTCGATTTCCTTGAGACGCGCTTCGCTCGGCACGATCTTCGCCTCCAGGGACGTGATGCGTTCTTTGTGAATCCTGAGAGCGCGGCTGCGGCGGTTGCGCAATTCGGCCTCGGATCGCCTGGCTTCGCGGCCGGCATGCGAGTGGCTGTCGGACACGGGCGTGGAAACCGGCGCGGGCGCCGACCGTGACGGCCCGGGCTGCGCGCGGGACTCCGCCGGCGCGGCGGCGGCACGCCCCCCTGCACCGGCGACGCCCGCATCGGCCTCTTTCCCCCGTTGCGGCGGCTTCACCAACACAGCCCGCCCGGCGCGCGACGAGGCCGACGCCTTGCCGGGGCGAGCAAGCGAATCGGCCTGGCGCACGGCGGCCAGGTAATCGTCGTACCCTCCCTGGTACCTGTGCAATCGGCCGTCCTGGAAGGTCACGACCCGCGTGGCCACCTTGTTGATGAAGTAGCGATCATGCGATACGAACAGCAGCGTCCCCGCGAATCCGGCCAAGGCATCCTCGAGCGCTTCCCGCGTCGGAAGGTCCAGGTGGTTGGTCGGCTCATCCAGCAGCAGAAAATTCCCGGGATCGAGAGTGAGCCGCGCCAGGGCCACGCGATTTTTCTCCCCGCCGCTGAGCACTTCGACCTTCTTGAACACGTCGTCCCCGGAGAACTGGAAGATCCCCAGCAGGGAGCGCAGCCTCTGGGTACCCAGATTCGGAGCCCAGGCCTGCATCTCCTCCATCACCGTGCGTCCTGAAGTGAGCGTCTCCAACACGTGCTGCGCGAAGTAGTGCAGCACCACCTTCTCACCCAGCTCCACCGTCCCGCCATCCGCGGGCAGCCGGCCGGCCAGAATCTGCAGCAGGGTGCTCTTGCCGCATCCGTTGGGTCCCACCAGGGCCACGCGATCGCCTCGATGAATCTCCAGGTCGGCGCCTTGCAGAACCACTTTCGATCCGAAGGACTTGTGGACTCGGTGGAGCAGGGCGACCCGCTGGGCCGAGCGCGCCACCTGTGGAAAGCTGAAGTTCCAGGAGAAATCCTCAGCCATCAGCTCCGTGCGCTCCATCTTCTCCAGCATCTTGATCCGGCTCTGCACTTGGCGCGCCTTGGTGGCCTTGTAGCGGAACCGCTCGATGAAGCGCTCGACCTCCTCCACCCGGTGGGCCTCCTGGGCGGCCTTCTTGCGGGCGATCTCCCGCGCCTCGTCCTTCGCCTTGCGGTAACGGTCGTAATTGCCGGCCCAGACACGGATCTTGCCTCCCTCCACCTCCGCGATGGAAGTGGCCAGCCGATTCAGGAAGGTCCGATCGTGGGAGACGACGACCAGCGCGGATGGAACTTCCGACAGAAAGGCTTCCAGCCAACCGACCGCCTCGAGATCCAGGTGGTTGGTGGGCTCGTCCAGGAGGAGGTAGTCGGGACGCCGCAGCAGGAGCGAGCCCAGCGCCGCGCGCATCCGGTAGCCGCCGGAGAATTCCCGCAGGGGTCGCGCATGATCTTCGGGGGAGAATCCGAGGCCGCCCAGAATGACCTTGGCGCGGATCTCCAAATCGAAGCCGCCGGCCGCTTCAAAGCGA
>Ga0075433_10004770_pt1 | contig 10577 bp, 5 predicted proteins | sample RhiMethybrSRZTD2_FD_75299 | JGI IMG/M metagenome (GOLD analysis project Ga0075433, IMG submission 75299) | Populus rhizosphere microbial communities from Tennessee, USA - Rhizosphere MetaG P. TD hybrid SRZTD2 | ecosystem: Host-associated > Plants > Roots > Rhizosphere > Soil | place: USA... | reverse complement strand
AGCGGCGTTGCTGGTAGCCATGCTGGTCGATACGCAACTCGCATTTCTGGCGGGCATCATCACGGCTCTGTTTGCCGGAATGCTCGCGCCGAGCGGCATGCACAAAGCGCTGTTTGCAGTGGTCTCGTGTTCCGCGGCGATTTACGGAATCGGACGCTATCGCGAGCGACAATCCGTTACCCTCGCGGGGCTGCTCGTCGCGGCCGTGAACGTGGTGATGGCGATCGCTTTGATCGCCTACTCCGAACAACCGCTCACGTTGAGAACGCTTTTCATGGCGGCGGGCGTCGGAATCGTCGGTGGCCTCTTGAGCGCGGTGTTCGCGGCTGGTGGCTTGCCGATCAACGAATCGCTTTTCGGCATCCTAACAGACGTTAAGCTGCTGGAACTCTCAAACGCCGATCTTCCCGTACTGGGCCAACTCGCGTTGCGTGCTCCCGGGACGAATCAACATTCACACGCGGTGGGCCAACTCGCTGAGGACGCGTGCCGCGCAGTTGGAGCCAACCCGCTGCTGGCTCGCATCGGCGCGCTCTATCACGATATCGGTAAACTCGCCGCGCCCGAGTACTTTGTCGAAAACCAGCAGGGCCACAACCCACACGATCGCCTGCGTCCGTACCAGAGCGCGAAGATCATCACCAGTCACGTAACCTACGGCGCGAAACTCGCGAAAGAAATTGGATTGCCGATCAAGATCGCCGACTTCATTCCCCAACATCACGGCACCAGAACACTTCATTACTTCCTGCGAAAAGCACAGGCCCAGGCAAAACCGAACGAGAACGTAAACGAAGCCGATTTCCGTTATCCGGGTCCCAAGCCGCAGTTCAAAGAAGCGGCGATCATGATGCTGGCAGATTCGTGCGAGGCAGCCGCACGCTCGTTGGCGCGTCCCGATCCGGAGAACATACGCGCGATTGTGATCAAGATCGTCGACGCCATCGTCAGCGACGGCCAACTCGACGAGTGTGACGTGACGTTGCAGGAGTTAACGACGATACGAGAGGCGATGATCAGCGCGCTCACCGCAATCTATCACGCGCGCATCGATTATCCCGGCTTCAATCCACCGGCGATCACTGGACCACTGCCACCGCTTCCCGCAGGCAATCTCGACAGCGAAGAACGCGGCATCAGCTACAGCAAACCATCCGAAGTCCCCATCAGTCGCGGCGGCGAAGTCGAAGACGAAGCGCTGCCACGAAAAGTAGGCAAACGTTAACCACCGATTACACAGATAAGAACTTTGGTTTGAGCTTGTCGTACGTGGTTTGCAGATCTTCCGGCAGCACGCGCGTGTCAGCCACTGACGTCATGAAGTTTGTATCGCCGGACCAACGCGGCAGTAAGTGAATGTGAAGATGATCGGCGATGCCGGCTCCCGCCACTCGACCGAGATTCATGCCCATGTTGAAACCCGCCGGTGCGTAGGTTTCGCGCAAAGCAGTTTGCGACTGCTTCGTTAAGTCCATCAATTCATCCGTAATCTCTTTCGGCGCTGAATCAAATTCACTGGTGTGCAGGTAAGGCACGATCATCAAATGGCCGCTGATGTATGGATAGAGATTCAAGAGCACGAACCCGTGCTGCGCGCGGTGCAAGACGAAGTTCTTCTCATCGTCTTCGGGATGGGTCGCGATCAGACAAAGCACACAATCATCCGGCTGTGGATCAGCGGCTGAGGCGATGTACCTGGCACGCCAGGGACTCCACAGTCTATCCATTCAGGCACCTCAACTTGTTTGCAGCTTTTTAGATGATGGGCGGCTGACGATTGTCGTCGCCAAGGGGTCGGGCCGAGCTTGCCGCAGGCGCGGGAGAGGCGGAGTTGTCGTCGTTGATGAGTTCTTTCAACTCCTTGCCCGGTTTGAAGTAGGGGACTCGTTTAGCGGGGATGCTGACGGGATCGCCTGTCTTTGGGTTTCGCCCGCGCCTGGCCCCGCGCTCGCGCACACGAAAACTACCGAAACCACGCAGTTCAATCTTCTCGCCCTGGTTCAGGGTTTCAATGATGCTTTCAAAAACAATTTCGACCAAACGCTCGGCGTCCTTTTTAGTGAGTTCAGCCGCCCGAGCTACGTCTTCGACGAGTTCTGCTTTTGTCATGCATCACCTCGATTGATTGAAATATAACGTCTTGATAATGGCGAGGTTAAGTTGATCCGTACACTAACAGAAAACGGATCGGTGGGGCAAGACTTTAGCCACGGATTACGCGGATCGATCCGTGTAATCCGTGGCTAAAAATAGAGGGAAATTACTCGTCGCTGCTTTCGGCTTTTAGACCAAAGTCAGCCAGCTCACCGAGCGAGGCCATGCCGCCGCCTGCTTCGGAGGAGTAGATCTTGGTATCGACAATCGGCTCATCCTTGCCGACGGCTCGGGCGGAAAGACCAATCTTCTTGGTCTCGGGATCGATACGCAGGATCTTGAAATCCATCTCCTGGCCGAGCTGCACCACGTCTTCAGGTTTGGCTACGCGCTCTTCGGAAAGCTCCGAGATATGGCAAAGACCCTCGAGGTTGTCATCCAACTCGACGAAAGCGCCGAAGTTGGCAAAGCGGGCCACTTTCCCATGAACCACATCACCCGGTTTGTGTTCGGTGGTGAACTTCTCCCAGGCGTTTGGTTCGAGATCCTTGATTGAAAGCGACAAACGACGGTTTTCGGTGTCGATACTGGTGATGACAGCATCGATCTCCTGTCCCTTCTTCAGCACCTCACTCGGATGCTTGATGCGGCGGGACCAGGAAATGTCTGACACGTGAACCAACCCATCGACGCCATCTTCAATCTCGATGAAAGCACCAAAGTCTGTCAGGTTTCGCACGCGGCCATGAACGCGGGTGCCGACCTGATAACGCTCGTGCAACGTTTGCCACGGATTTTCCTGCACCTGCTTCATGCCAAGACTGATGCGGCGTGCTCTGGGATCGACGCTCAGGACTTCGACTTCAACCAGGTCGCCGGGATTGACGACTTTGCTCGGATGCTTGACGCGTTTGGACCAGCTCATTTCGGAAACGTGGACCAGTCCTTCAACGCCGTTCTCGAGTTCTACGAAAGCACCGTAGTCAGCCACGCTGGCGACACGCCCGTTCACGCGCGTGCCAACCGGGAATCGCTCTTCGACACTCGACCAGGGATCGGGAAGCAGTTGTTTGTAGCCCAGTGAAACGCGCTCGCGTTCGCGATCAAACTTAAGCACTTTGACTTGAATGTTGTCGCCAACTTTGAACAACTCGTTCGGATTCTGCAGTCGTCCCCACGACATATCGGTAACGTGCAGCAATCCGTCTACGCCGCCGAGGTCGACAAACGCGCCGTAGTCAGTGAGGTTCTTGATCTGACCCTCGACTACGATGTCCTCTTCGATCTGCTGCAGCGTTTGATCTTTTCTGCCGGTGTTCTCCTGCTCGATCACCGCTTTGCGCGACAACACGACGTTGGACCGTTTGCGGTTGAGCTTAATTACCTTGGCTTCGATTATCTGGTTGCGCAGGCTATCGAGATTGCGTACCGGGCGAACGTCCACTTGCGAACCGGGCAGGAACGCAGCGATGCCATCAATGTCGACGCGCAAGCCGCCCTTGATGCGATCGATGACACGTCCCTTGACGTTCGAACCATCGCGGTAAGCCTTCTCGAGATCGTCCCACGCTTTCATGCGCACTGCGTCTGCGCGCGAAAGCACGGGGAGCCCGTCAGCCGTTTCCATGCTCTTCACCAGCACTTCGACTTCATCGCCGGCTTTGACTGTGAGTTGGCCGTTCTCGGTAAATTCGGCCGGGTTGACGATGCCTTCCGACTTGTAGCCGAAGTCGATGACCACGCCTCGTTCACTTAAGCCGACGACGGTACCGCGAACTACTTCACCTTCTTCGAGCGTAGCCTGTTCTTGTTCAAACTGATCGAGGAGTTGTCCGAAGTCGACGTCGCCGCCGGCACGTGATTCGTCCGATTCATCTGGTTCAGTTACGGTGGTGGTTGCTGGTGCGGGTTGAGAAGCCATAAGGTTTTGTTGCGGCGCAGTCTCTGACTCGCCGGAGGTTGAGTTGTTGTTGACCTCGCTGTTATTCAGCTTGGGTTGTTCACTAGACATTGATACTCCTGTCGGCCCGGTAACTTTCAGCGCGTTGCAAGATCTTATCGCGCTTCACAAGCCGGAACAATCAGCGCAGGACCTCGCTGACTGTCAGACAGCAAACAGCGGCCGTTAGCTTGGTTGACCTTGGCGTTGTCGGGAGTTGAAGGCTGGCGAGGAAGCGAGCCGTTTGGATTTGAAATGTCAGGCTAATTTGTTTCGATTACCGCCCTGCCGTAGTTACCCCGCTTGGTCCGACAAACACCCGCCGCCTTTTTACCGGGTAGGGCGGCACTGTACACGGCAGCGTGAGCGCATGTCAAGGAAAGAAGGCCGCAAATGCAATCCACAGATTACACAGACGTAAAACTAGTCTGCGCAATCTGTGGAGAAGGTTTGTCGAAGCGACCGGTTATCGTTGCTGGGCCGTCGAAAGCGAGTCTCCGTTTCGCGGAACAACATACACACCAGCCGAGTGTGAACCGACAAAGAGCACGTTCTGATCGTTGGCATCAAACGCCAGCGCCCAGATCCTCTGGCTCGGTAAACGTCCGTCTTTCGGATCGATGCGCGCCCACGACAGGCCCGCGTTCGTGCTGCGATAAACGCCGCCGCCGTTTTCACTGATCTGATAAGCATTGCCGGCAAAGACTTCATCGCCGTTGCGCGGGTTGATCAGAATGCTCGTGAAATCGCCGAAAGGAAGATTGCCGCCGCGCACCTTCCAGTTCGCGCCGCCATCGTGCGACATGTAGAGCGCCTGCTTGGTTCCGACATAGACGTAGTCCGGCCGGTTCGGGTCCTGCGCGATCGCGTTGACGGGGACATCGTTTGACACGCCGCTGACGTGCCGCCACGTTTGTCCGCTGTCATTCGAGATGAGAACTCCGGATCGCGGGGTTCCCACCCAGATCGTTTCCGGCTGTTTCAGGTTGGTTGAGATACAGGTAGTCTGCGGATCGAAGCTGCCGTACGAGAGCTTATGCCAGCCCTTCGATGGGTCGACACTGCGATATAGGCCCGCGTTGGTAGCGGCCAGAATTGCAGGCTCCTGCGTCGCTGGGTCGACGGTATGGACCAGAGCGTAAACGGCATCAGGCAGAATGAGATCAGATCTTCCGCCGGCTTCCGGGTCGCCTGATTTACCGATACCGAGCGCGGAGAAAGTAATCGGATCGATTTTGCCGGTGACGGGTAAGTGTCGATCGGTCTGGAATTTCTTTAGCGCCGCAGTAGTGGCTGGTCCAGGTTTACCATCGGGCTCACCAAGATGATAACCGGCTGCATTGAGTGCTTCCTGTGCCTGCATTATCGAGTCGTCCGGCCCGGTGCTGGTGCGACGCGTTGGCTTTGCTGCTGCAGGGGCTGCGCGTTTGGTTGTCTTTTTAACAGCCGGCAGTTTCTTTTCAACCGCCCACACCGGCGACCAGGAAACGCCACGATCGAGCGAACGATAAACTCCGAGATTCGTGCCGAGATAAATCACGTCTGCGTTGCGCGCGTCCTGCAGGATCGCATAAGTGATCAAACGCGAAGGCATACTGCGCATCGATGGACGCCAGCTCTCGCCGTTGTCGTTACTCACAAACAGGAAGCCGCCGCCAGTAGCCGTGTTGATAGTCGAAGCGTAGATGCGATTCGGTGTTTCGCGATCGGCGAGAATTACGTTGGCGAATCGTCCGCTGAAGCCGCCGTTAGTCGGAGTGAACGTCTTGCCAGCGTCGTTCGAAACCATCACGCCGTAGTTATTCGTACCGATGAAAACCATGTCGGGACGTGAAGGATGAACGGCGATGGAATTGATCTCGAGTTGACGCGAAGTGGTGACCATCCATGAGTCCGGATCGCCGCCTTTATCAGAGCGCCAGAAACCTTCGGTAGTGCCGGCGTAAACCATTCCCGGCACCGATGGATGCTGCAGGATGGCGCGTGTGCGGCGCGATTGAGACGGAATACCCTGTACCTTGCGCCAGGCTTCGCCGCCGTTCTTGCTTTCGTAGATTCCACTACATGCGGAGGCAATGATGTGATTGGGATCAAGCGGATCGATATCGATGGCGAAGATATCAGAGTCATCGATGATGCCGTTCTTGATCGACCTCCAGCTTTGTCCGCCGTCAGTTGATTTGTAAGGCAAATAGAACGTGCCCGCATAAACCGTGTTTGCAGTGCGTGGATCGATTGCCAGGGATTCGACGTGAATGAGTCCTTGTGTGCTTTGCGTCGGAAGCTGTTTCCACGATTCACCGGCGTCGTCCGAGCGGAAAATTCCGGTGAACGTGCCGGCAATCAAAGTGTTCGGATCCGATTCCGACTGGGCGAGCGAGTGCAGGGCTTCATTCTTCAACTGCGAACTCTCGCGCCAGGTGACGCCGCCGTCAGTGGACTTGAAGAAACCTCCGGGCTGATTGTGACGATGCGCGCCGACGTACAGCACGCGCGGGTTGCGCGGATCGACGATGATGTGGTCGACGAAGAGCCTCGGTTTGCCGAAGTTATAAAGCAGTTGCCAACGTTTACCTCCGTCGGCGGAGGTATAGATCTGACCGTCCAGCGTTCCGAAATAAAAGCGATCGGGATTGGATGGATCGACTACCAGTCCGCGAACGTCTCCTCCCGGAGGGCCGGTATTACGCCAATCGTTCGAATAGAGTGCGGGATCGGCGCTGCCATCAGCCGCCAGCGTGACGTTAGTCTGAGGTGAAAGCGCAAAAGCGAACAGCGCAAAGACAGCAATTACGAGGGGGAGAAGCGTAGCAATTCTTTTCATCGTTAGTTCGTCCAGGGTCTCGATGGTCAGGAGCGGATTGCTCACCGTGCCCGCCTAGTTTATTACAGTTTCCTAACTTTGTATCTAAAAGCTCGGGGCCGTCCGTAGGATGCCACCAAAATCAAGCTCAGTTGTACAAATCAGTTAGCCACAAAAAGGCGCAAAAGGCACAAAAGTAATAAACGAGTCGGAGGTATGACTCCTTACTTTCATTTTGTGCCTTTTGCGCCTTTTTGTGGCTAACTGATCTTTCGTGGCTACAAAAAGCAATCGGGCGATACTTTTCAGCATCGCCCGATTGGAAGTGGCCTGGTTAAGCCGGTTTATTCGTCATCACCCCGGCGCCGTCGCGGTGCTTTGCCCTTCTTACAGGCCGGGCACGGCGAGATAGCGCCTGCTGTATCAGCCGCGGGTGGCGTTGAGCCTTGCGGCACGATCCAGAGCTGAACCGTCAGGTCTGCACGGCAACCACCGTCGATGACAGTGATGCGTCCAGCTTCGATTCCGCGTGTATTGACGAGGTAATCCTTGGCACGGTCACCACGCTGTTGCGCTTCACCTTCGCAGCTACCGTAGACGATGATCACTCCCGTCGATCCGGGCTGGTTCTGAAGCTGAATAGCGTAGTTGTCGAGTCTGGCCTTCTCGTCGTTGAAGCGGATGTTGCCATACTCGTCAAACTTGACCGGCGGTTGCGGTGCCGGCTTCACACCAGTCGTGCAGGACGCCGTTGCGTTACAGCTCGGGTCCAAACCACCGATGGTGACTGTCGCCGTTACGTTACCCGCGACGCCATTTGTATCAACAGTGATGCTCGACGTTCCCTGACCACCGCTGATAGTTCCGGCAGATACTGACCAGTTATAAGTCGGTGTAGCACCACCCGTGTCACCAGCTACGCTTGCGGTAAAGGTGATCGGCTGATTCGCTTCGACTTCACTCGGACAGCTCACTGAAACAGCCGGACATGGCGGTGGCGGTTTCACGCATCCCGGGCACTCAGCAATCGTCACCGTTGTCGAACCGTTGGCGGTGTGTTGATTGCCGTCGTTAACCTCGACCGTTGCGGTGTAGCTGCCATTGGCGGCGCCCGTGAGATCCCAGGTTACCTGACGACCTTCGCCACTCAAGCGACCGCCGGTTACCGACCAGGTATACAGCAGCTGATCGTTCTCGGGGTCAGACGCATTGGCCACCAACGTGACTGTGCTGTCCGTCGGCGAGCAGTTCGGCGAACTCGTTCCTGGCGGGCAGGGACGAACGATCGCACTGATTGACGGCGCCACTGAACTCACAACTGGCGGCTGGTTGATATGCGGTGGAATTCTGGCGTTGCGATGTCCCACCCAGAACTGCACGATGAAACCATTCGGCTCTTCGGACCAGAGGAACCCAATCGGGAACCCTTGCGAAGTTACTGGTCTCGAAGTACCCGGAACAACGACCAAACCTCTTCCAATCACATTCACATTCGTGACCTGCTGAATCGGAATGGTGAAGTCCGCTGGGTTGAAGTGATCCATATCCTGTTGGTTCAGGTGGCGGCGATAAGCGAGGCCGATACCGAACCAGCGACGCGGATAAATCTTGATACCGCCAATCACATCAACCGGATTGTTATTAAACGCGTTTGGCGTGTGGCCGCCCACGTAAGTCGTCGATCTGACTTCTGCAACTGGCTGGAAGTGCTCGTTAATCGGGAAGTCCAGGCCGACGCCTGCGAGCAGTTCATCCGGACGATCCAACAACACGAAATCACCACCAGCACCCTTCGGGTTGCTGTTGAGAATGTATCCGCCGTTAGCGGAGACGTTCACGTGTTTGCCGAGGCGTCCATCAACCACACCGATCAAACCAAAGTCACCGATGTCGCCGCCCGGGCCAGCGCCACGCTGCATTTGATTAAACCCTGAGAAATCGTCAGCTTTATCCATCCACCAGCGATAGAAGGGGATGAGAGCGACTCCGAGCGGGTTATTCGGTCCGGTAAAGCGAATCTTGGCGCCAAATACCATGTTGGTAAAGTTGCTCTCGCCGAACAGCCGGTTCACAAACGGCGCGTCGGGCAGGTAAGCCGGAGCAACCGTGAAGGTCAACGGCACAGTGATCGGCAGATTCAATGCCGTCGCTGGAAGCGTAGTGGTCGCGAGCACGACACCCGGAAGGATGCCGCCTACCGGCGAACCCACACCCGGGAAGTTGTCGGCTGGACCAAACGTGCCACTGTTCGGTTGGACCACCGGTGGTCCGAGCTGCGCGTTGAAGCCCGGGAATCCAAACTGACCCTGACCTGGTCCCTGACGGAACGTTCCCGCCGAACCACCGGTGAACGGAAACTGAACGAACGGCTGATTGTTCAACGGCCGGAACAGGGCTGTGCCTGCGATCGTGCCTACGTTTGGTCCAGACGGCGCCAGCACGATGGCTGGGCCACTGCACAACGTTGCACCACAGAACAGCTGAGAGTTTGGAAGATAAAAGCTGGAAAGATTCAGCGGATTATTAACTTTGATCCCGCGCCAGCCATTTGTTTTGAAGAAGAGCTCAAGATGATCGTTTACACCTACGTTGAAGCTCAACGGCACGTCGGTGATATCGACGTTGCCCGGATCACGATCGTAGTTGCTGTAAGCAATACTGAACGTGAACTCCCCGCGGCGCAGCGTCGAACCATCGTAAATAGTAAAAAGGCCGGTTGGACCACCTTCTGGACCACCGGTACCTACTGCTGGAGACTGATTGCGTGGGTCGTTTGGCGACCGCAAAGTCTGTGCTGATACTGCGGCACACAGCACCAACGATACGAGCGCAGCTATAAGCGCTCTATGTGCGAGTCTCATCGCATTCCTCCTGCGAAATGAGTAATAAGAATTCGTAATAGTGCCGCCAGAACGGAACAAGTACCAACGCCCTTCTCCCGCGGAGGCCCCAACTACACAACTGTCAATTCGGCTGAACCGGATGGACCAGCATGGCCCAACGGCGACGCTCGGACCGCGGTCTAAACAGAAAACTTCGGCAAATCACAGTACTCTGTTAGACCAATTACTATTCCCGAGTGGCTACCTGAACTGAATTCATTTCTTATAGGAAATGAACATCCCCTTGTCAACGATTTCGTACCTTAAACCATCGCGTAAATATTGAGAAATCTTAACGCTGGTCCGAGTCGTAAATCATGCCAGACCATACTCTACCTTAAAATGGAAATCAAGCCTTTTTCACGACTTAGCGGCTTTCTGATTATGTTTTTTCGGTCACGCGTAGATGCCTCTCATGCGCGTGTCATAGGCCACACGGTCTATCGCCAACATGTACGCCGCGGTCCTCGTATCGACGTTGTGTGAGTCGGCAAAACGACACAGATCGTTGAAGCTGGCGACCATCTTATCCTGCAGTCTTTCGTTAACGACGTCCTCACGCCAGAAATACCCCATGCGATCCTGGACCCACTCAAAATATGAGACTGTCACCCCGCCCGCATTCGCTAAAATGTCAGGAATTACAAAGATTCCCTTCTGATGGAGGATCTCATCCGCGCCCGCCGTGGTCGGTCCATTCGCCCCTTCGGCAAGCACTTTGCACTTGATCCGGTCCGCGTTCTGCGAATTTATTTGGTTCTCGGTCGCTGCTGGGACCAGGACGTCACACTCAAGCTCCAGCAACTCCTGATTGTCGACAAACTCCACCCCTTCGTAGCCTTCGAAGGACCGCGTGGTC
>Ga0075433_10004767_pt1 | contig 10581 bp, 9 predicted proteins | sample RhiMethybrSRZTD2_FD_75299 | JGI IMG/M metagenome (GOLD analysis project Ga0075433, IMG submission 75299) | Populus rhizosphere microbial communities from Tennessee, USA - Rhizosphere MetaG P. TD hybrid SRZTD2 | ecosystem: Host-associated > Plants > Roots > Rhizosphere > Soil | place: USA... | reverse complement strand
CCAGCATCTTTTGCGTCACAATCTTCATCATAGAAAAGAGTGATCCCTTCAGGAGATAGTGTGAAATCTGTCCCATCTCGACGGCTGCGTCGGGTTCTGACCATCAGCATTAGCCTGTTGACTATTGTTTTTACGCTGCCAGCGCAGGCGGCCGAGAAGCTGCGCCTGCGGGTCGACGACTACCAGATTGACGCCGAAATTTTTCCCCACACCCACAAGCTGACCGCCAAAGCGAAAGTGAAGTTTACCGCGCTGGAAGATCTGAATATTGCCACTTTCGAGCTGCACAACGCGCTGCGTGTCACAAAAGTCCTCGACGACCACAACAAGCCACTCACCGCCGAACGTGTCACTCAGGACTCCACCGTGCGCGTGCAGTTGCCGAACGGGCTCAGCAAAGACTCATCGACCACGCTCACGTTCGAATACGAGGGCGTGCTTGATTCCGCCGACGACAGCCCTGTGCAGGGATTAAAACTGGCCTCAGTCGGCGACGACACCAGCTATCTGCTTTATGCAGGACGCTGGTTCCCGGTGAATGCATATGGGGTTAACCGCTTCACCGCTACCATGAACATCACCGTTCCTGCTCACATGGTGGCAATTGGAAGCGGAAAAGAAGCCGCCAGCAGTACAGCCGTACCCAAGAAGCCGACCGGTGGAGCAGTGCCAATCAGGACTTACAGCTTCGTCTGGGAGAAGCCCAGTTTCCCGGGCACAATCGTTGCGGGCCAGTTTCAGGAATTCAAAAGCAATGAAGCCGGGGTTGATCTTCACCTCTTCTTGAAACCGGTTCACCAGAATCTGGGCACGACTTACGCGGAGACTGCAATCAAAGAGTTCACCTATTACGTGACGCTGTATGGCTCGGCTCCGTCCACTACGCTGAAGGTCGTCGAGATTCCAGACGACACGGTTCCATCGGCCTGGGCTCCTGAAATCGCGGCCATCGCCAGCCGCGCCGTGACTGAAAAAGTGAACTATCGCCTGCTGGCCAATACGATCGCACACCAGTGGTGGGGAGTCTCAGTTAGCCCAAGCTCACGCGATGACTGGTGGCTGAACGATGGCTTCGCCCGGTACTCCGAAGCCCGCTACGTAGAGCAGGCGGCTGGACCAGCGGGACTGGAAGAGGCGGTAAAGGATATGTCCGTCGGCGCGCTCGCCTACGATACCGTGCCGCTTTCGAGCGTCGGCAAGATGGATGTTTTCTCGCCCGAGTTCCAATCCCTGGTAACCGACAAAGGCGCGATGATTCTGCACATGCTGCGCTGGGTGGAGGGTGACCAGAAATTCGACCAGACCATGCGCACCTTTGCATCCAGGTTCGCCGGCAAATCCGCTTCGTTGAGCGATTTCCGCGCCATTGCTGAGCAGAACTACGGCGACAAGCTCACCTGGTTCTTCTCCCAGTGGCTGGATTCCACCGGCGCTCCCGAATTCAAGACTAAGTACACGATCTATCGTCTGGGCAACAATAAGGGCTTCCGCGTTGTCGGCCAGATTTCCCAGGACCTCGATCTTTTCCGCATGCCGGTGAAGCTCAAAATCGATACCGACGGCAAAACGGAAGAGAAGACCGTCGAAGTCGTGGGAACGAACTCGGCATTCAGCGTAGAGACATTCGGTAAGCCCCGCCGCATTGTTATTGATCCCGATCACCGCGTGCTGGAAAACTCATCCGAAATCCGACTGCGGGCTTCGATTCAGCGCGGGCAGGGTATGGTGCAACAGGGCGATCTGGCAGGCGCGCTCAGCGAATACAACAAAGCCCTCGATGTGAATAAGAACAGTTCTCTGGCGCACTATCGGGTCGCTGAGGTTTTCTTCCAGCAGCACAATTATCAAGCGGCGGCCAACGCCTACCGCGACGCACTTAACGGCGACGGCGAGCCGCGCTGGACGGAAGTCTGGAGCCACATTCAGCTAGGCAAGATTTTCGATGTCACCGGACAACGCGAACGCGCGACGAACGAATATCGCCAGGCAATTCAGACCAACGACAACACCCAGGGCGCGCTCGATGAGGCCCGCCGATATCTGCAAAAACCCTACGAGCAGCAGAAGAGCGAGGAACACGCCGGAGAATAGTGCCTTATGAGGAGATCCGCGAAATCTGCGAGACTGCCTGGATCTGAAGTTCGCTAGTAAGCCCAGCGCAGCAACGTCGCTCCTGTGGTAAACCCCGCACCAACCGACGCTAACAACACCAGACTCCCCTTCTTCAATTTGCACTCCTGCCGGGCCGTTTCCATGGCCAAGGGGATCGTCGCTGCTGTGGTGTTGCCGAAACGATCGATATTGATGATCACGTTCTCGGGTCGTAAACCCAACCGCTCGCCAGTCGCAGTAATGATGCGCCGGTTCGCCTGATGGGGAATGAAGGCGTCGATGTCAGCGGGCTTTAATCCGTTGCGCTGCAAAATTGCCTCGCAGATTTCAGCCATCTTGCGAACCGCGTACTTGAACACGGCTTGGCCATCCTGGTGGACGTAGTGCATTTTTCTGTCCACGGTTTCGTGTGTGGAGGGATGCAAGCTCCCGCCGCCCGGCATGTAGAGAGCGCATCCGCCTGAGCCGTCGATTTCGTGGATGAAATCGATGATTCCTTCGGAATCATCGTCTGCAGGTTCCAGGATCACCGCGCCCGCGCCGTCGCCAAAAAGTATGCAGGTGTTTCGATCCGTGTAATCGATGATCGACGACATCACATCTGCGCCGATCACCAGAACCTTCTGATGCGCACCGGTGGCGATGAACTGAGCTCCCGTTTGTAGCGCGTAAACGAAGGCGGAGCAAGCAGCCGAAAGATCAAATCCCCAAGTATTTTTGATCCCCAGCTTATGTTGAATTACACAGGCGGTCGAAGGAAACAACATATCCGGCGTGACCGTCGCAACGACAATGGCTTCAATCTCAGAAGGATTAATGCCCCGCTCCTCCAACGCCTTGTTGGCGGCCTCGACCGCGAGATCGCTGGTCGCGACGCCATTCTCCACAAGGTGACGCTCGCGGATACCCACCCGGCTCACAATCCAATCGTCGGAAGTTTCAACCATTTTCTCCAGATCAGCATTGCTGAGAACGCGAGGCGGGACGTAGGTTCCGAGAGCGCTGATCTTAGCGCGCACAAGTGGGCTCAATCTGTTCTCCGGGATAACGTAAGCTGTTTATTCTAACCAGCGGTCAGGGAATGTCCAAGCTGGACCACGCAGGTGAACCGCGATGCGCAATGTCGCAGAATAAGCCAGGCACCGGAAACCCGCTGCACACGCAAGAGCCCGTTACCGTTGCTTCCTTCCGGACCTGGCGGGGTTGGCGGGAATGCGTCGCGCGGGACCGATGCCTGACACAGTCGATTTTAGCATTCGCATTGCGTAACCTAGACAGGAACCGGAGGAACTCGTGGCAACAACAGAAATCGCAGCCGATGTATTCCGTATCTCGGTTTTCGTTCCGGAGATCAACCTGGAGTTCAGTCATTTTCTGGTAAGGGATGGCGAACCACTGCTCTTCCACGCAGGGCTGAGGGGCATGTTTCCGCTCTTGCGGGAAGAGATTTCGCGCCTGATCGACATCTCGAAAATCCGGCACATCGGGTTCAGTCACTTCGAATCGGATGAATGTGGGGCTTTGAACCAGTGGCTTGAACTTGCTCCCGGTGCACAGCCAGTGTGCGGTCTTGTCGGCGCTCTCGTCAGCGTAAATGATTTTGCGATACGGCCCGCCCGTGCCCTGACCGAGGATGACGTCCTGCCGACCGGACGCTACCGGTTTCGATTTATTCCCACGCCGCACGTGCCTCATGGTTGGGACGCCGGCGTTCTCTTCGAAGAATCTGAACGCACGCTTTTCTGCTCAGACCTGTTTCATCAGTGGGGGCATCAGGCAGCCACAACAGCGGAAAGCATCATCGAACGCTGCAAGAGCGCATTGGAGGAAGCTGAGGCAGGTCCGTTCGCGAATTACGTGCCCTACACGCACCACACCGGCCGCATCCTGGAATCATTGGCGGAGCGTAAACCGAAGACCCTGGCGACCATGCATGGCTCGACCTATTACGGCGATGGAGCTCAAGCGCTTCGCGATCTCGCAACCGTGATGCGCGACGTGCTCGGTCCTAAAGCTCAAGAGGGTGAAACTACGGCCATTGGAACTGTCCGAATGTGAGCGTGGTATTTAGGTCTGCGGAAAATTGACTCTCTTCAAAACCGTCTGGAAGCGAGGGTCTGCTTTGCTGCCCCCAACGGCAGGGTCATACAACCAGAGACGAGGGTCGAACTCGTGTGTGTCGATTCCCTTGTTGATGTACTCAAAAGCCTTGTCCTTGTCGCCCAACTGGGCGTATGCGATCGCAACCAAACTATAGTTAGGGTTCGGGTCTTGGAGAAGCCGTTTCAGTGTGTGCTTCAGAACGCCTTGCACTCCATCCAAGGCAAAAGCCTGCCTTTTTTCCGCGATTAGGTGGGCACTCTGCCCACGAAGCTGGGTGGATGCTCGTTGATCACAGACCTGTCCGCCTTCATTCAATTCACCTGTGAGCTCGGTTCTCGATGACTGCGCTCCGCGACCAGAATGCTAAAATCGAAGAATCGAATGCCCCCGCTGAACCCCACTGAAATCATTCAAGACGAAACCGAGTCTCAGACGTCTCGCCCCAAGGTCGGATTCGTGAGTTTGGGCTGTCCCAAAAACCTGGTAGACAGCGAAGTCATGATGGGTATGTTGAGTCAAGCCGGAGCCGAACTGGTCTCAGAGTCTGAAAACGCCGATGTCATCGTGGTTAACACCTGTTCCTTCATCGATAGCGCGCAGCAAGAGTCCGTCAATACGATTCTGGAGATGGCGCAGCACAAGACTAGCGGCCGGGCCAGGAAGCTGGTAGTGGCCGGGTGTTTGGTCGAGCGCTTTCGCGACGAGATTCGCAGGAAAATTCCAGAGGTCGACACGGTGGTAGGTACGGGAGAACTTGACCGCATCGTTTCAGCGGCCGGCATCGCTCCGTCCTCCGCGCCTCATTCTCCCTTCAACATTTTACCGTCGCGTCCGGAAGCTGAAGCTCGCGCGGCTCAGGGCCGTTTTTCGCGCGAAAACTGGGACGGCGCCATTTCCGATCTGCCGAACTATCTCTATGACGAAAGCACCCCCCGCGTGCTGGCCACGCCTGCTCATACCGCCTACCTCAAGATTGCTGAAGGCTGCGATCATCCCTGCAGCTTTTGCATCATTCCGCAGCTGCGTGGGAAATTTCGCTCGCGCCGCTTCGAATCCGTGGTGGCAGAAGCCGAGCGCCTTGCGCGTACGGGCGTGCGTGAAATCACACTAATCGGCCAGGACACGACCTGCTACGGCGAAGACTTCGGGCTCAAGGACGGCTTGGCTCTCCTGCTGGAAAAGTTGGCGGGTGTCGAGGAACTACGCTGGATTCGCTTTCTGTACGCTTATCCCAACAAGGTCAGCGGGCGGCTGCTCGAAACGATTTCCGCTCACGAAAAGATCTGCTCCTATCTTGATGTCCCTTTACAACACGCCGCGCCTACCGTTCTCAAGCGCATGAAGCGAGGCGGCGGCGCGGACTTATACCTTCGCTCGATCGAGAAGATGCGCCACATAATTCCCGATGTCACCTTGAGAAGCTCGTTCATCGTTGGCTTCCCAGGCGAGACCGAGAAGGAATTCGAGGAATTGTGCGAGTTCGTGAAATGCGCAGAGTTCGACTGGCTGGGGGCGTTCGCTTACTCCGACCAGGAAGGGGCCGGAGCTTATGGCCTGGGGGGAAAGCTTCCATCGCGGGAAATTGAACGCCGCCGCAAGCACCTGATGCAGATTCAAAAGCGGATTAGCCAACGGCGCAAAAAGCGGCTTCTGAATAAAGAATTTGATCTTCTGCTCGAGGGAGTTTCCCCGGAAACCGACCTGCTGCTCGAAGGTCGGACCAGCATGCATGCTCCCGAGATCGACGGCAAGGTTTTCGTGAACGAAGTCCCCGACGGAATGGAACCCAAACCCGGCGAATTTTACCAATGCCAGATCACTGAGGCCCACGAGTACGATCTCGTCGCCAGAATCATCTAAGCCCATCTAAGATGGAGTGTTATGCCCCGCCACCGAATGGTGAGACTGCGCTGTCCCACTTGCAAGAAACTCGTGAAGAGGAAAGATCCCGAATTTCCGTTCTGCAGCGCACGTTGTCGCTTGATCGATTTGGGGAAGTGGGCCAGCGGACAACATGTAATTTCGTCTCCTTTGCGAGATACATCGGAGGGTGAACTCGAACAACATAATCCAGAACATTCGGATGACTGAGGCCGCAGCATCCGACGGGCGCGCGCCTGCCTGGGCCCGACTCATAGCAACCTTCTTCGGTATCGGCCACCTGCGGCCTGGACCGGGAACCTGGGCTTCGGGGGCGACGGCCATGCTCTGGTGGTTGCTGGCCACTTGGATCACGCCAGCCTGGCAGCCGTGGGCAGCGCTGCTGCTAGCCATCTTTACGGTGCTCGTCGGCATTCCGGCCGCGACTCGCACGGCCAAAGAGAGTGGCATCAAGGATCCGCAGATTGTCGTGATCGACGAAGTCGCCGGGCAACTGATCACGATGATCGCAGTTCCCGTGTCGTGGAAATCTCTTCTGCTGGGCTTTATACTTTTTCGTGGGTTCGATATTTTGAAACCGCCGCCGATCCGTCATCTGGAACGTCTCTCCGGAGGAACTGGGATTGTCGTCGATGACCTCGGAGCCGGCCTTTATGCACTTGCTGTAATGCAATTGTTGCTTTATCTCGGTCTTTTGCCGCGGTAGCGGCGCGTAAGGAAGCTTGAGTAAATGGGGATCTCGAATCGCTTGTTGGGGAAGAAGAACGTAAACGGCCGTCCGCACATTGAGGCGGTGCATCCCAGCGCCGCTCTTCCCGGAGGTGAAGTACGCATTATCGGCAGCGGACTCAGCCCGCAGGAACTGCGGCGTCCGCGCGTTCGTTTCGGCGCCGTAGAAGGCGCAGTCCTCATCAGTTCCGACGATTTTCTGGTTGCGCGTGTGCCACCGGGCGCATCTTCCGGGCCGGTCATCGTCTCGACCAACGGACACGCCAGCAATCCTCACGAAATCAGGGTCGCGGCCCCGATCGCCGAGAACCTGCATCCGGTCACCAATCCAGCTCTGGACGCTGAAGGCAACATCTACGCGACATTCTCCGGATCGCGGGGACAAAAGGTACAGGTAGCGATTTATAAGATCGACACTGACTATGACCTCAAGCCTTTCCTGACGGATTTGATGAACGCCACTGCGGTCGCCTTCGATCGCGCTGGGCAGATGTATGTCTCCTCGCGTCACGACGGTACTGTTTACCGCGTTGCCCAGAACAGCACGATGTCAACCTACGCGGAAGGCATGGGCATCGCGACCGGAATCGCCTTTGACAAATCAGAAAATCTCTATGTCGGCGATCGCAGCGGAACCATTTTCAAGATCGCGCGCGACCGCCAGATCTTCGTTTTCGCCACTCTCGAACCCAGTGTTTCCGCCTATCACCTGGCCTTCGGGCCGCATGGCGACCTCTTCGTGACCGGACCGACGACGTCCAGCTTCGATTGCGTGTACAAGATCGATCCTCACGGGACGGTTTCAACTTTCTACCGCGGCTTGGGCCGTCCACAAGGAATGGCCTTCGACGTTGAGGGCAATCTCTACGTTGCCGCCTCCCTCTCCGGCAAGCGTGGAATCGTGAAGATCACACCGGACGGAAAGGCGTCCCTGGATGTTGCCGGTTCCGGTCTTGTAGGTTTGGCTTTTGCCCCCGGGCGTTCCGCCGTCCTTGCCACAACCAACGCTGTGTACCGCCTCGCGATGAACACCCAAGGGCTGCCGTTACCACCAGAGTTGGCGGCCTGACTTTTCCATTTTGCTCCTAAGCAACCTGTGTCATTACACTTCTATGCGTGAGTGCCGAAATCATTGCCATCGGCTCCGAGTTGCTCACTCCTTTCCGCCAGGACACGAATTCACTCTACTTGACGGAAAAGCTCAACGAGCTTGGCGTGGAAGTGATCTTCAAGACCATCGTGGGCGACAGCCGGGCCAACCTCACGCAGGCCGCCACGCTGGCGCTTTCGCGCGCGCATATTGTGATCTTCATGGGAGGCCTGGGCCCGACGGAAGACGATGTCACCCGCGAATCCGTGGCGGATGCGCTTGGGCTGGAGTTGCGTCGCGATCCGGAAATCGTTGCCGCTCTCGAACGGCGCTTCGCCGAGCGGGGCTGGAAGATGGCTGCGAACAACAACAAGCAAGGTGACGTCATCACCGGGGCTACCGTTTTGCCAAATGCCAATGGGACAGCTCCAGGCCAGTGGATCACCGGGAAGTTCGAAGGCGAAGAAAGAATCATAATCCTGCTGCCTGGTCCACCGCACGAATTGAAAGCGCTCTTTGACGAGCAGTGCATGGCGCGTTTGCAGGGCAGGCTGCCTCCCCAATTCATCGCCAGCCGCGTCTTAAGAGTTGCCCTGATGGGCGAATCGCAGTGCGATGCACGGGTCGCGCCGATTTACAAACGCTATGCGGACGTCGACACAACCATTCTCGCGGCCGCAGGCGAAATCCAGCTTCACCTGAAGACTCGCGCAGCATCGCTCGCTGCAGCTCAAGAGCGACTGGACGACCTGGTCCAGAAAATTGAGGATGAGCTCGATGACTTCGTGGTCTCCGATAACGGCGATTCGCTGGAGCAGATCGTCAGTTATTACCTGCAAATGCGTAATGTCACGCTGGCCGTCGCCGAATCATGCACCGGAGGGCTGCTGGCCGAGCGCCTGACCTCGATCAGCGGCAGCTCCCGATATTTTCTCGGCGGCGCTGTCGTTTACTCGAACGAAATGAAAACTGCGTTCGCAGATGTACCGCCTGACCTGATCGACCACTACGGCGCCGTCAGTCGCGAAGTGGCCGTCGCCCTGGCGGAGGGGATCCGCAAACGCTGCGGCGCCAGCCTGGGCGTTGCAGTAACGGGCGTCGCCGGACCGACCGGCGGCAGCGTCGAAAAGCCTGTCGGTCTGGTCTTCCACGCTTTGGCGAGCGGAAACGGCACCGAGGTCATCGAACGCAAATTCCCCGGAGACCGCAAGCGCATTCGTTGGTTCGCCAGCACTCAGGCCTTGGATATGATTCGAAGAAGGCTGATGTAGCCGCAACTTCACATCCGCGGATAACGCGGAGTGTCGGGGATTTTTATCGTTCCCGATCTGACTCATTCTCGGAATATTTGCATGGATCGCCAGCGTAGAAGACGGTGTCGAAACCCCTAACATGGTCCTGTTGGAAATCTCCCACCCTTTCGCAAAGTGCGCGAAAGGATAGGGCACCCTCAAATGCATAGGTCCTCCGTTGGGGCCTGGGCGGGCGCAGGAGTTGGCTGTCTCCGGATGACTATGGTCCGAGGGCGGTGCGTAGCCCGGCCTTTGGTTTTTCTTTCAGCAGCTTACGGTGCATTGACTTGGCCTGGTAAGTGTGTGAGAATCCGCGCAGAATCGGCATGTGTTGCAGGTTTCTGCACACGTGCGACGTTGGACCTCCGGATGCCAAATTTCCGTCTCAGGCAGAACTTCCTGTCGCACGCGAGCGCATGCTGAGGCAAGGAGTGTGGATTTTGGCTGCCCTGCTCGCCGCCACCGCCGGATGGACTGACTGGCGCTCCCGCAGAATCCCGAACTGGCTGACCATGCCCGGTATGCTGATCGGGGTCGCGGCGAATTCCGTGGCCTATGGGTGGACGGGCACGAAGGAGTCTCTGCTGGGCGCGGGACTGGGGCTGCTGTTGTTATTGCCCTTCGTGCTGATTAGAAGCCTGGGCGGGGGAGACTGGAAACTAGCGGGCGCCCTGGGCGCGTTCTTGACGAGCAAGCACCTGATTCCGGTTCTGCTCTGGGCGGTGTTGATCGGCGGGGTGATGGCGGTGATTCTGATCATCTCGAAAAAACGCGTTGGCCAGACTTTGCGCAACCTGTTCCGCATGCTCGCGGCTTTCTTCACTCTTCACTTGCCTGGACCAGACCTTACGCTGGATAATCCAGAATCGCTGAAGGTGCCGTTTGGCGTGGCTTTTGCCATTGCGGCGGTGTCGTATTCGGTGAGGCAAATTTGGGGATTAGGGTGAGATGTTAAGGCGCGTTAGGAAATCCGAGACTGGCGCTGAGATCGCAGCTGCGGCCCTCGTTGTCGACGGTGTGCCCGTCTGCGCAGTCCGGGAGGAGCGCTTATCACGGCATGGCGGCTTGTTTGTTGCTGTTGCTGAATATGCGCCACCGTGCGGCACCTGACTTTGAGCGTGGCCGATTCCACCACTTCGCGGCCCGCTCTCACAATCGGGTCTCACGCAGACGCTACTGCGGCGGCGCCTCTGCAGGCTGGTCGGGCGGGATGTTGGGTATCATGTCCGGCTGGACCTGTGCCGGTACTGGGTCGTTGGCGGGTTGCTGATTGGGCGGCTGATCGGTGACTGGTTGTTCGATGGGCGGTTGTTCACTGACGGGCGCTTCCGCCTGTGCGGGTTCGGGGAGCTCAGGATTCGACTCAACCGGGGT
>Ga0075433_10004766_pt1 | contig 10582 bp, 9 predicted proteins | sample RhiMethybrSRZTD2_FD_75299 | JGI IMG/M metagenome (GOLD analysis project Ga0075433, IMG submission 75299) | Populus rhizosphere microbial communities from Tennessee, USA - Rhizosphere MetaG P. TD hybrid SRZTD2 | ecosystem: Host-associated > Plants > Roots > Rhizosphere > Soil | place: USA... | reverse complement strand
GGCTCTAATCACCGCGAAGCCGCTTTCTTTCTGCTTGGCAAATCGCTGAAGCAATTTCACCGCATTAGCCCGCCCTTGTCGGTCTCCGAGAGCACTCGCCTCACGCCCGCAGCCCTCAGGCAAGCAGCCACCGTAATCAGCGAAGCCCGGCCTGACGCAGCGTCAATAGTCCAGCGACTAAACAGGCAACTCCTGGCGCGACAAGAAGAGTTCAACTCAACGAATGTGGTGTTACTCCACGGCGACGTGCACCCGAAAAACGTGCTGCTCGATCGTGACCAACGCCTCTTCTTACTGGACCTCGATCAAGCCGCCGTTGGTGCTGCGGCCGTCGACCTTGGCAGTGTAATCGCCGGTCTCTATTACGACGCTTGCACGGGCTCACTCAGTTTGCGCGAAGCTTCATCGTTAAAACGCGCTTTCTTATCCGGCTATGGCGCATGCGCCTCTTCACTGCGCTGGCACATTGCCGCCGCACTGCTGGAGGAACGCGCCTTACGTGCCGTCTCTCGAGTTCGCGTCGGCGGCCTCAAAAAACTCGCTGAAATCCTGGCGATGGCAGAGTCATGGCTGGCAGGAGAAAGCATCAGTGAGAACTAAATTCCAAACTATCGTCGCTCGCAATCTCAGTGCTGAAAAGTGCAACTTTGTGCTCGCTATCCTCTGCACTGTGATTGTCGCGGTCGCAGACCTGTTGCGTCCCTGGCCGCTCAAACTGATCATCGACAACATCCTCTTGAGCAAGCCACTGCCGGCCTCTCTGCGATCGTTCGCGACATTATTTAACAGCGAAAAAGTTTGGATGATAGTTGCAGTGGCCTCGCTGCTGATCGTGATCAGCGCCATCAAAGGCTTCTCCGTCTACGCGCAAACGTCAATCACCTCACGCATTGGCTATCGCCTGGCCCACGCGCTTCGTCGCGAACTTTTCTCGCACCTGCAGTGCCTGTCGCTCAACTTTCACAAACGGTCGCGCGCGGGCGAACTGCTAACGAAAGTCACGAGCGATACGAATTCCGTGCGCGATGCTTTTTCGGAGTTTGCGCTGACGTTGGTCACGGAAGTGCTGACGCTCGTGGGCATGATCACGATCATGTTTGCCATGAACGTGGGGTTGAGTTTGGTGGTCCTCGCCACGTTCCCGCTGCTGACCGTGATTTCTGTTTACCGCTTTCGCCGTATTCGCGATTCAGCGCGCAAGGTGCGCAAGGCCGAGGGCAATCTGGCTTCACGCGTGAGCGAAACGTTGCACGCGATCGCAACCGTGAAGGCTTTCGGTCGCGAACGCTACGAAGCTGAACGCTTCGAATCCGAAAGCTCCGCGACACTGCAGGAAAGTATTCGTACGGCGCGACTCGAAGCCGCTTCGTCGCGGGCTGCCGACATGGTCAACGCGATCGGGACTTTTGCAGTGCTGGTGTTTGGGTCGCTACAGGCTTTGCGCGGTCGCATTACGCCGGGGTCGGTACTGATCTTCGTGTCGTACATGAACAGTCTTTACGTGCCGATTCGAACGCTGGCCAAACTCTCTGCCAAACTCTCGCGCGCGTTCGTCTGCGCCGGGCGTATCTCCGACATTCTCGGAATCGAACCCGAAGTTGAGGATCGACCTGAGGCCCGCAACGCCGGCGGATTGCGCGGCCACATCACCTTCAGACACGTGTCGTTTAACTACGGCAACACGAGGCGGATCTTGCGCAACGTCTCTTTCAATATTTCCCCGGGAAAGAAAGTCGCGCTACTGGGACCATCGGGCGCCGGCAAGTCGACGATCGTGAGTTTGATATTGCGGCTTTACGAAGTGGAACAAGGCGCCGTTCTCATCGACGGCATCGACGTCAAAGACTACCAACGCGAATCGCTGCGACAACAGATCGGGATCGTCATGCAGGACACGGTGATCTTCGGTGTGTCGATCCGGGAAAACATCGCGTATGGAAAGATCGACGCGTCCACAGAGGAGATTGAGCGCGCTGCCAAAGCCGCCAACGCGCACGACTTCATCAGCCGGCTCGAGGATGGCTACGACACCATCGTTGGCGAACAGGGAGGGATGCTGTCGGGCGGACAGCGCCAGCGGATCGCAATTGCGCGTGCCTTTGTGCGCAACGCGTCGATCCTGGTCCTGGATGAACCGATGACGGGCCTTGACGTTGAGAGCGAAGGAGCAGTGCGAGATGCGCTGGAACGATTGGTGCGCGGAAAGACGTGTTTGCTCATTACTCACGACCTCACCGTCGCCGCGACGGCCGATCGCGTGTTGCTGCTCGAAAAGGGTCGCATCGTGGAACAAGGCAACCCGCTCCACTTGATTGAAACTGGCGGACGTTACCGGCGTCTGCTGCACACACACTTAACGCGAAGCCCGCAGTTACCAATTACGGTTCACTAAGATGATGAAGCGCCCGACAATTTTGTTTTACTGCCAGCATTCATTGGGGATGGGTCACCTCGTGCGCTCGTTCGCCCTCGCCGATCGATTGGCGGAACGTTTCCGCGTGATGCTTTTGAATGGCGGTCGTTTGCCGGCGGGAATGATCGTTCCGCCACAGGTTGAACTGATAAACCTGCCGCCACTCGGAATCGACGAAGCGAATCAACTCGTCAGTCACGACAAGCGAATCCCAGTCGAGCGCGCACTGGATCGCCGGCAGAAGATGATTCGCGTGACCTTCGACAACCTGCAACCGGCGGTAGTGCTGGTCGAACTGTTTCCCTTCGGACGCAAAAAATTTGCCGGTGAGTTGTTGCCGTTGCTGCAAGCAGCGCGCAACGAAGCGACTCGCGCGCTGGTCGTCTGCAGCCTGCGCGATATTCTCGTCGGTCGGAAGACTCATCAGCAGCAACACGACGATCACGCCGCCGCGGTGGCAAACGAGTTCTTCGATGTTGTGCTGGTCCACTCCGATCCGGGTTTTGCTCGCTTCGAGGAATCTTTCCGGCCCAGCATTCCGTTCAATGTGCCCGTCAGGTACACGGGTTTTGTCGTACCGCGAGCCGCGGCAGCTTTGAGACTAAAGACCAGGCAAAAAAGAATTGTAGTCTCGGCCGGCGGGGGCCTCGTTGGTGAACCGCTGTTGCGACTGGCTATCAATGCCCAGCGTTACCTCGAAGAAGATCCGAAGATCGAAATGAAGGTTATTGCCGGACCATTTATGCCCGAAGAATCGTGGCAGAGCTTGCAGTCGCTGGCGCTTGAGAGGAAAAGGCTGCGGCTGGTGCGGCAAGTCAGTGATCTCTGTATCGAATTAAGCAGCGCCTCTGTGTCGATTAGCCAGGCGGGATACAACACCTGTCTCGATGTTTTGCGTGCCGGCGTGCCGGCGCTGCTCGTTCCTTTCGCAAACAATCACGAAGACGAACAACGCAAACGCGCACTGCGGCTTCAGCAACTCGGCGCGGTCAAGGTACTCGAAGAAAAAGACAGCACGCCGGAAGGACTGGCGGCGCAGATCCGCAGTCTGATCGATGCAAAGTTTGTGCGACCCGATTTGGATCTGAACGGAGCCGAGACGTCGACTCAATTGATCGAATCGATGCTCGAATCAAGAACGCATTCGATTGCGGACTTCTCCGGCGAGACGAGTTACGCGAATTAACGTTATGAACTGGCTCAACGGTTTAAGAAAAGTATTGGACGCGACTCCCTCCGCGATTCCCTTCTTCTTTCGCGACGACGATGGCGGTTGGGAAGATGAACGACTGTTTGAGCTGCTTGACGTCTTTCGAAATTACAACGTGCCGATCGATCTGGTGGTTATCCCCAAAGTCGTTTCGCGCGACACTGCAAATCGTTTGCGTAAAATCGTCGAGACCGACGCCGATCAAGTCGCTATTCACCAGCATGGCTACGCGCATATCAATCACGAGCAGAACGGACGCAAGTGTGAGTTTGGAGAGAGTCGTTCGCGCGATCAGCAGCTAACGGACATTTGCGCCGGCCGAGATCTGCTTCGAGATTTGTTTGGACCACACACTGATCCGATCTTCACGCCGCCCTGGAACCGTTGTACTGCAACCACGATCGAATGCCTGCGCGAGGCGGGCGTGACCGTTTTGTCGCGTGACGTGACTGCGGCGCCGTTACCACTTGACGGCCTCGTCGAGCTTCCGGTTTCCATCGATTGGTTTGCGCGCCGAAAAGGTGTGCGTTTGACACGCGATGAGTTGGGCGACGCGCTTGCCGAAGCGGCTGCGCTGCAAGGGCCAGTGGGCGTGATGCTGCATCACGCGATTATGGACAAGGACGAACGTGATCGGCTCGGTGAGTTGTTGGCGCTGCTAACCAGTCACTCGCAAGTGCAGTGCGCGTTGATGCGCAATCTGGTTCGACCGGCAATGAGAGGAGCAACATCGTGAAAAAAGCATTACTCATAATTCTTGCAAACCTGATTATCACCATCTCTGTTGCCGGTCAGACATCTCGTGAACAGCAAAGAGTGCATCGCCGCTGGTGGGTTTCGATGTCACTAGCGAGTGTGTTTGACACGAACATCACGCACGATGAGCGTGAGGTAAATTCTTTCGGACTGGTGCCGGGCGCCGGCTTCCACTTTCGCGATAATGCTGAACGACCATCATTTGAAGCGGATTACGAAGTAGCCCTGCATCGTTACACCAACACGGACGAATTCGATCGCCTGAGTCAAAGTTTTACCGCCGCCTATCGTAAAAAACTGTTCGCCGGACTCTACGCGAGAACAACCACCGAGGTCTCGCTCAAAGGTTCGTCGGAAGATCGCGAAATCAACAACAACTACGTGCTCGAACAACAGCTTCAATATCGCTTTGCTTCGAACACACGACTTGCCGGCCTCGCCGCCTATCGAATGAAACGTTATCCGACTGTCGAGGAAGATTCGAATTCGATCGATTCATACGTAGGTGCGAAGGTCGAGCAACGGTTGCGGGGCGATCGTCGCGTCGAACTGGGTTATCGCTACGATCACAACCGCGCCTGGGATCCGCGCAACAACTACATCCGCAGAATGTACACGCTCGAATTCGAGAGTCCACTGTCAATGAAGCGACGAGACTCCGTGAGCGCGGAGTTTCGTTACAGCCCGCGCGCATATGAAAACCGGCTGACCAGAGTGAACCGCGTCCGCGTGCCGCGGCGGGACAAGAGATGGACGTTGGACGTCGTCTACCAGCGACTGATGCGTCCCGACTTGACGATGGAAATTGCTTATCGATACGAAAAGCGTGATTCGAATGACGTGGACAAGAGATTTTCCTCGAATGTGTTTGGTTTGAGATTCTCGTTCGACAAGTGGCGCTGGAAATAGCAGAGCGTATAATCCCACGCCGGGATGCAGACCGAAGACTACAAGGATCTTTTTGAGCTGGAAGAAAGGTTCTGGTGGTTTGCGGGAATGCGGACGATTGCGGGCGCGCTGCTGGACCAACACTGCGAACCAAACCTGGATCGCACGATTCTCGATGCAGGATGCGGAACGGGCGGCAATCTTCTCTGGTTACAACGCTACGCCGGGAAAGGAAAGATCGTCGGGATCGATCTCAGCGGCGACGCCTTGCGGTTCTGTCAGGAAAAAGTAAGTGGTCCACTGGTCCAGGCGTCTGTCACCGATCTTCCGTTTGCAGATTCATCGTTTGACCTCGTGACAAGCTTCGACGTGATTGTGCAACTCCCCGGATCTGGCGCGGATTTGCAGGCGATGCGGGAAATGTTTAGGGTGCTCCGGCCCGGCGGGATAGGGTTTGTTCGCACACCCGCTTACAACTGGTTGCGCAGCGGGCACGATGAGGCATTAGGTACTCAACGACGCTACGCGTTATCGGAGTTGTCGTCGCGATTGGAACACAGCGGTTTCAAAGTATTGCGAGCAACTTATGCAAATGCATTGTTGCTGCCGGTAGCCGCATTCCGCAGGCTGGTTCTCAAAAGAGTGGGACTGGCCCACCCCGGATCCGATGTGAAGCCCCTGCCCCGCGCGCTCGCGCCGCTAAACTCGGTTCTGCGTTCAATGCTTCACGCCGAGGCCAGATGGTTGCGAGCAGCGTCGCATTTGCCTGCTGGAGTGTCCGCAGTTTGTGTGGTGAAGAAGGCTGAGTGATTAGCGCCGCGATCAAACCATCGCGCCGGAGTATTTCGAGAGATTTTCGCGGTAAAACTCGACGGTGCGGGCCAGTCCGTCACGCCAGCTAGTGCGTGGCTGCCATCCCAGCAATGTCTCGATCTTTTCAGAATTCAAGTAACAATTCCCAATCTCGATCAACTGTTGCTCACGAGGAAACGGCACCAGACGAACTGAACCTCGCCCAGTCAGCCGGATTAACTCGCCCGCAATGTCGGCCAGGCTAACAGGCTCGCCACCACCGACATTGAAAATCTCTCCGTCTGCCTTTTCATTGCCGCCGGCCAACAAGAGTGCCTCAACCGCGTCATCCACATAGTTGACATCACGACGCTGCCGCCCTTCACCATACAACTCGATAACATCACCGCTGAGCGCCTGACGCACGAACCATCCGATGAATCCCTGTCGCTGGTGCGCGAGCAGTTGACGAGGACCGTACGTGTTGGTCAAGCGAAGGCACACCGCGCGCGTTCCATATAGCCGGCTATAAAGCAAGTGATAATGCTCGGCAGCTAACTTATGAACTCCGTTGATATCCAGAGGAGCAACCTGATGAAGTTCGCTCACCGGCAGACGCTCCGGACGTCCATAAACTTGTCGCGTGCTGGTGAAAACGATCTTGACGTGTGGATTGTAATTACGGCACGCCTCGAGCAGAGTCAGTTGCGCCGCACAATTCAATTCCAGATCGTGACGCGGGTAGAGCAAAGAGTCGAGGTGACTGACCTGTCCCGCGAGATTGAAAATGATGTCGACACCACCAACGATGTGATTGGCAACGTAGTCATTCCCAATGTCGCCGCGAATGACTTTGACGCGATCGGCGATGCCGTCGAGGTTAAAAGGATTACCGCCCTGCTCCGGCACCAGCGCATCGACGATTGTCACTTCAACACCGAGGTTAACGAGTGCGTGCGCGAGATTGCTGCCGATAAACCCCATGCCACCGGTGATCAGCACGGTACGACCGTTGTATTGTGAACGAAGGTTGTTCAATTGTATAAGGCCCAATCCAGGCTAATCTGAGCCGCGGGACATCATGGCCCGCAGCCAGAGCCGTATGAAATCATATGCCGTATGAAATACACGGCCAGGGGTAAAGAATTCCGATCTACCTTGAGGACGAGGGTAGTGGTGCACTGGAGCTTCGGCAAAGCGAGCGCCGTTGCGGTGGAGCTGGTGGACGAGCTCAACGCAGATGGCCCCGCTGTTGACGGTCAGCTTCAGGGGCGTGATTGCGCTGCGTTTCAGCAGGCGGAAGTCACAATCAACGTCGCGGATCGGAAGAAGGAAAAGCAATCGAGCCAGACGATTATACAGCGCGCCGAGAACTTTTCGTTGGCGGCTGTCTGCGCGTTTTAACTTAAAACCATTGACCGCGTCAACCTCCGGCGTGAGCAGCGGGTAGAGCGCGGCCAGTTCGCGCACATCATATTGGCCGTCGCCATCGGTGTAAAAGACCAATTCCTTCCGGGCAGCGGCAAATCCGCTGCGCAGGGCGGCGCCATAGCCGAGGTTAGTGGAATGTCTGACGATGCGTAATTCGGCGCGCGACTTTGCCAGTTCGTCAAGCAACGCGCCCGTGCCGTCGGTGCTGCCATCGTTGATGACGATTACTTCGAAATCGTCACTCAGCGTGGGTAGCAGCTCGAGCGCTTCATTGACGAGTGCACCGATCGTGCCGGCGTCGTTGTAAGCAGGAAAGAAGACGCTGATTCCGGGTCGTGTGATTTGAGTTTTACTTTGCAACCGTCTGTGCGCCGGAGAGCCTGAATGCCTTTCGACTGCCGGCGTCGAAGGCCCACGCGGTCACATTGCAGGTGGCCGCAGGCAGTAACTCCAGGTTGAATGTTTTGGACCAGTGGGCGTCATCATTCCCGCTCATACGGGCGACGCCGAAGACGCGAGCGTCGTGACTTACATCTTCACACGCTAACAAAACTGCGTCGGCCGGACGGTGTCGCTGTGGCAACCTTGCGACTCCACTCGCAGTGTATTCGGATAATCCTGTTAGCTTCAATTCGACAAACGAGCCATAGTCCTCAGCCGCCGAGGCGTTCGTTGCGGTCAAGTCGTGCATGCTCGCGCTGGTCGCCAACGATGGACGCAAGTAGCCCAACCGATCGAGACTGTTTGCAAACGCGCGGAGTTTCGCACGGTCCGGAAACACTTGCGTCTGACAGTTATCGTGGTCAATAACGTTGATGAAATGAACACACGCTTTGCCGTACAGGTCTTCGGCCCGCAGCGCGCGCATATTTCGCACACCGAAGATGTACAGGGGAATGTGCACCACGATCAAAAGCAGCGCGACAATAGCCGCCCGACTCGTGTTCCCTGCTTTGAAAAGGTATACAAGCGCGACCGGCAGAAACAACGTGAAGGTGGCGTACCGAGTAGTGAGTGAATGCGTGAGACCAAGGCCGGCGCGTCCAATCATTATCAGGAAAGCGGTGGCAAGTGAATATGCTCCGAGGATCAGCCAACACAGATTCTCGCTGTTTAGTCGTCTTAGATATGCGCTCACGGCCCAGATAAAGAGAACCAGCAGCAATGCGCCCATAGCGATAGAAACCAAAATGCGGCCAAAGGCGAATGGTCGTCCTAATAGACTGACAAAGTAAATCAAGTCGTCGATTTGGTGAGCAAGAATATGAGTGAGTGCCGGATGCGTCGCTGGTTTTTGATAGCCCGTTAAATACAGAGCCATACACAATGCCAAAGCGATCAGCCAGCCGCCTACGAACGCTGACTTGGGCCGCAAAGTGGACCACGCTGTTCCGTGAATCAGCAGCGGCGCCATCAGCAACCAACAGATAAATCCGTTCGCCGAAGAGAAAGTGCTGACGAGGCAGAGTAAGCCACAGAGTAATAGCTTTGAATAGGGCCGCGAGTTCTGGCCGTAAGCAATACGCAAACACGTCGTAAGCACCACCGCCGGAACAAAGTAGATTAGCTGTTGACCTTGTAACCAGTTTTCCACAGGCACGGGCGAGAAGATTAAAACGTTTGCGGCAGCGAACAGCCACCATCTTTGTCCCGGCGAAACGTGCAGCGTCGTTTCGCTTAATTTGTAAACGTTATAAGAGATGAGACAGGCAATAACGAACGTGATGTACATCACGAGTCTCAGATCGCCCTTGCTCACGTATCCGGCAACTACAAAAATCAGATTCGGAAAGAATTGCCTGTACTCGTTGAATTGTGCGAACAGAGCGGAAAGTGAAAGAGTGCTGTGAGCGAAGCGCTCATGAAGCGGTGCGAGTTCCCATTCGTCCAAGTGAGGAAGATCGGTGCTGAAAAGATAGATAGCGGTGCAAATGTACGCGGCGGGTACGAGCGCCAGCAGAATCGGCGGCAGAAGGGATGCGAGTGAAGCGCGCGGTCGTTCGGTGTAGTCGTCAAACTCTCGGGCTGCCAGTTTTTGTCCTTTAGCTTGGTGACTGACGATTAAAGTGGGTGACAGTTGCCCTGACCGCCCTGACCGAGAACGTCGGGCTCACGCCAGTCGCGCCGCTGCCAGAAAGTGCCGTCCGTATACCCGATCCAATTAATAATGACACGCTCGTTGAATTTCTTTTCGGAAGCATTGACCACTCGGGTCGGCGGCAGCTTGCTTAAACCTTCAAATCGTTCACTCTGATTTGGCTTGAGCTTCGCGGTGCAAACAAACTGGCGATGGGAAACTTCGCTGAAGTCCCCATCAGGACTGGCCTGATAATCCCAGACAATGGCTTTCACCACTTTCCCCCCGGTGTTCTTCAGGCTGACGCGGTAGCGGTACATTTCCACCAGCCGGCCGTTACCTTTCAGCACGCTGTCCTCATAATCGATCATGTCGCGACTGCGATTCTCGATGGAGTTACGGTTTCGAATTTCTTCGCGATAAATCAGGTCTTTGCTTCTCGGATCGGATTTGTTGATGTTCTTGTTGCTGATATTGCTGGTTTGATCGTAGGTGCGAAACCTGGAGATGGAGACGTCGCCTACCTCAACATCGGGCGGACCATCAGCAGGTTCCTGGCTTTCCACCTTAAAAAGAATCACCGGAACGAGCAACACGAGGATTAAGAGAATTCGCATGATCGACCTCTCTTTGAGCAGGGCGCCAGTATATACAGATTCGAGCCGCAGATAAACGCAAATAAACGCAGATTTGCCTAATGGGGTAATAGTGTGTTGCCTGAATAATTTGCTTCGGTCCCGGAGGGACCTGATGTTTATAGACTCACCTGCCAAATTCAATTGCGGCTCCAGCGGAGCCGAATGTTGCTACAGACGGCACACATCGCGCTCCGCTGGAGCGCGTCCCGAAGGTTGTTGCCGCGGCTATAAACATTTGGTCCCTCGGGGACCAAGCATATTCAAGCCACACACACTATTACCCCCTACCCAGATTTGCAGGTTGTGGTAATTTATCGAGAACTCGAATCGGGAGGACATTCTATGATTGCTCGCGTGGTTTTGGTGGTTTTGGTGTT
>Ga0075433_10004761_pt1 | contig 10589 bp, 10 predicted proteins | sample RhiMethybrSRZTD2_FD_75299 | JGI IMG/M metagenome (GOLD analysis project Ga0075433, IMG submission 75299) | Populus rhizosphere microbial communities from Tennessee, USA - Rhizosphere MetaG P. TD hybrid SRZTD2 | ecosystem: Host-associated > Plants > Roots > Rhizosphere > Soil | place: USA... | reverse complement strand
GGGGCCTCGACGTGATCGTGTACGGCATCATCATCATGGTGGTGGCGGCCTTCCGGCCGAGCGGCCTCCTGTCGCTGCCGTGGGCGCGGTGGTTCCGCCGTGGCTAGCGCGGCCCCGCTGCTGCGCGTCGAGCGCTGCACGAAGCAGTTCGGCGGCCTCACCGCCAACCGCGACGTGTCCCTCGAGATCGGGTCCGGGGAGATCGTGGGGCTGATCGGTCCCAACGGGGCCGGGAAGACCACCCTCTTCAACTGCATCAGCGGGCACTACCACCCCGACCAGGGCCGCATCGTCTTCGACGGCCACGACGTGAGCCGCGCCCGGCCCGACCGCATCTGCCACCGCGGCGTGGCGCGCACCTGGCAGATCGTGCGCGCGTTCGGGCGCATGACCGTGCTCGACAATGTGATCTGCGGGGCGCTCACCCGCACGAACAGCCTGGCCCGCGCCGAGTCCAAGGCCCTCGCGATCCTGGAGTTCACCGGCCTGCGCGGCAAGGAGCGCGAGATGGCGGCGGCGCTCACCCTGGCCGACAAGAAGCGGCTCGAGATCACTCGCGCCCTCGCCACCGAGCCCCGCCTCTTGCTGCTCGACGAGGCGATGTCCGGGCTCACGCCGACGGAGACCGCCGCCGCCGTCGAGCTGGTGCGCCGCGTGTACGCGGACATGCACCTGGCCATCTGCGTGGTCGAGCACGTCATGGAAGTGGTGATGCCGCTCTCGCACCGCGTGGTCGTGCTCGATCACGGCGAGAAGATCGCCGACGGCCGCCCGGAGGTGATCGTGCGCGATCCCCAGGTGATCGCCGCCTATCTGGGGGAGCAGCATGGCCAGCGCCACTAGCCCTACAACTGGTCCGCTGCTCGAGGTGCGCGACCTGCGCGTGGCCTACGCCACCGGCGTGCTCGCGCTGCAGGGCGTGTCGCTCCGCATCGGGGCGGGGGAGATGGTGGCTCTGGTGGGCGCCAACGGCGCGGGCAAGTCCACCCTGCTCAAGGCCATCGCCGGGCTCGTGAGCCCGCAGGCGGGCGAGATCTGGTTCGCGGGCAAGCGGGCGGATGCCGTCGAGGCGCCGGATCGCGTGCGGCTGGGGATCGCGCTGGTGCCCGAGGGCCGGCGCCTCTTCGCGCGGCTCACCGTGGCCGAGAATCTCACGCTTGGCAGCGCCACGAACGCCGACCCCGTGCATCGGCGGGAGATGCTGGAGCGTGTGTTCGAGCTCTTCCCGCGCCTGAGCGAGCGCGCCCGGCAGCGGGCGGGCACGCTCTCGGGCGGCGAGGGGCAGATGCTCGCCATCGGCCGCGCCCTCATGTCGCGCCCGCGCTTCCTCATGCTGGACGAGCCGAGCCTTGGCATCATGCCCCGGCTGGTCGAGACGATCATGGACGTGCTCCGCCGCCTCCACGCTCGGGAAGGGCTCACCATGCTGCTCGTGGAGCAGAACGTGCCCTCCGCGCTGGGGCTGGCCGACCGGGGCTACGTGCTCCAGACGGGACGCGTGGTCATGGAAGGCAGCAGCGCGACGCTCCTGGGGAGCGATCTGGTCCGCAAGGCGTATCTCGGGATCTAGCCGGCGTCGGCGATGGCGGCGGAGGGGCGAGGCACCGAGATCCTGATCGTCGGCGGCGGCATCGCCGGCTGCTCCGCCGCCTACTACCTCGCGTCCGCAGGCCACGCGGTGACCGTGGTCGAGCGTGGCGAAGTCGCCGGGGCCGCCTCCGGTCTCAACGCGGGGCTGATCGACTGCGTGGGCTGGAGCGAGCGGCGCGACCTCCAGGACCATCTCACCGCGGGCAGCCTCGAGCTCTTCGAGCGGGTACAGCTCGAGGAGGGCGAAGACTGCGAATTTCGCCGCTCCGGCTCGCTCCAGGCCATTCACACGCCCGAGCAGCACGAGTTCACCCGGCGCCGCGTGGCCGACATGCAGGCCCACGGTCAGCGCGTCGAGCTAATCACGACCCGCGACGCCCGCACGCTCGAGCCGGGCTTTTCCCCCTCGCTGCTGGGCGCGATGTACTCGCCCCTCCGCGCTCAGGCCGATCCCGTGAAGGGCACACGCGCCTTCGCCACCCTGGCCGCGCGGCACGGCGCGCGCATCGTGACCGGCCGGGCCATTTCCGCCTTGGCTCCGCGCCCGGGAGGTGGGTGGAGCGCGCGCAGCGCCCACGGCGCCCTCGACGCCGAAGTGCTCGTGCTGGCGGCGGGGGTCTGGTGCGCCACGCTGGGCGCCATGGTGGGTCTCGACGTGCCCATCGTGCCGGTGCGCGGCCAGATGTGGGCCTCGGCCGCGCTGCCGCCCTCGGTGTTCCAGACCATCTCCGCCGCGGAGTCCGCCTACGACTGGCACCGCGACGCCGGCACCGATCCCCCCAATCTCACCATCCGCGACGGTCGCCGCGTCACGCGGCATCTCTACGGCCGCCAGCGCCGCAACGGCGAGATCGTCTTCGGCGGCGACCGCGAGTGCGTGGGTGAGAACACCACGCCCGAGCCCGGCGGGATCACGGTGAATCACGCCCACGCCGCGAGCGTGCTGCCGTTCCTCCAGGACGTGCCGATCGCACGAACCTGGGCGGGGCTCATGCCCTTTCCCCGCGACGGCAAGCCCCTGATCGGCCGCATCGCCGAGCGCGAGCATCTCTGGATCGTCAGCGGCCTGGCGTCGTCGGGATTCGGCCGCGGCCCGATGGCGGGGAAGCTCCTCGCCGACTCGGTGCACGCCGGCGCGCCCCTGCCGATCCTGGCGGAGGCGGATCCGCGGGGGCGCGTGCGGGAGGAGCGCGGACTGCGCTAGAATCCCACCCCATGGAGCACCGGGATGGCTAGCGGGCGCGGTGGGCTGGGCGCGAGCCTACTCCTCGCCGGCGTGCTGGCCGTGCCCGCCGCCGGAGGGCCCGATGGCGTGACGTACACGCGCGACATCGCCCCGCTCCTCGCGCAGCATTGCCAGTCCTGCCACCGCGACGGCGAGATCGCGCCCTTCCCGTTGACCAGCTACGACGCGGCGTATGCGCGTCGAAACAAGATCCTTCGAACCGTCGAGCGGCGGAAGATGCCGCCCTGGCCGCCCGTGACCGGCCACGGCGACTTCATCGACGAGCGCCGGCTGAGCGACGCGGAGATCGCGCGCCTGCGCGCGTGGGTGACGGCGGGCGCGCCCGAGGGTGATCCTCGCGATCTGCCGCCGCCGCGCGTCTTTCCCGCACAGTGGACGGCCGGCGACCCCGACGTCGTGCTGACCCCGAGCGTGGCCTACGACGTGCCCGCCGGCGACCGGGACCTCTATCGCTGCTTCGTCATTCCCACGGCGTTCGCGGAGGACCGCTACGTCGTCTCCGCCGAGTTCTTGCCGGGCGACCGGCGCATCGTGCATCACCTGCTGACCTTCATCGACACCTCGGGGCAGGCGGAGGCGCTCGACCGCGCGGAGCCGGGGCCCGGCTACACCTGCTTCGGCGGGCCGGGCTTCACCGGCGCGCAGGCGGGCGTGGGCGGCTGGGCGCCCGGCGCGCGGCCCATCGCCATGCCCGAGGGCGTCGGGATGCTGCTCCCCGCCGGCGCGCGCCTGGTGCTGCAGGTGCACTACCACAACCGCACGGGCGCCGCGGTGCAGGAGCTCAGCCGGGTCGGCTTGCGGTTCGCGCGCACCACCGTGGACAAGCGGGTGCGCGTGATCCCGGTGCTGAATCAGCAGTTCCGCATCCCGGCGGACGCGGAGCGCTGGATCGTGCGCGCGAGCTTCACGCTCCCGCCGATGTGGCACATGCACGCCATCGGCGTGTCGCCCCACATGCATCTGCTGGGGCGGGAGATGCGCGTGACCGTCACGTATCCCGACGGCACGAGCCGGCCGCTCATCTACGTCGACGACTGGGACTTCCACTGGCAGGGGAGCTACACCTTCCGCGAGCCGGTACCGCTCCCCGGCGGGACGCGCATCGATGTCGAGGCGGTCTACGACAACTCCACCCGCAACCGGCGCAACCCGACCACCCCCCCGCGCGAGGTCGGCTGGGGGGATGCCACCACCGACGAGATGTGCATCGCCTTCATACGGGCCACGGTGGACAGAGAGCGCCTCGGCCATCAGCCGGCGTATGCCGGCGTCGCCGCCCGCTAGGCCCGCGGCGTTTACTGCATGTACTTGACGTCGCAGCGGTACGTCTTGTAGTCGCCGACGAAGAACGGCTGCAGCGCCGGCGCGAACTCCTTCGTGTACAGCGCGCTCTGCTCGTACGCCTGCATGTCGCCCGCGGTTTCCCAGAGGCTGACGGCGAAGCCGGTGTCCTTGTCCGCGGCGTCCTGAAGCAGCCAGCGTCCGCGCAGCCCCTTCACCGCGCGGCCCTTGGCGGCGATGGTGGCGTTGTAGGTTCGCTCGAACTCGTTCCACGATCCGGGCCGGAGCTTCCCCCACGTGATCCGCATGATCATGTCCGGTCCTCCCCCTGGGTGCAGCGTCGGACGTGGCGCATCAGCCGGATCCACCCTACACCCCTTCAACCGGGCGCGGCGAGCCAGTCCCGCGCCTCATCTCCGAGCCGCGTCTCGATGCCGGTCCAGTCGTAGGCGCGGGCTACCGCCCCTCGCCCCGCGTGGCCCATGGCGTCGCGGGTTGCGCGATCAGTCAGCAGGCGCACGACCGACTCGGCGAAGGCCTCGGGCGCATCCGCGAGGACGATCTCGCGTCCCGGGACGAGGTCGAGCCCCTCGGCCCCGAGGGTGGTGGACACCACCGGGACGCCGAGCGCCAGCGCCTCGAGGATCTTGATGCGGGTGCCGCTGTCCGCGCGGATGGGCGCGACGCTCACCGCGGCCTCGCCGACGAGTGGCGCCACGTCCGCAACGGAGCCCGTGGCGATGATGCGGCGACCGTCGGCGAGCGGCCGCAGGCGATGCCGCGTGTCGTGGCCGACGAGGAGCAGCCGCGCCTCGGGCACGCGGCGCACGATCGCCGGGAAGATCTCCCTCGAGAGCCAGAAAGCCGCATCGACGTTCGGCTTGTATTCCATGGCGGAAAGCCATTGGGCACCACGAGGACGCGCTCCCGCAGCCGAGCGGGGAACGACGCGCGCTGCACCTCCGAGCAGACCACGCAGCGCCCGTAGCGCCGGGGCGCGGTCCGCTCCAGCCGGCGGAGCCGCTGATTGTGGAGCCAGAGAAGCCAGTGCCACGGTCGGAGGCCTCGAGGCGGCAGCGACTGCGCCTCCTGACGGACTCGAAGTCGTCAAGGTCGACGAAGGTCCGCTCGCGATGCGGCAGCCACTCCGCCAGACCCAGCCGGACGGTCCAGATGAGGTCGGCCTCACGCGCCAGCGGCTCGACGGCGTCCGCGAGCGCGCGGGCGGGAAACTGCGCGACGTGCGTCGGGTGGCGCGACAGGACGTAGCGATGCAGGGCCGCCGCGCGGCTGTGGGGCCCGGGCGGATCGGGGACCGCCGCCAGATCGACGAGGCGGATCGACCGGCAGAGGCGCTCGAGCGGCCCAAGATCGACGTCGACGAAGGGCCCGTAGCAAAGAGCGGCGGCCGGCGCCAGGTGCCAGCGGCCTGTCGGGAGGCAGGCGAGCCCCGGCCCCCGGGCGGTGAGTCTCGGCTCCGCCCGGGGGCGAGGCGATCAGTGCGCGATGCTAGCCCCGATCAGCTAGCGTGAGCACTGGAACACGACGGTGCGCGACCCATCCGCGTTCGTGATGATGTTGGACGTCATCGGCAGCGCACCGGTCCGTGCGCAGTAGGCGCTGGCATTCTGCGACGCCTGCACCAGGTCCTGATCCGTTCGGTACGAGTACCTCATGCCGGCCGGCACCACGGGCACGGGAGCGGTCGACGCGACGACGGGCCCCACGCAGTCGAACACTACTGTCCTGCTGCCGTCGGCGTTGTTGGTGATCGACCCGGTCCTCGGGGTGGTCTGATACTGCCCGCAGTAGGTAATAGCGTTCTGGTTAGCCTGGAGCAGCTCCGCGTCGGTCCGGTAGTTGTAAGTCACCGTCGGAGTGCTCGCCTGGACCGCGACCGGCGCGGTCGAGGTGGTGACCGGCTGCGCGCAGGCGGCCGCACTCACCATTGTTAATGCGACGATCCCGAATCCTTTGAGCCCACGAAATGTCTTGATCATGCCGGGCCTCGCTTTCTCGGGTTTCTCGATTCCCCAGACAAGGGAGGCTGCAATGATCGGGCCAGCCGCAGATGGTGGCGCGGTTCCTCGAGCAACAGGATTTCTGCGGTAGAATCGTGTCGCCGCGTCGCGTGAGGACGTAGGCGGGTAGCTCAGCTGGGAGAGCGCGGCCCTTACAAGGCCGAGGTCGTGGGATCGATACCCACCCCGCCTACCATTTTCTCGCCCTTCTACTTCGCGCCGACGTGCTCCCGCCCGCAATCCACCGCGGCGTGCAAGGCGTCGCGGAGCGCCTCCCACGTGAAGGGCTTCGCCAGCGTCGCCGCGCCCGCCGCGGCGAGAACTTCATCGGTCGCGGCGGCACTGGGATCGCCGCTGATGAACACGATCCGCCGCGCCAGCTCGGGATGGGCGGCGGCGAGGGCTTGGTGCAGCGCGCCCCCGCTCATCGCCGGCATGCGCATGTCGGTCACGATGACGTCGAAGGGGGCCGCGGCCACGCGCGCCAGCACTAGACGGCCGTCGGCCAGCGTCTCGACCTCGTGCCCGTCGGCGGTGAGGAGATCCTGGATGAGGTTGCGCACGGTGGGCTCGTCATCGACCACGAGGACCCGAAGCGGCGAAATGAGGCTCACAGCGATACCTCTCAGGGAGGCTGCGTGGATCGGTGGATCAGTTGGGCTCGGTGCCGAGCACGGCGGCGCCGATGCGGGCGCCGAACTCCGACTTGGCGATGAAGGCATCCGCCCCCACCGCGCCGGCGGCCCGGTGGTACTCCGCACCGTCGTGAATCGTCGTCAGGATCACGCGCGGCGGCGTGGGCCGCGTCTTGATGCGGCGCGCCGCCTCGAGGCCGCTCATCCCCGGCATGTGAATGTCGAGGATCACGACGTCGGGACGCGTGAAGCGAAGCTCCGCCAGGGCGTCCTCCGCCGAGCGCAGGCGCGCCACCACCTCGAAGCCCGGGATCGCGTCGAGCAGGGCTCCGGCAGAGTCCAGGAACGTACGGCTGTCGTCGACGAGCATGATGCGAATGGTCGTAGTCATCGCCGTTCGGGACGCGAGCGCGGGATGAGCCGCGAAGCGCATACCGCACGGTAGGCTCGGGCGAGAGCGCCTGCTAGTCAGGAAAAACCCGAGATCGGGGAGGGAGAACCCTGAGCCGGGGGCTCAGGCGTCCGGGGCGACCAGACCCACGCGGATGGCGAACCGCACGAGCCCGGCCAGATCGTGGATGTCCAGCCGATCCATGAGCTGAGCCCGATGCGTCTCAACGGTCTTTACCGATAGCTTGAGGCGCGCCGCGATGTCCTTGGTCGTCTGCCCCTCCGCGAGGAGCTGCAGGACCTCGCGGTGCCGGGGCGTGAGCCGGTCGAGGGGGTCGGGCTGCTCGGCCAGGCGACGGCGGTAGTCGGTGACGAGGTGCTTGGACATGGCCGGGCTCAGGTAGGTCTGCCCGCGGGCGACGGCGGCAATGGCCAGCTCCAGCTCGGAGAGGTCGGCGTCCTTCAGGAGATAGCCAGCGGCGCCGGCGCGCAGGGCTTGAAGCGCGTACTCCTCGGCGGCGTGCATCGAGAGGATGATCACCGCGGTCTCGGGATGGCTCTTCGACAGCCGCGCGGTGGCCTCGAGGCCATTCAGCCCCGGCATCGCGATGTCCATGAGCACGAGGCGCGGCCGCCACTTCTCCACGAGGGCGATCACCTCCTGCCCATCGCGGGCCTCCGCCACGACCTCCACGCCGGCGATGGACGCCAGCAGCGAGCGCACGCCCGCGCGAACGAGCGCGTGATCGTCGGCGAGCACGATGCGGATGGCGCTCACGCGTTTGCCTCATCGCCCGGGCGCCCGAGCGGCAGGCTCACGCGTACCGTGGTGCCGCGTCCGGGAGCGGACTCGATTGCGACGCGGCCGCCCGCGAGCTCGGCGCGCTCCTCCAGGCCCAGCAGCCCGAGGCTCTCACCCGAGAGGGCCCGCCGGCGGGCGGCCCCCACGTCGAACCCCACGCCGTCGTCGCGCACGACGAGGTGGACGGTGCCCTTGTCCGTGTCGAGCGTGACGGTCAGACGCGTGGCGCGGGCGTGGCGCACCACGTTGGTCACCGCCTCCTGCACGATGCGGAAGCACGTGGTGGCGAGCGCCGAGGGCAGATCGGGGGGCAGGGCGCCCGCGATCACCTCCTGGGCCAGGCCGGCACGCTGGGCCTGCGCGCCCACGTACCAGCGGAGCGCGGCGGGAAGGCCCAGATCGTCCAGCAGCGACGGCCGGAGATCGAGCGAGAGGCGACGCACGCCCTGGAGGACGCGGTCCACCATCCCGAGGCTGTCGTCGAGCCGTCCCGCGGCGGCGTCGCGATCGTCCAGACGGCGGAGCATCTGAAGGTTGATCTTCACCGCGGTGAGGGCCTGCCCCACCTCATCGTGCAGCTCGCGGGCGATGTGCCGCCGCTCCGCTTCCTGGATCTCGAGCAGGCGCGACGACAGCACCTGCAGCCGCTCGCCGGTGGCCTGCACGGCGGCGAAGAGCTTGGCGTTGCGGATGGCGATCGACGCGTGCTCGGCGAGCTGGACGAGGGCGGCCTCGTCGATGTCGGTGAAGGGGATGGGCCGCCGGTTGTCGACGTAGAGGAGACCCTCGATGTCGTCACCCATGCGGATCGGGACGATCAACTGCGTGATGATGCCCTCGGCGAGGACAACATGCGCGGTCTCCTTGGTGAAGCGCGGGTCGGCCATCCAGTCGTCGGTGCGCTTGGGCTGGCGCGTCATCAGCACGAGCCCTCCGAGCGATTCGGTTCCCGGGTAGAGCCGCGCCGCCTCGTAGCCGCTGTAGCGCGTGTTCACCCAGTAGCGGAACACCACGGCGCCACTGTCCGGGTCGCGCAGCGCGATGCGCGCGATGTCACTGAGGCAGAGGGCGCGAGCTCCCTCGGCCACCCGCTGCAGGATGGCGTCGATCTCGAGCGAGGCGTTCATGGTGCGCGCGACGCCCGCGAGAACCTCGGCCTCCTGGCGGCGGCGGTCGGTCTCTTCGTAGAGGCGGGCGTTCTCGAGGGCGAGGGCGGCCTGGTCGGCGAAGGCCTGGGCCAGCGCGCGCTCGTCCTCGGGCAGCTCCCGCCGCTTGCGGAAGCCCAGCGAGAGCACCCCGACGATGCGGCCCCGGCCGCGCAGGGGCGCGGCGAGGGCGGTGACCATCTTCGAGGCGGCCCACGAGCGTCGGCGGCTCTCGGGGACGTGGATCTCCGGGTCGGCCAGCACGTCGGCCGACCAGCAAATTCGCCGCTGGCGCACCGCTCGCCCGGCGAGACCCAGGTCGGGCGTCAGCACCACGGGCGGGAAGAGATCGGTGGCGCCGGGACTCGCGGCGATGACCGTGAGCGTGCCGTCGGCGCCCAGCTCGCGCACCGCCGCGAAGCAGTCGGGGAAGATCTCGAGCACGCTGTCGACGATCTGCTCGCCCACCGTCGCCACGTCGTGAACACCGGCCAATGCCCGCGCGGCGCCCGCGAGGGCCTCGGCCTGTCCGCGCTTGCGCTCCGCCTCCTCGTAGAGCCGGGCGTTCTCCAGGGCGACCGCGGCCTGATCGGCGAAGGCCTGGGTGAGGGCGCACTCCTGGTCCGAGAATTCCCGGCGCTCCGGGAAGGTGACGGCGAGCACGCCGATGGTCCGGTTGCCGTAGCGGAGCGGCGTCGCCAGCGCGGCCTTCTGGCCGAGGCGGAGGATGAGGCGACGCCGGTCGTCATCGAAAGCGAGCGCGGGGTCGGCGAGCGTGTCGGCCGTCCAGTAGAGCCGGCCGTCGCGGAGCGCCGCCCCGGCCACGCCGAGCGTGGGGTCGAGTGGCACCCCGGTGTCGAGCTCGCGACCCCATGGGCCCCGCGCGGCGATGACGTCGATGCGGCCATCGGGCCGGATCAGCCCCACGCCGGCGAGGCTGCTCTCGAACAGCCGGATCAGGCTGTCCGCGATCTTGGCGCCGACCTCCGCGGTGCTGAGGCCGCCCGACATCGCCCCCGCCACCTGCGCGAGCGCCTCCGCCTCGCGCCGCCGGCGCTCCGCGTCCTCGTAGAGCGTGGCGTTGCGCACGGCCACCGCGGCTTGCACCGCGAGGCGCCCCATCGCCACGAGATCGTCGTCGCGGAAGGGCGGGGCGTCGGCGCCGCGCCGGCTGAGCGTGATCACGCCGAGGAGCTGATCGCGCACGATCAGGGGCTGCGACATCACGCGGCTCAGCTGGATGGCCATCCACTGGGGCAGCGCCTCCGGGCGCGTCGCGTAATCGTTCACGACCACGCCCTGCCGGCGTGCTGCGCAGAGCCCGGTCACCCCCTGGCCCATCGGGATCGGGTCCAGGAGGACCGCCGGGTCCGTGATGCCCTCGGGCACGAGCAGGTTGCCCCGCAGCACGTAGATGGCGCCGCGTGCGTCGAAGAGGCGCCCGGCGCGCTCGGCGATGAGCCGCAGCAGCCGCTCCCG
>Ga0075433_10004760_pt1 | contig 10590 bp, 8 predicted proteins | sample RhiMethybrSRZTD2_FD_75299 | JGI IMG/M metagenome (GOLD analysis project Ga0075433, IMG submission 75299) | Populus rhizosphere microbial communities from Tennessee, USA - Rhizosphere MetaG P. TD hybrid SRZTD2 | ecosystem: Host-associated > Plants > Roots > Rhizosphere > Soil | place: USA... | reverse complement strand
CGAGAAGGAGAAATCGCTGGAGATCATCGAGCGGGAGACGAATCGTTTGATCGCGTTGTCTAATTCTGTATTGACGGCAACCTCGAAACCGGAGCTGCACCTGGAGTCGAGTGCCGTTGACGTCGCGGGCGTGGCACAAACGGCGGCGGATTTCTTCACACCTCTCGCGGAAGCTCGCAAGATGCGGATTGAGCTAGACGTCGAACAACCGGCGGTCGCTTGCGGCGATCCGGGCGCCATTAGGCAGATCCTGATCAACGTCCTGGACAATGCCGCCAAGTATGGCCCGACCGGTCAGACCATCAAGATCGGCGTGCGAAACGACGGACCGGTGGTCAGGCTTTGGGTCGACGATCGCGGGCCCGGCATTCCGGCACACGAGCGTAACAATGTCTGGAAACCCTTCGTACGGTTAGGTGGAACGGTCGACGACAGCACCGGCGGCGCCGGACTTGGGCTCGCCATCGTCCGCGATCTCGCGGCAGCGATGGACGCCAGCGCCGAGCTGTCCGACGTCCCCGGCGGTGGCACTCGCTTCTCGCTGGCGTTGCAGGCGAATCACAACGGGAACGGGGCACACTGATGACAAACCCCACACACAGCTGGCAGCCTTCACACAATGGAGATGCGGCGCCAAGCCGCACCATCCTCATCCTCGAGGACAACGAGACGCTGGCGTTCGGTCTCCGCACCAGCCTGGAAGTCGAGGGCTACGAGGTCGAATGTGTGACCGACGGCAACGCGGGTCTCGAATGGCTCGCCAAGAATACGCCCGACCTCATAGTGCTCGACCTGATGCTGCCCGGCCTGAACGGCTTCGAGGTGCTGCGTCGGTATCGCGCCAACGCCGGTAATGCAGCGGTGCTGATTCTCTCCGCTCGGGACCAGGAAGTCGACAAGGTTCAGGGCTTCCGCATTGGCGCCGATGATTACGTCGTCAAACCGGTCGGCGTGCTCGAGTTTCTCGCCCGAGTCGAAGCGCTGATGCGGCGAGTCAGTACGCCGGCGCGCAACACCGATGGGACGCGCGGCTCGCTCCACCGCTTCTCCGACGTCGTCGTGGATTTGCGCACGCGCACAGTAACCCGCGCCGGCAAGCCGGTCGATCTGAGCCCAATGGAGTTCGATTTCCTCGCCTACCTGATCGAATCGGGCGGGGACATCGTCTCGCGCGACACGCTGATGCAGCGCGTGTGGCGCTACACCACCGGCGTCACTTCACGCACCGTCGATCAGCACGTCGCTCGCTTGCGCAACAAGCTCGAGCCGGATCCGGCGCAGCCGCGGCATCTGATCACTGTAAGAAAGGCTGGATATCGGTTTCAGCTCTGAACTACAAAAGAAGACTACCAGCTTGCTGCTGGCTGCTTTGAGCCTGCGAGCTGCGTGCTGGTAGTTTTCTTTGCAGTTATTGTTTCCGGTGATAATAGAAATCGTACTCCGTCTTCCACGACTGCCCACCATCCTCCGAAACCTCGGAATGCTGCCGCACTGTATCCTTGTCGATCGGCGTGAAAGTCAGCCGGACGATCTTCTGCGGTGACGATTCACGCTTCATGAAAAAGATGAGACTCTTTCCGTCGCTCTGACTGGAGCGATACTCGTGCACGTCGCCATCAGAGCCGATCCAGAATTGCTGCCACTGCTTCTGCTCCGGATTGTAGGAGTTCAGACTCTTTCCGCGACCGCCCCGAGCCCCCGCCCAATTCTCGAGGATTGCGCAGCCGTTGCTCGCCGTTTCGATCACGCTCTCCCCCACCTTGGTGCCGCCCTCGGTCGTGACATTCCACGCACCGAGCCAGAAATCGAAGCGATGACGTTCTACGTCGTCGCCACACGCGTATGGCGCTTTAGTCGCCGAGGATGATCCCGACTGGGCCGACGAAGTCGCCGTTTGTGCCAAAGCGTGGCTGGCGCTGATTGCCGTAATCGCGGCGATGGCTATCGTGAGCTGTGCTCTCATAATCAGTCGATCTCCTCCCAGTGTAACTGTTTTTCCGCCGAGCAAAGCGAAGAAACGCTCGGGTTGATTGGGTTACTCATAGACATCGGCACATCGCTTTGCTCGGCGGACCATCTATTTCATTCGTGCGTCAGTGCTGCATGCGCGGGTGATACGGGCGCACGATTGGAAGGTCCAGTGCCTTCCGCCATGCGACCCAAAGATCCCGCAGGAATGCTTTCTCCATTTTTCTGAGTGCGGCGAGGTGGCTGCGCTTGGCCGTCCATCCGGGACGATCGGCTGCCAGTCTTTCACGCTCAGCGTCGTACCAGGCGCGGTACTCGCTGCCGCAACGCAACATTGAGACGCCGATCAGATAGCATGATTTGCGTGCATGCGCGTCGTAACTGTTTCGACCGCCGGCGACGCTGCGACGCGGCGCGACACGAGTCGCATCGCCAGTAATCAGCTCCAGATGACCGGCGCACAGCCGAGTCCCGCCGCGCGCGAAGTGCGAGTCTCGCAATTTGTAATCAGCGGGGATTCCGACCTCGAGATTGCAACGGGGGCAGTGGTATGCAGCGCCGGGAATGGTCGCGAGGCCGCAATACGCCCAGAACGCAGAAGGCGTCTTCGCACGGGTTATATCCAGACGCGAGAGAAGTCGAGCGGCGAGCAGCTCGCCTACACCGCGCTGTTCAGATAACCAGCTCCACGCTGGATGCGATTCGATCTCGACACGCAGCGCTGCTGCTGCGTCGGACTCGTCTTCGCCGGCACGCCAGTAAGCTTTCTCCAGCACACGCGGCGCGCCAACGGTGTCGCCCCGAGCGATCGTTTTGAGCAGCGAATCCGGATCGGCTTCGATACTGCCAAGCCCATCGAACGAGCGGCCCTGAAACAGAGCGCGCAATCGCTCACCGTGCGCGATGCGCGAGCGCTGTGCGTCTTCGTACAGCTGATAGAGCAGCCGAAGATCGTGCGCGCCCGGATCTGACCTGATTTGAAGTGACGTCGCCATACTATTGCGTTGCAGTTGATTCTTCCAGCAACGCTACAGCGCGGTACAGCAGCACAATGTTTACATGGCGTAAAGCTTTTCGCGCGTAGTCACTGCGCTCCGCACGCGACGAATCGCTCGACGAGCGTAGTGCCGGGCGATGAGTGACTCATTGCTACCTCGCGATTCCCTCCCACCAGCCACACCGCTCCTCTGAAGACGACCGCGCGAGCGTAGTTCCTCGGCGTGCGCATCGGCGTCGCGGACTGCCACGAATTGCTCACGGGATCGAGGCGCAATACTTCGTCGAGGGTAGTTTTGCGCGACTGCGACTCGCCACCGAAGAGATAGATATTGCCGCAGTACGGAACTGCGCCCGCTGTGCCTCGTGGCTCGACCGACGGCCCTTTGTTCCACGAATCGGTCGAGGGATCGTAGATCTCAACATCGCCGAAGTCGCCTGGACCGCTGCGTCCGCCGATCGAATAGAGCTTGCCGTTGTAGGACACCGCGGCCGGACTTCCCCGCGAGCGCGAGAGTGGTGCGCGCTCCGTCCAGCGGTTGGTCGCTGGATCGTATTCGGAATGATTGGCGAGAGTAGTCCGCGAGTTGCCGCCGCCGATGACGTGAATTCTCCCATCTACCACCGCCGCAGCGTGCCCGCCGCGCGGCTCCGCGAGCGACGCAGCAGTGCTCCAGGTGTGCGCATCGATATCGTACACGAGAACGTCGGAGCTGGGGACGTTGGTGGTTGTTTTGAATCCGCCGATCACGTAGATCCGTCGGCCGATGACTGCCGCGGCTGCCGCGTTGAGTCCCTCGCCGGGGAGCCGGGTTTCGTCGCGCCATCGAGTGCCGTCGAAACGCTCAACCTCGAGGACTGGTTGGCCGCCCGCGCCGGTGCCGCCGAGCGCATATATGGCATCACCAGCGCTCACTACCGCGTGCGCGGAACGAGCGTGCAGCATCGGTGGCGCATCGGACCACGAACCCGCGGGCGACGCCCGATAACCAGAAGCAGACGCGCACGCTGTGGCCGTGACCGCCATCAAAACGGACGTCAGGCAATTCAGAAACTTTATCGTCATGCGCGTCAGACTACACCGCGTTGCGGTGTGCGACTGTCAACGTCGTGTAAAGTTTGCCGGCGGTGAGCCGATCAAACGATGCGCATGTAGCGGCAGGAGTTGAACAGCACCAATGTGGTGATCGCGAGCGCGGCGAGAGCGGATCCGAGTAAAACAAGCAGGTAACCCAGCTGGGTCGCCAAACGCGACCTGACCGATGCGTCGATTCCGAGGAGTGCGGTCTGGTCGCCGCGCGCGATGTCGAGGCCAGTGGTAATTGCACTCCAGCCGATGGCAGCGACGATCGTAACGAGTACACCAGCCTCGAACCACAGATAGAGTCGTAAACCGCGGAAACCCCAGTGGGCGATCATGAATCGATCTGCTGCTGAGAAACCGGTGAGATCGATTGTCAGCGCGCCGCCAATGACGGCGATGGCGATAAAGCCCGTCAGCCAGGACAGGAGCAGGCGTAGCCTGGTTTTGTAGAAGGAAACGGAAATCGCAACCATCGCACACTCGTGACGAATCTCCTAACTACCCAGCAACGTAAACGTTGCGCTGCTGGCGCGTCCCTTACGGCTGTAAGCGCAGACCCGTCATGTCCGGGAATCGTCCCATGATCCCCCAGCCACCGAAACGATCGGTGACGATGATCGAAATCTCGTTGGTGCCGGCGCGTAATGGCAGGTAAAGGCTCGCCTGATCGAACGAGATCAGGCCATCGCGACGGTTCGCGAAATCGTAGGAGTCGTCACCGGAGAAAATGGCGGTGCCGTTGAGAAATACCGTCGCTCGATCGCTGAAGCCGAGGTCGAGTCGGCGCGTGCCGGCACGCTCGGCGATCACGCGCACTCGCGCGACGGCGCCGACGTAGCGCGTCACTTTTGGCATTGGCACCTGACGATTCAGCTCCACGAATCCATCGGGCTCGATCGATAGCGGGCGGAAGCTGCTGATCCACTCAGGTGCGATTACCGACGGCACGCTGTCCGGCGCCGCGAACGCGGGGCCGACATCCCATTTCTCGATGACTCCGCTCGGCAGCGCGGGCTCCGAGGGCGCATTCGCGAAATCGTAGGCAACGACTCCCGGGCGCACAGCAAGGTTCGAGTAACGGGCGGCGACACCCGACCCGGGAGTCCCACCTGGCACCGAAGCGATCAGCACGATGTAGCCTGCCTGAGGATCACGCGCGAGTCGCGGAACGACCATGAATGGTTTTACAGTGTCGCCGAGGAAGAACGCTGCGCGCCGGCCAGAGAGAACGATGCGCAAATGTTGCCAGGCATTCGGCACGATGTCCGGCGAAGCTGTGCCGCGAACGCCGTAATACAGCTGCCACGCACTCTGGCCCTGAAAAACCGGCGCATACTGCGCGGCGTCGGGCAGCCCCGATTTGTGTGGACGCAGATAGAAGTCCTCGTACTCACCTTCGTTCTGCACGCGGAAATTGAAATAGACGAAAGAGCGGCGACGCGAGGTCATGACGTCGACGTCGAGCGTGCCGTCCTCGAGGCGAAGGTCAGGACGGGCGGCGGCGCCGTTGTCGATGCGCAATACCTGGCGACCATCGAAAGTCTCGACCTTGGTGGAGTCGCCGTAGAATTTCCACCGCGGGTCGGAAAACGAGAGTTGTTGTGCCACCAAAGCTGGCGCGCCGAGCGTGAGTACCACTGCCAGCGCGCTGCGACTAACCAATGCGGACATGGCGGAATCCTCCTACTAGCTGTCTACGGCTGCGGCGCGCGAGGCTTGTCAGCGAAAGTCACCGGATTTCCGAACGACCACTGACTCTGCTCTCGCTCTTTTTTGGTCGTAGCGATCATCGCCTTCACCATTGGCATCAACTCGCGTTGAGTCGGTGTAAGAATCTCGCCGACGGTGTCCGGCTGCTCCCAGAAGATCTTCCAATAGAGCTTGTCGGTAGCCTTTGCGCTATCCAGCTCCGCTTTGCCGGCGACACCGCCGCCGCGCGCCAGGAACTCCCCTAGCGGTACGTAAATGGCGCGCACGCGCGCCGAGAAAGTCGAATCTGCTCTGTTGAACGCAGCGACCTGCGATTTCGTCAGGAACAATGAGTCGGTCTGCTCCAGAAGAAGTTTGTAGACATCCGAGGTGTTGGAGAGGTAGAACGCTGCCAATGAGTCTGCAGATCGGCGCTGCCATTTACCCGACGCTCTCACCGGTTCTACCGCTCGACGTAATTGCTGCAAATCAAAATCAGCCGAGAGCTCGAGCCTGAAGTCGATCACGATACGGAACGGATTTCGGAACAGGCTGTGTCCGGGCCGCGTGTCGGCGAAGCGAGGGTTGACATCATAGTTGAATCGGCCGCTGGAGACGTCGAAGCTGCGCGGCGTGAGAAGAACCGGATTCGGCGACGCCGGCGAGCCCCAACCGCGCAGATTCTCACCGTGAAATAACTGGTCGAAACCAGCCAGCACGTTCTGGAGGTAGACAGACGGTCTGACTCTCCGCGCCATTTTATTCGGGATGGGCGGGGTCCATTGGATGTTCAACGATTGCGTCCACGGCCCCCGGCAGCCGTTGCGAGACACCACTCTTCCCAGATTCGCGCGAACGCAATCGCGGGCGGTCGAAGACCCATCGGTCAGAAGTGCGCGCAGCTGATTCGCCAGGTTGGCGTCGGTCGTGCTCGCTGGATCCGGGATAAAAGCACGATCACCGCCACGACCGTCGCCGTTCACATCACCCTGCACGATGGGAGTGAACGGCAGTCCGGACTGCGCGCGACCGAACAGAGTTACAGTCCCCGTCTTGCTCGTCGAAAACGCGGTCGTCAAAACGAAGATGTGACGCGCATCATTCGAGTTCGGCGCCCACTCACGCAGTCGCGGATCACCAAAGGCAGCGCCGTCGAATCCGCGATACTGTCGCTTGCTTGACTGGAGCGTGTAGGCTAGCGATCCGAAGAACGACGCTCCACTGCGAAACTTGAACACGTCGGGGGACACGGCGAGGTTGAGCTGTCCGCCGTAGCCACGCAAATCGCTCACGCGAACACCAACGTTGCCGTACTGCGTCGAACGTCGCGATTCCACAGGAGAGACAGCGCCACTGGCAGCATCGATCGACGCCGACGAGACAAACACCGGGCGGTTGTCCTCGCCGGCGAGGTTCATTTTCGGTACGCCGCTGAAATTCGCGTCGAACAATCCCGGCTGGGACAAGTCGTACGACACCAGCGTCCCTAGCCGATAGAGAATGCCATGGGTGCTGGTGTTCCAATCCAGTGACGCGCGCCAACTGCGCGGAACGTCGTACGACGGATCGATCAGTGTCGCAGCGGGCGTTAGATCGGCGAGCACTCCGTTCCCGCTTACACACTGCGTTGGAATCGAAGCAGGGTCGGAAGAAAACAGCGTCCAGTCGGGCTGTGGAACTGCTGCTCCGACGCAATTGAGGAACGTGCTGCCGTTATTGAGTCCCGTTGCAGCGGAAGCGTCGGCGAGAATGTTCGGCCGCAGCAGGTCGCGGAATTCTCCGATACCGCCACGCAGGGTGCCCGACATGTAGCGATAGTAACGGCCCGTCTGATTCATCATCGTCCCCTGGCCGTTGTCCTTGTCGCGATTGTAAGTGAAAGTGAATCCGACACGCGGGCTGATGTGCACGCGCGACGGTGCCACGCCGGTGCGCACTCCCAGCGCCTGCTCGAGCGCTGGATTTCGCGCAGGCGCGTTGGCGAATCCATCGGCTTCAAGCCGCGCGCCGTACTGCAGATTGAAGTACCGCGTCGCGCCGAAGGTGTGCGCCAAAGCCGTCGCGACGTTCCAGACCTTTCCATCTCGCGGCGGCTCGCTAAGCGTGCGCGAGAAGGTGCTGGCGTGTCCGGCGACGAAAGCGTCGATCGAATTGAAGGTGTATGTCCCCAGCGCGTTGGACAGACCTGCCTCGCGTAACCCGTCGACGCGGCCCCACAGCAATCCACGGAATCGATGCGTGCGACCGTGGGCATTCCACGCCGTGAGATTGCCAGCCTCGAGGGTCCAGCGCGATTCAATACTGGGCAACGATCCGCCACCCAGACTGAGGGATGTCACATCGGTCCCGTTGCCGAGGTTGTCAGATCGAACCAGCACCGTCGCGCCGGGCAGCGATTGATACGGAGATGTGGTGGTGCGCACGCCGCTCAGCGCAAGCCGAGTTTCGTTGAGCGTTCTGCGCCCCGGCCCGAAGAACGTGCCGAAAGTAAGCTGCGCCCCGAGGTTGCGCTGACGCATCTCGCTCGCAGTCGACGGCGCGGCGAGCGGGCCGAATCCGACGGCGCCATCGCGCGTGAAGCCCGCATACGTGGTCAGCGCGCGAGTCTGCAGGGTGTCTCGCGTGTCGTCAAAACGGCCCAGCCACGTCACTGCATCGTGCACACGATTGTTCGGGACGTTGGTGCCCGCGAGCGGCAGCCCCATTGGTGTCGCGAACGAAATCAGCCGCGCGACCGAATCGGGTTCCACGCCTGCATTGAGCAGCGCGGTTTGATCCGCCGTCAATAGAGTCGAAGGATCGCTCAGCGATTTGGCGAGATCGACGGCGACGTTGTACGTCAGAGCCTGACGTATCAACTCCCCGTTAGCACCGAAGCTGCCTCGAGCGCCACCACTTGGAGCGCCTACTGACCGACCGGTTGCGTCGGTGAACTGAAGCATCCGCGGATCGAAGGTCAGGTACGCGTCGCGCCGCTGGTAGCGACGGTCTCCCGGCTGAAGCTGTACATCGACATTCGTTCCCGAGAATCCACCTCGTGTGACATCGTACGTGGCGCCCGTCACCCGGGTCTCGGTATGGGCGGCACGCGGAATGGCGTTCGCCGACATGCCCGTGCCGTTGAGCGTATTCAGATTCGATTCGGATCCAGAGCCGAGGATGCTCGGACCAGCGCCAGTGACCGTGACATTCGACATCGTTCCTGCGACAGCGTTGAGATCGCCCGCCGTGGTCGGCGGAATTTGTCCCGCGACTCCGTTCTGCCATGACTCGGAAGATCCGGGTTCGGGCTGCTGCGGACGAACGTCGATTTCCGCTCTTACTGGCTTCCGCGCTTCGATCCGCACGGCGTCGAGGCTGACGACGGGAGCCGGATGCAGGACGAAATTGGCAAGCAGCTCATGCTCGTCGCCCTGTCGCTGCACTCGACGTCGCGCGGGAATGAATCCCGTCGCGGTTACGTAGACGAGATAGTCGCCGGTGCCCTGCTCGAACCGGACTCGATAGTTGCCGGAGCTGTCACTCGCCGCTTGCTGGGTCGCGCGGTCAGGGCCGCGTGTGACGACGACAGTGGCGACAATTGCGCGAGAGGAATCGTCGGTGACTTTACCGCGAATTACGTCTGGGGAATTGTCCTGGCCAATTGCGCCGCGGGCGAAAGCGCAGGAAAAGATAAGCCCAGCGGACAGAATCGTAGCGCAGCGCGACGGCATCGAGTCCAATACGGGTAGAGATGGCGATTGTTTCCGGACGGCATTCGCCGCGCCCTAAAATTGGACAGGTTTCTCACTAAAAGCGTTGGCCCTGACCGCAGGGTCAGTGGAACCCACGACGCCAGCTCAGGCGATCAGGCGAATCTGGGATGCAGCAGTGAGGGACTGCGTGCCGGGAAATGTACGATCTCCGGCTCGAAGCGTACGGGATGTCGCAGCCACTCCTCGGCGTCGCCACAGCTCTGAAATGCACGAACGATCACCTGGCTCTGGTCAGTCATCGCTTCGATCATGCGTGCCTTGCCGAAGTCAGATGCATTGTGCGTGACGATCGCCCACGCGTGCTTGCCAACCTGCTCGCCAAGAACTTCCAGGAAATAAACTGCTTCGCGAAGCCACTCCACCGTGGCGTTGTTCGGTGCGCCGGGCTTTCGATCCCAAAGGAAATTCATTCCGTTGTGAAATTCCGGATCAGCGACGGCATTCCCAACCACTTCACGGAGTTGCGCGAGTGTTGGAAACTCTTCCCACTTGAGCGAAACGAGGTTGCGCTCAACGTCTATGCGGTACACCGGATCCATAACGATCCTCGATCTGTTTATAGCGGTATATGGCAAGATTTCCGCCACATTTCGGACCGTTAGAAATCGACTCTCGTACTTTGCGACTCGTTGTTGTAAGCAAACACGTATAACTGCCACGTATCGTCGTGTTGGGGGATTTCCCTAATCGGCGGACGGCAACGCAACGATGCCCAACGTCCGCCCGTCGAAGGACACGCGCGCGAGTTTCGCGCTGGCGTTGGCACGGGGCGCGTCCAGTCGCACATCGGTCGCACGTTCCAGCAGCAAACCGGCGGTGAGCGTTACCGCGTTGCCGGCGACCGTGAGTTTTAAATCGGCCAGTTGGCCAACCACCGCGCGCACGGTTCCGGCCTCATCATCGTGCACCGACGGTACGGCGAATTCGGCGCTCACCCCTCCGGCACACGGCCGCCACCAGCGAGTTTGCATCTGGACCGTCGGCGACACCTGGAGGTGGTTCTGTGGATCGAAGCCGCAGGCGTTGAAGTCCCCCGTCGGCAGCTCCTTCGCGGACAGCTCCACGAGTACACCTGGCCTCGACAAGACACTGTCGACC
>Ga0075433_10004758_pt1 | contig 10592 bp, 9 predicted proteins | sample RhiMethybrSRZTD2_FD_75299 | JGI IMG/M metagenome (GOLD analysis project Ga0075433, IMG submission 75299) | Populus rhizosphere microbial communities from Tennessee, USA - Rhizosphere MetaG P. TD hybrid SRZTD2 | ecosystem: Host-associated > Plants > Roots > Rhizosphere > Soil | place: USA... | reverse complement strand
GAGCGGGCCAAATCGCGGAAGATCCCCCTCAGGTGAGGAACGACCGGGAGGGGCGTGGCGTAACTACTGCTGCTCGATATTCAAACGGGGAGAGAAGCGATTATGCCTACCGGCGAGAAGACTTTTATATTTCTACTGCGGATGCTGATGGCGTGGACATTTCTCTACGCTGCGTCGCATCAGGGGATCTTTGCTCCTGAGTGGAGCATCTCAGAGTTTCTCAACCGCACGAAAACCTTTCACGATTTCTTCTCGGTGTTCACGACCCCGAGCGTGGCGCCGATCATCACCTTCCTGGTGTCTTGGGGCCATCTTCTGATTGGGCTGTCGCTTCTGGTCGGATTGATGGTACGTGTGAGCGCAAGTTTCGGGATCGCGCTCATGCTCGTTTACTGGATGGCGCACATGGACTTCCCGTTCATTGAAAACAAGAACAACTTTATCATCGACTCCCACGTCGTTTACGCCAGCGTTCTTGGCTATCTCATCTACAAGCATGCTGGGCACGTTTGGGGTCTCGATGGGTTCGCTTCAAAAATTCCAGCCTTCCGGGATGGCGAAGTCTTGCACCCCCTCGTTGCTTGAGACGCCTGGTGACGATCGCGTGGGAGGCCTCACACATGAGAGCCACTGTCCTTGGCTGTATCGTGACCCTGTGCAGCGTCGGCGCTGCACAGGCGAGCGCCGTCGCCGATTGTAATCAGGTTCGTGACCCTCAGCTGCGCCTGCGAGCCTGCTCGCAAATCATTACCGGGTCTGGCTATGCCATCAACGAGAAGGCTCTTGCCTACCGCAATCGTGCAAATGCCCGCTCGGACGTCGGCGCCAACACCGAGGCATTGGCCGATTTTAATGAGGCGGTCAATCTGCGTCCCGACGACTCGACCAGTTACGCAGGACGCGCTCGGGTGCGGCTTGCGCTGCGGGATTTCGATGGAGCCACAGCCGACTTTAGCGAGGCCCTTCGGCTCGATCCCGGGACCGTGTCCTCTAACATCGGCCGGGGTCATGCTCACTTTGTGAGAGGCGACACCACTGCAGCGATCGCCGACTTCACCGAAGCCATCCGCCTCAATCCACAGAGTGCCAGCGCGTACAATCGTCGTGGGCTGGCCTACCGCAGGTCAGGTCATTTGTCCCATGCACCGCTGCCATTACCCTCAACCCCATCTACGCCCTCGCCAACAGCCGACCAAGAAAGCAAGGATAGGTAGGCTAAAGCCAATGCCTGCCAGAGCGGGTCCGATTTGCCCAAATAGCTGCTCCATGAAGAATGCAAAAATAGACGCGTAGACGGCTACTAGACTCGTGAACGTATGGGAGAAGAAAGATCGTCGCGGAAACAGCACGCGGATGAACGCCGTGGCGATGACGGGCGACGATACGATGGCGAAGAACAAGAGATTTATTTGGCCAGCGACCGGTACGCCCACCAGCGCGACCAGTGCAAAGGATGCTGCAGACAGGACGATCTCACGTGTGATCATCCCCCTGCCTGTCGATTTCGGAGCGTAACCTCTAGATCCTATAACCCCATTAATGTCCTCGAGAGCATCTGGGACTTAAACCCTAGCCCGAGGCCCTATCAACTGAGGGCCATCGGCTGAAGGCAAAGACCCATAAGGCGATCAAGTTGATCAGTGGGATAAAAGCTATGACAGTCCACCAGCGGCTGCGGCCGGAACGGTGCAAGATGCTTCCGACCGGCACGCCCACCAGGATAATCGCTAAGAGAGGCATGACAATCGGCATCAGCCATGGCCACTCCGGCGGCACCGCGGTGCATGGCCAGAACTGCTGACACACTTGTGGCATGGCTTCCACCCTGATCTTCGCTCGATCCCGAGCTCCGGAAGAGTGACCGGTGACCGGGAAAACGGCCTTGATGTAGATCAACAGCGGCGTTGCCTCGGCTGCTCGCGCAAATGTCAGCGCCACTATCTTTGCTGTACATGCGCAGGTCTCAACGCGCTCTCTGAGAATTGCGGTGACGACAACTCGTCAGGTCGCCCTCAACGCCGAACGACCGTTATCTGCTAAACAAGATGCACTCGCTTTCGGCGCCGAGATGCATCCTTGATTTCAAGGGAAGGCCGTGTGTGAATGTATCGCAAAACCACTTTTCGCAAACAGCCACCTAGTGACCAGTAACCATCACAACGCGAGCCCTGACTTCTCGAATTCGCCGGACACTTGAGGCATTGACCCGAAGGAGACCTGGCGTGTGCGCCATTTGGCATCTCGGTACAGGACATCGTCTCGTTGGTAGGGTAGGGTGCCGCTACGATCGAAAGTGATCGGTCGCAATCGGGGCGGTCCCTTCATGAAGTGCTCCAACTGTCAGCATACCAATGAAGCTCGGGCAAAATTCTGCGAAGAGTGTGCCGCTCCATTGGTGCGCGGCTGCTCGAACTGCGGCCACCAGCTTTCTCGCACCGCACGGTTTTGTCCCGAATGCGCGCACCCGACCGGTCAGGCGCCCGCACCGACGACCAGCCTATTTGGCTCACCGGGCGCCTATACCCCCAAGCACCTGATCGAGAAGATTCTGACCGCGAGGAGCGCGCTCGAAGGTGAGCGCAAACAGGTGACCGTACTGTTCGCGGACCTGAAGGGTTCCATGGAGCTCCTGGCCGATCGCGACGCCGAGGAGGCACGCAACGTACTCGACCCAGTCCTCCAATTGATGATGGACGCGGTCCATCGCTACGAGGGAACGGTCAATCAGGTCATGGGCGACGGAATCATGGCGCTTTTCGGCGCGCCACTTGCCCATGAGGACCACGCGGTACGCGCGTGCTACGCAGCGATCCGAATGCAGGAAGCGGTGAAGAAGTATGCAGAAGAGGCTCGGCGCACCCATGGGGCCGTGATCAAGATTAGGGTCGGCCTCAACTCGGGTGAAGTGGTGGTGCGCGCAATCGGCAGCGACCTGCGGATGGATTACACGGCGGTCGGCCAGACAACTCATTTGGCTGCCCGAATGGAGCAGCTTGCCGATCCGGGTGCAATCGTGATTACGCCGGGTACGCTCGCTCTGGCCGAAGGCTATGTCGAGGTCAAATCGTTGGGATTTGTGCCGATAAAGGGACTATCCGAGCGCATTGAAATTTACGAGGTGGTATGCGCCGGACCGGCGCGAACGCGACTCCAAGCGGCCACTCGCCGCGGACTCACGCGCTTCGTGGGACGAGAACGGGAGATTGAAGAGCTCCGGCGCGTACAGCAGCTCAGCGGCGACGGACGCGGCCAAGTCGCGGCGATCATCGGTGAGGCGGGCGTCGGCAAGTCGCGGCTCGTTTACGAGTTTACCCACTCGCATCGACTCGAGGGTTGGCTCGTCCTAGCGAGCTCTTCGGTGTCCTATGGCAAGGCGACAAGCTGCCTGCCGATCATCGACCTTCTCAAGAGCTACTTCAAAATTCAAGATCGCGACGATTACCGGGAAATGCGCGAGAAGGTGACCGGAAAGCTTTTCACCTTGGACGAATCCCTAAAGTCGACGCTGCCAGCGTTGTTGGCGCTGCTCGACGTGCCTGTGGACGATGCATCGTGGGTTCAGCTCGACTCGACTCAACGGCGCCTGCGGACCCTCGACGCCATCAAACGGCTCATCCTTCGCGAGGCCAAGCAACAACCACTGCTCGTGATCTTCGAAGATCTGCACTGGATCGATGGCGAGACCCAAGCCTTGCTCGACGGCCTGGTCGACGCGTTGGCATCGAGCCGGGTGCTTCTGCTGGTCGACTATCGACCGCAATACGAGCATCGCTGGAGCAATAGAACTTATTACAGCCAAATGCGACTCGACACGCTGCCCGCAGAGAGCGTCGAGGAGTTGCTGCAGGCGCTCGTCGGGAACCATCCCAGCCTCGAGCCGCTCAAGCAGTTGCTAATCAGGCGAGGTAACCCTTTCTTTCTCGAGGAAAGCGTACGCGCGCTTATAGAGACCAAAGTGCTGGAGGGAGAGCGTGGCCGGTTTCGACTGATCCGCCCCGTGCAAGCCCTCCAAGTACCGCCAACTGTTCAGGTTATCCTCGCCTCCCGGATCGACCGGCTGTCCGCGCACGACAAACGGCTCCTCCAGATCGCGTCCGTCATTGGCAAGGAAGTCTCGTTCGAATTGCTGCAGGATGTCTCGGAGTTGCCGGACGAGACGTTGCGTCAGGCGCTGATCAATCTGCAGATCGCCGAGTTCATTTACGAGACGCACTTGTTTCCCGAGCTCGTGTACACGTTCAAGCACGCGCTGACCCTGGAGGTCACGTACAAAAGCCTACCGCTCGAGGCGCGTCGCGGCTTTCACGAACGCATCGCGCGTTCGCTCGAGTCCTCCAGCCTCGGCCGATTTGATGAGAAGTCAGAAATCCTCAGTCATCATTACCTGCAAGCTGGGCATGATGAGAAGGCACTTGAATACCTAGTGCGGGCGGCGAGGCGCGCCACGACCCGGTTCACCTCAACCGAGGCACTGAGCTACTGCGCGGCGGTCAACGATTGTCTAAATCGCCTTCCCAGGACTGAGGAGCGCGACAGGCAGCGAGTCGATATTCGACTCGCAGAGGCGGAAATGCTGTGGTTCCGGGGTCGATACAAGGAAGCCCTCGGCATTCTTCAGGAAATCCAAGACCTCGCCGGGCACCTTCAAGATAGCGAGCGACTTGCTCGAATTCACTTCACTTCCGGTTGGCTTCTCTACGATCAGGTGGAACTCGATCGCGCCTACAACCACAACGAGGAGTGTTTGCGCCTCTGCCAGCGCCTGGCTTGCGTGCAATCTATGCGGAGAGTCTACTGGGGCCTAGGTAGGAGCTGCCGCGCATCATCCGAGGACGTCAGCAAACGCCGTGCAACGGCGATCGCCTATCATGAGGCCGGGCTGCGCCTCGCCGACGGCGCCGAATTGGCAGAGTTCTTCGACGTCCATAACGCGCATTTTCTTTGGCTGATCTACCTATTCCAGCTCGGTGACTGGACGACGGCAATGCGCTATCTCGAGCGCGCCGAAGCGATGGCGCGGAAGCTGCCGGAATCGCTACACTTGGCTCTGATGATGGGCTCCAAGGGATTATCCGGCCTCCTCAAGCAAAAATCGCTTGCCGACTTGGAGCTACTTCGCGCCAGCCTGGCGGCGTCCGAGGAGGCGGGAAGCCACATCTACCGGATCATCAGCCATTATCTGCTGGGTCAGTGGCACTTTCTTGTCGGCGAATTGCAAGATGCCCTAACCCACTTCGAAACCGCCCTGGCGATCGCGGGCCAGACGGGAAGAGGAAACCTCTTTCAGCCTGGGCTACTGCTTTGGGCAGCAGAGACGGAGGCAAAGCTTGGGCTCCTGGATGCTGCACTTGACCGCACTCAATGCTACGACGAGCTAGTTGAACAAGTTGGTCCACTCGAAGGGCTAGCATGGTTCCCTTCGCGTGGGGTGGCCTATCGAATTCGCGGCATCGTCCACACCAAACACAGAGCGTTTGAGGCGGCGTCGCATCAATTCACCAAAAGTCTCGAGCTTCTGGCGGCCCACGGCTACAAGCCCGACCTGGCCCGCACGCTCGTCAGCGTGGGCGAGTGTGAACTCGAACACGGCCGTAATTGCCAGGCGCACGCGGCATTTGACAAGGCACTAGCGTACTTCAAAGAAATGGGTTTCACCCTCGAGCTGCAGCGGACGCAACGCCTGCTCGAAGGGGCGTGACGACGGAGCACAACGTCCTCTTTCCGGCCTGTCACAACCTCACTGTAATCTGGCACTAACCGACAATCATCGAGGTCTACAAGACACTGGTCCGCTGCTGAAGGTAGAGCGGTAGCGCTCCTGTGATTGCCGGGACGGGTTCGTCTGCCCACGTCGGAAACTGGCGGTCCGGACTGAACCGCTCCCGCGTCCGTTCTCAGAATTCGTCGGGAGGTGCCGGCGTGGGAACCGCGAAGATTGTGACCGTCGCCGGCGCCGGCGGCGTCCCCCAGAAGTACGTCGCGGTCCCGGACATGACCGCGACGTACTGCTTGCCCGCCACCTGATACGTCACGATCCCGCCGCCCATCGCGCTGCCAATGTGGTAGCGAAACACCACCGACCCGTCCCGTGCGTCGAGCACGAGGAAGTCACCGCCGAGCTCGCCGCTGAATAGGAGATCCGCGGACGTGACGGTGACCGCGGCGATCATCGGGCGCGGTGATTTATAGCGCCACCGGATCGTACCGGTCGACGCGTCGATCGCCGTCAGCCAGCCGCGGCTGTGCTCTATCGGGTCCGGCTGGTACGTCCCGCCCATGTAGTTCTGGCCTGCAACGTGAACCAACCTCGCCGCTTTCTTGAAGGTGCCGCACCACTCTACGGACGGGACGTAGAGCATGTTCGTTCTCGGGCTGAAGGCCGGTCCGTTCCACTGCACGCCGCCGAGAGGACCCGGGCACGCGTAAACCCCTTCTTCGGTCACCGGGACCTCGACGTTGTGCCGGCGCGTGACCGCGACGGCCGTGACCTGCGCGCGACTCTCCCGGTCCAGGATGCGGAGTAGTCCTTCCTTGCCGACCACGGAGACGAAGGATCGTGGCTTGCCGTCGACGTTGGCGCTGAAGAGCGGGCTTACCTGCGTGAGATCCCAATCGTGGGAGTCGTGCGGCGTCGCCTGGTGATGCCACACGAGCTTCCCCGTACGCGCGTCCAGAACGACGAGAGAGCCCGTATAGAGATTGGCGCCTTGTCGGGCGTCCGCGAAGAAGTCCGGCGCGGGATTTCCCGTCGCGACGAACACCAGTCCCTGGGTGGGATCGAGCGAGAACGGTGTCCAGACTGCGCCGCCACCCGTCGGTGCGTCCGTCGCGCCCCAGCTTTCGGCGCCAGGTTCGCCAGGCCGCGGGACGGTGTTGAAGCGCCAGATCGGATCGCCGTTCTTCAGCTTGAAGGCGCCGACCCAACCCTTGATGGGCACCTCGCTGCCGGCAGGACCGATGATGACGAGCTCCTCGAAGATGACCGGCGGCATGGTGAAGGTCTCGCCCTTGTCGGGGTCGCCCGCTGCGCGTTCCCAGAGCAGGCTACCCGTGTCCGCGTCGAGCGCCAGGAGGTAACCGTCACGCATCCCGCGGACGATCGTGCCCGCCTTCAGCGCAACGCCACGGCTCTGTGGCCAGTTCGCCCGGGCCTTGTATGCCCAGTGGTGGCGCCAGCGAAGCGCGCACGTCGTGGCGTCGATCGCAATCGTATCCGACGGCGTCGTCAGGTACATGACGCCGCGATAGACGAGCGGGTTCGTGTAGAACGGGTACGGGTCGCCGACCACGTAACGGCAGCCCGGTTGGAGCGCGTTCGCATTCTGGCGGTTGATCCCGGTGGCTTCCACGAACCGCTGCCCACCGTAATCATGGTTGGTGTGGAGCCAGTCGGTTGCGTTTGCGGCGGCGGCATCCAGCTCGTTCTGCGTCGGCCCCGAGGCCGCATGTGCGGGCAGAATCGTAAGTGCGACGAGAACCACAGCCACCACCATTCCACCCGCGAGGTTCATTGGATGTCTCCTGTCGTTTCGGGCACGTGGGACCTGCCGTGGGATCGCAGCTAGCAAAGTGCGGTGGTTTCTATTTCTTGCAGGGAACTCATCCTGTGCTCCACTAGTACGAGAAAGTTATCAGTGCTCGCCCAGCATTCGGTTCTTTTGCACTTGCGACGATACCGGCAGCGAAAACGGTGGCCTGCAAGTCACCTTGAAGAGGTCCCATGCGTTGGCCCCCACTCACGCAGAGCGGTTCCGGAATTCGCTGCACATCGAGCTCGACCTCGCCATTGACAGGGGTTGGATGCTTGACCTTTGACTTGATACGTTCGGCAATCTCACCGATATCTGCACCCGTTTGGCTGGACGCTTGGCTATTCGAACTGCCGCGGCCTTGGTAGCGGGCAAGAGCCATGGACGTGGTCGCCCGCCTCTGCCGCGGCAGTGGTCTCCGCGTCCACATCGGTTCGAAAGGTCGCGTGAAAACGATTGATCATGTTGCTAAGGCCGACCGTCAGGCAGATATCTATCAACTGCTGCTTTGAAAAATGTCGCTTCAGCTCCTCGTAAAGCTCGTTCTCGATGGGTTGCAGACGCGTCGATTTTTGCGCATAGCGCACGATCGCAGCCTCAGGCGCGGCGTAAACGTTATCCGGCAGGTTGTCTGCCGTGAGGTAACGCATCTGATCTTCGGTTAGCCCCAGGCTCCGACCGAGCACTGTGTGAGTGGGGATTCAATAAAAGCAGTCGTTGACGGCCGTTGCCGTCAGGTAGGCGAGCTCACCGTGGCGAGGTTCCAGCGTAGAATTGGTGCGATAGACAGTCTGTATCAGCTGCGTGAGCGCAAGCAGTGCTTCTGGCCGGTTCGCGAGCGCCCGATAGACGTTCAGGATGCGTCCACGAGACTGTCCGGCTACAGCCAGAGCCGCTCTGGCTGCTTCGGGGATGGTGGGATCGTTCTCATCCAGTATGGGAATGCGGGCCATGGCAAAAATCTCCGGGCGCAGACCGCTATGATGCCCTGCTCTGTCCCACTAAACAATGCCTCCCACGCACACTTGGAAACTGGGCCCTCGGTGCAGCCTCACTCGTCAGTCATGCTGCGCTGATTGCCAGCGGGTGAGCTCGCGCTTTTAACGCCGGGCTCGGATCAACATTGACTGTGTGGTTTTCGGTATCACGAAGAAGTCCACACCGCGTGTTTTTGCGGCGCTTGCGTCCACATATGGCACTGGATGGGCATCTTCGATGCTGCAGCGAGCCAGTCTGCAAATGAAGATCCTCCGGACTTGCCAAGGCGAGCGCACAGCAGCCCAACCGGGAGCGGCCTATCGGGGTGCTGATGACGATCGCCGAAGGCGATCCGAAAGCGCAGTCCGGTCTTGCAACCACGCCAGGCAATCCACGCGGGCGGCGACGAATCTTCGAGCTGGCGCGAACCCAGACCCTTGGCGCTCTTTATGGGGAGCCTTTTCAAGTATGAGTGGCTAACGTGTAAACGAAACCCGCATACTACGGCCGAGCAGAGGAGGCTGACCTGGGGTCGGCCCATAATCGAGCAAGTCAGGTCTTGTATGGCTGCATCCGCTGAACCGACGGGAGCCGCCGTTTTGCGCGGCTCGGCCGCGACTTCCATCCCGCCGCCGATCGGCGTACCCTTCAAATTGGTTTTATGGCCCAGCCGGCGACCACGAATACGAGGCGTGCCATGTCGCAACGAAAGCTTCCCGCCGTCTTCATGCGCGGCGGCACGTCGAAAGCCGTCGTCCTCCACGCCCGCGATCTCCCGGCCAACCGCGACGAGTGGGCGACGATCTTCCTCGCGTTCATGGGCTCGCCCGATCCCAGCATGCGCCAGCTCGACGGCATGGGCGGCGGTGTCTCATCGCTGTCGAAGGTGTGCGTGATCGGGCCCCCGAGCCGGTCCGACGCTGACATCGACTACACCTTCGCGCAGGTGCGTATTGAGCGCGCACATGTCGACTACGGCGGCAATTGTGGGAACATGTCGTCGGCGATGGGGCCGTTCGCGGTCGACGAAGGACTAGTACCGCGCCCGAAGGGCAGCCAGGTCGTCGTGCGCATTCACAACACCAACACCAAGAAGATCATCGTCAGCCGCTTCGTCCTGGACGGGGAGGAGGCCGCCGTGTCGGGCGACATGGCCATCGACGGCGTTGCTGGCACGGGCTCGCCGATCCGGCTCGAGTTTCTGTCGCCCGGCGGCGCGCGTACCGGCAAGCTCCTTCCTACCGGGCGGGCCACCGATATGCTGGATGTTGCCGGCCATGGACGCATTGCCGCGAGCCTGGTCGATGCCGCCAATCCGGTCTGCTACGTGCCGGCCGAGGCGGTCGGCGCCACTGGCGCCGAGAAGCCGACGGAGATCGAAGCCAATGCTCAGCTCATGGCCAAGCTGGAAGGGATCCGGCGCGCGGCATCGGTCGCCATGGGTATCGCGCCGGATCTTGAGACGGCCGGCACGATCAGCGGGCCGGGCATCGCGTTCGTGGCCCCGCCGGTCGCCATGACAACGCTTTCCGGACGGCAGCTCGCCCCCGGCGACATGGACATCGCCGTGCGCGTAATCTCGAACGGCCAGCCGCACCGCGCGACGCCGCTCACTGGCGCTCTCTGCCTGTCGGTCGCGACGCGGCTCAATGGTTCTATCCCCAACGCTATGGCGCTTGGGCTTGCGGCCGATGCCACGTCGATTCGGATCGGGCATCCGTCAGGACGAATCGTCGTCGATGCCAAGGTCACAGCAGGTAAGGATGGCACCGAGCCCGTCGCCGAGTATGCCGCTGTGTACCGTACCGCACGCCGGTTATTCGAGGGGCGGGTGCTTTATCGAACGACGTGAGATCTCCGCATTGGCGATCAGCAAGGGGATCAGAAGCACCTCCGGTTTTAACGGAAGCGGTCATTGGCCTCTACCAAAAATTACTTCAATGACTACTCGCAGAACATGGCGGCAGGTCCTCCAGCTCCGGACATGCAGGATTGTATATTGGGTCGATGCGGCTCGAGGGTGTATAACCTCAACGAATGCCTGCTGCTGCGGGACTCATTGGGCCAGGACGGCCTTGGACTTTC